>Ga0209785_1000425_pt1 | contig 12361 bp, 12 predicted proteins | sample WorMetG1BERMUDA2_FD_187403 | JGI IMG/M metagenome (GOLD analysis project Ga0209785, IMG submission 187403) | Marine gutless worms symbiont microbial communities from Max Planck institute for Marine Microbiology, Germany - Inanidrilus... ...
TGCTTCTAGTTCCTGAATGCGCTCGCGCAGTTGCTCGATCAGCGCGGCTTGCTCCACAACCAGCGCACGCAGCCGTTCACGCTCCTGGATGGGGCTCTCCGGAGAACGGCTTGGGGCGTGCGGTTCAGGCATGCGATTGGGCTACACAGGTAGCTCTCGCTTTGACAAGGGGGCCTGAATAGTTACGACAGATGCTCTCAATACCGATAACATTCCTCGTTTGTCCATGGATCACCTCCGAACGTAGCGCCGGCGCCTCACCTGCAGACGATGGGCAGGCGGGGACGCCTGCACTACGGTATCATTCCGCACTCATCATTCATTCGACTAGCAACTCTCCATCAGGGTTTGAAGACCAGCTTCAGGTTCCTGAACTGTTCGAACAGCCGCCCGGAGGGTACGGGCAGGGGAGAGGCCTTATAGACGGCGACCACCACGGACTGGTCGAATGCCGGGTTGCCGCTGCTGCGGGTCACCCGCACACCGCTGGGGATCACTTCTCCTCCGGGGATAAGCCGGACCTCCACCCCGCATGAGAGGTCCCATCCCATACCTGGTTGACGGACCCAGATCCGGTGGATGCGCTCTCGGATCTTGCGCTTATAGACACCCAGATTGCTGGCCGCTTGCTCCGCCTCCAAGGCCGCCTGCAGAGCTTCCTCCCGCGCCCGCTGGGCTTCTGTTTCTTTTTCTGCCCTGCGTCTGGCCTCGGCTTGGCGTCGGGCCTGCTCCTCCGCCTTGCGTTTGGCCTCGGCTTGGCGTCGGGCCTGCTCCTCCGCCTTGCGTTTGGCCTCGGCCTGGCGTTGGGCCTGCTCCTCCGCCTTGCGCCTGGCCTCGGCCTGGCGGCGGGCCTTTTCTTCTGCCTTGCGCCTAGCCTCCGCTTGACGCCCCCCGGCCTCTATTGCCTTGGAATCGACGATGGTGGCCTGCACGACCCACGGTTTGGTAGGTGCCTTATCGGCGGTAGCCAACCAGTCCACGCTCACCAGAGTAAGCGCCACCAGTACCAGATGCAGCAGCAGGGCGGCTCCGAAAGCCCGCGGGTCTCGGCGCAGGATCTGCCACATCTCAAGGGTCGGGATGTTCCGACGGGACCGTGATCAGACCGACGCCCGGCGCCCCCGCGGCCTGGGCCAGCACCATGGCCTCTACCACGCGCCCATAGTCCACGGCAGCGTCGCCCTTGACCAGGATGGACACCTTCGGATTGTACTTGAGCGCCGCCCTGAGCCGGGTCAGCAGGGTCTCCCGATCCACCGGCTGATGCTTGGCCTCGCCCAAATCCAAGTAGAGGTCCCCGAACCGATCTATGGTGATGACTACCGGCCCCGAGTCTTCTTCAGAAATTACTTCGGCATCCGCCTGGGGCAGGTCGACCTTGACGCCCTGGGTAATCAGGGGCGCGGTCACCATGAAGATCACGAGCAATACCAACATCACGTCGATGTAGGGCACGACGTTGATCTCGGACATGAAACGGCGGCGTACCCGCGACCTTCGCATCTATTGGAACTCCCGGTTGTCCTGCCTGCGCGCTCAGTGGTCCGCTAACCTCGGACCCTGGCCCTGGCGTTGCAGCAGGGTGGAGAACTCTTCCATGAATTCCTCATAGCGGTTATTCAATCGCTCCACCTGGCTCGCGTAGCGGTTGTACGCGACGACCGCTGGAATGGCGGCGAACAGCCCCATGGCGGTGGCCACCAGGGCCTCGGAGATACCCGGCGCAACCAGTGCCAGCGTCGCCTGCTTGACGTTTCCCAAGGCATGGAACGCATGCATGATGCCCCACACGGTGCCGAACAGGCCCACATACGGGCTGGTGGAGCCGACGGTGGCAAGAAAAGGCAGATTGACCTCCAGGCGGTCCATCTCGCGACTCAAGGCGACCTGCATGGAACGCTCGGTGCCTTGGAGGATGGCCATGAGGTCCCCATTGTCGCCCTTCCGCAGCCGCATGTACTCCTTGAAGCCGGCCCGGAAGATAGCAGCCAACCCCTTGGTCTCCCCCTTATCATGCTCCAGCTCCTGATAGAGGATGCCGAGGTCGCCGCCGGACCAGAAGCGTTGCTCGAAATCGTCCGTTGCCCACCGCGCCCACTTCAGGACCCGGGCGCGGTCGAAGATCATGCTCCAGGAAATGATCGAGGCCAATACCAGGGATGCCAGTACCAGCTGCACCACGATGCTCGCGTTGAGTACCAAGTCGAGGATGGAGAGCTCAGCGTACATCGGCAATCTCCGCCAGCAGTTGTTCCGGCAGGCGACTGGGACGCAGGGTCTTCTCGTTCATACAGGCAATCTTTATCCGACCCCGTCAACAGAGGGTAGCATCCGCTTCGCGGCGCACTTCCTGTACGGGTATTGGTGATTTTTGAAGTGATATCTAGCCAACAATCGGCAATAATCCGGTATTATACTGGTGCATGAAGAGTTTTAAACAAACCTCATGCATTTTAACACATTTAGAAAAAGACAACGTCTTGCGTAGGAAGCGTGCCAACTGTTGCCGTAAGGTATTATTCCAACGCTCAATATGAGCCGTTTCCCCCGTTTCTTTACCCACAGGGCGCTGTTGCCCGCTCGGAATGACGGCTCGATACGCGCTCCAAATAAGCAGATGGTACGCGATCCCAGAGTATCCAACAGGTGTTTTCGGTGCGATCACCGCAGGCAGAGGCGACGATTTCTCGGGTCTCTCTATTCATGGCAATCCAGACCCACACTTTGTCTTTGCTACGAATTGCACTCAACAGGTTGTAGCGTCTCTTCAAGGGGTGGGAGGTCATTCGCCTGTTCTTTTAACCAGGCGCTCAATGTTCGGTGCGAGACTCCAAACGTCCGTTCAATCCCGCGCATACTGGATCTTTCTTCTTTTCTTCCGTCGCGCGTTCTGTGCGCTCAAGTACGCCATAGGCACCACAGGCTTTACAGTGATATTGCGAGCTACCGGATGCATTTGTGCCATTTTTAACGAGCTCTTCGCTCTGACATTTGCGACAGCTGTATACTTTAGTCTCGATAATCATAATTGAAAACTCTTCGGTTCGTTTTATCAATGAACGCAATCGTTCAGACCAAGCGTATTCTTCCGGAAGAGAGGGCTAAAATCTAGAATCAGGTAACGAGAAAAACGGTGGCAATCGGAATGATTACCGATGAATCCATCTACTCTACTCTATCACTTCAAAAATCACCACTACCCCTGTACGAAGTCCATGCTTGCTCCACCGTAGGCACAGAGGTCGACGGTAACCGTCAGCAAATCATTGAACAGTGCCGGGCGCAGGTATGCGATTTCTGCATGTCGGACAGCGAACAGCACGCCCGCGTGCAGTCGCAGTACGTCCAGCTCGAAGCCCAAGCTACGCAGCCACTCGGTACGCGCCCGCTCCATGAACTTGAGGTAGTTGGCATAATAGACCGTACCCCCGATATTCGTGTTCTCATAGTAGACCCGTACCGGCAGGGAAAATCTCGGTTTGTCTTGATTGTTCGACACAATACACCTAAGAAACTCGAGTTTCGATAAATCCTAGCAAGGGTGCTTTGAAAAAGGCCCTTTATGGATTCCGGACTGTTTTGGCGTGCGCCGGCGAAACGGCACGGTTGAATCGAACCCCAGCGGCGTGGGATACCGGCAACGTTTGTCGGAAACCTGAGCAGCGAGTTCCCCACGCGCCGCGACGACGGCGCTTTCCCCTGGCCACAACGCCTTTGTTGGGAACGGATGTGTCGCCAAATCCAAAGCGGCGGCGGGTAAGTAGTCCAGGGCCTAACCCTGCCGTTACTTGAGTATAAGAAATTCTGGCGGAGGCCCTGTTCCCATGCAAGTTCAATTTACCTCCGGACCCTTTATATAATGCTTGGTGACGAAATGACACATCATTAGAATAGATCCCCACCGACTCCGATCGATCCCCAGCGAGGCTCCGCCCCAGACCGACGAGGCATGAATTCTTGTACGGGAACCGGAAAACCACGAACCCCACAAAGACACGAACCCTCATTTTCGCGTCCTTTCGTGTTTTTCGGTGCGCCAAGCGAAGCCTAGTCAGTCTGGTAGCCTGAAAGGTGGCTGCCATGTAAATTGCTGATGAGAACTGATGGCGTGTGTCGAGAGGTGGATCGCCGACGGTGCGGTGCTCAAGCTGATCCGTCAATGGTTAAACGCGCCGATCCTGGAAGAACCCAAGGGTCGGCATCAGCCGCCGAGGAAAGTCAAACGACGGGTCGGCACCCGGCAAGGGGGCGTCATCAGCCCGCTGTTAGCCAACCGGTATCGACACTGGATGGACCAATGCTTCCACGGTCCGGAAGGACTGGCCCGGCGAGCCGGAGCCAGGCGGGTGCGCGATGCGGATGATGTTGTCATCCTCGCCCGGTATCAAGGGCAGCGCATCAGCGATTGGGATGCGTTACGATAGAAGGATGCAGCGAGAAATCGGTGTCGTCATGGACCCTATCGGGTCCATCAAGATCGCGAAGGACAGCACCTTCGCCATGATGCTGGCCGCGGATCGCAGACAATGGCGAATCCAGTACATGGAGCTGTGCGACCTGTTTATGCAGGACGATCATGCCTGGGCGCGGATGCGGGAGGTCCGGGTTTGGGACGATGCGGCGCGCTGGTATCGCTTTTGCGGCGAGCAGACCCGTCCGCTGGATACCCTGTCGGTGATTCTGATGCGCAAGGACCCGCCGTTCGATATGGAGTATATCTACGCGACCTACCTGCTCGAACGGGCCCAGGCTAGGGGCGTCTGGGTCGTCAACGATCCCCGCAGCCTTCGGGACGCGAACGAAAAGGTCTTCACCGCACAATTTCCCCAGTGCTGTCCGCCGACCTTGGTTACGCGGCGCCAGGCGGACATCGCGGAGTTCCTCGCCCGGCACGGGGAGATTATCCTCAAGCCCCTCGACGGTATGGGGGGTCTTTCTATCTTTCGGGTGAAGGCCGCGGACCCCAATTTCCACGTGATCGTCGAGACCCTGACCGAGCACGGAACCCGGTTTTGTATGGCCCAGAGGTTTATTCCTGAAATCACGGCCGGCGACAAGCGAATCCTGCTTCTCGACGGCGATCCGGTGCCCTACGCCCTTGCCCGCATCCCTAGGCCCGGTGAGACCAGGGCCAACCTAGTCGCCGGAGGGACCGGCGTCGGGCAGGCCCTGAGCGAGCGTGACCGTTGGATTGCCTCCCAAGTCGGGCCCGAGCTGCGCCGGCGCGGCATCCTGTTTGCCGGCCTCGATGTGATCGGCGGCTATCTTACCGAGATCAATATCACCAGCCCAACCTGTATCCGGGAGCTGGATGCCCGGTTCGGGCTCGACATTGCAGGTAACCTCATGACCAAGCTGGAGGAGCGTATGGGCACCGGGTAATGTGTGTTGACATTTAATTTGTAGGTTAGACAAAGCTATAAATCATGTGATTTTTGCGACCGGTTCGCGTTCATTTGCGGCAAAAAAGAATTCCCATGTGAGGACGATGGGATCTGGGAGCTACTCATATGCGCATCCATTTTCTCCAGCATGTCCCTTTCGAGGGGCCCGCTGGGATCGGCGATTGGGCCGCCCGTAAGGGCCATCCCGTCACCACTACCCCCCTATTCGAGCACAGGGGGTTGCCGGATCAGGACACGTTCGATTGGCTGGCCGTCATGGGTGGACCCATGGGAGTCCGGGACGAGGCTGACTATCCTTGGCTGGCAGATGAAAAAGGGCTCATCCGTGCGGCCATTGCCGCGGGCAAGACAGTGATCGGGGTCTGCCTCGGTGCCCAGCTGATCGCCGAGGTCTTGGGGGCTCGCGTGTACCGGAACGCCCACAAAGAGATCGGCTGGTTTCCGATCGAATTGACTGACCAGGGCTGGGCGTTGGATCCGTTCGCCTTTCTGCCCCATCGGTTCGAGGTATTTCAGTGGCACGGAGACACCTTCGACCTGCCGGACGGAGCGGTCCATCTGGCACGCAGTGAAGGCTGTGAACACCAAGCATTTCTGTACGCGGACTGGGTGCTGGGACTGCAGTTTCACCTGGAATCGACACCCGCAGGCGTGGCGGACTTGGTCGCCAACTGCGCGGACGAGATAATCCCCGGAAAGTATGTGCAGGACACGGAACGAATGCTCGCGGTCACAAGGGAGGACTATGCGCGCATCAACTGGGCCCTGTTCGGTATCCTCGACCGGCTTTCGGTCTAAGTGATGAATGATGAGTGATGCCGTAGCGCAGGCGTCCCCGCCTGCCCGCCGTCTGCAGGCAGGGCAACCGAATGATAAAGATATAAAGCAATTGGTCAGGTAATTTGAACCGCTTAAAAGGCAGGGCACGCAGAGGACACCGATCATTTTCGACCAGGCCATTGTTGGATTACCGGTCGATGTGGATTGCTCGCTGTATTCCGAGCGCAGAACCCTTCTTTTCAGCACATCTTCTGCGTCCTCAGCGTCTCTGTGGTTCATTGCCAAGGCGATGTATCAGCAGTGATTATTATTTGGGAACCCAGTGTCTGCAGGCGAGACGCCTGCGCTACTAAGATCCGCGGTATATAATGGATCACCCTAGGATTATCCCAGCGCCTTGATGCAACAGAGCCTCCAACCAGCCAAGCTCATTCGCGTCGGGCTCGCCCTGGCAGTAGCTCTGCTGATCTTGCTCCTGCTGTGGGTGCTGTTGGTCCTGACGGACACCCTGTTTGATGTCTGGGCGCACCTGCGCGAGGGTCCTGCCTGGTTCTTCTATTTCTACACCGGTGGATTTCTCGCCATCAGCGCGGCGGGTGGGTTTGCCCTGTGGTGCCTGTTGCGGCCCCGGTCCGGACGGCGGACACAGACAGCCCGGCCCCAGGCGCCGCCGCGGGTGGATCGAAAGGAACTGGAGCAACGCCTGGAGCAGGGCGCAGCGGCGGGAATGGACATCGCGGCGGTGCGCCGCGAGTTGGCGCTGTTCCAAAAGCGCAAGGACGCCGGCAGGATCCATGTCGCCTTCTTCGGCGAGATCAGCAGCGGCAAGTCCTCGCTGATCAAGGCCCTGTTGCCGGAGGCAAAACCGGCGATCAGCGTTACCGGTGGCACTACCCGGCAGATCGCAACCTACAATTGGCGCAGCAGCGGCGGTGACGAACTGGTACTCGCCGATATGCCGGGTACCAACGAGGTCGGTGCGGGGCTGGATGAGACGGCGCGCGCGGAGGCCATGCGCGCCCACCTGGTGGTTTATGTCTGCGACGGAGACCTGAGCCGTACCCAGTTCACGGACCTGAGCTCCCTGCTGGCACTGGGCAAGCCGGTGATCGTCGCCTTGAACAAGACCGACCGCTATCGTGGGTCAGAGCTCGAGCTGCTCCTTAAGCGCCTGCGCGAGCGGTTGCAGGAACCCCGGAGCGAGGGTAAGGGCGAGCCGGTCCGCGTGGATCTGGTGGCCGTGCAGGCTGGGGGTAAATGCGAGGTCTTGCGGGTACTGCCGGACGGAAGCGAGGAACGGGTAGTGCGGAAGATGCCGCCGCGGGTGGATGAGCTGCGCACGGCCCTGCAGCGGCACCTGGACGAGGACCCGGATGTCCTCGAAAAGCTACGCGACACCAGCGTCTTCGTACTCGTAGCCAAACGCCTCGACGAGGCCGAGCTGGCACACCGCCGGGGGCGTGCCGAGGAACTCACTCGCAGCTATTCCAGAAAAGCTATGGTCGGGGCCATGGCCGCCATCACGCCGGGTTCCGACTTGGTGATCCAAGGCTACCTCGGGGTGAGCCTGGTCAAAGAGCTGGCCAATCTGTATGAAGTCCCGGTGCGGCGCATGGACACCGAGCTGCTGCTGGAGCTGGTGCAGAAACGGGTCGCCCGCAGCACGACCATCATGCTCGCCGTGGCCGGGAATGCCCTCAAGGCCTTCCCCGGTCTCGGCACCCTAGCCGGCGGTATCACCCATGCCGCGGCTTATGGCATGATCTTCGATGCCCTCGGAAAGGCGGTGGCCCGGTCTCTGGAATCTCGCGGTGCCCTGCGGCCAGCCCAAGCGGCGCAAGTCTTTGAGGAGGGCTTGAGTGAAGATCTCGAAGCGCGTGCAAGGCGTTTTGCAAGACTGGCCCTGGACATCCGCAAACAACCGGAGGCAGAGCGGTAACGGGCAAACGGCTGACCGGAGCCACCTGGATCTGGCGCGGGAAAGCCTGCGCGAGCTGGTGCAGGACCAGCGTATCCCGTCGCAGGTGCGCGAGTCCCTGATCGACGACTACCGCCAGGTCGAGGCCATGCTCGAGAAGCTTGACCAAGGCCATATCCACATCGCTATTTTCGGGCGTGTGAGCGTAGGCAAATCCGCGATCCTGAACGCCCTGCTCGGCGAAGACCGCTTCAGCATCAGTCCCCTGCATGGTGAAACCAAGGCCAGCGCGATCGGTAAATGGGAGGAGTGCCGTACCGGCGGTGTCTATCTGATCGACACCCCGGGCCTGAACGAGGTCCGGGGAGATGAACGCGAGCGTCTCGCGCATGAGGTAGCCGCCCGCTCGGACCTGGTACTTTTCGTGGTGGACGGGGATCTTACGGAGACCGAGATCCGGGCCCTTCGTGTCCTGGTGGGGGACCAGCGACCCATTATCCTGGTATTCAACAAGATCGATCGCTATACCAGGGATGAACGGGAGCAACTCCTAGCCTCCCTGACCTTGCACACCCATGGCTACGTCGACGCCGACAACATCGTCTGCGTCAGCGCCCGGCCCGCGGAGCGGCTGGTCGTCCTAGTGGATGCGGCCGGCAACGAAACCGAGACCCTGCGCCGGAGCGAGCCGGACATGGAGGCCCTGAAACAGCGCCTGTGGGAGCTCCTCGAGGCGGAAGGGGAGACCCTGGCGGCGCTCAACGCCTCACTCTTCGCCGGCGACCTGACCGACAAGGTAGGAAATCGTATTTTGGAGGTCAAGCACGAGCTGGGGGCCCGCTTGATTCGGACCTACTGCATCACCAAGGGTATCTCGGTGGCGCTCAACCCCATTCCGGTGGTAGACCTCTTGGCCGCTGCCGCCGTCGATGCGGGCATGGTGGTACACCTATCCAGGCTCTACGGACTGGCGCTCTCGAAGACCGAGGCCGGGACCCTGGTCAAGACCATCGCTACCCAGATGGCGTTGTTGATGGGGAGCGTGTGGGGGATCAACCTCCTGTCCTCCGCCCTCAAACTGGGTACCGGAGGCCTGTCCACCCTGGTGACCGGCACCGCCCAGGGCGCCGTCGCCTATTATGCTACCTATGTGGTGGGGCAGGCGGCGGAGGCCTATCTGGCCCGCGGCAAATCCTGGGGGGAGGCGGGACCCAAGCTGGTCATCCGCGATATTCTCGACGGCATCGATCGCGATTCCATCCTGGCTCAGGCCAAATCGGATATCGCCGGCAGGCTGAAATCCGCCTGAACGATAAAAAAACCACGAATGGACACGAACTCCACCGGCTAAAGCCGGTGGCTTCGAGTTACGGATAAAAACCGGATTAATCGGCCATGCGGCCGATGGCTGCCGCTACATAACCTCAAAATCGTCATCCAGCTCCGGCGGTCGTTGGTTCTTGATGTATTCCTTCCACACCTCGTCGGTCACATTCCCACTTGTGGCAACCCAATACCCTCTCGCCCGCAGATGTTGACCCCAGTACCGTCTTCTTAGATGCTGATACTCTAACAACAGCTTATGCGAACTCTTACCCTTGAGATACTGGACCGCCTGTGGACAGCTGCGGAGGGATTCCGATCAGCATGTGCACATGGTCGCGGTTGATCGACCCCGCGTAGATCAGCATCTCCTTCACCTCCCATCTCCGAGAAAAATGATGTTATTCGTTTAATCCATAAGAGCGAGAATACCATCCGCGCCTTCGGCGTCCGACGGCTCGGTCTTTTCGGCTCGTTCCAACGGGACGAGGCAAGGACCGACAGCGATATCGACCTGTTCGTCGAGTTCGCCCCTGGCGCGGTTACCTTCGACCACTTTGTGGGCCTGAGCTTCTATTGCGAGGACCTGTTCGGACGACGGGTCGAGATCGTCACCCCCAATAGTCTCAGCCCCTACCTCGGCCCGCGTATCCTCGCGGAGTTGGAATATGTCATCACCTCCTAGATATTGTCGGTCACTAGCGTCCGGGGAAACTGGTTTTTCCATCTTGTAACCACTTGTAAGATAAAACAAAGCTGCCGATTTTAGGATGTCATCGACTTGAATCGATTTGTAGGTTTTGAAAAGATCCCGCTCCAGGAATCATGGAGATACCTCCAAAAGCGCCCCAATTGACGCAGGTCTCTATAGAATCCTACAGATTTTGAGCCCGGCTATGTGCGAAAATATTGCTGAATCGGATGGTTATCGATGTGGACCACGATTTAAGCAATCTCGAAACAAATAACCATCTGAATTTATTCGATTAATATCCCGGACACTAGTGGGAGGGTCTGGATAATTTTAGCATCTTCAGAGTATGCTAAGGTTATGTTATGAAAGGAAAAAAGGTATTTCAGGCGTTTATACATTTCGGAAGCTAAATTCAGAACAATTATACGCTATTTCGCGCACGATTTGCGGGCCTGGAAAATCGCCGAGCTGAGTGGTGTAAGCCGCCAGACGATTAACCAGCTATTCATGAAGTTACGAATCAGAATCGCCCAGGTTTGTAATGCTTCATCACCTCTATCCGGTAAGATTGAAGTCAATGCCATTAAGTTAAGCCTCATGGCAGCGCTTGTAGTTGGGATGGAAGGCTGGGATGGAAGGGGTGGAGCTTGGCGGGCTTGATCTTTCGCAGGTAAGAGCGGTCCGGTCGGAATGTATGAACTCCTGAAATACCTTTTTTCCTTTCATAACATAACCTTAGCATACTCTGAAGATGCTAAAGTTATCCAGACCCTTTCATAGTAATCAATGTTGATTGGTACTGAATAAATAGGTTTACTGGAATGAACGAGTTTGAATTGTAAGCTCGGATGATATGAATTTTGTTTGAATTGAGAATAGGCATTTCTTGCCTGTTTTTGAGTGTCTTCAGGCAAGGCAGAATATAATTTCCTAAACTTTTCAGTCGTGTGTGAAATCACAACATATCCAAGTCTGAAGGTTTAGTGTTTCCAGCATGATGTTCTTTGCGAAAGCAAGGGCATCCCCGCGAGGGGGGGCTGAAGGAAGCGGAAGCCAAAGCTGCGAGCCGACGGACAGAAAGGTCATAGAAGGCCGAGTCCCAGGGGCGAGTCAGCACAACAGGGACGAAGCCCGCCGGTTTGAGGGGTGCGGTAAATGGCGCGGTTGTGCCGCGAAAGTTCACTTTCTGATCCGGGGAGAGCGGTCCACCGGGCGGTCCGTGTGGCGATGCGAGTCGAACGAGGGACCATTCCGAAAGGGGTGGAATCACCATCGAACGCGAAGGTCACTGTGGTCGCGAGGGGAGCCGGCCTGAGGACCGGCGCGAAAGCGCTGGAATTACCACCGGTACCCTACCGTAACTCGGGCAGCGCGTCCGGCGGTAACGTCTGGCGTGATGGGGCAGGAGTCAGCAGAGGCCAGAGTAGTCGGTGCCGCACGGGAGGGCAGGGCCGATAAAGGGCCGAACATCGTGGTAGAAGGAGGAGCCATGACGTACGCAGACTGGGTGCAGAACCCGTTCGGGGGTGCCGAGACGCGGCGTACGGCCAGACCGCCAGCCTGAGGTGAAGACCGGATGGAGCGGATTGTGGACAGCGCGAACAGGCGCCCATGCAGGGAAGCGAGTGAAACGCAACTAAGGGGCACCCAGCATGGATGGGATGACCCGGGAGGCGTTTCCGATGTACGCACGAGCGCACGGGGCTGAAATCCGTCAATCCCGGTTGGATGGCACGGATTAACCTTCTCCCCGGCGCTGGAAGATCATGCCAAAGCCGGGGGGAAAGGGCGAGCGGCTGCTCGGTATCCCGACCGTGGTCGATCATGGGTAGCGGCCACGGTGACGGCGCGCTGGAGGGTGCCCGGCGAGAGCGGAATCCCGGCCAGTTCCTGGAACGGCTCGGCGGTACGCTGGCAGGGCAGAAATTGGGATTGGGTCAGGTACACTGCGAGCGCCAACACTCCCGGACCGTACTGGACGGTGGCCGTGACCCCTTCGGGGAAGGCACTGCGCTGTACCCGCCCACGATGCGGTACTCGGTGACCGCGCGTTGGGTCACCACCTCGACCACTTGGCGGCGCTCCGGCAGCACCTCAGCGGCAATCTCCGCACCGCACCGTCCGCATGCGCAAGTGCCGGTCAGCGGGATGATGACACGCTGGTCAGGGTCCTCGACCAAGCGGCGGGTAACGCCGCGGCGACCCGCTTGGCCTCCCGGCTGGCGCCCGCTCGGTTGGCGC
>Ga0209785_1000426_pt1 | contig 12338 bp, 12 predicted proteins | sample WorMetG1BERMUDA2_FD_187403 | JGI IMG/M metagenome (GOLD analysis project Ga0209785, IMG submission 187403) | Marine gutless worms symbiont microbial communities from Max Planck institute for Marine Microbiology, Germany - Inanidrilus... ...
GTGGAGCGCCATCGCCGAAGGGATCGAGAAAGTCACGCCCACCGAATGCGAGAACTTCTTCGCTGCCGCAGGATACGACCAGGATTAAATCGAACCCGCGCTAGAGCTCTTCGTCCAGCTTGGACCCGGACTCGCCCGGCTTCTGGTCGTAGGGGTCCCTGGCCGCCGGATCGGCGGCGGCGGCGTCCTCGGCCGGGGCCGCACCCGAGTCGCTGGGAGCTTCCTTCGGGCCGCCCTTGGAGACGCCGACCCGCGACGGCCGCAGCAGGCGTTCGCCGAGGGTGTAGCCGGTCTGCACTTCCTGCAGCACGGTGCCGTTGGGCTGGTTCGGATCGGGGATCTCGAACATCGCCTCGTGGTAGTTGTGATCGAACCGCTTGCCCAGCGCCTCGATCGGGCGGATGCCGACCCGTTCCATGGCGCCGAGCATCTCGCGCTCGGTCATCTCGACGCCGGTCGCCAGGCTGTCCAGCGCCGCGTTGTCGGCGCGCGCACCCTCCTCGATGCTGTCCAGCGCCCGGCGCAGGTTGTCGGCGACATCGAGCACCTCGCGGGCGAAGTTGGCGATGGCGTATTTCGAGGCGTCTTCCTTCTCGCGCTGGGTGCGCCGGCGCACGTTTTCGGTCTCGGCCATGGCACGCAGCAGCTTGTCCTTCAGCGCCCCGACCTCGGCCTCCAGTTCGGGCACCCGGGCCGTCGCTTCGGCCGCGGCGGCGGCATCGGCGGCGATGTCCGCGCCGGCACCCTCGGCGGCGGCGGCGACGTCCTCGGGGCTGATTCTGCCCCAGCCGCTGCCCGGCTCGACCGTTTCCGCGGCGGTCTCCGTCTCGGCCGGCGTTTCCGCCTCGGTCGTTTCCGGGGTTTCTTCGGCCGCCTGCGGCTCCTCGGCTTCCGGGGCTTCCGGGGTCTCCGGGGTCTCGGCGGTTTCTTCGTTCGGTTTGGTCGACATCCGTTCGTGGTCCTTCGTGTTAATCTTCTTCGCCGCGGCTATCCCAACAGCCGGCCGACAAGCTTGGCGGTGTAGTCGACCATCGGGATGATGCGGGCGTAGTTCATGCGGGTCGGGCCGATCACGCCGATGGCGCCGACCAGTTGCTGGCTGCTGTTGTGGTAGGGCCCGACGATCAGCGAACAGCCGGCCATGCTGAACAGCTTGTTGTCAGCGCCGATAAAGATCTCGACGCCCTCGGCGCCGTCGGCCAGGTTGAGCAGCTTGACCATGGTCTCCTTGGTCTCCAGCGCCTCGAACAGGGCGCGGATGTGTTCCAGTTCGGTCATCGCGGTGACGTCGTCGAGCAGGTTGGCCTGGCCGCGCAGGATCAGCGTGCCGCTCTTCTGCTCGCCGGCCCAGGTCGCCATGCCGGCCTCGATCACCTTCGCCGTCAGGTCGTCGAGCTCGGCGCGGTGCTGCTCCAGCTCGATCGCGATCTGCGCCTGCGCCTCGTCGATGGTGCGCCCGACCAGCCGCGCGCCGAGGTAGTTGGTCGCCTCGACCAGGGCCGAGGCCTGCAGCCCCGGCGGCAGCTCGATCACCCGGTTCTCGACCATGCCGCTCTCGGTCACCAGCACCACGAGGGCGCGGCCGGGACTCAGGCCGACGAATTCGATATGGCGCAAGGGGCTCTCGGTCTTCGGCGCCAGCACCAGCCCGGCGCAGTGCGACAGGCCGCTGAGCGTCGCCGAGGCCTCCTCGAGCACGCTTTCGATGCTGCCGCCGCCGCCGGCGGCGCAACGGCTGGCGATCTCCGTGCGCTCCTCGTCGGTCAGGTTGCCCAATTCGAGGAAGCCGTCGACGAACATGCGCAACCCGGCCTCGGTCGGCAGCCGCCCAGCCGAGGTATGCGGCGCGAACAGCAGGCCGGCCTCCTCCAGGTCGGCCATGACGTTGCGGATGGTCGCTGGCGACAGGTTGCCGTTGATCCGCTTCGAGATCGTGCGCGAGCCGATCGGCTCGCCGGTCTCGACGTAGGCCTCGACGATCTGGCGGAAGATGTCCCGCGAGCGGTCGTTCAGTTCGCTGATCATGGTCCCGAAATCCCTCACGCGCGGGGCGGCACGGGGTCGCACCGGGCGCCGGGGGAATGTAGTAATCCCGCCCGCCAACGTCAATCGGCGGCGTCACACCCGGCTGCCGATTTCGCCGTTGCGCGCTTGTCCTCGCCGGGACGACGGAGTAGCCTGCCGCGCGCAGAAGACAACGGCCAACCTCCCGCAGAAGGACCACCGATTTGAGACCCTCCGGCCGCCTCGCGGACCAGCTCCGCGCCGTCACCCTCGAACCCGGCTTCTCGAAACACGCCGAGGGCTCCTGTTTCGCCAAGTTCGGCGATACCCACGTGCTGTGCACGGCCAAGGTCGAGCAAAGAGTGCCGCCGTGGCTGCGCGACGCCGGGCGCGGCTGGGTCACCGCCGAATACGGCATGCTGCCGCGCTCGACCAACACCCGCACCGACCGCGAGGCCAGCAGGGGCAAGCAATCGGGCCGCACCCAGGAGATCCAGCGCCTGATCGGGCGGTCCTTGCGCGCGGTCACCGACCTGAAGGCGATGGGCGAGATGCAGGTGCGCGTCGACCGCGACGTGATCCAGGCCGACGGCGGCACCCGCACGGCGGCGATCACCGGCGCCTACGTGGCGCTTTATGCGGCGTTCCAGCGGATCGTCGATCTGGGCGTGATCAAGGCGGTGCCGCTGATCGACCAGGTGTCGGCGATTTCCTGCGGCATTTATGAGGGCACGCCGGTGCTCGACCTCGACTACGCCGAGGACAGCAACGCCGAGACCGACGCCAACTTCGTGCTCACCGGCGGCGGCGGGATCGTGGAAATCCAGGGCACCGCCGAAGCGGAGCCGTTCGACCGGACCGAATTCAACGCCCTCTTGGACCTGGCCGAGAAGGGCTGCGGCGAGCTGGTGCAGTTGCAGCGCCAGGTTCTTGGCCTGGCCTGATGGCACGCAGGTTCACCGAATCGAAGCTGGTCATCGCCACCCACAACCCGGGCAAGCTGCGCGAGATCGGCGACCAGCTGGCGCCCTTTGGGGTCGCGGTGGTCTCGGCCGGCGAGCTCGGTCTACCGGAGCCGGAGGAGACCGGCACCACCTTCCTGGCCAACGCCGAGTTGAAGGCCCGCGCCGCCGCCGCGGCCTCGGGGCTGCCGGCGCTGGCCGACGACTCGGGGCTGGCGGTGCACGCGCTGGGCGGCGATCCGGGCATCTATTCGGCGCGCTGGGCCGGGCCGGAGAAGGATTTCATGCTGGCCATGCGCAAGGTCGAGGACGCATTGGGTGATGCCGTGGACCGCACGGCGCACTTTGCCTGTGCCTTGGCACTTTGCTGGCCGCCCGAAAACGGAAAACCCGGGGCGTGCGAGATGTTCGAGGGCGAGGTGCACGGCACCCTGACCTGGCCGCCGCGCGGCGAGCACGGCTTCGGCTACGACCCGGCCTTCATCGCCGATGGCGAAACGATCACCTTCGGTGAGATGGATCCGGCGCTTAAACACGGCATGAGCCACCGCGCCGACGCCTTCCGCAAGCTGGTCGCCGCCTGCTTCGCACCATGACACCCTCGGATGCCGGCCCCAGGGACGGAACCGTCCGCCTGCGCCGGGCCCTCCCGGCCGACGCCGCCGGCGTCGCGGCGGCGCACCGCCAGGCCTGGGTCGAGACCTATACCGGACTGCTGCCCGCGCCGGTGGTGACGGGACGCGGCCTCGGCGAGTTCGTGCAGCTGTGGAGCGGCGCGCTCAAGCCCGGGGCGTCCTGGACCACCTTCGTCTGCGAGATCCCGCACGGGCCGATCGCCGGTTTCGCCAGCGCCGGGCCGATCCGCAGCCCGACCGAGGACCGGAAGGGGCCGCTGGATGCCGAGCTGATCGCGCTCTACCTGCTCGAGGAGCACCAGGGCTACGGCCTCGGTCGGGTCCTGTTCGAAGCGGCGCGGGCCGACCTGGCCGAGCGCGGTTTTGCGCGCATGGCGGTGCGCGTGCTGGCGACCAACACGGCGGTCGGCTTCTACGCCTACATGGGCGGCAGGACGGTGACCGCCGAGGACCGGCCCTATCGCGGCGTCACCGTGCGCGAGGTCACCTATGGCTGGGATCTGTGATGCGCACCCAGGCGGTCTATGTTCACTGGCCCTTCTGCGTTTCCAAGTGCCCCTACTGCGACTTCAACAGCCATGTCGCCGAGCAGGTCGACCACGGTCGCTGGAAAGCCGCCCTGCGCCGCGAACTGGCCCACTACGCCGCCGAAACCCCGGGGCGCGCCGTCACCAGCGTCTTTTTCGGCGGCGGCACGCCGTCTCTGATGGCGCCGGATACGGTCAAGGCGGTGATTCAAGATGTCTTTGAGCATTGGCCGGCGACCGACAAGGGCATCGAGATAACCTTGGAAGCCAATCCATCCTCGGTCGAGGCCGCGCGATTCGCCGATTTCCGCGCCGCCGGGGTCAACCGGGTCTCGATCGGGGTGCAGTCCCTGCGCGACGAGGCCCTGCGCTTGCTCGGCCGCGCCCACGGCGCCGGCGAGGCCCGCGCCGCGGTCAAATCAGCAGCGCAAGCGTTCGAACGCGTCTCCTTCGATCTGATCTACGCCCGACCGGGGCAGACGCTGGCGGACTGGCGCGGTGAGCTGGGCGAAGCGCTGGCGATGGCCGGCGAACACCTGTCGCTCTACCAGTTGACCATCGAGCCGGGCACCGCCTTCCACAAGGACGGGGTGGCGGAGATGGACGGCGACCTGGCCGCCGATTTCTACGAGCTGACCGGCGACCTGACCGCCGCCGCGGGCCTGCCGGCCTACGAGGTCTCCAACCACGCCCGTCCGGGCGCCGCATGCGCCCACAACCTGACCTACTGGACCGGCGGCGATTACCTCGGCGTCGGTCCCGGTGCGCATGGCCGGCTGAGCAAGGGCGGCGTGACCGAGGTGACCCACCAGATCCGCGACCCGGCGCGCTGGCTGGCGGCGGTCGAGGAAAAGGGCCAGGCCACCGCCGGGCGCCGCGTGATCGCGCCGCGGGCGCGGCTCGAGGAGTTGCTGATGATGGGCCTACGCCTGAGCGACGGCATTTCGCGGGCCCGTTTCCAGGCCCTGACCGGCCTGGACTTCGAGCAGGCGCTGGCGGCGGCGGCGCTGGAAAACCTGCAGGACGGTAGATACATCAACCTCGATTCCACCGGTTTACGGGCAACGCCGCAGGGCCTGCTGCGCCTGAACGCGGTGTTGCGGGAGCTGCTGGCCTCCGAAAAGGGTTGATGCATCAATCAGTCCTGCACCCCAATTGTCATGGCCGGGCCTGTCCCGGCCATCCACGTCGGGCCGCTCGGTGACCGTTTTCGTGGATGCCCGGGTCAAGCCCGGGCATGACGAACGGGGAGGTTGGGCAGGAGTCGCCGCGGAATCTAGTTGATAAACCCCTCGAACGAGGCCGGCGCCGGGCCGATGATCTCAAGCGACCGCTCGCGCACCTCGATCACTGCCAGGCCGCGCTCCGCCGTGCCTTCGAGCGAGAAGCGGAAGATGCCGTCGCGGCCGAGGAAACCGCTGGGGCTGGTCAGCATGTTGTCGTTGACGAGCGCGTCCGGGCCCTGCTGCGACAGCACCGCGGCCAGCGCCGCGGCGTCGTAGGCCAGTGTCGCCAGGCGCGGCGGTTTCTGGCCGTAGGTCCGGGCGTAGGACTGGGTGAAGGCGGCGCGGGCCGCGGGCGGCGGGGCGGCGAACCAGGCGCCGACCAGGGCCGGCTCGGTGCCGATGCCGGGCTCGTCGAACTGGCCGGTGCCGAGGATGCGTACCTTGGCCGGATCGATGTCGTAGTAGGGCAGGTGGGCGGCGATGTTCTGCAGCCGCTTGCCGCCGTCGGCGATCAGCAGCGCGTCGAACGACACGTCGCCGACCGTCTGCAGCCGGCTGAGGCGCACGAGGGCGCGGCGCGAGACCTCGTCCTTGCGTCCGCGCAGGGCCGCCTTCTGCCGCTCCAGCTCGCGGGCGCGGGCGTCGAAGTCGGCCAGCTCGCGGATCAGGTCGGAGAACTCGTCGCTGGTCGGGTCGTAGAAGCGGACCTCGTCGACGGCGCCGCCGCCCAGTTCCACCCGCTGCTGCATCGCCGCCACCACGGTGCGGCCGTAGTCGTTGTCGGGCGCCAGGGCGGCGAAACTGCGCAGGCCGCGGTTGAGCGAGAAGTCGACCACGCGGGCGACCTGGTCGCTGGGCAGGAAACCCATGGTGTAGACGCCGTCGCCGGCGACCTCGCGGCGCGACGAGAAGGCGACGATGCGCAGGTTGGCGGCGCGCGCGATCGGCGCCGCGGCGGTGACCGAATCGGCGAGCAGCGGCCCGAGGATCATCGAGGCGCCATCGGCGACCGCCTCGGCGGCGGCCTGGGCGGCGCCGTCAGGTGTACCGCGGCTGTCGTGGAAGGTGATCTCGAACTGCGGCCCGGCGAAATCGAACAGCGCCAGTTGCGCCGCGTTGACCTTGGCCTTGCCGAGCGGCCCGGCCGGTCCGCTCATCGGCACCAGCATGGCCACCCGGGTGACGCCCTCGGCCGGCGGCGGCGGCGGCGCGACGCCGGTTTCGACGGCGCCGCCACGGCCGCGGCCGGCGAGATAGGGCGACAGGTCCTGGCCGGTGGCGCCGGGCGCGCCCGGGCGATCCGGCGCGGTGCCGGGCGGCGGCGCCCCGAGGGTGCCGAGCGGACGGTTCGGGTCGCCGTCGCGGATCTGGTCCCGGCTGACCACCGGCCGCTGGTCCTCTTCTTGCGCCTGCGGCAAACTTTGGGGAGACTGGCAGGCGGCGAGGCCGATCAGCGCGGCCAGGCCGCAGGCCCGGACGAGCAGGTGCCGGGCACATGAGAGTCGGGGGTAAGAAAACGGTGCGGTCATCGCGCGGTTCCAAATCAAAACGAGGGTCGGCGGCATCCGAGCCTACTCCCGCGTCCGCGGCGAGTAAACACGGTGGCGGCGGTGACGGGCTCGATCCGGGCCTGTACCTGGTCGCGACCCCGATCGGCAACGCCCGCGACATCACCCTGCGCGCGCTCGACGTGCTCGCCCAGGCCTCGGTGATCGCCTGCGAGGACACCCGGGTCACCGGCAAGCTGCTGGCGATCCACGGCATCCAGACGCCGAGCACGCCCTACCACGAGCACAACGCGGATCGTGTGCGTCCGGCGATCATCAAACGCCTGAAAAACGGCGAAAGCGTGGCGCTGGTCAGCGATGCCGGCACGCCGCTGGTCTCGGACCCCGGCTACAAGCTGGTGCGCGCCTGCGCCGAGGAGGGCCTGGCGGTGGTACCGCTGCCCGGCGCGTCTGCCGTGCTGACGGCGCTGCAGGTCTCGGCGCTGCCCAGCGACCGCTTCCTGTTCGCCGGTTTTCCACCGGCCAAGAAGGCGGCGCGGCGCCACATGCTCGGCGAGCTGGCGGCGGTGCCGGCGACCCTGGTGTTCCTCGAATCGGCCAAGCGCCTGGCCGCCAGCCTGGCCGACATGGCCGCCGTTCTCGGCGATCGCCCGGCCGCGGTCAGCCGCGAGCTGACTAAGATGTACGAGGAGACCCGGCGCGGCACGCTGGCCGAGCTAGCGGCGCACTACGCCGAGGCCGGGCCGCCCCGGGGCGAGGTCACGCTGGTGGTCGGCGCGCCGCTCGCCGCCGGGGTCGATGACGCCGAGCTCGACCGTCCGCTGGTCGCGGCGCTGCGCGACAACTCCCTGCGCGACGCCGCCCAGGCCGTCGCCGCAGCCACCGGACGGCCGCGCCGCGCCGTCTACAACCGGGCCCTGGAACTGCAGGCCCAGGATACGCAGGGGTGAGCGGCACCGCCGCCAAGACCGAACGCAAGCGCCGCGCCTGGCGCTACGGGCGTTGGGCCGAGCTGCTCTGCGTCGCGCGCCTGCGCCTCACCGGCTTTGCCATCGTCGCGCGCCGCTTCCGCACCCCCGTGGGCGAGATCGACATCGCGGCGCGGCCGCCTGCTCGCGATCGTCGAGGTCAAGGCGCGCCAGGACGCCGCCACGGCGGCCGAATCGCTGCGCCCGCGCCAACGCCGGCGGATCGAGCGGGCGGCGGCGGCGCTGCTGGCGGCGCGGCCCGACCTGGCCGGGCTCGACCTGCGCTTCGACGTGATGCTGGTCGGCGGCGGATCGGCGGGTGTGTGGCCCCGGCACATCCCGGATGCCTGGCGCGAGGATTTTTGACCGTGATATATCCCGCGCCCCCTTTTGGCGCTGGCACGGGCGCCTTACAATGGCCACGATTCGCGCGCAGGTTCCGCGCCGGTTTGCAAATTTTGGGGGCGCTGTTTCGTCATGGGCAGCACCAGAATTTCGAAATCCTCACGATCCCGGCTCGCTGTCGCCGCGGCGCTGCTCGCGGCCTCGCTCGGCCTCGGCGGCTGCGCCGGCGCCGTCGTCGGCGGCGCAGCCGCCACCGGGGTCGCGGCCTACCAGGAGCGCGGCATCTCGGGCGTCACCTCCGACACCCGCCTGTCGGCGGACCTGCGCGAGAAGTGGCTGGCCTTCGACCACACCATGCCGGTCAAGCTCGGCGTCGAGGTCTACGAGGGCCGCGCCCTGCTGACCGGCGCGGTCGCGGAGGAACAGGTCCGCGCCGACGCCGTGCGCCTGGCCTGGAAGGTCGAGGGCATCAAGGACGTGCTGAACGAGATCCAGGTCACCGACAGCGGCGTCGTCGACTACGCCCGCGACAGCTGGATCACCACCCAGTTGACCACCAAGACGACGCTGGACAAGGACATCCACGCCATCAACTACGCCTTCGAGACGGTCAACCAGATCGTCTACATGATCGGCATCGCCCAGGATCAGGGCGAAATGGACCGGGTGCTGGCGCACGCCCGCTCGATCGACTACGTCAAGAAGATCGTCAACCACGTGCGTATCAAGACCCAGCCGTCGTGAGCCTTCGAAGCGACCTCGATGACCGCCTGCGCGCGCTGATCGACAACGCCGAGGAGACCTTCGACGTTGGCGCCGCGGCACTGCTGCTCGCCGCCATGGAGCGGCCGGGCGCGGTGCTGGACAGCTACGCCCGCCATCTGGAGCGGCTGGCCCAGGCCACCGCGGATTACGCCATGGACCCGGCCGGCGCCGAGCTGGAGTTGCGCGCCGAGGCCCTGCGCCACGTCATCGTGCGCCGCTACGGCTACCTCGGTGGCAGCGACACCGGCGACGAGCCGGAGGCCGAGAACCTGTTCAACCTCATCGACGGGCGCATGGGCTCGGCGCCGCTGCTCGGCGTGCTGTATCTGAAAGTGGCCCGCGACCTGGGCTGGCCGGCGCAGGCGATCGACTTCCCGGCGCGCCCGCTGGTGCGGCTGGAGAACCACGGCGAGCGGGTGCTGGTCGATCCGTTCGGCGGCGGCCGCACGCTCGCGGCCAGCGACCTGCGTGAGCTGCTTAAATCGGTCAACGGGCTGGAGGCCGAGATTACGCCGGAGCATTACCGGGTGCTCGACGGCCGCGACCTGTTGGCGCGGATCCAGAACCGGGTCAAGGTGCGCTACCTGCGCGGCGAACGGCTCGACGATGCCATCCGCGTGCTCGAGAGCATGATCACCCTGTGCCCGGACCGGCCGGTGTTCTGGCGCGAGCTCGGCCTGCTGCACGCCCGGCTGGACCGCACGCGGGACGCGATCGCGGCGCTGGAGCAGTATCTGCGCCTGAATGCCGGAGACGCCGCGCGCTACCGCACCACGGTGTTGTTGCAGGAATTGCGCGGCAAGCTAAATTGAGGCCTAGAGCGCGAGCAACCGAAGGACTTCCCGCATGGCCTTGAACGTGGCAATCCAGATGGATCCGATCGAATCCGTCGACATCGACGGCGACAGCACCTTCGTGCTGGCGCTGGAGGCGCAGCGGCGCGGCCACGCGCTGTTCCACTACCTGCCGCAGGACCTCGGTTTTTCCCTCGGCCAGGTGCGCGCGCGGGTGCGGCCGCTCGAGGTGCGCCGGCAGGCGGACGATCATTTCACGCTCGGCGAAGCCCAAGACATCGACCTCGGCACCATGGACGTGGTGCTGATGCGCCAGGACCCGCCGTTCGACATGGCCTACATCACGGCGACCCATATCCTGGAGCACATCCACCCGCAGACCCTGGTGGTCAACGACCCGGTGCACGTGCGCAACGCGCCCGAGAAGCTGTTCGTCACCCACTTTCCCGAGCTGATGCCGCCGACCCTGATCGCCAGCAACATCGAGGAGATCAAGGCCTTCCGCGCCGAGCACGAGGACATCATCGTCAAGCCGCTGTACGGCAACGGCGGCGCCGGGGTGTTCCACATCACGCCCGGCGACGACAACCTGAATTCGCTGCTGGAGATGTTCACCGAACGCTCGCGCGAGCCGGTGATGGTGCAGCGCTACCTGCCCGAGGTGCGGGCCGGTGACAAGCGCATCATCCTGGTCGACGGCCGCGCCGCCGGCGCGGTCAACCGCATCCCGCCCGAGGGCGAGGCGCGCTCCAACCTGCACATCGGCGGCACCGCGGCGAAATCGGCCCTGACCGCGCGCGAGCACGAGATCTGCGAGACCATCGGCCCGTTCCTCAAGGACCGCGGGCTCATTTTCACCGGCATCGACGTGATCGGCGACTACCTGACCGAGATCAACGTCACCTCGCCGACCGGCCTGCAGGAGATCGACCGCTTCGACGGGGTCTCCCTGGAAGGCGAGATCTGGGACGCGATCGAGGCGCGGCTGTAGCTCCCCCTCACCCTCCCGCTGCGCGGGTCCCTCCCTCTCCCTCGAGGGAGAGGGCAGGTGGAGCCGCAGGTACAATTTCCCCTCTCCCTGGAGAGAGAGGGTCGGGGTGAGGGCGCTGGACGCCAAATCCAACGAATTCGCAGACAATACAAACACTTTTGCCGCCGATTACCACGGACGCCGCGCCGCGCAGCCGCTATCCTGACCCCATGTCCGGAATCGCCGCCTCGAAAACCTTCGCCCTGACCGTGCTCGCCGTCTGCGAGTTGGCGGCGATGGCGCTGTGGTTCTCGGCCACCGCGGTGGTGCTGTCGCTGACCGCCGAGTTCGGCATCTTCGGGGCGCGGGCCGGCCTGCTGACCAGCAGCGTGCAGGCCGGCTTCGTCGCCGGCACCCTGGGCAGCGCTTTTCTTGGATTGGCGGACCGGCTCGACGCGCGCCGTTTCTTCATGGTCTCGGCGCTGATCGCCGCCGGCGCCAATGCGACCATCCTGATGATCGACCCGATGTCCGATCTGGTCATCGTGATGCGCTTCATCACCGGCGCCTGCATGGCCGGGATCTATCCGGTCGGCATGAAGATGGCGACGACCTGGGCCAAGGGCGACATGGGGCTGCTGGTCGGGCTGCTGGTCGCGGCGCTGACGCTGGGATCGTCGGTGCCGCATCTGTTCAACGCCTTCGGCGGGGTCGACTGGCGCTTCACCATCGCCGCGGTGTCGATCGTCGCCGCCTCGGCGGCGCTGTTCATCAACCTGGTCCGGCTCGGCCCGGCGCATGTGGCGCCGCGCAAGTTCCACGCCCGCCAGGCCCTGACCGGCTTCACCGATCCTGCGCTCAGGCTGGCCAACGGCGGCTATTTGGGCCACATGTGGGAACTCTACGCCATGTGGGCCTGGATCGGCGTTTTCCTCGACGCCAGCTACCGCACGGTGATGGACGCCGGCGACGCCGCCTTCTGGACCCGCGCCGCGACCTTCGTGGTGATCGGCCTCGCCGGCGCCTTCGGTTGCGCCGCCGGCGGCTGGCTGGCCGACCGCATCGGCCGCACCACGACGACGATGATGGCGCTGGCGGTCAGCGGCTCCTGCGCGCTGATCACCGGTTTCCTGTTCGGCGCCGATCCGTGGCTGCTGTTCGCCATCGCCTTCGTCTGGGGCATCGCCGTGCCCGCCGATTCGGCGCAGTTCTCGGCCTCGATCGCCGAGCTGGCGCCACCCGACCTGGTCGGCACCATGCTGACGGCGCAGACCTGCGCCGGCTTCCTGCTGACGCTCGTCACCATCCACCTGATGCCACCGCTGGTCGAGCAGGCCGGTTGGGCCGTCGCCTTCGCGGTGCTGGCCATCGGCCCGGCGCTGGGCTTCTGGTCGATGGGCTGGCTGCGCAAACACCCTGACGCCGTCAAGATCGCCGGCGGGCTGCGCTAGAGCACATTTGACGAACGTAGAATCGTTTTTAACCGATGTCTGATTCCCTGCCCTGTTGTTTTTAGCCAGGGAGGTTTTCATGGGCTGGGCGTACGGGATTGATCTTCGGCAGCGTGTGGTGGATGCGATTGAGGGTGGCTTGAGCCATCGCGATGCGGCGGAGCGGTTCAGCGTTGCGGTATC
>Ga0209785_1000427_pt1 | contig 12329 bp, 2 predicted proteins | sample WorMetG1BERMUDA2_FD_187403 | JGI IMG/M metagenome (GOLD analysis project Ga0209785, IMG submission 187403) | Marine gutless worms symbiont microbial communities from Max Planck institute for Marine Microbiology, Germany - Inanidrilus... ...
CCGTAGGACGAAGGAGAGACGATCAGATAGAAGTTAGTGAGGAAGTAGATTATCAGATAGTATTTAAGATAGTATTTAATGTTGTCGTGGCTTTTCCTCTGACGTGGAAGAGATCTGTTTGGTTCTTGTAATTGGAGGTACGAACTGTGCTGAGTTTGTGTGAATTTCAGTAACTTGTACGATGTGGTGGATTGTATTTGTATCTGCTCTGTGAATTAGAAATTGTTCGTAGGTAACTTTGAATAAAATGGTTTGATTTGATCAGCGTGTAGTCAATGAAATAGACTACATCTTCACATCAGAATAATAACAACAGGATCTGATTTATAATAATCGTATGTGTAAAACTGATCTCCTGACCACTGCAGCGAAACATTTATCACTAAGTTTACAATTAACTGCTACAGTATAAGCCATAAAACTAGTGAGATATATGCTGAAGTACTGCTGAAGTACCTCAGACGAAGTACTGACTGAAGTACCTGTGAAGTACCTATAAATTAATGCTGAAGTACTGATGAAGTACCTCAGAGGTACTGCTGACGTACTAGTGAAGTACTAGGGTAGAAGTACCTGTGAATTATTACTGAAGTACCAGAGAAGTACTTACAAATTACTGCTGAAGTACCTGTGAAGTATACCTGAATAACTAATTAAGTGCCACTGAAGTACCTTTGAAGTACCGGTAAAATATCATCTCAGAGGTGTTGCAGAATACATCGGAGCTCCACAAAATTTATACTGGCTACTAACCCACTTTTTAGCTGGGGATTCACGAACCCTGAGATGGAGACTAACGGAAACGTGCAAACCGGCGAACATGATTCGCACGGCAGAGCATTGGACCAGAACTCCGACGTCGCGCTCGGCTGGGGCGAAGCCAGCGCCTCAATAAGGCCGAGTTTGGTCGAGGACAAGTTGTCCCACGACCGCCGCAGCGATAATTGGCGCCCGCCAACGTGGGGCTCGACGATGAATTCTGCGATGCATTCAAGTGACGAAACATTACAAGAATCAACACAGCAACCGTCTCAAGCTGTGGGTAATCGATCCGACGAGAACGGTTCCTTGCACGATATCTGTACTGTAACGGCTGACGTGCATAGTCATGAAGATGGAAGGGAACCGGCTGATTATCACAGCAAAAGGATAAATGGAAAACAAGGAAGTTGCAATAAGAAGAGTGTCTATTATGTCGATGAAGAAGTTCAGTTTATTAGTCAACCAAGACAGCAATGTTCGAGTCTATTTATGGATGCTGACCAAAATCTTATTGACATGGAACCTAGTGACTGCGAATATGAAACATCAAGTGAATTGGATGTTTACGCTATGGATGAATCTACTCGTGTGGACAATAATAGTGTTTCACAGACAATGAAAGATAATAGACCTGATCGAAAGAAAGAACTTGTGGCACGATCAATGGAGAAACCGACGATGTCAAAGTGTAATCTAGATCAGAAGACTAATAAAGAGTCAAGCCGAATTGCTCGAACTGTGGCTGATGACGGTAACTTAAATTCAGAAAATTGTGTAACCAGACGTAATTATTCCGAAGTGAAGAGACGTAATAAGAATTTACCGTCTTTGTCTCGACATGATAGAAGAAGTAATCCACCGCATCAACAATCGGATTTTCAAAAGGAAATATATGAAGCGCTTCATCAGATGCATATGGACAAAGTTGAGGAGAGACAGAGATGGACAGAGCTAACAAAACTTCTTTGTGAAGTGACACAACGTCCGTCAAATGCTGGAAATGAAGAAACAGTTCAGAGTCAGAGTGCAATACCGAGCACAGCATTGAGAGCTGACTGTAACGAGTCGGCTACGTCAAGAACAAGTGAATCTGTGTTGAGGTTAAAGTCACCGGTGATCATACCGGAAGTCAAGAGCAACAGTGGATACAAAGCTAATGTCAATGATACTGATGACGGAATTATGTTCAGGAAGAGTAATAAGAAGACTCAGCGGAAACCACGTGATACCACAGCGTGGTCAACAGATGATGATGATGACGACGACGAACGGCATGACAAAGGAGCACGGAGGAAGAATCATAGTTATAAAGGTTCTTCGGCAACTCAACAGAATCGCTCCTCTTCGTTAGCAACGTCATCAGACTCTGACAGTGATGGTGATCATCACCATTATGGTGCACATTATCAACGTCGAAGTAACAGTCAAAGTAGTAGAAAGAAAAGTTACAAGGCGGTTGATAACGATAAGAAACATGATGACAAGAACACAGTGCCACGACGGGAATGGACTATGTCACACCATGGCTACAACAAAAAGACAGAAATTCGCCAAAGTCAACAAAGCGAAAGTTTTACAGATGATTCCTCTGAAGATAATGAAGCTCGAGACGACAGTCGATGCCGTCGAAGGCCAAGTGAGAACCGTGACACGAAAGGAAGGAAGAATTCAGGAAAATGTTACAGATCTTCCAGAGAAAAATATAATAAAAAGACAGAAGGCCATTACAGGAAGAAGGATGATAGAAATAACAGCACTGAGAGAACGAAATCTTCATCACAACAGAGAAGAGCTAAAGAAGGCAAAGAAAATGTCTTTCCAGTGAATCAAAAACGTCATAACATTAAGCCAGGAACTTTTGATGGCAAATCATGTCTTGAGACTTTCTTGGTGAAATTTGAGACGGCCGCTCGTTATAATAACTGGACTGATTCTGACAAAGTCGCTTATTTGAAGACCTCGCTGGTTGGTGGAGCGGATGCGCTTCTATGGCAGACAGAAGACACAACATATCAAGAACTTGTTGACAAGTTACGTTCACGGTATGGGACTCGTGAACAGCATGAGAAGTTTCGAGTTGAACTACGCTGTCGGAAGCGAAAACAAGGCGAGGGGCTTCAAGAGTTGGCTCAAGATATTGAGAGGTTAACTACGTTGGCGTATCCTACAGCAATGCCAGATATGAAGGACATTCTGGCACGTGACGCATTTATAGAGGCTTTGAATGATGATTCCCTTATGTTTAAAATTCGTGAGCGTGAACCAACTTCATTGAGAGAGGCGCTTGTGACATGTATGAAGTTAGAGACACTCATGCAGTCACACTGGCAACAGAGAGAACAACACAAATTTCGACAAGTCAGGGCAGCTCAAACGGATACTAAATCGCACCGACAACGGAAGTCGGATCTATCACAGGCGAATACGGTTAATCGGAATAATCGTCAGAATGGGCAAGATGGAGTAACAGAGCAGAAAATCGAAGAGACGAAACAAAAAGTGGCCTCTTCTGAAGTACAGCAAAGGAGGAGGGAAGAACAACACACAATGGAAAATAATTGCAGTCGAGAAATGGAGGAACTGAAAAGACAGGTAGCTCAGCTTACCGCGGCAATGACAACATCGACTCCTGTTCCACCTTCAACACCGACACCTCCATCACAATGTTACATGGGAGGACAACTACCGATGACGTCGACTCAGTCTAATGCACAATTTTGGAATGACGCTGGTGTGATGCCACCGCAATCAAGAGGAAATATGGCACAATCATCCGCAACGTGTTACACATGTGGCGAGATTGGACACTTCTCCAGATATTGTCCTAGTCGGCGACAGAAATATGGGAACGCTGTACCGCGACCAGCATACGCTCGTGGGGTTACAAACGATGAAGCGGTAGCACCTGCCTATCTCAATGTGAAGATCAACGGTCGAGTTTATCCATGTCTTTTGGACACAGGTTCTGATGTGACTCTTATACCGTGCAGACTTCTGAGAGACCAAATGATACAGAAGACAAATCAGTATTGTGTCGCTGCCAATGGTACAGAAATTCCCATCAAAGGCAAGACTACGCTGCAAGCTTGGATCGGAAACACACCGATTATCATATCTGGACTAGTCACTGACCATATCCAAGAAGTCATGATTGGAATAGATTGGTTAAAAAGTAACAACGTTTTCTGGGATTTTGCCAACGGTGAAGTGATTATTGCCGGCGAAACACATCGACTTGTAACAAGGAAAGTGAGGCAGTCCTGGTGCCGAAGAGTCATTTTGGCGGAAGACACGGTTGTTCCTCCTTCCTCACAACTCAATGTATCAACAAAAGTAGTCTTCAACGGACTACACGTTAATGGACATGATGCATCAGAAGCATGGGGAACACAAGTTGGTGAAGTTAAAGATGGTGTACTGGTAGCGAGAGCGATACTACCTAATCGAGTCGACGATCTGCCTGTACGACTTATGAACACATCAGAGAAGTCAGTGAAGCTAGCAAAGAATACTGTTCTCAGCAATCTCGAACCACTACAACCAATTTTGGCCACCAAAGTTTCACAGCGGGAAGAAGTCACCGAAGAAACTATTATAGAAAACGTGATGGCAGGAGTAGACGAGGCAGCGCCTGATAACGTCAAAGTATCCTTAAAGAAGATTTTGGACAAATACTCTGGAGTCTTTTCGAAAGGCGAATGGGATCTTGGCTGGACTGATGTTGTGACCCATTCAATTGACACAGGAGATCACAAGCCATTTCGACAGCCAATGAGACGTTATCCACCGGCACATCTGCAAGCAATCGACGAACACCTTAGTGACATGCTGCACCAAGGAATTATCGAACCAACGTCGAGCCCATGGGCTTCTAACATTGTCCTGGCAAAGAAGAAGGACGGAACGTATCGCTGTTGCATCGATTTCCGACAACTGAACAATATAACACGAAAAGATGCATATCCTCTTCCAAGAACTGACACATGTTTGGACGCCATGGCTGGATCAAAATGGTTTTCTACATTTGATCTTCGTTCAGGCTTTCACCAAGTCTCTATGAGTGAAGTAGACTCGGACAAAACAGCGTTCATTACACGAAGAGGCATGTTTAAATTTAAGACAATGCCATTTGGCCTTTGCAATGCAGTTGCAACGTTCCAGCGTCTCATGGATTTGGTGTTAAACGGACTCAACCTCACGATTTGTCTCGCATATCTTGACGATATTGTTTTGTTTTCAAAGACACCGGAAGAACATCTTGAACGACTGGAATTACTTCTTCAGCGATTGCAGGAAGCTAATTTGAAATTGAAACCGAGCAAGTGTCGACTGATGCAGACAAAAGTGACGTTCCTTGGACATGTCGTCTCTGCTGAGGGAGTATCAACCGATTTAGAGAAAATTCAGCTGATCAACGAATGGCCAGCACCGAAGAATCTGAAGGAACTCCGTGGATTTCTGGGACTAACTGGTTATTATCGCCGGTTTGTCAAAGATTATTCAAAGATTGCTGGTCCACTGAACAACTTACTAAAGAAAAACAGGAGTTTTGTTTGGTCTGAAGACTGCCAAACAGCATTTGAGGAACTAAAGGCGAGGTTGCAACAACCACCAATTCTGGCGTTGCCTAATGACGAAGATATGTTTATTTTGGACACTGATGCTGCAGATAGCAGTATCGGAGCCGTACTCTCACAAAAACAAGAAGGAATGGAAAAAGTAATAGCTTATGCAGGAAGGACACTTAGTGCAAATGAAAGGAATTACTGCATTACAAGAAAAGAGCTGCTAGCAGTAATTTATTTTCTGAAGTATTTCCGTCAATACTTACTTGGAAGATCATTCGTTATCAGAACGGATCATGCGGCACTGACTTGGCTACGAAAAACACCGGAACCAATAGGCCAGAACGCAAGATGGCTCGAACAGTTGGAAGAATACACGTTTCTGATACAACATCGTTCTGCAGAACGGCACAAGAACGCAGATTCCATATCACGGCACCCATGTTTGAATAAGCCGTCGTGCACAGCGTGTCATGCCTGTCATATGACCTGTGCAACAAGGTCTTCAGATCGTGATCTGTTGACTAATGCAAAAGACTCTCATACGGAGGAGAATGCTGATGGAGAATCAACTGGAGATCGTCTTAGAACTGCCGTTCTAAGAGGAGACGGGCCAGCCGATTGCATCGGCTGGACGAAAGAAGAAATTATCTCAGCTCAGAAAGAAGACAAAGAACTTAATTTTATCATCAACTTGATGAAGGCAAACAATGAGAAACCAGGTTGGAAAGAAGTCGAGCTTCAGTCAACAGCTGTAAAATCAATCTGGCATGAGTGGGAAAGACTTGCATTTAAAGGACAAATTCTCTGTCGTAAGTGGATGCCGATACAGGGAACAACTGTTGTATGGCAAGTCATTCTACCGCGGAAGTTTCGTACTGAATTTATACGACTAGCACACACAGGAATGACAGGTGGACATCTCGGTCGTTCTAAGACGGAGGAACAGGTGAAAAGGAGAGCCTATTGGCCGAACTGGAGAGTTGACGTGGCAGCGGAGTTGAAGAGGTGTGAAAATTGCATGCGCTATCATCGCGGGAAACCACCACGCCAGACACCACTACATCCCTTCGTCTCAGGAGAACCCTTTGAAGTCGTCGCCATTGATGTTACAGGAAAGCATCCTAAGTCAATGCGCGGAAATGAATACATCGTTACCATTACTGATATCTACTCGAAGTGGGCAGAAGCTGTACCAGTCAGAAACCATACGGCGTCCGTCGTTGCTAAGGTCCTGATTGACAATGTTTTTGCACGGTTCGGCGCTCCCAAAAGATTGTTATCAGACCAAGGGCCTGAGTTTGAATCTCAATTGTTTCACGAGCTCTGTACTCGATTAGAAATCGAGAAAATTCGAACTTCGCCATATCAACCGTCGACAAATGCGTGTGTAGAACGATTTCATCGAACGTTGAACTCAATGCTTGCCAAAGTCATCCAAGAAAATCAACGTGATTGGGATGATCGATTACCCGCTGTTATGGCAGCTTATCGGGCAGCAAAGCATGAGTCGACTGGTTATTCACCCAACTTTCTTGTGTTCGGAAGAGAAAATAGAGCTCCACTTGACCTCGTACTTGGAGCAGTCATTGAAGATGACGAGGAACGACAACAAAGCTACGACGAATTCGTAGCACATCAGCAGGATATATACAGAGAGGCTTATAGGCTTGCTCGAGAACACCTCAACGCCAGTGCAGAAAGGAGGAAGAATGAATACAACATTAAGGTGAAAGAACTCACGTTTAATGTTGGCGACTGGGTATGGTACTTCTACCCACGCCGCTACGTACAACGTTCGCCAAAGTGGAGTAAAAATTATGATGGTCCTTTTCTAGTGACCAAAGTCATTCCTCCAAGTGATTACGTTATACAACGGAGTCAAAGGTCATTGCCACAGGTTGTTCACGGAAACAAACTAAAACTGTGTTATGGTGAAACACCAAAGTCTTGGTTGAATGGAGAAGATCACGGACTTACTTCACATCAAACAAGTCAGAGTCAACAGCACAGCAAGAAACAGTTGAAACGCAGAAATTCGACCACAAATGATGAAGCTCGTGTTACGGAAGCTGACGGAAAACGAGACATCGTTGACGTGGAGTTACCTAAGCGGCACCGAAGAGTTCCACCTCGGTTTTTTGACTATCACATGTGAGTTTCAGCCACATCGTTACGGTACAGACGTCGGTGAAAAGGCTATCCGACGGAGGGGACATCTGATGGCGCCTCCTCCCTTCTGAGCCATCCGGCGAGCGTTAGTGCACCTCGTCGTAACACGGCCAGAGAGCCGCTTTGTTGGAATGAAGGCACATCTTGCTTGTGACAGTTGTGATTCATTGAAGACCACGTGTCACAGAAGAGATTAACCGGACATCCAAATTGTTGATGAAGTCGGAATATAGCTTCCGTACTCATGTTTGAGTTAAACCAGGTCCAAGATGACCAGATAGTCGGAATGTGATTGGAAGACATAAGAACTTAACAGATATAAAGAAGAACACTGTGAGAACGTTGCAGTATAAAAGAAAACGTGTAGTATGAAACGAGAAGAAAGAAGAATGTACGCAGCATCAGCCTCGAGTACTTATTGGGTCAGCGAATATGATGCTACTCAAATCAAAAAGAAGATGGCGAATCTGTTGACGATCATCAAAGCGCAGCGTATGAGAGGAATAAATGCTACTTCCAAGAGAAGAGGAATTAAATGCAACCTGAAGTTCAGGAGGACATAAATATGCTACTCATACGAAGTGCGAAATTATCGTCTGCAAGACAAACCGGAATCTTGAAATTAAGTAGAGATTAATTATCGAAATCTCAAGAGATCAAGTTCATAGCTTGAATCAGTCATGATTGAAAAGCAGAGCAGTTTATGAAGATGGAGTTATATCAAGGAATTACGGAAGTGAAGTAGTCGTGAATTTTACCGACGAAGTGAATGAAAACTGTCAAGTGACAGAACTATTCACTTCAGTGAACAAAGATTAATTACACTGACAGCAGTACTGATGTTAATCATCGTCATCAAAGAACAGTTCAAATTTACAATTTAATGAATGCAATTCTGCCAAACATAATGGCTAGGACAAAAAAAAAATTATGTCGCTGCCTAAGATGGGTCAGGACAGCAGTCATTCATGTATGTGTGCGAATCTGATGATGTTATGTCGCCGTCAAAAAGTCGCTATAATGTGCTAATGTCGTGTGTTTCAGATGCCTAGATCGAAAGATGCTCCACGGAGTCGTTACTGTGACCTCTGCGAATCCCACATATTTCGCAGCAACTGGGCCAGACATCAGCTTCGTTGGCACAATAATATGATGTCGCCACCGCAACTTCCAAAGATGAAGCGGCAATGCCAATTGGAACCTAAGTCCAGCAACGTTCCAGTAGTGAAGACGTGTCGACCTGTTAGTCGCTCTGCCCAAGCACCAGATGCGAACAATGACGATACAATTTCAACTTCTTCTCTAAAGTATGAGATTCGACGCGGTGTGAGTCGAATCTATGAGCTGGCAGCAGAAGGTGTGCCATTTCACATCCTAGATCCAGCATTGAAGAGAGTTTCGCCTCGCTTGCCGATAGAAGCACGGCACGCAACAATTTTCACGTTGCAAGCTTCTATTCATCACAGTCGGATGAAATTGGCGTCTCTCGGCATCAATTGGCAGAACAGGATTGACAAAAGACGCAGTGTTCAGCGTGGTCTGCGCATGAACGCACATTCAACTGCTGTGCATAATGTCCACGGGTGTCAACCCACACAGCAACCTGAGTCCGCGCAGCATCTTATCGGCAGAGGATCAGCTCATCACTGTCCGGTTGATCATGTGACACTAGAGACATCTGACGACCTTGCAGCGACTGATGAGGTTCCGCAAATGTCGAAAGCACTGCTGGCTGAGAAATTTAAAATTCGTAAGAAAACAGGAAATTCTTACAAGTTACCAGAAGTGCCCGTATTGGAACCACCACAGACAACTGATCTGTCTACTCCGCCAGGTGAGCCATGTGCATCTGCCAGTCGAGGTCGTGCTGCTGTTGATTCCACTGACCGGTGTCGAGAATCCTCGAGTCCAGCACGTGTGCCTGAGATTACTGCAGAACCGACAGCTACCGGTTACCCTTTGTTGGCTACAACAAGTGAGGGGAGTATGTCATCAAGTTCTGAACCAGTCGTGACTGATTCAGTGAAGTCTGTTAGTCCGACGCCAACTCAGATGACCGCTGACGAGTCTCGTCCAAACATGGAAGGAGCCATACTGCCCAGTGTTTGTGACCTTGCTCTCACAGACCTGGCCGACACAGAGCTGTTGAATAACCTGGAGCAGATAATAGATGCAGAATGGCTATTGGGGCGGTCTGATGTACTATCACCGATCGTTTCAGCTAACGCCGAGATTCCGAGTGTATGCGAAGTTGAGACTGGTTCAACTATGAATCGTCGGAAGTCTGCCAGTCCAACCCTTGTTTCTAACAAAGCCTCTGATCAGGTGGCAGCTGATGGCGCTCCGTCCTCTTCAGCAGACAAACCTAGTACATCAACCAGTACACGTTTGGTACCGAATAGTTCAGCTGTCAAACGTCAACAGTCTAGCAGTCTAGAACGCTTTCACAAGATTCTTTCTACCCAGGCAACTACACCGTCAACTCAGGCAAGCAAGTCAAGTAGTCATACATCTGCTAATTCACGTTGCATGGCAGCTGATTCAATCGACATCCGTCGAAAATTGACAAGTCCAATACGTGTTCCTGAGATTTCTGCTAGCCAGATAACTACAACTTCTGCGAGTGGATTGGGTTCCACAAGACAAGTTGGATCTAGTTCAGCTGTCAGACCTCCACGGTCAACTGTTAAGTCGAAGAAGTCACGACAGGAGCGTCCAGTACAACATCGCAGTAACGACCATAGACCTGTCGTTCGCTCTGTTCCACGTCGCCGGGAGACAGTGAAATGGCACCACAGTGCGGCTTCGCGCGACCGTGATGACCGTGGGAGGCACTGTGAGAGATCATCTGCGGCATGTGAGGACGGCGGTTGGTCGCATGAGCGACCGTCGTGTTGGACGGCGGAATATCGTGTACCTCCATGTCATGGAAGTCAATATGTTAATAAAGAACAATACAGAGGAGCACTGAAGGCGCTGTCGGATCTTCATCGCTGCAGTCGACGTGCTAACGAGTGGTGACTGATGAACCATTTATCTTCTGACAAGAGACTATAAATTTGCGTACTATACAATAAGACTTTAATCGTTCATATCGTTGCATTTGTTGTTTTGCATAGTTATTAGTTTGTAAGTTTGTCGCTGTTTAACGTCATTGCCTAAATAGTTTGTAAGTCATGCAGTATGTGATAATTTCACGTTTTAACAGTCATAAAGAGTGAAGCGTAAGCCTAAGTGCAGTTATTTATTCAGTTGAGCATGTCGTGAATAATTTTTACTTTAATTATTTCTGTTTGTTTTTGTTTGTTACTGATATATGGTGCTTCCATGAATATGTGATAATGATAACTGGGATACTTGGATTCCCTCCCGATACAAGACTAGATCTCAGTGTAGTGTACGTACTGTATAATGTACACTCTAAATTTAACGTTTAGGTTATTGTGTGTGTGTGTGTAATTTTTCTTCGCATCGTAGTTTAGTAGACTATGAAACAGACACTATGTGACTGCATAACTTTGCCGGTGAGTATAATGTGCACATTAAGTTGGATAGTGAAGAATGTATATATAGCATTTGCATACACGTCAGCTTAATGTTATCGACTTGAAATGTACATTGATGTTTAGTGAACTTTACACTCAGTGCACGGTGCTCAAAGACAGTTACATAAATTGTAGCTGCGAGATATCTTAATGACATTTAATGTTAATTGTACTTAGTGTAAGTTTATTGATGTTGCTGCGATTTTTCATTGTTTGTTACACTATGTGGAACGCTTATATGACAGTGGCAGTTTGACTACACGTTAGGCTTATATGATGCTTAATGATATTGAAATTTGGAAGCATAAGTTATTGTGGCATAGAGGATGTTTGCGGGACGCAAACTGACGGCCCAGCCGATGTTGTGGCGGCGCTGAATCCGTGTCATTATTATTATTATTATTATTTATTGTAATTATTAATAGTAATAGTATCAGGAAATGGCATCTGAATGGCTTGTGATTGGCATGTTAAATATTTGCTCGACCACACGGGAAAGGGTAGCGAGCATAACAAACAGAACAGTAAAATAGTTAAACGGACCCGGTATATATTGCAAAAATAATGCATTAATTCATTTAGTATTCTAAAAGGTTTCTTTGCCGAATTATTGACCAAAAGTTGATGTATTAAGTGCGTTTGTTGTGTGACACGGAATCACAAGACAGTTAATCTTAGTTAATCTTATTCACTAGAGGGCGTCACCCTTCAAACTTCTTTATTGCAATGAAATGAATGTTTTCTTGACAGTTTTCTGGTTTTTATTATTGTATTGTTATGTTTTTGACACTTGGTCTATAATATTATTTGTAATTTAATTGGCCTATCTCGGTTTCATTAGAAATCGTATATGAAGTACTCATTGAAGTACTGTCAGAAGTACCACTGAAGTACTAGCCGAAGTACCTGTAACGTGAAGTACCTGTAAATATATTGTGAAATTATATAAATAACATAATATAAAATTATTTAAAGGACACATAATTAAAACAGGGAATTTGGCGAACATATTAAATAATTAAATGTAATTAAATAAATTGGTTTTGGGAAATTTAATTAAGTTTTATGTATCACATTGAGCATTACATGTGCTGTTAGTTACGTGATCCTGCTTGCGCCGTTCCATTTGCATATTAATGAACATCACGTGACTTAGTTACTCCGCGCGTTTCCCTATAAATTTGGCGGTTCCGTAGGACGAAGGACAGACGATCAGATAGAAGTTAGTGAGGAAGTAGATTATCAGATAGTATTTAAGATAGTATTTAATGTTGTCGTGGCTTTT
>Ga0209785_1000428_pt1 | contig 12306 bp, 10 predicted proteins | sample WorMetG1BERMUDA2_FD_187403 | JGI IMG/M metagenome (GOLD analysis project Ga0209785, IMG submission 187403) | Marine gutless worms symbiont microbial communities from Max Planck institute for Marine Microbiology, Germany - Inanidrilus... ...
GATAGCGGAACGCTTCGAAGTTCACGACTTCCGACAACCGTTCCAGTGGATCGCCCGACTGGCTGAGCTGCTCGTAACGGTAATCAAGGTCAAAAAATCCAGGCTCGTGGATCATCGTCGCCTCCCGTGATCATCAGCAGTGATTGAATCAGATCAGCGACAAATCAGCGAGGTTTTTCGAGGCGTCCAGATGATCAGGTCGATCTTCTTGCGCGTCCTGACGATTCGGAGCCCGTCTTCGCCGTTTTCGGCGTTGAGGATGTTGCGGGTTCCGAACTCGAACAGCACGCGCTCCACCAACGACCGCATGAACGGCTCGTCGTCGATCAGAAGGATCGTCAATCGATCGAAGTTGACCTCGGACATGCCCGCTCCATCCCGTTGACACGACCCGCCCCCGCCGATCCGAGGGGCAGGGTGGTGGGCGGTGACGGACTCGAACCGCCGGCATCCACGGTGTAAACGTGGCGCTCTACCAACTGAGCTAACCGCCCCATTCCCTGCGTCAAAAACCTAACGGTATTGGCATCGCTGGTACAACCCCGCCTCGGTCAGAACCGTGTGGCCATCTGCGCAAAGAAAAACCGGCTGCCCCCGAGGGGGCAGCCGGACATCTTGACAAAAGGCCGGAGCGGTTAGTTCACCGCGTCCTTGAGCGCCTTGCCGGCCTTGAACTTGGGCTGGTTCGAGGCAGCAATCTGAATCGCCTCGCCCGTGCGCGGGTTGCGGCCCTGCGACGCGGCCCGCCTGGCAACGCTAAAGGTGCCGAAGCCGACAAGCCGGACTTCGCTGCCGCCCTTCAGGGCATCGGTAATCGCCGAGAAAACGCTATCCACAGCCTTTGCCGCGTCTCCCTTCGACAAACCGGCACTGCTCGCAACCGTCGCGATAAGATCGTTTTTGTTCAACTGGAAGGCCCCCTATTCTGGAATTGCCTGAAACGGAATCGGCACGCTGTGAATGGCTACAACGTACGCCGACACGGGGAATGAGGTCGCGCAAGTGTAATTCGGTCGCCGAGCCGCCGTCAATCGCAGAAACCGCCGTTTTCCGCCGAAAAGCGCGGAAAAAACGGGTTCTCCACAGGCGTTCAGGGACTCGACGCCGTGTCAGGGGGTTCGGCGGCCGGACGCGGCCGACCGCCAACCCTTTCAAAGCCGGCTAAATGGCGAATCGCTCAGTGGGTGATGACGCCGCCGACGTCGTCCTCGTCGATCTTTGCCGCAGCGATCGACGCCGATTCGACCTCGGCCTCATCCCACTCGATCGGCGTCGGTTCGGTGACCAGCGCTTCCTTCAGCACCTCGTCCACCGTCGCGACAGTGATGATTCGCAAGCCCCGCTTCACGTTTTCCGGAATGTCCGGAAGATCGCGTTCATTCTCCTTCGGCACCAAGACCGTCTTGAGGGCGCCGCGATGGGCCGCGAGCAGCTTCTCCTTGAGCCCGCCGATGGGCAGAACCCGGCCCCGGAGCGTCACCTCGCCGGTCATCGCCACGTCCTTGCGGACCTCGATCGCGGTGAGCACCGAAACGATGGACGTGACCATCGCCACGCCGGCCGACGGGCCGTCCTTGGGCGTCGCGCCTTCCGGCACGTGGACGTGGATGTCCTTCTTGGTGAACAGGGTCGGGGCGATGCCGAAATCGACCGAGCGGGACTGCACATAGGACTTTGCCGCCTGAATCGACTCCTGCATGACGTCGCCGAGCTTGCCGGTGATGGTCATGCGGCCCTTGCCGGGAACCATGACCGCCTCGATGGACAGCAACTCACCACCAACCTCCGTCCACGCCAGACCGGTGGTGACGCCGACCAGGTCCTCCTTCTCGGCTTCGCCGAAACGAAATCGCTTGACGCCGGCGAACTTGCCGAGGTTGCGGCGGCTATGGGCGATCTTCTTGTGATCACCCATCATGATGTCCTTGATCGCCTTGCGGGTCAGGTTGGCGATTTCGCGCTCCAGGTTCCGCACCCCGGCTTCGCGGGTGTAGTAGCGGATGACGTCACGCAGCGCCGAATCCGAGATCGTCCACTCGTCTTCCTTCAGGCCGTGCGCTTCGATCTGCTTGGGGATCAGGTGGCGCTTGGCGATCTCGACCTTTTCGTCCTCGGTGTAGCCGGAGATGCGGATGATCTCCATGCGGTCCAAGAGCGCCGGCGGCATGTTCATGGTGTTGGCGGTGGTCACGAACAGCACGTCCGAGAGGTCGTAGTCGATCTCCAGGTAGTGGTCGTTGAAGGTGTTGTTCTGCTCGGGGTCGAGCACCTCCAGCAGGGCCGAGGCCGGATCGCCGCGCCAGTCGTGCCCCATCTTGTCGACCTCGTCGAGCAGGAACAGCGGATTCGACGACTTGGCCTTCTTCATCCCTTGGATGACCTTTCCGGGCATCGAGCCGATGTAGGTGCGCCGGTGGCCACGGATCTCGGCCTCGTCGCGCACCCCGCCCAACGACATGCGGACGAAGTTGCGTCCCGTCGCCCGAGCGATGGACTTGCCGAGCGAGGTCTTGCCGACACCCGGCGGGCCGACCAAGCAGAGGATCGGTCCACGGATGCGGTTGGTGCGCTGCTGTACGGCGAGATACTCGAGAATCCGCTCTTTGACCTTCTTCAGGCCGTAGTGATCGGCGTCGAGAATCTCCTGGGCGTGGCGAATGTCCTTCTTGACCCGGGTGCGCTTCTTCCACGGGATGCCGAGCATCCAGTCCAGGTAGTTGCGGACCACCGTGGCTTCGGCCGACATCGGACTCATCGAGCGAAGCTTCTTCAGCTCGGCCATGGCCTTTTCGCGGGCTTCCTTGCTGAGCGCGGTTTTCTTGATCCGCTCTTCCAGCTCCGCCGCCTCGTCGCGGCCGTCCTCGCCCTCGCCCAGCTCCTTCTGGATCGCCTTGAGCTGTTCGTTCAGGTAGTACTCGCGCTGCGTCTTCTCCATCTGGCGCTTGACGCGATTGCGGATCTTCTTCTCGACCTGCAGGACGCCGATCTCGGACTCCATGTGCGAGTAGACCCGCTCCAGGCGTTCGGCAACGGCCTCGATCTCCAGGAGTTCCTGTTTCTCCGAAATCTTCAACGCCAGGTGCGACGCCACCGTATCGGCGAGCTTGCCCGGATCCTCGATCTGGTTGATCGAGACCAGTACTTCGGGCGGGATCTTCTTGTTGAGCTTGATGTACTGCTCGAACTGGCTCACCACCGAACGCCCCATGGCCTCCAGTTCCTGGGCCTCGCCAACCTCCTCGTCGACGGAGACGGCTTCGGCCTCGAAGAACTCGTCGCGATCGGTGAACCGGGTGATGCGCGCGCGCTGACCGCCTTCGACCAGAACCTTGACGGTCCCATCGGGCAGCTTGAGCAGCTGCAGAACCGTCGACACGGTGCCGACGACGTAGATGTCCTCCTGGCCCGGGTCGTCCTGGGCGGCATTCTTCTGCGCCACGAGGAGAATCTGCTTGTCGTCCTTCATCACGTCCTCGAGCGCCCGCACGGACTTTTCGCGGCCGACGAACAGCGGCACGATCATGTGCGGAAACACGACGATGTCGCGCAGGGGCAGGACGGGAAAGACGTTGGTCTGGCTGCTCACAGTTGTGTCGCCTTTCGGTCAGTCGGAAAAAACGCCGGCATCCCGCTGGGGATCGCGCTTCCAGGAATGCCCTAAAGGTGGCTCGCTAACGCCCCCCGGTCAAGGGCAGGCGGGTCCGGCGAGTCAGGCGGAGTTGCTGACGTCGTCGCGGCGGTCGGAGTAGATGTAAAGGGGCTTGGCGTGTTCTTCCGCCACTTCGCGGTTGATCACCACCTCCTCGACGCCCTCGAGGCTGGGCAGCTCGTACATGGTATCGAGGAGAATGTTCTCCATGATCGACCGAAGGCCGCGGGCCCCAGTCTTCCGGCCGACCGCGCGCCGGGCGATGCTTTCCATCGCGCCGTCGGTAAACGCCAGCCGCGTCTCCTCCATCTCAAACATGCGCTGATATTGCTTGACCAGCGCGTTCTTCGGCTTGGTGAGGATCTCGACCAGAGCGCCTTCGTCGAGGTCGTCGAGGGTGGCGAGGACCGGAAGCCGGCCAACGAATTCGGGAATTAGGCCGAACTTCAACAAATCCTCGGGCTCGACGTCGCGCAGCACCTCGCCGGCCTGCCGCTCGTCGGGAGAGCGCACGTCGGCGCCGAAGCCCATGGACGTGCCCTTGCCCCGCGCCGAGATGATCTTGTCCAGGCCCGAGAAGGCGCCGCCGCAGATGAACAGGATGTTGGTCGTGTCGACCTGCAGGAACTCCTGCTGCGGATGCTTGCGGCCGCCCTGCGGCGGCACGCTGGCAATGGTGCCTTCCATGATCTTCAGCAACGCCTGCTGCACGCCCTCGCCCGAGACGTCGCGGGTGATCGAGGGGTTGTCGGACTTGCGTGAAATCTTGTCGACTTCGTCGATGTAGACGATGCCGCGCTGCGCGCGCTCGACGTTGTAGTCGGCGGACTGCAGAAGCTTGAGGATGATGTTCTCGACGTCCTCGCCGACGTAGCCGGCCTCGGTCAGCGTCGTCGCATCGGCCATGGTGAACGGAACATCGAGGATGCGCGCCAGGGTCTGCGCCAACAGCGTCTTGCCGCAGCCGGTCGGGCCGATCAGCAGGATGTTGGACTTCGCCAGCTCGACATCGTTGCTCTTGGCGCCATGGTTCAGACGCTTGTAGTGGTTGTGGACGGCCACCGAGAGGACGCGCTTGGCGCGGTCCTGGCCGATCACGTAATCGTCTAGAACGGCACAGATTTCCCGCGGCTTCGGCACCCCTTCGCCGGACTTCACGAGGCTCGTCTTGTGCTCCTCGCGGATGATGTCCATGCACAGTTCGACGCACTCGTCGCAGATGAACACCGTCGGCCCCGCGATGAGCTTGCGGACCTCGTGCTGGCTCTTACCGCAAAACGAGCAGTAGAGCGTATTCTTGGAATCGCCGCCCGGGGTCTTGCTCATGACCTCTCACACCTGGGTCGCCGTCGACCGAACTATTAAGCCATCAGGCGTCCGCCCGCACAATCCCCAAAAAGGGTAATGCGCCGCGATTGCAGTTGGAATCCGCCGTATACCCTGGCGGACTCCCCTGCTCAGCCGCTAGCCGGGCACGTGCGGACTCAGGCGTCGTCCTTGCCGTCTTCCGTCTTCGGCCGGTTGACGACAACGTCGTCGACGAGGCCGAAATCCTTGGCCTCGGTCGGGCTCATAAAGCGGTCACGCTCGACCGCGGCCTCGATCACATCCAGCGCCTGGCCGGTGTGCTTGACGTAGATCTGGTTGAGCCGGTCGCGCAGCCCAAGGATCTCGCGGGCGTGGATCTCGATGTCGGTGGCTTGGCCCTGGGCGCCGCCCGACGGCTGGTGGACCATGATCCGCGCGTGCGGGAGCGCATAGCGCTTGCCCTCGGCGCCAGCGGCCAAAAGCAGCGACCCCATCGACGCCGCCTGGCCGATGCACACCGTCGAGACCTCGGGGCGGATGTATTGCATGGTGTCGTAGATGGCCAGGCCCGAACTGACCACACCGCCCGGCGAGTTGATGTAAAAAGCGATGTCCTTGTTGGGGTTTTCCGACTCCAGGAACAGCAGCTGGGCGCAGACGAGGCTGGCGACGGCGTCGTGCACGGCACCGGTGAGGAACACGATGCGTTCCTTCAAAAGCCTCGAATAGATGTCATAGGCGCGCTCGCCCCGATTGGTGGTTTCCACCACCATGGGAACCAGGGTGTTCATGGTGATGTCGCGCACGTCGGTCATGTCTGGGTTCTCTCCTTCGATCCGCCGACCATAACGTATTCGCTCGGCGGCCCAGTTCCAGTCCTGGAGTCGCTATTCGTCGGCGGCGGGACTGTCCTTCTTCGTCTTCTTGCCGCTGCCGGCCGTCTTCTTTTTGGCGCCGCCCTTGGCTTTCGGCTTGGCTTTCGCGGCCTGTTCCGCTTCCGCTTCCTCGTCCGGGTCGCGCACCAAGTCCTCAACGGACACCTCGCGGTCCTCGACGTCCGCCAGTTCGAGAATGAAGTCGACCACCTTGTCCTCGAAGATCGGCGCCGTCACCGCCTGGACGGACTCGGGGTTGTTCTTGAAGTACTCGAGAACGGCCTGCTCCTGCCCCGGATAGCGGCGGGCCTCGGCCATGATCGCCTGGTTGATGTCGTCCTGCCCGACCTGAAGGTTGTTCGTCCGCCCAACTTCGGCGAGCAAGAGCCCGAGCCTGACCCGCCGCTCGGCGATCGAGCGGTACTCGGCCTTGTCCTCGTCGCTGACATCGATGTCCGGCGCGGCGTGGTCGTGATCATGATCATGGTCGTGATCATGGTCGTGATCGTGACCGCCGGCGGCCTGGGTCTGCTGCTTGAGCTGGCCGATGATGCTCACGTACTCGCGCCCGACCATGCCCTGCGGCACCTCGAAGTCGGAGACTTCGGCGAGCCTGTCCAACAGGTCTCGCTTCAGCCGCATTCTGGCCATACCCTTGAGCTCGCGCGCATGTTCGTCACGGATGCTCTGGCGGAGCTGGTCCATGGTTTCGGCGCCGAATTTCTTCGCCAGCTCCTCGTCCAGCGGGTTCGGGGAGGTTTCGCGCAGCTCTTGTACAGTGACGTCGAACACCGCTTCCTTGCCGGCCAGTTCCTGGGCTCCGTACTCCTCCGGGAACGTCACCTTGACCTCGGTGCTGTCGCCCGGCGAGGTGCCAATCACCTGGTCCTCGAATCCGGGGATGAAGCTGCCCGAGCTAAGCACCAAGTGGTAGCCCTCGACCTTGCCACCGACGAACTCCTCGCCGTCGACCCGACCGACGAAGTCGATGACCGCGATGTCGCCTTCCTTGGCCTTGCGCTTTCGGGCGATGGGTGCCGAGGTTGCGTGCGCCTTGGCCAGCGATTCGATGGTGCCCTCGATCTGTTCTTCGCCAGGCTCGGCATGCAGGCGGCCGAGCTTGATCTTGGAGAAATCCGGCTGCTCGATCTCCGGCATGACCTCGACGGCCATCTTGAATTCCAGGTCGCTGCCGTCCTCGAATGCGGTGATCTCAATCTTCGGCTGCTCGGCGACCCGCAGCCCCCGCTCCGACATGATCTCGTTCGCCGATTCGTTGATCGTCTGCTCGAGGATCTCGCCCTTCAGGGCGTCGCCGTACCGTTGACGCAGAAGCGACACCGAGACCTTGCCGGGACGGAACCCGGGCAGGCGGATGTTCACCGCCAATTCCTCGAGGCGGCCGGTGATCCGGGCTTCAAACTCAGCGGCCGGCACCGCAACGGCGAATTCGCGGCTGAGGCCTTCGGCTTTAGTCTCGGTAACGTTCATGGACATCCCGATTGGACTGAAGTTCTTCTCGATGCGCCTTGCGCCCGCGCGCGGCGGGCGGCATCGGCGTGACGGCTATGTGGGCTGGTTGGTGCGGGCGGAGGGACTTGAACCCCCACGACTTGCGTCACAGGTACCTAAAACCTGCGTGTCTACCAGTTCCACCACGCCCGCGGGTCGTCCGGAAACCCCCCGACGGGGCGCAGCACTGTACCCGATTGGCCGGACCTGTCAATCGCGGGTGCCGGCCCGCAGCGAGCGCAGAACGGCCGGCAATCCATCGACGATGTCCTCGGCGATCAGCCCCGGTCCGAAGGCCGCCGCGGCACGCCCGTGCAGCCATGCCGCGGCGCATCCGGCATCGAACGGATCGGCGCCTTGCGCCAGCAGTCCCAGCGCCATGCCGGCGAGCACGTCGCCCGAGCCGGCAGTGGCCAGTTCGGGCGGCGCTTCACCGTTGATCGCGGCGCGTCCGTCCGGCGCGGCGACGACCGTGTCGGGCCCCTTCAGCAGCACCATCGCGCCGCTCTGTTCCGCCGCCGCCCGCGCCCGGTCCGGTTTGGCGCCGGTGGCGCCAAAGACCCGCGCGAACTCGCCCTCGTGGGGGGTCAGCAGGCAGGGCCCGGCAATCGCCGCGAACAGGGTTTCGGGGTCGTCCTGAAAGACGGTGATGGCATCGGCGTCGAGCACGCACGCCTTGCCGGTTGCCAGCGCCGCGAGCACCCGGCGACGGGTCTCGTCCGATACGCCGGCGCCCGGCCCGAGCAGGATCGCGTTGCGGCGCGGATCGCCGATGTATTCGGCGAAGGCCGAATCGTCGGCAACCGGCGTGACGATGGTGCCGGGCTGGCCACCGGCATAGATATAGAAGGCCTCCGGAGGCGAAGCGATGGTGACGAGGCCGGCACCGATGCGCCGGGCGCCCTCGGCGGCAAGACGCGCGGCCCCGGCCATCTGCCCGCCGCCGAGCACCACCGCGTGGCCGCGGCCGTATTTGTTGCCTTCGGCGGTTGGCCAGGGATAGCGCTCGGACCACAGCGCCGGGCCGTCGGCGACGGTCCGAGGGCCGATGGCCGGTAGCACGGATTCGGGGATGCCGATGTCGGCGACGCGCAGTTCGCCGCACAGCGCACGACCCGGCATCAAAAGGTGTCCCGGCTTGGCACGGAAGAAGGTCACGGTGCTCCGGCATCGCGGCGCGATGCCGAGGATCTCGCCGCTGTCGCCGTGCACGCCGCTCGGCACATCGACGCCGACGCAGTCGAGCCGGCGCGCGTTCACCACTTCGATCACCTCGGCGGAGACGCCGTCGAGCGCCCGCGCCAGTCCGGCGCCGAACAGCGCATCGACAACCAGCGGGTCGGCGTCGAGCAGGTCGATCGACAGCGTCTCGGTCCTTCCGGACCAGCGTTCGGCGTTGACCGCGGCATCGCCCTTCAGCTTCTCGACCGCGCCAAGCAGTCCGAGGCGCACCGGCCAGCCGCGTTCGGCCAGCAGCCGGGCGACGACGAACCCGTCGCCGCCGTTGTTGCCAGGACCGCACAGCACCGCCACCGGGCGTCGCGCCCAGTGGTCGGCAATTTCCTCGGCGATGGCCGTTCCCGCCGCTTCCATCAGGTCGAGGCCGGGGACTCCGCCGGCCATGGCGGCGGCATCCGCGGCATACATCTCCTCGACGGTGAGCAGCACGCTGTCGGTCATCGGGAGCCCCCCCAAGGTTCCGGCGTTGGCGATCATAGTCCGTTCCCATACTGGTCGAAAACGGCCGCCGGTCCTATAACCCCGGACCATGACCCCCGCGAACGGAGTTCCACGGTGACCATCCTGGTGCTGGGCGCCGGTGTCGTCGGCGTCGCCACGGCCAATGCCTTGGCCCGTGCCGGCCACGCGGTGACGGTCGTCGACCGCCAGCCGGGGCCGGCACTGGAGACCAGCTTCGCCAACGGCGGCCAGATCTCGGCCAACCACGTGACGCCCTGGGCGACACCGGCGACGCCATGGAAGGCGCTGAAGTGGCTGGGCCGCTCTGACGCGCCGCTGCTCTACCGGCTGCGCGCCGACCCGGCACTGTGGTCGTGGACGTTCCGCTTCCTTGCCAACTGCACGCACGCAAGGGTGCGCATCAACATCGAACGCGCGCTGCGCATCGCCGTCTACAGCCGCGAGCGTATCGCCGGACTTCGCGTCGAGACCGGGATCGACTACGACCAGCTCGGGCGCGGCATCCTCCACGTCTTTCGCAACCGGCGGGAATACGAGAGCGCGCTGCCGTATCTGGAACTGATGGCTGAGCACGGCTGTGTCCGCAGGGTCGTCGACCCCGATACCTGCGTCGCCATCGAGCCGGCGCTGACGACCGTCCGCGCCGACCTGGTCGGCGGCATCATGAGCGACGACGACGAAAGCGGCGACGCCTACGCCTTCACCGCCGGGCTCGCAGACATCTGTGCGGGTCTCGGGGTGACGTTTGTCTTTGACACGACGGTGCGGCGGCTTGTCGCCGAGGGACAAAGTATCGCCGCCGTCGAGACCGACGGGGACACGCTGAAGGCCGACGCCGTCGTCGTCGCGCTCGCCAGCTATGCGCCGCCGCTGCTGCGTCCACTCGGGCTGAAGCTACCGGTCTATCCGGCCAAGGGCTATTCGGTGACCCTGCCGGTCGGCGACCCGGAGCGGGCACCCGTGGTCAGCCTCATCGACGACGAGTTCAAGATGGTCTACAGCCGCCTCGGCGACCGACTCCGGGCGGCCGGCACCGCCGAGTTCGTCGGCTACGACACGACGATGAACGAGGCTCGGGCGCGGTTCATCCGCGACAAGGCCCTGGAGCTGTTCCCCGGCTGCGCCGATCCGGATGCGGCCGAGTACTGGGCCGGGCTGCGCCCCTCGACCCCCGACGGGGTGCCGGTGATCGGCGTCACGCCCTATGCCAACCTCTACCTCAACACCGGGCACGGCACGCTCGGCTGGACCATGGCCTGCGGCGCCGGGCAGGTGGTCGCCGACGTCGTCAGTGGCGTGACACCGGCCATCTCGCTGGACGGTCTCGGCATCGACCGGTTCGGGTAGCAGGTACTCGAAAAGCGAGCCTGGACGATTGACCTCGTACCTCGAGACGCTGCGCTCCTCAGCATGAGATGAATCGTCGCAGCAGCTTGGCTCATCCTGAGCAGGCCCACCGGGCCGTGTCGAAGAACGAGGCAGGCCCCTGGCACCGCTTTTTCAGCAGACTGCTGGAACGAGTTGTAGATGGCTCCAAGTGTGGGACCCAAACAGCAACGGGGCCGGAAAATCCGGCCCCGGGGTATCAGTCGATCCCGTTGATGGGATTTAGGCGGCTTTGGGCAGCCACTTGGTGAAGACGTCGGCCTGCGCGGCGAACGGCGCGGTCACCTCGCCGAAGACCTTGCTGCCCAGGTCCATCAGAACCTTGCCGTCGGCGACGGTCTGCTCCAGGACCTCGTGCAAGAAGGCGCTCTGCACCTCAAGCGCGTCCTCGGGCCTCTTCACCGCGGCCAGGGACTTGGTGGCGGCGACCCAGCGGTCGACGTTGGCCTTGGTCAACGCGGTGCAGGTGGTGGCGATCTCTTGCGCGCCGGCGACGTATACCTTCGCGGAAGCGACGACGGCCTCGGTCGAGCCTTCGCCGAGGGTAAGAACGTTTTCGTAAGCGGACATGTGTCGAATCCTTATCCATAAGCGATTCAGGTTGGAGACCCCGAAGGCACCTCCGGCGATATGTTGCACTGCAACATGCATACCCATATAAGCCTTTATTTCCATACTGTCAAGTAAATTGTGCAGTGCACAATTTTTTCTGAATGGGCTACCGGGCCGGCGGACGGACCGATACGCCTCCTTTCACCCCGCTGTTGATGCCGCCGCGCCGGTGGATTAGAATATAAAGAGAACAAACAACCCGCACCGGAACCGCCCCGCCATGTCCGCGACCGATGCCTACGTCCGCCCTGACCCCGCGCTGATCGCCGAGCTGCGCGAACGCATCCAGGGTATCGGCGGCCGCGGCCGGCGCCGGCGGGAGGCGCCGCTGTCCCTCGGCATCGAGGTCGTCGACGCGGCGCTGCCGTGGGGCGGCCTGCCCGTGGCCTGCCTGCACGAGGTCGCCGCCGCCGATTCAACTGCTGCCGCCACCGGCTTCTCGGCGGTGCTGCTGGCCCGGCTCGCCAGGCGCACGGGCACCGTGGTGTGGTGCCGGCGCCCCCCCAATGTCCATGGCCCCGGGCTCTATGGCCCCGGGCTGGCCGCCCTCGGGTTGGAGACGGCGCGGCTGATCGTCATCCGCGCCCGCACCGATACCGACGTGTTCTGGGCGATGGAGGAAGGCCTGCGCAGCGGCGTGCCGGCGGCGGTGCTGGGCGAGACCGCCGCAGCACCGCCGGTGGCGTTGCGCCGGCTACAGCTCGCCGCCGAGACCGGCGGGGTCACCGCGCTGTTGTTGCGCCCGGCGGACACCGCCGCGGCCCCGGGACCGGCGGTCACCCGCTGGCGGGTCGGCAGCGCCCCGGCCCTGCCGGCCAGCGGCGAGCGGCAAAGCGCCGGCGCGCCGGGGGCCTTCCGCTGGCGGGTCGAACTGGTCCATCACCGCGGCGCCGCGACGCGGGCGCCGGCAGCGTGGCTGTTGGAGTGGTCGGATGAAACGGGTGGTCTCGCTGTGGCTGCCGAGCTTCGCCACCGACCGGCTGAGCCGGCGCAAGACGCCGTCCCGGTCCGGCGCGCGGTCTAGCCCGCAAGCCTTGGGCTCCGAGGCGCCGCTGGCCACCGTCACCGCCGCCCACGGCGGGGTGCGGGCGGTGGCGGCCAACCGGGCGGCGCGGGCGGGTGGCGTGGCGCCGGGGATGCCGCTCGCCGATGCCCGGGCGCTGCTGCCCGGCCTCGCCGTCGCCGAGGCCGACCCGGCGGCCGACCGCCAAATGCTGGAGAGGCTGGCCGACTGGTGCGGGCGCTACAGCCCGTGGACGGCGG
>Ga0209785_1000429_pt1 | contig 12299 bp, 14 predicted proteins | sample WorMetG1BERMUDA2_FD_187403 | JGI IMG/M metagenome (GOLD analysis project Ga0209785, IMG submission 187403) | Marine gutless worms symbiont microbial communities from Max Planck institute for Marine Microbiology, Germany - Inanidrilus... ...
GATAGCGGAACGCTTCGAAGTTCACGACTTCCGACAACCGTTCCAGTGGATCGCCCGACTGGCTGAGCTGCTCGTAACGGTAATCAAGGTCAAAAAATCCAGGCTCGTGGATCATCGTCGCCTCCCGTGATCATCAGCAGTGATTGAATCAGATCAGCGACAAATCAGCGAGGTTTTTCGAGGCGTCCATATGTGCTTTTGGCGCAGCTTCGGCAGCACCGGCGGGAAGTCGGGCCAGCATTGGAGCGCGCCCGCCGAGAGGGGCGAGTTGGCGGCCGACGCCCCAAGCTCACTATGCACCAGCGAAGGGAAGTTGTTGAGATGGTATCCTCGGGACGGAAGACCGCTGCGGATGCAGCGCGCTTGTTTGGCGTTCATCCGGCTACTATTTGCAGGCTTATGAAAACGGATGCTGCGTAGAAGTCAGTGTTGGTGACCAGGAGTGAAAACATCCGCCAGGAATACGTCCCAGTGGAGCTACTATTCAAATGATTTGGCCGTTTTCCCGTCGTTCGCGGGACGATTCCACGAAACCCAAGCTGGATGGTTCCGTCCAACTCCAGTTCACGGGACGCATGGTCCGAATTCCTGAGCGCGAGTTCTTTGGCGCATTCTCGAAATCGCCAAATGGAGAATATCTATTGGCTTGGCGTGATGCCGACCCAGTTGGCAAGCGTGGCGGACGCCGTGAGAGTGGCGAAGGGGACTACCTTCTCGTCCAGGAGAACCGGATTGTTGCCGATGGGAGGATGGAGCGACCAAATGATGGTCAGGTTTCGAATGCTGGCACATTCATCCTGTCCGACTGGCGCTTTGGCGATGCCTTGCGAAGCACGTTCTATGCATTTGGTCGCGACGGAACCTGCCTATTGTCGCACGAGTTCGGGGCTAATGCATTGAATAGCTCAATTTCGAACGATGGGATGTTCGCCGTTTTCATGACTGCGGGCGGTGCCGGCCCTGATGCCAGCAAGCTCATTCTGTTCGACATCCAAGACGGAGAGGCACTTTGGTCTAAGTGGCCGGAAACCGGCCGCCCAGACCGGTACGAGTTCGACCCTTCGGAGGCATTGCTATGGCTGATCTACGAGGACAAAGGTCGTTATGCGTTCTCGATGATGGACGGCGATTTCCTTGATCGGGAGAGGTGGGAGGTGGAGAGGATTGAATGGGCGCACCCATATGAGCTTTCCCGCATAGGTCAGGAACGGTTGAAACAGGCTGGTGATAACCTTGATCTTCAATCCGGTGCGGAAATCGCGTTTATCCTCAATAAAGCGATTTCCACCGGCATCGACCAATCACCATCGGAGCATGCCAAGGTCCTCAAGACGCTGGGCGATCTTTGGGAGCGGCTTGGTGATGAACGCGAAGCGCTTAACTGCCTCCAGCAGGCGGACGCGGTATATTTGACAGCCGGAGTCAAGCGCCGAATTCAGAAGCTCAGGAAGCGCCTTAAACTCTGACGGAGCTTACGCCTTATTAAAACAATTTCAGTTGGTTGTTGCTTGTATTTTTTTCTCTGCGGCGAAAGCGTCTCGGACCGAGGCATAGTTCTCGAAAGGCCTTGCGGCGATCGATGACGGCTTTGGCAAAGGCCAAAACGCCGAGAATCGTCCTGTCGTATACGATCAGATGGCCATCTTTCACACTCTGAAGGCCGCAGGCAGCTTCTCTGGCACATTCGAGCAGTAGGTTGGCCATTGGCGGGCGGGCAAAGAAGGCAACAACCGGGTGAGTTTCGTGATGGAATCCACCGAACGCTCCAGCGTTGCAGCTTGAAAAAGGGATACAACGTCCGGCGGACAGGGCGATCACGGTGCTGGCCACACCTAGATCGAGGCCATAGATGCCGTCCGGGTCTTCGTAGAGCTCTTCTTCGATGGCGTCATAGGATTCTTCCGGATCGTCCGCCGCCTCGATTGTTGTGATAAACTCCCGCTCCAAGGCGTAAACCCGCTTCGCTTCCGACCACGGCAGACGGCGCAGGTCTTCGTAGGAGCGGTTGCAGCCGAGGCACCTTTCCCCGCCTGCCTCACCCGGTTCGGGCCAGGATAACATGGCGCCGTCTATTTCGCGCCGCATCTCCACGTCAAAACGTTTATGGCAAAAAGCTATATGGGCCTCGTTTGATGGGTATGGGCCGGATTCTCTTGCTATGATAGCGTAAACGGAGGAAACCGCATAATGGCGGACAAGGTTACACCCGCGCAGCGTTCTGCCATGATGGCGGCAGTAAAGAGTAAGGACACCAAGCTGGAGCTTACTGTGCGCAAGCAGATGTTTGCCGCCGGGTTTCGCTATCGGCTCCATGTCCGCAATCTCCCTGGTACGCCGGACTTAGTGTTTCCGCGCTATGTCGTTGCCGTTTTCGTTCACGGGTGCTTTTGGCACGGTCACGATTGCCCGAAGGGAAAGCTACCGGCAACAAACCGTGACTTCTGGCACGAAAAGATCTCGAAAAATATTGAACGCGACCAGCGGGCTGTCGAAGTGCTGGAAAGCAACGGCTGGCACGTGGTGACCATTTGGGCCTGCCGGCTTGAGGTAGGGGTTGAGCGGTTAATCAGCCTTCTGACGGAGCGGCGAAAGGCCGGTTAGTCGGGCCGGATCGAGTTCGTCAGGTACTCGGCAAAGAACGAAGCCAGCTTCGGCGGGACGGCGTTGCCGATCATCCGCGCGATGGGCTCGATTTGTTCGGTGGGATAGAAAATGTAATCGTCTGGAAAAGACTGGAGGATAGCCGCCTCACGGAGCGAGATACCGCGCAGCTGTGTCTCGTCGAAATGCCCGTATCGCCCGTTAGAAATGCTGTGGCATTTGGTGGTAATCGTCGGTGAAGGCCGGTCGGGGTGCATGCGAGTATAAACGTCGGAGAAGCAGCGGGTTTGCAGCCGCTTGTTGACCTTGCGGTGACAGTCCAGTGACAAGTCGCCGAATTTGGTTTCTTCCATATAAGCGTTGGACTCGCCCGGCTTGGCGCACGACAGGCGCTTGAGGTTCAGGTCGCTCAACGTGCGCGCCCGGTGATTCGGTAGGTCCGTATGGGTCTCTCCTGCCTTGATGGGGGGCAGATGGCTAATGGCCTCGCGAACGGACACCGGCAAGGTGTCCGGGTCGGCGTCCGGCACCAGAAGGTCGGTGCCCATCATGTCGGCAAGGCGCTCGCCTCGCACCAAGTCTTTTCGCACGGCCATGAGGATGGAGCGTTTGCGGTATTGGGGAATTCCGAACTTCGAGGTGCAGACCACCTTGGAGCCAGTGACGTAGCCGAGCGCTTCCAATGTGGTGCGAAAATCGTCCCAGACGCCCCCGTAGCGGGGCTCCTTAATGCCTGCCACGTTCTCGGACAAAACGAGCTCCGGCTGGAAGTGTTCCACGAATTTGGCGGCTTCCGACAACAGGTTGCGGTCGCGCTTACGGCCCTTTTTGCGTTCCTCGGTCAGCTCTTTCTTAGAGAGTTTGGTGAACGGCTGGCATGGCGCACAGATAGCGAACAGCAGCGGCGTGTCTTTGGCTTGCGAGCGGTAGAAGGGGATGAGGTCCTCAAGGTCCGTGAACAGGTCGTCTTGTTGACCTTCTGGGTAGTCCTCGGTTGCAGGGAAAATATCTCGCTCCAAAAAGCGCGGTAAGCAGTAGTCGATGGCGGTGTTGCTGTTATTGTCGACGTAGGTGCGCTCGCAGCGGGTGTCCTTGTCGATACCAGCGATGACGTAACCGCCGGCATCAATCAAGCCGCGGGTCGTCCCGCCGGCCCCGCAGAAGAAATCGACCGCCAGAAACGAAGGCTTTCTCGAAACCGCCTCGCTCGTCTTCTTTCTCGCCATCTATCCGGCCTTTTCCACCGTTGCCCATTCTTTGAGGCGGGCAATGTCCCCTTCGGTAAACAGGCGGCATCCGTTGCGGTCGCATTTAACGTCGCTGACGCGCTTTTCTCGGAACCAGCGCAGGAGAGTTTGGCGTGAAACACCCACGGCTTCCGCCGCTTCGTTCGTCCGGAAGTAAACTTTTTCGCCGAGACGTTCGGGCATGCCGAATCTCCCCATGAATATACTTGAGTATACTTAAGGCGAGTCGCGGATCAAGGGTGTTCCTTTTTAGAGTCAAATGGTTAGCCGGGGCTTTGTCAGCAACTCAAATTTACGCGCCATCAACGACTCTGAAGTGATGTGTTGTGTGTCGGTCCCAATCAAAAAATGAATCAAAATAAGACATTGACAACGATTATCTACGAGTACATTTTATAAATATACGAACACATAGCCCATGGAGAATGAATATGCGTTCCGATGACCGTGAAAAATTCGTCAGGTTGGCCACAAAGCGCGTAAATGGTGCCATAAAGGAGATGAATTTAATCGGAAACCTCTCAAACAAATCCAACTACGATTACACAGACGAGGATGTGGCAAAGATTTTCAAGGCCCTTCAAGGGGAGTTGAACTCCTGTAAGAAGCGCTTCGATATGGCATCCAAACCGGACGGTAAGGGAGCGTTTTCGCTCGACTAAATACCTAGAGACAGGGGCTTGGAATGAACGCAATGGACGTTTGTTTGCGCTTGCTTGCGGCGGAATCGGAGGCGGAAGTACAGGAAATCGTCGAATCCGTTTCGGAAATGGCGGACCAGAACAACTGGCAGCCACTCGATAAGCGGGACACCAACTTCAACGTGACGTCCAACCAGGCGTCGGACGGTGGCAAGGCGCTGACCGAGCTTATGACGAACATGGTGGATGCGGTGTTGATGAAGCACGCGTTCCAGAAGGGCATTAACCCGAAAGCCAAGAGCGCGCCGAAGACCATGTACGAGGCCGTGGACGTTCTGGTGAAAAACCTGCGCGGCGGCAAATTGGTCAACCTGGACCCGAAAGACCCGTGGCTGCGGGAATTCGCCCAAAAGAATTTGGTCATCGGCATCACTGGTGCCAAGTCCAAGAGAGAGGGGTTGCCTTGTTATACTTTCGTCGACAACGGCGAAGGCCAGCGGGGTGAGGATTTTGAGGATACCTTCTTGTCCCTTAGCGCCGGGAACAAGAAGAGCATCCCCTTCGTTCAGGGCAAGTACAACATGGGTTCGTCTGGCGTATTGCGGTATTGTGGGAGGCGCTGGTTCAAGCTTATCGTCTCGCGCCGCCACGATGGCAAGAGCGGTTGGGCTTGGACGCTTATGCGCCGCCGCCCGGATGACAGCGACAGTATGCCGGTGGCGGAATACTTCATTCACGGGAAGACGGAAATCCCGTCCTTCGACAGCGACTATTTACATCCATTCCACACCATGACCGGCAAGCGCTATGATGGCGTGATGCTCAAGACCGGCACGGTGGTAAAGCTTTTCGACTATCAGGTCGGATCCAAGTTTCTGAGCTTCAAGGGCGCGCGCGATACCCTTAACGAAAACCTGGTCGAGACCATTTTGCCGTTCCGACTTCTGGACTTTCGGCAGTTGCCGAAAACCAAGAAGGCTCGCGAGGCTGCACAAAAACGTGGCGGCGACCGCGCGGAGGGCGTAGACCCGCGCCCTTTCTACGGGATGGAGTTCTTGCTCCTGCGCTCTCGTAAGGAAGAAGGACTCGAAGACGAGGAAGAGGATGCGGCAGGCGAGAGCAAAATCTCCGTCGGGATCATCAAAGACCCGGACATCGGCACGGTTTCAGTGAGTGCCATTCCGCTCAAAAGAACGATTCCGGGTTGGTTGAAAGCGCCCCAGAACATCAATCGCGTGTTTCATATCGTCAACGGCCAGGTGCAATACAAGCAGTCACGTGGCTACCTCTCCCGGTGCGGTTTTCCAGCCCTTAAGGACAGGGTGGTGATCGTCGTTGACGCCAGTAACCTGACTTTCTCCGCTCATAACGAGGTATGAAAAGGCGATCGGGAGCACATTAGCAACACCATCGTCGGCGAACGCTACCTGGACAAGGTGATGACCACGATTAAAGAATCTACGGCGTTGCAGGAGCTCCAGAAGAAAATCGCTCAACAGGAATTGGAGCGCGCCTCCAAGGCCGAAAGCAACGAGCTTTTTCAAAAGCTGGTGGATTCCGACCGCAACCTTGCGGGACTCCTGTCCCAACGTGATCCCACGATTCACGTGCCCGCCTCAGGCGGCGGTGAAACCGGCTCCGAGACTGGCGGTGGAGAGTGGGACGAAGGCAAGTACAGCCCGACCTTTGTGCGCCTGGAAGAACGCTACAAGAGGGACGGCCTGGAGATGCCGATCAATCGCACGCGCCCTGTAGGCGCACGTACAGACGCCGAGAACGGATATCTTAACCGCACCGATAATCCGGGTTAGGTCATTATCGACGACGAGGTACGGGTGAAGTTCGGGATTCGAGAGCACCTGCACGACGGAAGGCTGACCATCTATTTTGAACCGCAGGAAGAGACACTGGCGGTTGGGGATACGTTCACCTTCGAAATTCGCCTCAAGGACGAGGCAATGGCGGAAGCCGTGGAAAGCGAGGAATTGGTTCTGCGTGTGGCGGAAGAACACACCCCACCGCCGCTGGAACCGGACAAGAAGAAAAAGAACAAGCATAAATCCGGTAAGGGCAAGACGGATAAGGGCAAGGGCGAAAACGCCCCGACGCTCGGATTGCCGAAGTATATTTTGCTCACCAAGGACGGTAGGGACGTTGATGAATGAGCAGACAGACCCATGGCCTGCCGACTTCAATGAGCATGACGGCGGCATGATCGAAGACCTGGGCGAGGAAGGCGTGGTATACAAGGTCAACTACGACAACGCCTATCATCTTAAATACCGTCTCCAGCAGCGCGGTGACGTTGCCCGCGAGGTGGTGACCGAGAAGTACATCCTTGGCATGCGCATCCTTATGCTCGGGTACGAGCACGCGCTCCGCTCCCTTCAAGACGGGAATGGTGGCGATGGCGAAGGTGTCGCCGAGTTTGCGGACGACTTCCGTCGGATGGCGGCACGCGGTGCCGCATCCACGGTCTTGGCGCTTGCCGAGAACCTGCCCAAGATCGTGGACCAATCCAGCGTCGGAGACGATGTAGAATAGTTTAGGCGCCGAAAAACATTTGGGCACAAAGAAAATGGCCGAACAAAAACAAGATAGCTGAATTCGGACGGAAGCGGATGCACTGCGAGACATCCTTTCGTGGTCGAAGGATCGGCCGGTTTGGCAACGTGACGCGCTGAGAAGGCTGGTTCTTGAAGGTGCACTGTCCGATTCCGATGTCGATGAACTGACGGCACTTTGTAAAGACAGCTCGTTGCTCAGCGAACCTATTGACGAAGGGCATATCAGCGCCCAGAAGACGGGCGCGCCAACGGTATCGCTAAAGAACCTACGTGGGGTTCAGAACGTAAATGCTCTGGCCGAAGGTCAAACCCTGAACTTCATCCCCAAGGGAGTAACTATTGTCTATGGCGACAACGGTGCGGGAAAATCAGGTTATGTTCGGATTCTGAAACGGGCTTGTCGCGCTAGAACTGCCAAGGGTAAGGAAGAACCGATTCTCCCCAATATCTATGACAAGGCGTCCGGTACGCAGCGCGCTGAACTGGAGTACCAGACCGGCGCTCAAATCCAGAAAGCGGAGTGGAAAAATGGGGAGAGTACAGACGACCTGTTGTCTGAGGTGAGCGTTTTTGACTCCCGTACCGCGAATGTGCATGTGGAGGAAACGAACGATTTAGCCTACACGCCCTTTCCCATGAAGTTGCTGGAGCGACTTGTAGGCGCTTGCAAGACCGTGAAGGGTCGCATCGACGCCGAAGTTTCCACCATCAAGGCGCAGACGCCGCGTAGCATTTCCAACCCTACTTGCTCTTCCGATACCGAGGTCGGAAAGTTGATCGGATCGCTCAGTAAAGACACGGCTTCCGGAACGGTCGCCAAACTTGCAGAGCTGTCTGAGGAAGAGCAGGTGCGGCTTGCCGAACTGACCGCTGACTTTGCTCAAGACCCGCAGGCGACGGCCCGCAGGCTTCGTGCACAGAAAGCCAGGCTTGAAAACCTGCGAACCGTCCTTAGAGCCTTGGCCTCGGCCATATCCCAGGAGAGTGCGCTGAAGCTTAAAAACCTGAAGGGCGACCTAAAGACCAAGAGTGATGCGGCCAGGCTCGCTTCGCAGGATTTATCGAAAGACGAACCGCTTGATGGCGTTGGCTCCGATGCATGGAGAAAGTTGTGGGAGGCGGCTCGTACTTTTTCAGCCAAAGATGCTTATATTTCCCAGGAGTTTCCTCAAGTTGACGACGGAGCACGGTGCGTACTCTGCCAACAAGAATTGGATCAAGATGCAGCCGCGCGCTTGAAACGATTCGAAACGTTTGTGCAGGACCGGACGCAACAGGAAGCAGACGCCGCTAAGCAGACCTTGTTTCTTTTTGAGAAGGAACTCCAAGAAGCAACCATCTCCCGAGAAGACTACCTGAATGAGAGGCGCTTTTTGGCCGACGAGTTGGGCAATTCAAGCCTAGCCAAGTTTGTTCGTCGGTTCGTCGTTCTGGCGCATTGGCGCTTGCGCGCAATTCTCAAGGATGGGGGCGACACGGCACACGCCATTCCAGTGTTGTCGGATGTCGGTCTTGATGCCGCGGTCAAAGAACTCGAAGCACGCACCAAAGCTCTTCTGGCCGATGATAACAGCGATGAACGAAAGGCTCTCAGAGCAGAGTTAAACAAGTTGACAGACAGGCAGTGGTTATCTGGTATCAAGGATGACGTTCTCGCGGAAATAACGCGCCTCAAATCGATTTCGGAGCTAGAAGCTGCACTGAAAGACACGAGACCGAATGCCATTACGTCCAAGAACACTGCTTTGTCGGAAGCGCTGGTCACGGAACGATTGAGGGCGCGATTTGCGCAGGAAATCGACCATCTCAATTTGGCCGGACTGGCCATTGAACTGACACAGGCGGGTTCCCAGCACGGTGTGTCTCGTTTCAAAGTCAGCTTGATTCAGAGCAAGTCACGAAATGCAGGGGAGATTCTGAGCGAAGGCGAGTATCGCTGTGTGGCGCTGGCGGGCTTCATGGCGGAGCTCGCGTCCAACGATAGCGAGTCAGGCATCATCTTCGATGATCCGGTTTCCTCTCTCGATCACCTTCATCGCGAAGCCATCGCACAGCGTCTTGCCGAAGAAGGGCGTAAGCGTCAGGTTATCGTATTCACGCATGATCTTCCCTTCCTGTTCTTGCTGCGGAATGCCTGCAAGCAGGTTTATGATCCTTCACAGAAAACCGAGATCGCGTTGCGCCATATCCAAAGGCGGCAAGATGCGCCAGGTTATTGTAGGAACGAGGCTCCTGAAAAGGCTCAAAACGCCGCTGCGAAACTAAAGACAATGCGCAATCATTTGGGGAGTGTCCGAAACCAGTATGATCGTGATCCAGATGGTACGGATTGGCTCATCTCGGCGCGTGGCCTCGTAGATAGCCTTCGACAGACATGGGAAACTGCTGTCGAGGACGCTATATCGCCGGTGCTAAGGACTTTCTCCAGCAAGGTGAATACGAAGGGATTCGCAAAGCTTTCAGCGATTACCGAAGAAGACGCAAACAAGATGCGCCAGCACTATGGGCAGTGCTCCACGATGCTACACAAAATCTCCGATGAAATGAACCCTACGGCACCCACGCCCGATGATATAGAGCAGGAGTTAAATGCGCTGGAGGCATGGTTGAAAGGGGTTTCAGATCGCCAGAAACAGATCAAGGTCGCATAACCTAGATCGTTCACCTGACTGGAGGGCTTTAGCTGAAGGGAGAGCGCCGATCGAAAAAAAGCCCCGCCGAAGCGGGGCTTATAGAGGGTTCGTTTGGTGCGGCCCTTACGGGTGCACCGGACCCATGCGCTGGCTCTCGAGCCAGACATTGAATTGATGACGGTCGATGTAGACGCGGCCACCAATCTTGATCAGCGCCGATTTCAATCCATTCTTGTCAGCATGGAAAATCAACCAGCGCAGTTTGCCCTCGGTCAGAAAGACCGCTTCGGACGCCATTTGCTTTACCGTCCGAAGTTCTCCGTAATCGACCATAGTCACCTTTCGGGCTAGGGGTTGAAAAAGGAAAAGGAGGCCTTCAGCATATTTGAAAAGAGACAGCCCTACCAACGCTTTGGGGTGTGCTAACGCTGAGAAGCACACGAACATCGGCAATGTTAGCGTGCATCAGGAGCGTTTCGAACTGTCAGAACATCTTCTCATTCACCGACTGCACCAACTCCTTCACATGGCTGTCGGATAGGTGGCTGTAGCGCTTGACCATCTGGAAGGTCTTGTGGCCAAGCACCTCGGCGATCTCCAACGGGTTCGCGCCGTTCATGGCGAGATAGCTCGCGGTGGTGTGGCGCAGATCATGGAAGCGGAAATCCCGAATGCCGGTGGCGTCCCTGGCGTTCTCCCAGGCCTCGCGGATGTCGATGGGAGCCAGGCCGTTGCGGCGCGGGAACAGCCAGCGGACCGGTGGCTCATCCTCCATCTCGTCGTAGAAGGTCGTAACCTCCTTGATATGGTCTCGAAGCAGGTCTTTCAGGTGGTGGACGATGGGAGCAGGGCGGGTCTCTCCGTTCTTGGTATCGCGCAAAATGGCCACGCCGCGTTTCAGGTCCACGTCCTCGACGGTCAGGCCGAGGATTTCACCTTTGCGCGCACCCGTGGAAAGCGCGAAGACGACAATGGGGTAGAGTTTGTCGTTGTCGCTGACCTTGCAGGCATCGAGGAGGCTCTTGCGTTCGTCTTCATCCAGATAGCGCACCCGCTCCACATTGGCCTTGGTGATCTTGTTGACACCGTCGAGGGGATTGGAAGCCGTCCAGCCCCATTTGACCGCGAACCCGAACAGCACGTTCAGGGTGTCGCGATAGTGCTTGAGGGTCTTGCGGCTCTTGGGGCGGTTGGGTTTCTGGCCGTCTTCCAGCTTGCGCCGTCCGTCGCCGGCCGTGGTGAGAGCGTCGAGCTTCTCCGTCACCAGTTCCGGCGTGACGTAGGAGAGGGCGTACTTGCCGAGTTCCCGCTCCCAAAAGGCCAAGTAGCTCTTTTCGGCGCGCTGGGTCGTCTCCGCCTTGTGCGGGGACACCTCATCGCGATAGCGGTCGATCACGTCCTGCAAGGTCTTGGTGTTCGCCGTCTTGATGACGTTTTTGAACTCTCCCTTGCGGATCGCGGCCTCGGTCTGCTGCGCCCACATTTTGGCGTCCGTCAGGCGCTTGAAGGTTTTCTTCTGTCGGGGAAATCCTTTGATCCGAACGTCGGCCATATAGACCGTCCCGGTGGCGCGTTCGCGCTTTTCAATGGTTGCCATTTTGACCTCGATATCTCAGGGGCACCCTTCAGGCTAAACATGCCTGAAGCGCCGCGCAGAGGCACTATAGGGGCACTTAATATCAAGAAATGGCCAAAATCGTCAATATCCTTCAATAGCTGAAGTGATGTAACTTATTGAAAAATATAATGAAAAAAATTGATACTTGTTGAAACTTATTGCCTCACATCGGGCTCATAACCTGAAGGTCGTAGGCTCAAATCCTGCCCCCGCAACCAACTTTGTAGACTCATTAAGGTCGCTCTCATCGAGCGGCCTTTTTGACTCTGTAGCCAGAGACAAGATACCCGCCAAAGCCCCTTGAATTTCAACAGCTAAGCTGGCTTTTCCATCCTCATCTACTGGGGTAAGATTGATCTGATCAATCAGCCCTCTAATGAGATCAACAGCCTCATGGCGGCGTTTCTCATCACGCAGGGCTTCCACAAGCTTGCCTACCTTATCGCGGTAAATAGCAGACATGTTGGGATGCAAGAGAACAGGCTCTTCATGTGTATTGGCAATGAAAGCCTCAAGCTCATGCTGGCGAGCTTCCAGTTCAATCATGCGGCCCTTGACCTTGGAAGCGGGCAGGCCGTCAATAATCGCATCAACCAGCTTGTCTTGTTCCCGGTCAATACGGGCGAGTTCTTCCCTGGCCGCAATCAAGGAAGCATTCTTTTCCATGCGAAGATCATTTAACCTGGCTGTGTAGGCTTCGCAGAAGACCTCAAACAGCTCATCATCCATTAAATGGTTTTGCAGACCATCAAGAACCATATGCTCAAGCTCATCGCGCATCATGGTGCGCTTGTTATTGCAGGTGGACGCCTCGAAAAACCTCGCTGATTTGTCGCTGATCTGATTCAATCACTGCTGATGATCACGGGAGGCGACGATGATCCACGAGCCTGGATTTTTTGACCTTGATTACCGTTACGAGCAGCTCAGCCAGTCGGGCGATCCACTGGAACGGTTGTCGGAAGTCGTGAACTTCGAAGCGTTCCGCTATC
>Ga0209785_1000430_pt1 | contig 12256 bp, 14 predicted proteins | sample WorMetG1BERMUDA2_FD_187403 | JGI IMG/M metagenome (GOLD analysis project Ga0209785, IMG submission 187403) | Marine gutless worms symbiont microbial communities from Max Planck institute for Marine Microbiology, Germany - Inanidrilus... ...
CTTCAAAATGAACGCGATCTGCTGTTCCGAAAACCTAGATTTCCGCATCGTTCTTCCTCGTCCTGCCAGCCTCTACATTACGAGAAAACTCGCGCTTCAGGCGGTCCAGTTTTCGGGGTTCAGGTCACCGTACGCCCAGCCCATGAAAACCTCCCTGGCTAAAAACACCAGGGCAGGGAATCAGACATCGGTTAAAAACGATTCTACGTTCGTCAAATGTGCTCTAGGCCCAAGTGACGGAGATTCAGGAGCACATCGCATGCCGACGTACTATCCCCCGGGTCGACGCAAGGGCAACCGCTGGTACGTCGTCCGCGGCCGGATCGACGGCGAACCCTATGAAAAGGTCGCAAAAGGCTGCACGAACAAAAGCGATGCAGAGGACTATTGGTTCTGGTTCAAGCGCACGGTCCGGGAGAGTAACCACGCTGCCCGTCAACCCAAGACCTTCGCCCAGGTAGCCGACCTTTACATGGACACCCGGGGCATCCGCCTCGCCGAACGTCGGTTCATCGACAAGCTCAAGGGCGAGATCGGCCACTTGCCGATCGCCGACGTCACCCTGGAACACATCGCCACGGCGGCCAACGCGCTTTATCCGAGGGGCCGCAATGAAACCAAGAACAGACAGGCCTACACACCGGCGGCGGCGATTCTGCACTTCGCCCACGACTGCGAGCTGCGCGATTATATCGTCGTCAAGAAACTGAAGGAGCGCGAACCCGAAACCCGCCGCCCGACACCGGGCGTGTACGGAGTCCTGATCGCCAACACTAAAGGGCAGCAGCGCGCCTTCATCGCCTTTATCTTCGCCCAAGGCTGGCGCATCACCGAGACGCTGCACCTCGACTGGAAGAACGTCGACCTGGCCAACCGCAAGCTGCGCCTTTACGTCGGCAAGGCCGGCCGGTGGAAAACCGTTGAGATGCACGACGAGGCGTTCACCGTGCTGGCCAACATGCCCGGCAATCGCAAGGGCCGCGTGTTCACCTGGGGCAACCGCCACAACGTTTACCGATGGCTGCGCCCCCTGTGCGAACGCCTTGAAGTGACCTTCACCCCGCACATGGCCCGTCATGACTTTGCCGGCGATTTGCGCGAAAGCGGCTCCACCACCCGCGACCTGCTGGACGTCGGCACCTGGACCTCGGCCAAGTCGGTCGCACGGTACGATTTCGCCGACCAGGATCACGCCCGAAAGGTGCTCAAGCGCCGCAGTTTGCGGGGAAAAAAGCGGGGAAAGTCCCGTAAGTAACTAAAACAAAACAATAGACCGCACCCTTGGTAAGGGAGGGGTCGGAAGTTCAATTCTTCCCGGCGGCACCATTTCCCTTCACCCCCCAAAATCATCGAAATTGGCCTGCTGACGCGGGTGTCGACGCCTTGTGCACACGAATTGGCCGCAATAATAATTTTGCATAAAATTTTATTTATATTTGATACGATTGTATTCGTAAATAATACTTTTGTACTAATAAAGAATAAAATGCATAATGGGTAACTCGAATGGCTTGCCATTTATATTTTTACTGGATCCGAGATGACCCATGACCTTGCGACAACACCGCGTTTTTACACGCCCCGGCTCTGGTTGGTACCGGCGCTCCTGTCGGTCACCCTATTGGGGACCGTGGCTTGTGCGCCACCTCCCTTGGCGCTCGCGACGCTGACCATCGACAACCTCAGCTACATGGTCAGCGGCAAGAGCGTGTCGGAGCACCTGCTGTCAGAGGCGTCCGACCGCGACTGCTCTTTCGGTCACATCTTTCAGGGCGAAAAAGTCTGTGTCGACTCCGATTCCGGCCCCCGATCCGGCACCGCGGTGGCGGAAAACGAGGACGATCTGAACATCGCCCCTGCCACCGGCCCGTCTGCTCCGTACACCGCACAGATCGCATCGACTAACCTGTTGCTCGCACAGCGCCCACTGTGGCCGGATACCAGTTTCATGCGCGAGCGGATTTCCGAAATCAACTGATACGTCCGTCACTACGCGAGGACCGCGACGCCTGATCGGGATCGGCTGGATTGGAGACTGGTGCGCCGGCCAAAAATCGGTATATTGGCGCGCTTCAATCTTCGCAAAGTTTCCATCGACGATGACGACCGAGAACGGACTACTTGGACCGGACGATCCGCCGGTTTTTGAGATCTGCAATGCCGAGGGCACGACACCGCTGCTGTTGATCTGCGATCACGCCAGCCGCGTCATTCCGAAATCCCTGAACAGCCTGGGCCTGGGGTCCGAGGTGTTCGACCTGCATGTCGCCTACGACATCGGCGCCGCCAACGTGACGCGCATGATGGCGGACCGGCTGAACGCGCCGGCGGTGCTGGCCGGCTATTCGCGCCTGCTGATCGACATCAACCGCGTGCCGGGGCATCCGCAATCGATCCCCGAAATAAGCGACGGCATCGACGTGCCCGGCAACCAGGGGCTCAACGAAGGCCAGCAGCAGGAGCGCGCGGAGGTCTTCCACGCCCCCTACCACAACGCCGTGACCAACATGCTGGCGCACCTGTGGCGCATCGGACCGGCGCCGGCATTGTTCTCGATCCACAGCTTCACGCCGTCGATCGACGGCGAGGATCGTAAGTGGGACATCGGCGTGTTGTGGAACCGCGACCTGCGCATGCCGGTACCGCTGATCAGAATGCTGCGCGAAAACGGCGAGAAGGACGGCGAGAAGCTGTTCGTCGGCGACAACGAGCCCTATTCCGGCCGCGACCTGGCCTATTCGATCGACCTGCACGCCGGCGCCGCCGGCTTGGCCAACTGCGCCGTCGAGATCCGCCAGGACCACCTGGAGACCGAGGACGAGGCCGAACACTGGGCGACCATGCTGTCCGACGCCCTGCGGGAAATTATGGCCAGAGAGAACGTCCACAAGGTACAGTACTTCTGAGCCGCGCCCTTGGGCGCCGGAACGACCAACCGCAGGGGGCGCCGCATGTCGACGAAAATGCCGGCTTTCACCATCGGCATCGAGGAGGAATACCTCCTGATCGACCCGATCAGCCGCGATCTGGCCGAGGATCCGCCGGAAGAGATCATGGTCGAATGCGAGAAGCGCATCACCGACCGGGTCCGGCCCGAGTTCCTGAAATCGCAGATCGAGGTCGGCACCGGGGTCTGCGCCGACATCAACGAGGCCCGCGCCGACCTGCGTGAACTGCGCGAGACCGTGATCGAGGTCGCGCGCAAGTACGACCTGGCGGTGATCGCCGCCTCGACGCATCCGTTTTCCGAATGGCAACGCCAGCAGCACACCGACAAGGAGCGCTACCACATCCTCGCCGAAGACATGCAGGCGGTGGCGCGGCGCCTGTTGATCTGCGGCATGCACGTTCACGTCGGCCTCGATGACGACGAATTGCGCATCGACCTGATGAACCAGGTCAGCTACTTCCTGCCGCATCTGCTGGCATTGTCGACCTCGTCGCCGTTCTGGCGCGGCGTGCCCACGGGGTTGCAGTCGTACCGCCTCAGCGTATTCGACGAATTGCCGCGCACCGGCGTGCCCGAGAACTTCGATTCCTTCACCGAGTACATGCGCCACGTCAACGTGATGGTCGACGCCGGGCTGATGAAGGACGCCTCGATGCTGTGGTGGGACGTGCGGCCGAGCTGCAAGTTCCCGACGCTCGAGATGCGCATCACCGACGTCTGCACCCGTCTGAACGATACGCTGTCGATCACGGCGCTGTACGTCAGCATCATGCGCATGCTGTATCGCCTGCGCCGCAACAACCTGCGCTGGCGCAAATACGCGGTGATGCTGATCCAGGAAAACCGCTGGCGGGCGCAGCGCTACGGCACCGAGGGCGGATTGGTCGACTTCGGCCGCGGCGAGGTGGTTCCCTTCGCCGAACTGATGGAGGAACTAATCGCGCTGACCCGCGAGGACGCCCAGGCGCTCGGCTGCACCCGCGAGATCGAGCACTGCCGTACGATCCTGTCGCGCGGCACCAGCGCGCACCGGCAACTCCAGGTCTACAAGGACCACATCGACGCCGGCGAGACGACCGAAAAGGCCCTCGTCTCGGTGGTCGACACGCTGATCGAGGAAACCGCGCTCGACCTTGTCTAGGGACCGGTGCGGCGTTATGGTGCGGGCCCCGGATCGGGGGTTTCCCAGACGGATAATCAAGGAGTGGAGATGTCGGAAGTTGGCGGTGTGGCCGGAGATCGGCTGCGGTCCTTCGTGGAACGTATCGAACGGCTTGAAGAAGAAAAGACGGCGTTGTCCGCGGACATCCGCGAGGTCTATTCCGAGGCCAAGGGAACGGGCTTCGACATCAAGGTGCTGCGTCAGATCATTCGTCTGCGCAAGATGGACCAGTCCGACCGACAGGAGCAGGAACAGCTTCTCGACCTCTACATGCGCGCGCTGGACATGTAGCCTGGCGCTACCGCGCAAAGATCCCAACGATCTCGAGGTGGGCCGACCAGGGAAACTGGTCGACCGGCGTGACCTCGGTCAACCGGAATCCGCCGTCGCACAGGCTGCGCGCGTCCCGCGCGAAGGTGGCTGGATTGCAGGACACGGCGATCACCTTGCAAAGCGTTTTTGACGCGGCGATCTCCGCCGCCTGGGCGGCAGCGCCGGCGCGCGGCGGATCGAAGACCACGGCGTCGAATCGATCGAGTTCCTTGGCTGACAACGGGCGCTGGTCCAGGTCGCGGCGCTCGGCCTCGATCCGACCTCCAAGGCCTGCCTGCCCGGCGGCCCGTTGGGCCGCGGCGACGGCCGCGGCGTCGACCTCGGCAAGGTGCACGCGCCGGTCCCGGGCCAGGGCAAATGTGAACGTGCCGAGCCCGCCGAACAGGTCGGCGACGTGGTCCGTGCCCTCGACGGCATTCAGGACGGCTTCGGTCAGACATTGTTCGCCGGCGATGCTGGGTTGAAGGAATCCGCCGGGCGGAAAGGATACCGGCACCTCCGCGAACCGGACCACCGGCTCACGGCGCAGGCTCAGGGGTTCCGGCGCTTCACCCGCGGGCTGCCAACTGAGGCGCGCCACGTCCAGCTGCTCGGCGAAGGCCGCCAGATCCTCGCGCAGGCCGAGATCCGGTACCTCGGCCAGTTCCAGGATGATATCCAGTCCGCCCTCGACATCCGTGGCGATGACCCGGCCGGGCCGTCCCGGCATGTCCGTCGATCGGGCAAGCAGTTCGTTCAGCGCCGGTGTCAGAAGAGGGCAGCTTTCGAGCGCTACCACCCGATCACTCATGCGTCTGTTGAAACCCAGCCGGAACCGGCCGCCATCGCGAATGCCGCGAAACGTGGCGCGGCGACGTGTCCCGAGCGGAAAACTCTGCATCGGCCGCACCGACGGCGCTTCAAATCCGCGCCGGGACAAGGCCTCGCTGACCAGCGCGGTTTTCCAGGCGCGATAAAGATCTTCCGGCGCATGCTGCAGCAGGCAGCCGCCGCAGGTTCCGAAAGCGCCGCAGGCCGGAGACGTCGGTTCGTTGACGCGGGCATGCACCTCGCTCAGTTTCGCGCTGTACCCGTCGCCGCGGCGCGCCACGGGCACCGCAACCACCTCGTCGCCCGGAAGGGTCCCCGGCACGTAATAGGTCGAGCCGTCACGGCGGGCGATGCCGTCGCCCTACGCGCCCAGGGAGTCGATGTGCAACTGAACGGGTCGCGAGGGAACCTTGGCCTGCCGGCGCCGGGGTTTGCGGCCGGGTCGGCGGGGACGGGTCAAATCTTCGACAAGTCGGCGCGGAACCGCGCGCAGATGTCCGAGAACGCCTGGTTCAAGGCGGTCACCGCCGTGCTGACGCTGTCCGAACCGGCCACCGCTTCGGCGGTGTAGGTCTGCAGGAATACCAGACGGTCGCCGCTGACCTGACGCAACGACAGTTCCAGGGTCAGCACGCCCTTGGGCGTCGCGCCGACGACCTTTTCCAGGCGGATGATCTTGCCGGTCAGTTCGTAGCTGGCGGAGACCCGGTTGTCGGGCGTCACGATGGCGGTCGCGGCATTGGTCGCGCGCGGGAACTCGACCAGTTCGTCGCGCAGCATGACAGTCGGCGGCTGGGTCCAGAAGTGGTAGTGGTATTCCTTCACTTCGTGGGACCTGCCGGCCTCGGAATAGGCGATCGGACGCCCGGCGGTGACGCCATCGGCGACGAAACGTTCGACTTCGAGCACGCCGCCCAGCAGCGGCGTGGAAAACCGTTCGCTCGGCGTCGGTGCGTCGAGGCGGTAGAACGAGTCCTCGGGCGCCGCGGTCTGCGACGTGCAGGACGCCAACAGCGGCAAGGTCATTACGATCAAGGCAAGGACGCTGCGTTTCACCCCTGTTCCCCCGTTTGCAATCTACTGCGACTTCTGTTCGGGCTTGGTGCCGCTGATCAGAAGGCTCGGGTTTTGCCGGATCTGGCGGGCAAATTCATACATGTTCCGTACCGCGCCATCCAGGTTTTGATTGATCGCGTCGATGTGGCGCGACACCGCCTCGGCAACGTAGCGCAGCTCGGTGACGGATTTGCGCACGTCCTCGCGGTTTTCCATCACCGCGCCATCGACCGATTTGATGACCTCGTCGAGCTGGCCGCGCGTCTCTTCGAGCCCGAGGCTCAATTGCGCCAGATTGGTCGCCGCGCCGTCGACGTTGACCAGGACGGCTTCCAGCATCTGCACGTTCTCGGCGTTGAGGAAGCTGCGCACCTGGTGCGAGCTGTCGCGGATGTTGTCGGTGAAGACTTCCAGGTCCTTGACGATGTCGGGAATCCGCGCGCCAACATCAGCGTAAAGGGCGTGCAGGTTGCTCATCAACACGCGGACATCGGTTTCCAGCGGCGTGCCGAAGGCGACGACCGTCTTGTCCAGATTCTTCAGCAGCGGCCGGACATCCTCGTGCGTCAGGCGGCTCATCTCGTCGGCGACCGACGAGACCATGGCGAATATGTTTTCCGCCTCCAGGCTGGTGACCTGTTCTTCGGGTTTCAGCATCGTAGTGCTGGCGCCGGCCCTGATGCTGATCGTGACCGCGGCCAGCAGGCCCGGCGCGGCGATTTCGGCCAGGCTGTCGTTGGGAATGCGCCAGTCCTCGACGACCTCGAAGTCCACCCGGAACTTCATGCCCTTGGCGTCCGGCTGCGGTGTGACCTGGGTCACCTGGCCGATCGGATAGCCTTTCGTAGAGGACCTGGGTGCCGAACTTGACCCCGGTTATGTTGCGATACGTGGCGTAGTATTTGTCGGTCGCGCCCGAGTATCCCGTCAGCATAGCAACGGCAACCACCAACCCGGCGATCATCGCGATCACGAAGGTGCCAACGATGATGTAGTTGATTTTGTTACTTTTCATAGAGTCGCCGTGCCCACTGTTGTTCCCCCGGTCAGGCGCCCGAGGTACTCGTCAGGATCGATTGTATCGTCTTCCGCGCGCCGGTTAAGCAAGTTTTGAATACGCTCGCTGGGGTGGTTGCGCAGTTCCTCGACGGTGCCGATGAACAGGATCTCGCCCTTGTCGAGCACGGTGATGCGATCGGCGATCTTGAAAGCGCTTTCCAGTTCGTGCGTCACGACGACGATGCTCATGCGCATGGCGTCGCGCAGGCGCAGGATCAGGTCGTCCAACGCCGAGGAGACGGCCGGGTCGAGGCCGGCGGACGGCTCGTCCATGAACAGCACGCGCGGATCCATGATGATCGCGCGGGCCACGGCAGCACGTTTGATCATGCCGCCGGAGAGTTCAGACGGCATCAGGTGCTCGAAGCCGGCCAGATTGACCACCTCGAGCTTCATCCGGGCCATGATCTCCATGGTCATCGGATCCAGGTCGGTGTGCTCGTACAGCGGCAGCATGATGTTCTCGCCGACCGTCATCGAGCTGAACAGGGCACCGCTTTGAAACGCCACGCCGGTCTTCTTGCGCAGGTCGTTGAGTTCGCGCGCGCTCAGCGTGTCGATGTCCTCACCCAGCAGCTTGACCCTGCCCGAGGTCTTGCGCTCGAGCACCATCAGGTGGCGCAGCAGGGTCGACTTGCCGGATCCGCTGCCGCCCATGATGACCATGATCTCGCCGTCACGCACCGACATCGACACGCCTTTGAGGATCAGGCGCGGTCCGTAGTGGATCACCAGGTCATTGACCTCGAGGACGTTGTCGACTTTTTCCGGTGCGTCGGTCATGCCTGCCCTTGCCTCATCTTGTCGCCACGAAAGCAAAGATCATATCGGTGACGATGATCGCCGAGATCGACAGCACCACCGCCCGCGTCGTGACCTTGCCGACACCTTCCGCACCACCGGTCACGCCGGCGCCATTGACCACGCCGATGACCGCGATCAGGATCGAGAAGATCACGCTCTTGCCCAGGCCGTGCATGACGTCGTCGACGGACAGCACCGAGCGCAGTTCGTCGGCGTAGGCAGCCATGCTGATGCCGAGCTCCAAATTGATGTACAGCCCCGCAGCCAGCAACCCGACGATGTCGCTGAATATGGTCAGCGCCGGCACCATCACCACGCTGGCCAGCAAGGCCGGCACCACCAGGAACCTGACCGGATTGATGCCCATGACGTGCAGGGCGTCGATTTCCTGATTGATCTTCATGGTCCCGATGCGGGCCGCCAGCGCCGACCCGGAGCGCCCGGCGACCAGGATGCCGGTGATCAGGGGCGCGAATTCACGGGTCACGGACAGGGCGATTCCGATGGTGACGCGCGACTCGGCGCCGAAGATGCGCAGGGTATAGATACTCTGGATCGCCAGCATCATGCCGATGGTTGCCGCCATCATGCCGATGATCGGCACCGCGCGGATGCCGATCTCCATCATCTGCGCGAAAACCGAGGCAATGCGCACCAGCTAGCGCTGTTGCGCACCGACGAACACCCAGTAGACACTCTGCACGACCAGCACGCCGCCGTTGCCGACTTCCTCGATCGCGGCCACGGTCGCCCGACCGATCCGCTCGAAGAAGTTGCCGATCCCGCTCAAGGTCGTCTCCCGGCCGCTACGACTTGCTTTGGCTCAGCGCGTCGAGCACCGATCCATGGATGGTGAAAACCTTGTCCAGACGGGCCAGTTCCAGCACCCGCGTGGCCGCATCGCTGACGGATGCCAGTGCGAAAACCGACCCGGCCTTGCGCGCGGTCTGCAGTGCCTCGACCAGCGATGCGACGCCCGAACTGTCGATATAGGATACCAAGGACATGTCGACGTAGACCGGCTGGTTCTTGGCCACGGACTCGAGCAGTATCCTGCGCGCCTCGGGGGAGCTCTCCAAATCGACGTCCCCTTCCAGCGCGACCACCAAGGCGCCACCCTCTTCCCTCACCTCGTACGTCATTTCGCCCCTCAAGCTATGCGTTTTGTCATCTTCAATAAGTTGCCGCCGCCGCTGGGCGTCGGCATGAAGGCCACTTCGTCCATGACCTCGCGCATGAAATGAGTGCCCAACCCGCCGGGCCTGATATCCTGCAAGTCGCGCGGCTGCACCGCGGCAACATCGATTTCGTCGGCGAAGTCACGCAAGAGAAACACAATTTCGCCGGCACCGCGACGAATTTCCAAAACGATGGCACCGTCGTTCTTGGCCCCGTAGGCATGGCGGATCACGTTTTGGCAGGCTTCGTCGACGGCAATCACCATGTCGCGCGAGACCGCTTCATCGCAACCGCACAGGCTCGCCGTTTCAGAAACCGCGTTGCGCACCAGTTTGAGGCGGTCCGGCCGGGCGGGAAATTCGAGCACCAGCATTTCCTCTCCGTCCGGTACCGCGGCGGCATCTTTTTGCGTTTGCGATTCCTTGGTCGCCGCTTCACGATCGTCCTCGATCGCCAGCAAGGTCAGGTCGTCGCGAAGGGCACCGTCGCCCCGGTTGATCACGGCGACGACCTTGTCCAGCCGGTCACGGACGGGAAGCGCGCTGTATTCGTCGAGCAGGGATTTCAGGCCCGAGGATTCGAGCATGCCGCCATCGGCGAGATAGCCTTCTGTGACACCGTCGGAGAAGATGTAGAGCGAACCTTCATCCAGCATCAATTCGGTTTCCGGATAAACGTCGTCGGGACTCAGGGGCGGGGCGATGCCCAGCGGCGGCGCCTCGGCTTCGATGGATGTGAAGGTCCCGTCCGGATGGCGAAAAAGCGACGGTTCGTGCCCGGCGCTCGCCAAAACCACGCGGCCGGTGCGCGGCTCCAGCACGCCGCCAACCATGGTCACGAACATGCCCCGGGTCGCGGTCTCGCAGATCTCGGCGTTGACCAGGGACATCAGCCGTCCGGGTTCGGACACCGTCTTGCCCAGACAGCGGAAGATGCTGGCGGTCTTCGCCATCAGCAGCGCCGCGTTCATACCCTTGCCGGACACATCTCCCAGGTTGAAGCAGATCCGGCCGTCGTCGAGCTCGAAGAAGTCGTAAAAGTCCCCCGAAACCATGCGCGCCGGAATGTTGACCCCGTACAGCGGGAAGCCGTCCTGCGGCGGGTCGGGCAGCAGGCTGCGCTGGATCTCCGCCGCCAGTTCCAGTTCGCGCCGCACGCGTTCCTGCTCGACCAGCGCCTCGGTCATGCGGGCGTTCAGGATCGCCAGCGCCGCCGAACTGCTCAGCACCTCGAGGATCTGCAGGTCCTCCTGGCTGAACAGGCCGTCGCCGCCTGACTTGTTGACCAGTTCGATGGCACCGATTTTTTCGTCCTTGACGCTCATCGGCGCGCACAGGATCGAACGTGTGGTGAAACCGGTCTTTTCGTCCACGGACTGCTCGAAGTTCGGATCCTCGGCGACGTTGCGGACGATTTCGCCTTTGTTGTCCTGCACGCTGCGTCCGACGATGCCCTGATCGCTTTTCAGCTTCAGGCCGGTGATGTCGGTGGCGCCGACGCAACTGGTGCAGTGCAGGGTCCGGCCTTCATCCTCGAGCAAGAACACCGCGCCGCCCTCGGCGTCGAGGTGCTGGATGATGTGCTCGAGCGCGTTGAGGATGGTCGCGTCGATGTCGAGAGTCGACGAGAAATCGCGCCCCATCACCGCCAGCAGCTCGAGATGGTCGGAAATGTTTTCCGATTCGTCCGCCGCGGCGACCGCCGAACCACTCAATCCGAGATCATTCATGGCGGTATACTGCACGGAAACAATCAGGCGGGCAAACGCCGGCCGAACTCAATGGCAGTCAATGTGACGACCGTGCCTTGACTGCTGTTTTTTCATTGGAAACAGAACTGTAAGGCATTTGGCGGAGATACGGGATCCCCCAGACACAGTGGGAAACCAAACCCTATCCCGGTGCGCAGGATCACGTTCACGTGCACCAGCATTCACGGCAATGACAGCGGGGCGGTGCCGCCTTATCATCATCGCGACCCGGTTAGAGGAAGATGAGACAGCAGCATGGCTATCACCCTGGCGGAAGACAGCCCCCTCGCGCACATGTTCAACGCCTGCACGACGGACCAGAAGCAGGAATTCCTGCCCGACAAGCGAGGATTCCGCATCCACGGCCATTCGACCACGATCAGGCTTGAAAAAGCCTTCTGGGGCATTCTCGAAGGCATGGCACGGGATCACGGCGTCTCGCTGCCTGAGATGATCGAACTGATCCACGATCAGTGCCTGTTCGCCAACGAGAAGAACCTGGCGTCCTGCCTGCGCGTGATGTGCCTGAAGTACATCAATATCTACTACGCCTGAACCCTCCAGGCGGCGGAAAGGTAACGCCTAGGCTTCCTGCTTGTCCACGACCAGGTCGCGATAGGCGTGCCATGTCGCGTAGCCCAGCGTCGGCAGCGCGAAAATCAATCCGACATAAAAACTGAGCAGACCGACGGCGGCAACCACACCGATCATCGCCGCCCAGCCGACCATCACCTGCCAATTCTCGCGCACGGCGATCAGGCTGGTCATGATCGCGGTGACCACGTCGACGTCCCGGTCCAGCAGCATCGGGATCGAGACCGCGGTGATGGCGAAGATGCCGACGGCAAGGAAGGCGCCCATCAGCGTACCCAGCAGCAGGAACGAGGCGCCGCTGAGCGAGAACACGATTTCCTCGAAGAACGTTTCCAGGGTCGGCGGCGCGGCGCTGAAGAACAGCGCGAACAGAAAGATCGCGATCACCACCCAGAAGAAATGGAGCAACAAGAGGACCACGCCCATCGCTGCGACCTGACCGGCGTTCTTCATGCAGAACACGCAGACCTCGCCGAGGCCCACCGTCTGGCCCTGCTCGAGGCGCCGGCTGACTTCGTAGAGGCCGACCACGAAGATCGGCGACAACAGCAGGAAACCG
>Ga0209785_1000431_pt1 | contig 12230 bp, 12 predicted proteins | sample WorMetG1BERMUDA2_FD_187403 | JGI IMG/M metagenome (GOLD analysis project Ga0209785, IMG submission 187403) | Marine gutless worms symbiont microbial communities from Max Planck institute for Marine Microbiology, Germany - Inanidrilus... ...
CGCCTTATTCTCCCGACTTCAATCCCATCGAAATGGCCTTCGCCAAGCTCAAGGCGTGGCTGCGAAAGGCCGCCGCGAGAACCATTGAGGAACTGTGGAGCGCCATCGCCGAAGGGATCGAGAAAGCCACGCCCACCGAATGCGAGAACTTCTTCGCTGCCGCAGGATACGACCAGGATTAAATCGAATCCGCGCTAGGTTGATGAACTGGAGCGGCCGCGCCGGCGGCGCTGGAAGCGCCAGCGCGACACCGTGCCCTTGACCATTTCGCGATCGCTGCTGTCCGACTTCCAGGCGGTCGAGTAGACCGCGCTCTTGCTGCGCGGCTGGTGTTCGGCTTCCAGGTGGTCGAACATGATGCGCGCCGGCACGGTGGTGCCGTCGCCGACGATGATCGCCTCGCGGGTGCGCAGCGCCGGCAGCGCGCTCATCAGGCTGCGCGCGCTTTCCGGCAACGCCCGTTGCACGAACTCCTGGTCGCGGTCGTTGCTCATGCGCAGGCCGAAGATGGTGCCGCATTGCGACAGGATGCGCTGCGACAGGTCGGACGGCCGCTGGCTGACCAGGCACAGCGAAACGCCGTGCTTGCGACCTTCCTTGGCGATCCGCGCCAGCGCGTTCTTGGTCGGCATGAAGGCCTGCTCGTCGTCGGTCGGGATGTAGCGGTGCGCCTCTTCGCAGACCAGCAGCAGCGGCACCTCGTCGGCGCGCGGGTTCCACAGCGCGAAGTCGAAGATCATGCGCGACAGGATCGACACGACGACGTCGATGATCTCGGACGGGATGCCGGAGACGTCGACCACGGTCATCGGCTTGCCGTCGACCGGGATGCGCAGCAGCGAGCCGAGGATCTCGTCGAGGTTGTCGAACGACATCTTGGTCGAGAACATGAAGGCGAAGCGGCGGTCGTTGCGCAGCCGCTCCAGCCGCTCGATCAGGCGCATGTAGGCCTGCACCGACTCGACCCGCTCCAGCTTGCCCGACTCCTCGTCGATGATCTTGATCAGGTCGGTCAGCGAGAACGGCGAGGGCGTGTCCACCGTCATGAACGACGACAGCTCGGCGTTGCGGGTGAAGTCCTTGCGCGCGCGCAGCACGGCGTTGCGCAGGATGCCGATCTGGTCCTCGCGGTCCTCCGCCTCGGTGCGCACGATGGTTTCGACCAGTTCCTCGGAATTCATCAGCCAGTAGGGCAGGGTCAGGTTCTCGAGGCTGACCAGCTTGGCGATGTCGCCGAAGGCATCGGCATATTCGTTGTGCGGATCGAGCAGCAGCACGTAGGCGTCGGGATACTCCTTCAGCAGGGTGCGCAGGATCAGGGTGACGGTGCAGGACTTGCCCGAACCGGTGGTGCCCAGCACCGCGAAATGCTTGCTCAGCAGGTCGTCGGTCAGCAGGAAGGCGTCCAGGTCGGCGCCCTGGTGCACCTTGCCGATGCGCACGTGCGGCGCCGACGGCTTGGCGTAGACGCGCAGGGCGTCGTCGTGGTCCGCCGCGATCAGCGGCGTGCCCAGCGAGGGATAGCGCGAGACGCCGCGCTGGAACGAGTCGCCCTCGTCGCGGAAGATCTCGCCCAGGAAGTCGATGTCGACGTGCTGGCTGCGCTCGTCGCCGTTGTGCGCGCCGACCGCCTCGATGCTGTGCACCAGGCCGAACACCGTGTTGAGCTTGCCGGGCATCTTGACCAGGTCGCCGACCGCCAGGTCGCTGCCGGCGGCGGCCTCCGCCGGGTCGATCTCGGCGACCGCACGGGCGCCGTCGACCATGATCACCGTGCCGATCCGTGCTCCTTCCTCGACCATGCGCGCGTCTTCCTTTCCGATGGAACAAGCGACAAGCGATAGCGCGTTTTGGTTAAGACTCGCTTACTCCTCGTGCAAGAATTCGCGCATGGAAAAGGCCCCGCCTTTCGGCGGGGCCTCGTCCGAGGTGTCCGAGAGCGGTTCCGGACCTTACGCCGAGTAGTACATCTGCCACTCGACCGGGTGCGGGGTGTGCTCGAAGTTGTAGACCTCTTCCCACTTCAGCTCGAGGTAGGCGTCGATCTGGTCATCCGAGAACACGTCGCCCTTCTTGAGGAAGTCGCGGTCGGCTTCCAGCGCCTCGATCGCCTCGCGCAACGAGCCGCAGACGGTCGGCACGTCGGCCAGTTCCTCGGGCGGCAGGTCGTAGAGGTTCTTGTCCATCGCGTCGCCGGGATGGATCTTGTTCTGGATGCCGTCGAGGCCGGCCATCAGCATGGCGGCGAAGGCCAGGTACGGGTTGGCGGTGGAATCCGGGAACCGCACCTCGACGCGCTTGCCGTTCGGCGAGGTGGCGAACGGGATGCGGCAAGAGGCCGAGCGGTTGCGCGCCGAGTAGGCCAGCAGCACCGGCGCCTCGAAGCCCGGGATCAACCGCTTGTAGCTGTTGGTCGACGGGTTGGTGAAGGCGTTCAGCGCCTTGGCGTGCTTGACGATGCCGCCGATGTAGTAGAGCGCGGTGTCCGACAGGTCGGCATAGCCCGAGCCGGCGAAGGTCGGCTTGCCTTCCTTCCAGATCGACTGGTGGACGTGCATGCCGGAACCGTTGTCGCCGACCACCGGCTTCGGCATGAAGGTCGCCGACTTGCCGTAGGTGTGCGCGACCATGTGGGTCACGTACTTGTAGATCTGCACGTTATCGGCGGTGCGCACCAGGGTGTCGAAGGTCATGCCCAGTTCGTGCTGGCTCGGCGCCACCTCGTGGTGGTGCTTGTCCATGCTGAGGCCCATTTCCTTCATCACCGTGACCATCTCGGCGCGCAGGTCGGTCGCGGAGTCGACCGGCGGCACCGGGAAGTAGCCGCCCTTGACCGGCGGGCGGTGGCCGGCGTTACCCTCGGGGAACAGCTTGCCGGTGACGTAGGGGCCTTCCTCCGAGTCGAACTCGTAGAAGCAGCTGTTCATCTGCACGTCGAAGCGGACGTCGTCGAACACGAAGAACTCGGGCTCGGGGCCGAAGTAGGCGGTGTCGCCGACGCCGGTGCTGCCCAGGTAGGCGATGGCGCGCTTGGCCAGCGAGCGCGGGTCGCGCGAGTAGGGCTGCCCGGTCGAGGGCTCCATGATGTCGCAGCACAGGATCATGTGCGACTGCGCCGTGAACGGATCCATCACCGCGGAGCTGGCGTCCGGGATCAGCGCCATGTCGGATTCGTTGATCGCCTTCCAGCCGGCGATCGAGGAACCGTCGAACATGATGCCGTCGGTAAACGAGTCCTCATCGATGAAGCTCGATTCCATCGACAGGTGCTGCCACTTACCGCGCGGGTCGGTGAAGCGGAGGTCGACAAAAGCGATGTCTTGCTCCTTGATGACGTTAAGGACGTCTTCGGGCGTCTTGCAGTTCAAAGACATGACCGTGTTTCCCTTTTTCCTTGAGCTGTTCGGTGGTGTTCGAATTCGGATGAGATGCGCGGGCGGGCTCAGATCGCCTCGGTGCCGCGTTCGTTGGTGCGCACCCGCACGGCCTCTTCGACCGGCAGGATGAAGATCTTGCCATCGCCGATGCGCCCGGTGTGCGCGGCCTGCTGGATGGCTTCGATCGCGCCCTCGACCATCGGGTCGTCGACGACGACCTCGATCTTGACCTTGGGCAGGAAATCGACGACGTACTCGGCGCCGCGATAGAGCTCGGTGTGGCCCTTCTGTCGCCCGAAGCCCTTGGCCTCGACGACGGTGATGCCTTGCAGCCCGACGTCGTGCAAAGCTTCCTTCACTTTGTCGAGTTTGAACGGCTTGATGATCGCTTCGATTTTTTTCATGGACGTCTGCCTCGGAAATCCCCGTGTAAGCTGATGCCCATCGCCCCGGCGCGCGGGCGCGCGGGCGCGCGGCGATGGTGCCCCGCTCCCCTAGAGCACGTCCCGTGCCAACTTCGCGCGGCCTGGAACGATTGTGAGTGTCGGGAAAAAGGCCCTGTGAATTCAGGGTGTTAGCGTCACAGCGGATTCGCCCGGACGGCGCTTTGCCGCATAAATGGCGCCTAAAAATTAGGCAAATGCCGTGCATTTGTGCGACTCCGTCCGGGCTCCGCGGACTTCATCGCGCTTGCCCCTATGCAGCGGGCCGAGGGCGTGGCAGAAATGGGGCCGGCGCCACGGCCGCCACGGCGCCCACCCCGCAGCACAGCACGCAGGACACCATGGTCAGCCCCAACAGCATCCTTTCCGAATACGGCACCACGATCTTTTCGGTGATGTCGGCGCTCGCCGTCGAGCACGGCGCCATCAACCTGGGCCAGGGGTTCCCCGACGAGGACGGCCCCGCCGACATCCGCGAGAAGGCCGCCGAGCTGGTCATGCGGGGTCCCAACCAGTACCCGCTGATGCCCGGTGTCGCCGAGCTGCGCCAGGCGGTGGCGGCGCACAACGCGCGCTTCTACGGCCTCGAGGTCGACTGGCAGTCCGAGGTGATGGTCGCCTCGGGCGCCACCGAGGTGCTGGCCGGCTGTTTCCTCGGCCTGCTCGATGCGGGCGACGAGGTGGTGATGATTGAGCCGCTGTACGATTCCTACCTGCCGATGGTGCGCCGCGCCGGTGGGGTTCCGAAGCTGGTGCGCATCGAGCCGCCGGAATGGAAGCTGCCGCGCGAGCAATTGGCGGCGGCGTTCTCCGAGCGCACCAAGATGATCCTGCTCAATTCGCCGCACAATCCGGCCGGCAAGGTGTTCGACGCCGACGACCTGGCCTTCATCGCCGATCTGGTGATCCAGCACGACGCCATCGCGGTGTGTGACGAGGTCTACGAGCACCTGGTGTTCGACGGCCGCGCCCACCGCCCGCTGATGACCCTGCCCGGCATGCGCGAGCGCTGCATCCGCATCGGCTCCGCCGGCAAGACCTTCTCGATGACCGGCTGGAAGGTCGGCTACGCCACCGGATCGCCGGACCTGATCGCGGCGGTGTGCAAGTCGCACCAGTTCACCACCTTCACCACGGTGCCGGCGCTGCAGCTCGCGGTGGCCTACGGACTCGCGAAGGACGACAGCTATTTCGACGGCCTGATGGCCGAGCAGCAGGCCAAGCGCGACCGCCTGGCGGCGGCGGTCGAGAAGGCCGGGTTCAAGGTGCTGCCGACCGAGGGCACCTATTTCCTGACCGTCGATTTCCGGCCCCTGGGATTTGACGGCGACGACGTCGATTTCTGCCGCCACATGACCACCGAGGCCAAGGTCACGGCGATGCCGGTCAGCGCCTTTTTCCAGAAGGGCGACGTGCGCGATTTCGTCCGTTTCTGCTTCTGCAAGCGCGATGAAGTGCTCGACGAGGCCGGCGCGCGCATGATCCGCTTCTTCCAGGGCTGAACCGGCGCCCAACGGGGGCCGAAAAACCCCCGCAACCGGCTTGACGCCGCGCCGGCCAAGGTCTACACAGTGGCGCTTCGCGATGGTGGCTGTAGCTCAGTTGGTTAGAGCACTAGATTGTGGATCTAGGGGTCGTGGGTTCAAATCCCATCAGCCACCCCATTCCTCCATGCAACGTCTATCGATCTCGTCAGGCTGGGCTTGCGCCGAAATCGCGCCTGGTTGACACTTGTGATTGATCAATCCGAAGCGGGCGAGACTGACGCGATGGCACGTGGCGGTATCAACGGAACAGAGGCGCGCCGAAGTCAAGCGCAGCCAAGCCGGCCGTCAGCGCACTGCTTTCCGTACTGCTGTACCTGGCCGCCTGCCAGTCGCTTCCCACCAGTGACCGCTTCGACTCCCGGGACATCAAAGACAGACAGATCACAGTCCCCGTTCTCGTTTTCCGACCCGAGACGACCACGCCGGCGCCGGCGGTCATCCTTCTGCATACCTGTGGCGGACTCCGGCCACACGTGACGAAGGACTGGCCCGAGTTTCTGACCGGATTGGGCTACGTGGTGCTGTCGTTCGATTCCTATGCCGCGCGCGGTTATTCAAGTTGTACGGAGTTTTCGACCTGGCGCTACGAGCAGGCCGCCGACGCCTATGCCGCCCTCGACTACCTGCAGACCCTGCCGTTCGTTGACGGCAAGCGGGTGGCCGTGTTCGGCTTTTCGGCCGGCGGTTTCGCCATCAATGACAGCATCGTCGCGGGAAATTTCGGCGCCAATGAGAAGCACCAATTCACCGCCGCTGTTTCCTTTTATGCCGGCTGCGCTAGGCTCGATCGGTACTCGGAAAGGGATCTTCCCCTGATGCAGATCGCCGCGGAACTAGATCGTCATCTGGTCGGCGCCTGCCAGGTCTGGGGGCGCAAAACCCCGATGGAAGTGCATGTTCTGAAAGGCGCCTATCACGCCTTCGACCAGCCGCAGATCGAAACCTTCAAATACGACGCAGCTGGAAATCCGATGCAATACAGCTGGGTGGCGACCCTACGTGCGCGCGAGCTGGCGAAGGAATTTCTCGCCCGGCATCTGCGCTGACGCGGCAGCGGTTCCCGTCATTGCCTCCGCCGGCGCGGTTCATCGCCAACGGCCCGGCGCCAACTCAAAATCCACGATCACCGCCGCATGATCCGACGGCCACTCGTTGGCCTTGTGGTTGGGGAAGTCAGCCGGGTGGCCGGTGACGAAGACGCGGGCGTCGGTCGGGGTGACGCCGGCGCCCTTGTAAAACACATAGTCGATGCGGTCCTGCGGCTCCGGCAGGTCGACCACCAGCTCGTGATCGTGCTTCGGGAAGATCGGCGACCAGGTCAGGCCGGGATGGCTGCCTGGGTCCGGGTGGATGGCGCGGTAGGCGTCGGTGAAGCCTGCCGTCGCGATCGCGTCGGTGACCGGATAGCGGATCGCGTAGCCGCAGTTGCGGCCGGCCAGTTCCTCGGTCCAGTCCAGGTGCGAGGGCGTGTTGAAGTCGCCGGCGAGGAAGATGGGCAGCTCCGGCTCGGCGCCGTGATACAGCTTCATCGCCTGCAGTACGCTGTAGATCTGCTTGAACCGGTAGGCCATCTCGGTGCCCATCACGGCGTCGGGGTCGGCGGCCCGGTAGCAGGCCTCGTAGGGGCCGTAGGGAAAGGCCGTCAGGTGCACGCTCCAGACCACGATGTCCTGCGGCGGATCGTCGCTCAACCGGATGCGCACGCCGGCGCCGTTCTTGCGCAGCGACGGCGCGAAGACGGTGGTGATCGGGTAGCGGCTGGCGATCGCGACGCTGTGCGCCGGCTGGTAGGCATACCAGTCCAGCCGCCGCGCGATCCCGGCCGCGGCGCCGTTGGATTCCTGCATCGCCACCACGTCGGCCCCTGACTCGACCACCGCGGCGACGATCTTGTCGAGCCCGTCGTTGATCTTGCGCCCGCCCCACCAGACGTTGAACGCCATCACCCGCAGCTGGCGCACGGGCTCGGCCTGCGCCGCCGGCGGCGGCGCGCAGCAGAGCGCGAGCAGGAGCAGTAGGGCGGCCGGCAGGGCACGCGCGGAAAATCTCATTCGCGGGCCTCGCCGGCGCGGATCATCGCCGTGGTCGTGCGCGAACCGTCCTCGGACCAGCCGAGCGGGCCGAAGGCGTACATGAGGCGAGCGCGCCAGCTCTGCGCGGTCCACAGGTCGCGCGCGATGTCGACCCACTCGCGCAGGGCGATGACGAAGGGGTTGGCGCCGGGGTTGGGTTTGACCAGGCCGTAGCGGCAAGGCTCGGCCAGGTCTTCTTCGGCGAAGCTACCGAACAGGCGGTCATACACGATCACCACGCCGCCGTAGTTGCGATCCAGGTAGCGCGGGTTCAGCGCGTGGTGCACGCGGTGGTGCGACGGCGTGTTCAGCACCCATTCCAGCGGTCCCAGCTTGGGCACCGCCTCGGTGTGCAGCCAGGTCTGGTAGATCAGGTTGAGCGAGATCATCAGCACCACCGCCAGCGGGTGCACGCCGAGCCAGACCAGCGGCAGCCAGATCAGCCAGCCGCCGGCGATCAGCCCGGTCCAGCCGAGCCGGCCCGAGGCCGGGATGTTCAGCTGCTCGGCCGAATGGTGCACGTTGTGGTTGGCCCACAGCCAGCGCACCTCGTGGCTGAGGCGGTGGAACCAGTAATAGAAGAACTCGACGGCGCAGAAGCGCAGCACCCACTTCCAGGCGGCGTCGAGCCGGAGGGTCATCAGCCGCTCCTGGTAGACGGCGACGTAGACCACGCCGATCAGCGGCGCCGCGGCCAGCCGCGAGAGCCGCCGGCCGAGCAGCAGCACCAGCGAGGCGCCGGCCTGCTTCCAGGGATAGGATTGGCGCTTCACCCGGGTCAGCCAAATGTATTCAATGATCGCCAGGCCGAAGAACAGCACGCCGGCGATCAGCAGGATCAGGCCGGGGCGGGAGAGCGGGTCAGTCATCTTCGTCGTCTTCCGGGCCGCCCCCCGGTCCCTCGGCGACAAGGCGGTCGAGGATCAGCCCATGGAACGCCGAGGGTTCGCCGGCGCCGGCGAACACCCAGCCCAGGTGGGCGCCGCAGCCGGCGCAGACGGCGATGCGCCAGCGGTAGCCGGCGAACCAGGTGAACTCGTCGGTCGCCGGCCCGGCGCCGCGCGCGCCCGGGGCCTCGGTGAAGCAGCCGATGTCGAAGGTGAAGCCGGCGGGATTGGTGAAGGTATGCGCGTGCGAGTCGGCGATGGCGATGCGCCAGGCCTCGCGGGTGACCCAGGCGCGGCAGGCGGCGCAATACAGACGATCATCGCGTTGCCGCTCGCGGGTCTCTGTGTCGCTGTCCTCGGCGCCGTCTTCCCCGCCGTCCTTCGGGCGGGTGCGCAGCCACAGCGGCGGCGGCGGAATTTCCAATTGGACAGGGGAGTTAGCTACCATCATCACGCGGTTCCTCGCGCCGAGTCTGGCGGCGGCGCGGATTGTATGCAAGCACTTCGCCGTTTGCCACGACCGCCCGCCGGGCCGTATCTTTTCGGCGGTGAAGTCAACGAGGCACGAGGCGATCATGACCGAGGAACTGTTCCGCGAGGATTCCTACCTGCAGAGCTGCGAAGCCACCGTCACCGCGGCCGGCGAGGGCGACATTGTGCTCGACCGCACCGTGTTCTACCCGATGGGCGGCGGCCAGCCCGGCGACACCGGCCTGCTGCGCGCCGCCGACGGCCGCGAGGTCGCCATCGCCAACTGCTACAAGGACCGCGACAGCGGCGATCACCTGCACATCCCGGCCGAGGGCGCGCCGGCGCTGGCCGTCGGCGACACGGTCACCGCCGAGGTCGACTGGCAACGGCGGCACAGGCTGATGCGCATGCACACCTGCCTGCACCTGCTGTGCGCGCTGGTCGACGCGCCGGTCACCGGCGGCTCGGTCGGCGAGGCGCGCAGCCGGCTCGACTTCGACCTCGAAAGTTCGCCGGACAAGGAGGCGCTGGGCGCCGAGCTCAACCGCCTGATCGCGGAGGATCACCCGGTCTCCTTCACCTGGATCAGTGACGAGGAACTGGACGCCAATCCGGACCTGGTGCGCACCATGTCGGTGCAGCCGCCGCGCGGCGCCGGCAAGGTGCGCGTGATCGACGTCGACGGGGTCGACCTGCAGCCCTGCGGCGGCACCCACGTCAAAGCCACCGGCGAGATCGGCCGCGTGCGGGTCGGCAAGATCGAGAAGAAGGGCCGCATGAACCGGCGCATCAACGTTCACTTGGAAGAATAGGGCAAACATATGAGCACCTATCGCATCGCCGTCATCCCCGGCGACGGCATCGGCAAGGAAGTGGTGCCCGAGGGGCTGCGCGTGCTCGACGCGGTGGCGCGGCGCCACGACATCTCCTTTTCCTGGGAGCCGTTCGACTGGTCCTGCGAATACTACGCCGAGCACGGCGTGATGATGCCCGAGGACGGCCTCGACATGATCGCCGAGCACGACGCCATCTTCCTCGGCGCGGTGGGGTTTCCCGGCGTACCCGACCACGTCTCGCTGTGGGGCCTGCTGATCCCGATCCGCCGGCGCTTCGAGCAGTACGTCAACCTGCGCCCGGTGCGCCTGTTCGAGGGCGTGCCCTGCCCGCTGGCCGGCCGCGCGCCCGGCGACATCGACTTCATGATCGTGCGCGAGAACACCGAGGGCGAATACTCCGAGATCGGCGGCCGGCTCTATCCCGGCACCGACGCCGAGCTCGCCGTGCAGGAGACCGTGTTCACCCGCCGCGGGGTCGACCGGATCCTGCGCTACGCATTCGAGCTGGCGCAATCGCGGCCGGCGCGGCACCTGACCTCGGCGACCAAGTCGAACGGCATCATCCACACCATGCCGTACTGGGACGAGCGGGTGGCGGCGGTTTCGGCCGAATACCCGGGCATCGAGGTCGACGCCTATCACATCGACATCCTGACCGCCCACTTCGTGCGCAACCCGGACTGGTTCGACGTGGTCGTCGGCTCGAACCTGTTCGGCGACATCCTCAGCGACCTGGGCCCGGCGGTGACCGGCACCATCGGCATCGCGCCCAGCGCCAACATCAACCCCGAGCGAACGGGGCCGTCGATGTTCGAGCCGGTGCACGGCTCGGCCCCGGACATCGCCGGGCAGGGCATCGCCAACCCGATCGGCCAGATCTGGTCCGGCGCGATGATGCTCGAGCACCTGGGCCAGCCGGAGGCCGCCGCCGACATCCTGCGCGCGATCGAGGAGGTGCTGCGCGGCCAGAACAACCTGACCCCCGATATGGGCGGCACCGCGAGCACCGAGGAACTGGGCAAGGCTGTGGAGGCCGCGCTATGACCACGAAAATCCCCCTCTATCAGATCGACGCCTTCACCGACGCCGTGTTCGGCGGCAACCCGGCGGCGGTCTGCCCGGTCGACGACTGGCCGGCGGTCGAGGTGATGCAGGCCATGGGCATGGAGAACAACCTCTCGGAGACGGTGTTCTACAAGCCGCGCGAGGACGGCGATTTCGACATCCGCTGGTTCACCCCGCGCGCCGAGCTCGACCTCGCCGGCCATCCGACCCTGGCCACCGCCCACCTGATCCTGGTGATGCAGGAACCGGATCGCGACGAGGTCACCTTCCACACCCAGTTCGGCGACACCCTGACGGTGACGCGCCAGGGCGACCGGTTGGCGATGGACTTTCCGGCGCGGCCGCCGCACGGCTGGACGCCCAACCGGGACATCGCCGAGATCCTCGGCGCCGAGCCCGAGATGATCGTCGCCAATCCGCGCGACGGCCTTGCCGTGATGGCCGACGAAGCCGCCGTGCGCGCGGTGGCGCCGAGCCAGGCCGGGCTGCTGGCGCTCGACCGCGAACTGCTGATCGTCACCGCGCCCGGGGAGGGCGGGGACTGCGACTTCGTGTCCCGCGTGTTCGCGCCGCAGCACGGCATCTACGAGGATCCGGTGACCGGCTCGGCGCATTGCGCCCTGATCCCGTTCTGGGCCGCGCGCCTGGGCAAGGCGGAGATGTTCGCCCGCCAGATCTCGGCCCGCGGCGGCGAACTGCACTGCGAGGCCCGCGGCGAGCGCGTCGGCATCGCCGGCCGCTCGGTGCTGTACATGGTCGGCGAGGTGACCCTGCCGTGACCCTGCCGATTGATCCGCATTTCTCACCATCGCGGCGCCCGGAGGGTCGTCCTCCGCCGGCCGCCCGCGTCGTTGAAGGCACTCACCGATGGGGCGCCATCGCCTTCGCGCCTTCTCCTAGCCGATCGACTCGGCGGAGGACGACGCAGGGCGTCGGGATGGTGAGAAATGCGGATTAGCTATGCAGAGACCGAGGCCGACGTTTCGGAAATGCGGGCGCTGTTCGTCGAGTACCAGGAGTGGCTCGGCGTCGATCTGTGCTTCCAGGGATTCGAGGCCGAACTGCGCGACCTGCCGGGCAAGTACGCGCCGCCCCGGGGCCGCATGCTGCTGGTCCGCGACGGCGAGCGGGCGGCCGGCTGCGTCGCCTTTTGCCCGCTCGAGGAGGACGGCGTGTGCGAGATGAAGCGGCTGTACGTGCGCGCCGAATGGCGCGGCACCGGCCTTGGCAAGCGGCTGGCGGAACGGATCGTCGACGAGGCGCGGGCCGCCGGCTATAGCCGCATGCGGCTCGACACCCTGAGCCACCTCGACGCCGCCATCGGCATCTACCGCACCATGGGCTTCCGCGAAATCGAGGCCTACTACCACAATCCCGAGGAGGGGGTTGTGTACATGGAGCTCGATCTCTAGCGCGGATTCGATTTAATCCTGGTCGTATCCTGCGGCAGCGAAGAAGTTCTCGCATTCGGTGGGCGTGACTTTCTCGATCCCTTCGGCGATGGCGCTCCACAGTTCCTCAATGGTTCTCGC
>Ga0209785_1000432_pt1 | contig 12217 bp, 12 predicted proteins | sample WorMetG1BERMUDA2_FD_187403 | JGI IMG/M metagenome (GOLD analysis project Ga0209785, IMG submission 187403) | Marine gutless worms symbiont microbial communities from Max Planck institute for Marine Microbiology, Germany - Inanidrilus... ...
GGCCCTCGCAAACCAGGCGGGGGTGCGAATCGACTGGGACCGGCGCTCCGGCGGCGCCCCGGTCCATGTCCAGCAATTCGTCGAGATCCTGCGGCTGCTGCGGCGCGGCACGCGCATCCTCATCCTCGACGAGCCGACCGCGGTGCTTGCGCCGCAGCAGGTCGGCGATCTCTTCGCCCTGCTGCGCCGGCTGCGCGACGGCGGCACCACCATTCTGTTCATCAGCCACAAGCTGCGCGAGGTGATGGCGCTGGCCGATCACGTCACGGTGCTGCGTCGCGGCGCCGTGACCTATCAGGCCCGGCTTGCCGACACCGATGTCGACACGATCGCGTCGCATATCGTCGGCGGCGGCACGACGGTTGCAACGACGCGGCAGCAGCATGAAAAACCGGCGGTGGACGCGCCGGCGGTGCTGACGGTGAGTGGCCTGAGTGTGCCTTCCATCGACAAGTCGCAACCGCTCGCCGGCGTCGATCTTTCGGTCCGGCGCGGCGAGATCGTCGGCCTCGCCGGCGTGGCCGGCAACGGTCAGGACGAGCTTGTCGAATGCCTCGTCGGCCTGCGCATGCCGCAGGCGGGCCGGGTGGCGCTCTGCGGCGAAGAGGTCACGCACGCCTCCAACGCCGCCCGCCGCGCGCTCGGCCTCGCCTATATCAGCGCCGACCGGCGGCAGGAGGGGCTGGCCATAGAGGCCTCGGTGGAGGCCAATGCGATCGCCGGCAGCCAGCGCGCGCCGCGCTTGTCCAGGGGCTTCCTGCTCGATCCCGGCCGCCTGCGGGAGCTTGCGCAAAAGCGGCTTGCCGCGCTCGACGTCACCTTCGGCGCGCTCAAGGACAAGGCGGCGAGCCTTTCGGGCGGCAATCAGCAGCGGCTGGTGTTCGCCCGCGAGACCGATGGTGTGCCGTCCTTCATGATGGCGGCCCAGCCGACGCGTGGCGTCGACATCGCCGCCATCGCCGCCATCCATCGCATCCTCCGCGCCTTCCGTGACCGCGGCGGCGCCGTGCTCCTGGTCTCCGAGGAACTGGACGAACTGCTCGCCCTGTCCGACCGCATCCTCGTCATGTCCGGCGGCCGCATCGTCGGCGCGGTCGACGGCGACAAGGCGGACGCCCAGGCGATCGGCCGCATGATGGTGCTTCAGGACGCCGCGCCGGAGCCCGCCCATGGCTGAAGCGGTAATCGAACGCGGCCGCTTGGCGGAGCTCGCCGAACGGGCCGTCACGCTCGCCTTTCCGTTCATCGCCGCCATTGTCGTGAGCGGCCTGGTGCTTCTGGCGATCGGCGAAAACCCGGTCGACATCTTCGCCCTGATGGCGCGCGAGGCCTTCGGCTCGGAACGGCGCATCGCCGCGACCCTGTCGGCGGCCACGCCGCTGCTGTTCACCGGTATCGCCACCGCCATCTGCTTCCGCTGCGGCGTCTTCAATGTCGGTGTCGAGGGCGCCTTTGTGCTCGCCGGCCTGGCCGCCGCCACCGTCGCCTTCTCCCTGCCGGCCGCTTTCGGTTTCACTTTGATCCCGATGGCCTTCGCCTTTGCCGCGCTGGTCGCCGCGTTCTGGCTTTATGTGCCGGGCCTGCTGCTCGCCCGCTACCGGGTGGACGAGGTCGTCTCCACCTTGATGCTCAATTTCGTCGCGCTCGGCATTGCTGGCTATCTCGTCAACGGGCCACTGCTGTCGCCGATCTCCGGCAACAATGTCACGCCGATGATCCACGAGGTCGCCGAACTGCCGCGGCTGCTGCCGCCGTCGACCCTGCATGCCGGTTTCTATATCGGCGTCGTCGTGGTGCTGGCCTATGCGGTCTGGACACGGCGCACGCCGAGCGGCTTCGAGGGCGCGCTGGTCGGGCTGAACCAGCGCTTCTCGCGCGCCGTCGGCATTTCCGTGCCCGGCGTCATCATCCTGGCCATGGTGTTGTCGGGCATTGTCGCCGGTCTCGGCGGTGCCTCGCACGCGCTCGGGCAGTTGCACCGCTTCACCGAGGGTTTTTCGCCGGGCTACGGCTTCACCGGCATGGCGGTCGCGCTGCTCGGGCGCAACACCGCCATCGGCATTTTCCTGAGCGCGATCCTGTTCGGCGCGCTGGCGTCAGCCGGCACCACGGTGCAGTTCTTCTCCGACATCCCGCTCGACCTCGTCAACATCGTCGAGGGCACGGTGATGATCTTCGCGGTGGTGGAGATTACCCGTTTCGCCATCCGCCGCCGGAGAGGTGCCGCATGATCCTCGACCAGCTCCTCGCCGCCTCCGTGATCATGACGACGCCGATCCTGCTTGCTGCCATGGGCGGCCTCGTCAACCGCCGCGCCGGTATCGTCAACATCGCGCTGGACGCCAAGATGCTGGTCGGCGCCTTCGTCGCCGTCGTCGTCTCCTCGGCCACCGGCGGCTGGTTTCCGGCGGTGATCGCGGCGGCATTCGCCGGCGCGCTGGTCGGCTATCTCTTCGCGCTGGCGATCACCCGTGCGCGCGCCAACATGATCGTTGCCGGCCTCGGGCTCAATGTGCTCGCCGCCGGCATGCTCGGCTTCATCCTCAGCTGGGTCTACGATTCCAGCGGCACGCTGCGCCTGCCGGATGTCGCGCTGCTGCCGAAAGTCCTGCCGCAGGCGCTGGAGGCGGTGCCGGTGATCGGCCCGGCGCTGGCCGATCTCGACCCGCTCACGGTCTTCGCCTGGGCCTCGGTCGCCGCGCTGCCGTTTCTGCTGGCCAGCACGCGCATCGGCCTGTGGATCCGGGCGACCGGCAATGCGCCGCAGGTGGCGCGCGCCGTCGGCCTGCCGCAAAACGGCATCAAGGAGTTCTCGACCGTCTTCGCCGGCTTCTTCGCCGGCCTCGGGGGCGCCCATCTGGCGCTTGCCTCCATCGGCCTGTTCAATGAGGGGTTGACGGCCGGCCGCGGCTTCATCGCGCTGGCGGCGTTCTATTTCGGCCGCGACCGCCCGGTCGTCACCGGCTTCGTCTGTCTGCTCTTCGGTTTCCTGGAGGCGACCCAGATCCGCATGCAGACCGAGGGCCTGCCGCCGAAACTGGTCGGCACCATTCCCTATCTCTTCGTGCTGGTGGCGCTGTGCATCGCCGGCTTCCGCAACCAGGACAGAAAGGCGCTGCCATGACCCGCACCGCGCTGCTTGTCATCGATATGCAGAATTCCTTCCTGCATCCGCAGGGGGAAAACACCTATGCGGCGGCGCGGGAGGTCGTTGCGCCGGTGCGGGTGCTGATCGACGCCGCCGCCGCGGCCGGCACGCTGATTGTCCATACCGCCGATCGCCACCGGCCGGGCTTTGAGGATTTCGAACAGAAGCGCCTGCCGGTGCACTGCGTCAGCGGCAGTTTCGACGCCGCCTATTTCGAGGGCTTCGGGCCGGCCGGCCGTGATAATGAGCTCGAGATCATCAAGCGCCGTCACAGCGCCTTCTTCGCCACCGAGCTGGCGCTGTTCCTGAACGAGCAGCGCATCGAACGCCTCGTCCTGTGCGGGGTCAAGACCAATGTCTGCGTGCGGGCCACGGCGCAGGACGCCTTCTCCACCGGTTTCGAGGTGGTGGTGGCACGGCAGGCTACCAACTCCAACCGGCCGCATCTCGGCAGCGCCTCGCTGGAGGATATCGACCGCTATCTCGGCCGCGTGGTCGATCTCGACGTGGCGCTGGAGATGCTCTCGTGAGCAGCCTGTGCGTGACCGGCTACGGCAGCCTCGACTATGCGGTGACGCTGGACGGCTTTGCCGAAGGCAACCGCACAACACTGGTCAGCCGGCGCGATCCGGCTGCCTGGCCGCGCTGCGGCGGCTGCCCGGCCTATGTTGCACACGCGGTTGTCGCAACGGTCGCCCCGACCGTTATCTCCTGGATGGGGGACAATACGGAGGGGCGGCTTTATTGCGACGGTCTGCGGTCGGCGGGCATCGATGTCTCGGGAGTCGCTCTCCTCGAGACGCCGGGTTCGCCGACCGCGCTGCTGGTCTATCAGGCCGACGGCTCCTGCGCCTGTCTTTACGACCCGGCGTTTGACGGCCGTGAGCGATTGACCGCGGCGCAGGCCGAACGGATTGCCGCGGCGAGCCATCTGTGCGTGTCGGTCGGACCGCCGCACCTGATGCGGCCGATCGTCGACGCGCGGGCGCCCGGCGCACGGCTCTACTGGCTGGCGAAGAACGATCCCGCCGCCTTCACGCCGGAAAACCGCCGGCTGCTCTCGGTCCGGGCCGATGTGATTTTCTGCAACAGCGCGGAACTGGCGCTGGTCGACCGGGACCTTTCCCGCGCCACCATCATCGAGACGCGCGGCCGCGACGGCGTCGTCGTGCATGCCGGCGGCGCCGAGACCGCCGTGCCGGTCGAGCCGGTGGCGGCCGGCGATACCACCGGCGCGGGCGACACCTTCGCCGGCGCCTATATCGCGGCCGAGATGGACGGGATCGTCGATCCGGTCCAGGCCGCCGAACGGGCGTCGGAGGCGGCGCGCGCCTTTCTTCTCAACCGTGCATCCGAGGAACAGTCATGAAAACAGCCTGGTATCTCGGGCATTGCGCCGACGCCGTCGGCGACCGGGCCTTGCTGATCGGCGATCCCGACCGTGTCGACCGCATCGCCGCGCTGCTTTCCGATGTCGTGTTCCTGCCGGTCAAGCGCGGGCTCAAGACCATCACCGGCCGCTACAATGGCGAGACCGTCACCGTGGCGGCCTTCGGCATGGGCGCGCCGATCGCGACGATCGTGCTGCACGAACTGGCCGATCTCGGCGTCGGCCGGTTCCTGCGCATCGGCACGGCGATGTATTTCCCGCCGATCGCGCCCGGCGCGCTGCTCATCAGCGAGCGGGCGCTCGCCTTCGAGGGCACCTCGCCGGCCTATGCCGCCGATCCGCAAGCCGCGCGGGCGGACCCGGGCCTGATCGCCGCCTGCCGCGCCGCCGGCGCGGCGCTGGGCGAGACGGTCACCGCCGGCCTGTTCGCCAGCTACGACGCCTTCTACCGCGACATGTTCGGCATCGACGCCGCCGGCCGCGCCCGCGCCGCGGAGAACCGACGCACGCTGGAGGCGGCGGGCGTGATTGCCATCGACATGGAAACCTCGGCGCTGATCGCCGCCGCCGATGCGCTCGGCGTCGGTTTCGCCAGCCTGTGCTGCGGCACGGTCAACGCGCTGACCCAGGAAAAGCTCGATCCCGACCGGCTGGCGGCGGGCGAACGCACGCTGTTTGAAACCGCGCTGGAGGGCATCACGCGGGCCGCGTGAGCAGGGCAGAAAGGACGGAAACAATGAGCGATGTTGCCGGACGCTATTTCGACACGGTGATCGACCGGCTGCAGCAGGTCGCCGACACGCAGGGGCCGGCGATCGCGCGCGCCGCCGAAGCCTGCGCCAAGAGCATCCTGAACGACAAGCTGGTGTTCACCTTCGGCACCGGTCACGGCTCCTTTGCCGCCATGGAGATGTTCCCGCGCACCGGCACGGTCACCGGCTTCCGGCCGATCGTCGAAAGCTCGATGATCTCGTTCCACCGGGTGCTCGGCGATGGCGGCGCGCGGCAATACCGCTTCATCCACGGCCGCGAAGGCTATGGCACGGCGATCCTCGCCGCGCATCAGCTCGATCCCGGCGACACCATGCTGATCTTTTCCCATTCCGGGCTCAACGCCGTGACGCTCGACATCGCGGTCGGCGCCAAGGAGAAGGGCATGACGCTGATCGGCGTGACCTCGATTCCGCATTCCTCCTCGACGCCGTCGCGCCATTCCTGCGGCAAGCGGCTGTTCGAACTGGCCGATGTGGTCATCGACACCGGCGTGCCCAAGGGCGATGCCGGCATCGCCATCGACAGCGCCGGGCATCGGGTCGGCGCGACCTCCACCTCGATCGCCATCGCCATCGGCCAGGCGATCAACGCGGCGACCGCGGAACTGATCGTGCAGTCCGGCCGCGAGCCGTTCATCATGGTCAGCCCCAACACCACCGAAAAAGCCGCCGCCGACGCCCAGAACGACCGCAACTATGCCGAGCTCTGGCGCCGGCTGAAAATGCGATAGGAACGGTCATGGATCGCGGGTTTTTCCTCAACGGCACATGGCGAAAGCCCGAGGGCTGCGAGCGCTTCGACATCGCCGACCCGGCCACCGCCGCGCCGGTCGGCTCGACGCTGCTTGCCGATGCGGCGATCATCGACGAGGCGGTCGGCTATGCCGAGGCGGCCGCGCCCGGTTTCGCCGCGATGCCGGCGGCCGAGCGCGCGGCGATCCTGACCCGCGCGGCGTCCGAAATCGAGGCGCGGGTCGAAGCGATGGCGCAATTGCTCACGCGCGAACAGGGCAAGCCGGTCGCCGACAACCGCAAGGAGATCCTGTTCGGCGCCGAGGTGCTGCGCTATTACGCCGGCGAGGCGCTGCGCATCGGCGGATCGCTGCGCCCCGCAAGTGCCGCCGCGATCAAGAATGTCGTCTCCTATCACCCGGTTGGCGTCACCGCCGCCATCGTGCCGTGGAACTACCCGGTCGACCTCTATTGCTGGAAGATCGGCCCGGCCTTCGCCGCCGGCTGCCCCATGATCGTCAAATCGCCGCATGAGACGCCGCTGGCGATCGCCATGCTGGTCGACTGCCTGGCCGAGGCCGGCCTGCCGCCCGGCGTGCTGGCCGATCTGCCGGGCCTCGGGCCGGTGGCCGGGGCGGCGCTGTCGGCGCATCCGCGCATCCGGCTGATCTCCGCCACCGCCTCGATCGCCGCCGGCCAGGACATCATGCGCCGCGCCGCCGGCAATCTCAAACGCGTGTCGCTGGAGCTCGGCGGCCATGCGCCCTTCATCGTCATGGCCGATGCCGATCTGGAGGCGGCGGCGCGGGCGGCGCATCGCCGCGCCTTCTCCAATATGGGCCAGATCTGCATCACCGTGAACCGCATCCTGGTCGACCGGCGCGTGCACAACGCCTTCGCCGCGATCCTCGCCGAGATGACCGAGGCGACGCAACTGGGTTACGGCCTGGAGCCCGACACCGCCTATGGGCCGGTGCTCAATCGCGCGGTGATCGACCGGGTGGCGGCGCACCAGGCCGACGCGCTCGCCCGGGGCGGGCGGCTGATTGCCGGCGGCGGCCGCCCGGACGGCGCGGAATTCGCGCATGGCACCTTCTATCGCCCGACCTTGATCGACGACGCACCGGTCGACAGCCTGCCGATGCGGGAGGAGACCTACGGCCCGCTCGCCGCCATGACACGTTTCGACGGCGACAAGGAACTGCTGGCGCTCGCCAACGGGCTCGAATACGGCCTGGCCGCCTATCTCTATGGCGGCGATCTGGAACGGCTCTGGGCGCTGGCCGACCGGCTCGAATTCGGCGCGGTCGGCGTCAATGTCAACGACACCAGCGAATTGCAGGCGCCCTTCGGCGGCTGGAAGATGAGCGGTCTCGGCCGCGAATTGGGCCGGGAGGGGCTGGAGGCCTATCTCGAGCCGAAACACATCAAGATGCGGGTCCGGCCGGTCGCGGTTTAGGGCTGCTAGAGCAAGTTTCGGTCAGAATGAAACATTTGACCGCGGCGGTTTTGGTCGCTGGCTAGGCGGGTTGCACGCCGTGGTGCCACCCCACCACAAGGGCAAGCCAACGACGCCAGGGGGCAAAATCGCCCGGCCCATTCAATGTTTTTTTCAATATAATAGACCTCCCAAGGGTGATGGAAAATCGGCCCATCGGCTGCGTTGCGACGCTTGCCCGATGTACCACATCGCGCTGCGCGACGCGCCTTGCCGAGTGAGCCGATTTTCCGTCATCAAATGATTCATTCTGACCGAAACTTGCTCTAGCGCCGCGCCAGATAGACCGTCTGGGTGGCGTCGAGCTCCTGGATCGGATTGTGGAACGTCACCGGCTCGGCCCGGGCCTCGGCGAACACTGCGGAAAGCCGCGCGGTGAACCCGTCATCCGGCCGGTCGTTGGACCAGAGGCCGAACACGCCGCCGTCTTTGAGATGGCCGCGCAACGCGCCGAGCCCCTCCGGCGTGTAGAAGCCGGCGTTTTGCGGATCGAGCAGGTCATCCGGCGAATGGTCGATATCGACCAGAATGCCGTCGAACCGTCGCCCGGGCGCCGCCGCGTCGAACCCCTCCGGCGCGGCCGCCAGCGCGAAGAAATCGCCGTGGCGGAAGCGGCAGCGTGGATCGCCGGTCAGCGCCGCGCCGAGCGGCAGCAGCCCGGTCTCGTGCCAGTCGATGATCGGCTGCAGCGCGTCGACCACCAGCAGGTCGCCGACCGCGTCGTTCTCCAGCACCGCCCGGGCCGTGTAGCCGAGCCCGAGCCCGCCGACGACGACGTCGAGCGTGTCGCCGGACAGCGCCGCCAGGCCGAGCCGGGCCAGCGCGATCTCCGACGCCGTGAACAGGCTCGACATCAAAAACGCCTCGCCGAGCTTGATCTCGAAGACATCGACGCCGAGCTTCGGTTCGTGGCGGCGGCGCAGGCTGAGCGCGCCGATCGGTGTCGGCCGGTAGTCCAGCTCTTCGAAGGAAAGGCCCATGGGGCGGTGTCTCCCGCTGTCAGATGTCGCGTTCGTTCGCTCTATCACGATATCGGCTCATTGCCGATTGAGATCGAGCCGGCAGACGGTCATCGGCCCGCGCAGCGACGGCACGTCGTGCAGCGCCATCCAGCCGCGCCGGCGCAGCAGGTCTCTCGCCGCGTCGGTCGAGGTATAAAGCGCGTCGAAACCGAGCCGCCGGGCCTCGTCTTCGATCGCCGCGATCAGCCGCGTGCCGACGCCGCGGCCGCGCTGTTGCGGGATGACCAGCAAGGCCGCGAGCCACGGCCCCTGGCCGGGCCGGCTGCCGACGGAGTCCTGTTTCAGCGCCGCCGTGCCGAGCGCTTCGCCGTCCGCGCCGATTGCCACCAGCGCCAGCGGCAGCGTATCGCGATTGCGGCAGGCGGTAAGGTCGGCCATCGCGTCACCCGATCCGTTCGGGCCGTAATGGGGCGTCCATTCGGCGACGAAGTGGCGCGCCAGCCCCGGAACCAGGTCGGGCCGATCGGCGAGCGCGACGATGCGGACGGTGTCGGCCATGCGGGTCTCTTATCCACAGTTTTCCGGCGCGCCAACGGGCCGCGGGCGGCGCGCCCAAGGCGACCGGCCCGGTCAGCCGAGGCTCCGGCATTTGTCTGCCCGGCCTTTTGCAGTATGTTGATGGCGGCTTGAGTCGACAAGGAGCAGGCGGCAGACAGATGGGCGAATCGACGGCGCCATCCGGCACATCCAGGCGGCTTTCGGACGTCGTGCGCGAGGTGAAGATCGCCGCGGCCGAGCGTGAGGACGTGGTCGTCGACATGAAGGAGGCCGACCGCGCCCGCCTCGAACTGCTCGCCGAGGAGTTGGCGCCGGTGTTCGAGGACGTGCCGAAGGATGACGACCAGTTCGATTTCGCGCTGTCTTCCGGCCTGCAGCCGCGGCTGTGGATCGACGCGGTCGCCCATGTGCATATGGGCCGCGACCGCCGGCTCTACCGTTTCGTGCGCGACACCCGCTATGGCCGGGTGGTGATCGCCGAATCCAACGACATGATGCGCGTCGCCGACAGCGTCACCCACTATGTCGCCGAGCGCATGGTCGAGCGTCGGCGGTTTTTGGAGAGCGACCGGCTGCCGCAGCCGGGCGAGACGCCGCCGCGCGACGCCGCGCCCGGGCGGGAGACCGCGCCGACCGCGCAGCCGGCCGACACCGGGCCGCGCCAGACTGTTGCCACGGCACCGGCCGAAACGCAGGACACTTTGCCGCAGGCCACCGGTCTGTTGTGGTTCGTGCTCGGCGCCGTCTTTGGCGCGGCTTTGCTTTTTGTCGTTTTTCGCGCCGGCCTTATCTGAAAAAAGCGTCTTCCAGACCGCGTAAAACCTGTTTCGGCGGCGTAAAGACCATCAAAGTTACTGGTGACGACTTTTATTCGTGGCCGTCGATCCATATATTTTCATGCAAGAGGGCGGTTCACCGGCGGCCGGACGGCGCGGTTCGGCGGGTCGGATCGTCTCCCGGGGGTAGACATGACGACCAGCGCCAAGGTGCAACGGAAGCTGACGACGATCCTCGCGGCCGACGCGGCGGGCTATAGCAGCGCGATGGATGCCGACGAAATCGGCACCCTGGAAGCTCTGCGCGCATCGCGCGAGGTGTTCTACAAATTCATCGAGCGGCACAATGGCCGAATCGCCAACACGGCGGGCGACGGGCTGATCGCCGATTTCCCGTCGGTGGTCGAGGCCGTGCAATGCGCCGTCGAGGTGCAGCGCGAACTGGGCGATGCCGGCCATCCGGCCAAGGGGCCGCTGCGCTTCCGCATCGGCATCCATCTCGGCGACGTGCTGGTCGACGGCGACGATCTGCTGGGCGAGGGCGTCAATCTCGCGGCCCGGCTTGAAACCATGGCCGAGCCCGGCGGCGTGCTGATCTCGCAGCAGGTCTATGACCAGGTCCGCCACAAGCTGTCGATCGGGTTCGAATATCTCGGCGAGAAGCGGCCGAAGAATTTTTCCGAGGACGTTCCGGTCTATTGCGTCTCGTTCGGCGACGACGCGCCGAAATCACTGTTCGGCCGCCATGGCGCGGAGAAGCGGCAGCGCCACCGGCCGGAGAAGACCGCGCACAAGGCGCGCGACCGCGACCATGCGCCGGCGCGCCGCGGCGGCGCCGATTTGGACGCATTGCGCGAGAAGGTGACCCGCAGCGCCAAGACGCTGGGCGTCGTCTGGCTCGGGCTGCTGGCGATCGACCTGATGACCGGCGGACCGCTCTGGGCGCAATGGCCGGGTGTCGCCATGCTGGCGGTGCTGGGCCTGCAGGCGGCCCCTTTGCTCGCCAATGATCGGTTCGGCGTCGGTCTGGTGCGCTTCGCCGTCATTGTCGGCATGCTGGCGCTGATCAACCTGTTTTCCTGGTCGGGCACGGCCTGGGTGTTCTGGCCGGCGCTGGCGCTCGGCATCACCTGGCTGATCCGCCGCCTGCGCGTCAGCGAATAGGCTCGCCGCGCCGGGCTGAAAAGACGCCTGTTGATCGATGATCTGATGCTCCGCACCGACGACCTGGACAGGGCGGCTGCCTTCTATGCCGGCTATTTCCGCGATCTCCACGGCAACACGCTCACTATCCGCAGTGACGACGAGCCGGCCGGCTGAGGCGCGGCCCCGCCGTCTTGCATCCGGCGCGCAGACGCGCATGATGGCGGCCCGAGGAGGCCTGCCGTCATGACCGTTCCCGTTTTCCGCGCCACTGGCAAAACCGCTTCGCTGGCGCTTGCCCTGGCGCTGTCGATGCCGGGCGTCGCGGCGGCCGCGGATAGCGAGATCACGCCGATCGGCGCGCGCACCTCGCTTTACGTGTTTGGCGCGGCGTTGCCCTTTCTGTTCCCGGTCGACGGCGAGAGGCTCAATTTCGCCTGGTCCGACCTGCGCAGCTATGGCGACACAGGCATCGGCACGCTGACCGAGCGCGCCGGCGAGGTGATCGGCATCGACGGCGCCTATTGGATGGCCGACAGCACCGACCCCGTGCCGCGGCCGGTGACCGACGAGGTGACGCCCAATGCGATGGTCGCCTCGTTTTTCCCGTCCGACCGTTTCGAGATCGAAAATCTGGTCGATCTCAACGCCTTTCAGACGACGCTCGACGACGTTTTCCCCGACGCCGACGCCTTCCTTTATCTGTTCCGCGCGAGGGGCACGCTGAATTATGTCGAATACCAGCTCGCCGGCGCCGCCCCGTCACGGCAAGTGATCGCCGGCATCGAAACCGGCGACAGCCAGCAGGCCGTGACCATCGGCACAGAGAGGATGGAGGCCACCGACGTACCGATGACGCTGATCGGCGTCCGCGCGCCGGCCTATCTCGACGGCGTCATGGAGACGCCCTATCACATCCATTTCCTCGCCGACGACCGCAGCATCCTCGGGCACATCACGGCGCTGGAAGCCGATGCGCTGAGCGTGGAATGGACGAAGGTGAATGCGGTGAATTTGCATTTTTGGGATGTGCGGTGAGGGGGAGCGCTGTTGGACAGGTACTTTTTTGGTGGTTGGGCACCTGAACGGCCCGGATCACGGGGCTGGGTCGTCGTCTGTGAAAAAATCGCAATTGATTGATTGCTCTGCTGTTTTTCACGGATTGAAGTATTGGCTTTTGCAAGAAAGTGGGATCGCAAGGGCGATTTTCTTGCATTTTCGGTTCCGTTTTGCCGCG
>Ga0209785_1000433_pt1 | contig 12162 bp, 15 predicted proteins | sample WorMetG1BERMUDA2_FD_187403 | JGI IMG/M metagenome (GOLD analysis project Ga0209785, IMG submission 187403) | Marine gutless worms symbiont microbial communities from Max Planck institute for Marine Microbiology, Germany - Inanidrilus... ...
CCGCTCCGAAACACCCGAAACCGACATCGAAAACCGGAAAACCGGCCCGAAAGGCCGACAAGACAGGCCGCCCGGTGCCAACTCCGGCGTCACGCCGCCAATAGGTTAGAGTTTTTCGAGGTGTCCAGCTGCGGAGCGCTTGTCGGTGAAGCTCTTGATCATATCAAAGCGTATCGCAAAACAGTACGTAATGTCAACCGTTACGTTCCGCTGCGTGGTACGGCCAAAGACGCGCTAACTATTTGATTTTGCGGGTCCTTCCTGACGCCAATCGTATGCGGGCGGGCGTGGCGCGGAAGTTCGCTAGCGACAGCCCGAAAATCTGAGTTACCACCCATGGCCGGTTACCGGCCCCAACGGGCGCGAGAAGCCAAGGCTTCCGCGCCTTTCGCGTTTCAAAGGGTGGTAACCGCCACCCGGTAACCCGCCAACCCGGTTACCACCCGACCAAGGTTACCACCATCGATGACCATGAACCTGCCCGACGCGGTCGAGCGCTGGCCGATCGACCGCCTGGAGCCCTATGCGCGCAACGCAAGGACGCATGGGGACGACCAGGTGGCGCGGATCGCCGCCAGCATGGTCGAGTTCGGTTGGACCGTGCCGGTGCTGGTCGACGGGGACGGCGGTGTCATTGCCGGGCACGGACGATTGCTGGCGGCCCACAGGCTCGGCCTCGATAGCGTGCCGGTGATCCGCCTGGAACATCTGACCCCGGCGCAGGTTCGCGCCTACCGCATCGCCGACAACCGGCTGACGGACCTTGGCGCCTGGGACGACGAGCTTCTGGCAAGCGAACTCCATGCCCTCAACGGCGAGGGATTCGATCTCACGTTGACCGGGTTCGAGGACGCCGATCTCGACCGCTTGATGGCGCCGTTGGACGACGCCGAGCCGGACGAGACGAGCGAAGACGATGACGCTGGAGACGAAACGCCCGAACCGCCACGGGATCCCGTGACGCGCCCGGGCGACCTTTGGCTGTTGGGAAATCATCGCCTGCTTTGCGGCGACACCACGGACGCCGAGGCCGTCGCCCGGGTGATGGCCGGCGAGCGGGCTGATTTGCTGTTCACGTCGCCGCCCTATGGCAATCAGCGGGACTACACGACGGGAGGCGTCGGCGATTGGGACGTGTTCATGCGCGGGGTGTTCGCCGATCCGCCGATGGCCGACGACGGCCAGGTCCTGGTGAATCTGGGCCTGATCCATCGTGCGAACGAGTGGCAGCCCTATTGGGAAGGCTGGCTCGACTGGATGCGCGAGCGGGGGTGGAAGCGGTTCGGTCTGTACGTCTGGGACCAGGGTCCCGGTCTGCCCGGCGACTGGAACGGACGGTTGGCGCCGGCTTTCGAGTTTGTCTTCCACTTCAACCGCGAGTCCCGGCGCGCCAACAAGATCGTGCCCTGCAAGTGGGCCGGCCACGTCCTGCATGAGGACGAGGGCGGGCTACGCGAGAAGGACGGAACGGTCGGCAAATGGACCCATGCGGAACAGCCGGTGCAGGAGATGCGGATTCCCGACAGCGTGATCCGTGTTACCCGGCACAAGGCGCGCGGGCTGGAGACGGAGCACCCGGCGGTGTTTCCGGTCAAGCTCCCGGCCTTCGTCATGGAGGCCTACAGCAACGAAGGCGCCGTGGTTTACGAGCCCTTCTGCGGTTCCGGCACCACCATCGTCGCGGGCCAGAAGACGGCCCGCCGGGTGCGCGCCATCGAGCTCGCGCCCGAGTATGTGGATGTTACCGTTCTGCGATGGCGGCAGCTATTCCCGGACCAGCCGGTGATGTTGGAAGACGGCCGGTCCTACGATGACGTCGCAGCCGAACGCGGCAAGGTGACCTCCGATGCCGCATGATCCGCTTCAGGTGGAACAGTGGCCGGCTGATCGTTTGCTGCCCTACGCCGCCAACGCCCGGACCCATTCGGATGATCAGGTTGCTCAAATCGCCGGCTCCATTGCCGAGTTCGGCTTCAACGTGCCGTGTCTCGTCGACGAGAAGGGCGTGCTGATCGCCGGCCATGGGCGGTTGCTGGCCGCGAGGCACCTGGGCCTCGACACGGTGCCGGTGATCCGGCTCGAACATCTGACCGAGGCACAGGCGCGGGCGTTCCGCATCGCTGATAACCAGCTGGCGCTCAACGCCGGCTGGGACGAGGATCTGCTGCGGACCGAATTGCAGGAGCTGAACGAGGACGGTGTCGATCTGGAGCTTCTCGGCTTCGCCGAACGCGAACTTGCGGAACTCCTCGGCGGTCTTGGCGCCGGGGCCGGCGGAGCGGAAAGCGACGTCGGGGGCGACGCGGTGCCCGAGCCGCCGGAGAGGCCCATCTCCCAGTTGGGCGACCTGTGGCTGCTCGGCGAACATCGCCTTCTCTGCGGCGACAGCACCAAAGCGGATGACGTGAGCCGGCTGATGGGCGGCGAGACGGCGGCGTTGTTCGCCACCGATCCGCCGTACCTGGTCGACTACACCGGCGCGGATCGCCCCAACGGCGGGCACGACTGGAGCGACCTCTATCGCGAGGTCGACATCAAGGATGCCGAGGGATTCCTGCGGGCCGTGTTCGCCCAGGCGATCGTGGTGTGCCGAAACGATGCGGCCTGGTACTGCTGGCACGCCCATAAGCGCGCCGCGTTGATCGAACAAATCTGGTCGGAGTTGGGGGTTCTCAATCACCAGCAGATCGTCTGGGTGAAGCCGGCGGCCATTCCGACGCACAGCTACTATCCCTGGCGGCACGAACCTTGCCTGATGCGTTGCAAACAGGGGCACAAGCCGCCGCACAGCGGCGATAACAGCCATGCGGTGACCAGCGTCTGGGAACTGGACTGGGAGGGCAACGCCCGCCCGGCGGGCGCCGAGCACCCAACCCAGAAACCGATCGAGGTGTTCGCCATCCCAATGCGCCGGCACACCCGGCCGGGCGAGGTCTGTTACGAGCCGTTCAGCGGTTCGGGCTCGCAGATCATCGCCGGCGAGCGCCTCGGGCGCCGCGTCCACGCGATGGAGCTGCAACCGGCCTTCGTCGACGTCGCCCTCCACCGCTGGCAGGAGGCCACGGGACGGACCGCGACCCTCGATGGCGACGGGCGCGCGTTCGACGAGATCGCCCAGGAGCGCGACGCGTGAGGCAGTCCCGCCGCATGTCGTTTGTCGAGGCGATCGCCAATGTCGCCGTCGGCTACGGAGTCGCGGTGACGACGCAGGTGCTGGTATTCCCGGTGTTCGGGCTGCAGGCGAGTCTCGCCGACAACCTGCTGATCGGAGCCGTCTTCACCGTCGTCTCGATCGGGAGGAGCTACTTGCTGCGACGCCTGTTCGAAGCGGTCCGAGTGCGAGACATCCGAACGTGACACCGCCGCCCTCGGAAGGGCGGCGGCATCGGTCTTTGGCAGGGTTCAATTGTTAGACCGGCCGAAATAGACGTGAAGCATCCGCTGGACGGTGTCGTCGTCGGTTTCGCCCGGCAGGCGCGCGTTTTGAATCCGTTCGTAGGTGTCATCCTCGACCGGAACGAGCCAGTCGCCGTCCGGCAGACGGTCACCCGTCGAGCGGAACGGCAGGATGGCAGCGTCGGCGATGGCGCGATAGGTGGCGTCGCTGACCTTGATGGTTTTCATCGGCCTATCCCCGCCGCTCGTCGATGCGATCGACGGCGGTGACGTAGGTGTCGCCCTGGTTCCAGGAGCCGTCGTCGATCCGCCATTCGGTATCGCTGCTGTTTGAGAGCTTCTCGAAGGCCAGGTCCTCGGCCTCTTCCGGGGTGCCGGCTTCGACCTCGACGATCGTACTCTCGGTGACGTCGCGGGTGATGATCACGGCGTAGGTGGCCATTGTCGCCTCCGTCATTACTCGATCCGGTAGACCCGGCCCCGCCCGTCGACCTTCTCGGAGGTGACGGTGAGCCCGAGTTTCTTGCGAAGCGCGCCGCTGATGGCGCCCCGCACGGTATGTGCCAGCCAACCGGTGGCCTCGACCATCTGCTCCATGGTCGCGCCGCCCTCGCGCTTGAGCATGTCGATCAGGACCTGTTGCTTGGTTTGGCGTGGCTCGCGGGCCGGTTTCGGCGGCGGTGAGGGCTCGGCGATGCCGAGACCGGAAACCGTCCCGCCATCGGGCGTCAGCGCCTCGATACCGGCCGCCTGAAGCACGTCGCGAATGCCGAGATCGCGTTCTTTCATCAGCGCGGCCAGCCGGTCGAGCGCCTTGGTCTTGTAGTTGAAGGATTTGGCGCTGACCGCTTCGCCCGTGATCGTGCCGATAGCGATGGCGATGGCGATCTGGGCGACGGTGAGCTTTCTGAGCGCGTCGGGCAGGGTTGGCGCGCCTTCATCGGGATCAGCGTTGATTGCTTCAAGGCCCTGGCGGGTGATTGCGAAGGGCGTCTGTCCGATAGGGTCACCCTCCTTCGGCGCCGCCTCGGCGATCAGGCCCGTCTTGAGGAGTGCGTGGATCACCTTGGTGACAGCGCCGCCCTTGAGGTTGTCGGGCAGCGGATGGATGGAACCGTCGTCGCGCGCGGCGGCGGCAAGCACGATGAGCTGGGTGTCGGTGAGTTTGGTCATGGGACCCTCTTTTGGTGAGCGAGGCGCGCCGATCGCGCCTCTTCCACCACCGTGAGGGCGGACCGTGGCACCGGTGGTGCCGCGTAAGCCGCCCGAACGCCCCGCCGGGAACCCGGTCGGGGCCGGAGAGGGCCGAAGGCCGTCTATTCGGCGAACTCGCCTTCCTGGAAGGCGGCGTCGGTGATGCGCTTCAGGAGTTCTGCGTAATGGGTCAGCGTTCCGACGTGGCCCCAGTTGATTTCGTCGGGGCTCCAGTTGAAGTGCTCGTCGCTGAGCGCTTTCAGTCGATCGAGCATGGTGTCGATCTCAGCCTTACGGGTGATGAACTCGTCCAGGGGCTTCCTGTTGTCGCGGGGATTGGGCATCGCGTTCTCCATGGTTTGTGGACACACGAAGCCGCTGAACCGCACCCCGATCAACTGATTAATCGTATGATTTCATTGCTTTTTTCGAGGCTTATCGATCATGGGCGTATCCGTTCGCGAATACGCGCGCCGGCGCGGGGTCAGCCACGTCGCCGTGCTCAAGGCGATCAAGGCGGGGCGGATCTCCAGGGAGTCGGACGGAACCATCGAGCCCGAGACGGCCGATGCCCAGTGGGACGCCGGGACCGATCCGGCGAAGCGTCGGCCTCCGAAACCAACTGCTGCTGAAGCGCTCCGGGAAAGCTCCGGCGCCACGAACGGCCAAGTAACAGCCGAACCCGTCGCTCCTGCTGGCGGCGCCACCTTCACCCAGGCGCGCACCGCGCACGAGATCGCCAAGGCGCAGCGGGCGCGCATTCAGGTGCAACGGCTGAAAGAGGAGGTGGTCGACAAGGCGCGGGCGACGGCGGTGGTGTTCCGGCTGGCCCGTCAGGAGCGCGACGCCTGGGTCAACTGGCCCGCGCGCGCGGCGGCGCTGATGGCGGCCGAACTCGGTCTGGAGGCAAGCAAGATACAGAAGGTTCTGGAGGCTCATGTCCGAGCCCATCTCTCCGAGCTCGCCGACGTCCGGCCCGAGTTCCGCTGAGACGAACGATGACCTGTTCGCGTTCGACGGCGCTGAGACCCTGCTACGCGCCTGGGGCGCCGGCCTGGAGCCGGATCCCTATCTGACGGTCTCCGAGTGGGCCGACCGCCATCGCATGCTGGCTGCCCGCGCCTCGGCCGAGCCGGGACGCTATCGAACGATCCGCACGCCCTACATGCGTGCCATCATGGATGCGCTGTCGCCGGCCGATGTCTGCCGGCGGATCGTGTTCATGAAAGCCGCCCAGGTGGGCGCCACCGAGGCCGGCAACAACTGGATCGGCTTCGCCATCCATCAGGCGCCGGGACCGATGCTTGCGGTCCAGCCGACGGTCGAGCTCGCCAAGCGCAATTCGCGCCAACGCATCGATCCGCTGATCGAGGAGAGCGCATCGCTGCGGGGCCGGGTGAAGCCGGCGCGCTCGCGGGACTCCGGCAACACCATGCTGTCGAAGGAGTTCGCCGGCGGCATCCTGATCATGACCGGGGCGAACTCGGCCGTAGGCCTGCGCTCGACACCGGCCCGCTACATCTTCCTCGACGAGGTCGACGCCTATCCGGCGTCGGCCGACGACGAAGGCGATCCGGTAACCCTGGCCGAGGCGCGTTCGTTGACCTTCGCGCATCGGCGCAAGGTGTTCCTGGTTTCGACGCCGACGATCAGGGGGCTTTCCCGCATCGAGCGGGAGTACGAGGCATCCGATCAGCGGCGTTACTTCGTGCCCTGTCCCCATTGCGGACATACGCAGTGGCTCGAGTTCGAGCGTCTGCGTTGGGAGAAGGGACAACCCGAAACCGCCGCTTACCATTGCGCGGCCTGCGAGGAGCCGATCGCCGAGCATCACAAGACGGCGATGCTCGAAGGCGGCGAATGGCGGGCGACGGCGGAGGCCGACGATCCGGCGACCGTAGGGTTTCATCTGTCGGCGCTCTATTCGCCGATCGGCTGGCTCTCCTGGGAGCGCATCGCGCGATCGTGGGAGGCAACTCAGGGGTCAGACGAGGCTATACGGGCCTTCCGCAACACCGTGCTGGGCGAGACCTGGGTCGAGACGGGTGAAGCCCTGGACTGGCAACGCCTCTATGACCGCCGAAAACGCTGGAAAGCGAGCTCAATTCCATCGGGGGGTCTTTTTCTGACCGCCGGCGCCGATGTTCAGAAGGATCGCATCGAGATCGATGTCTGGGCCTGGGGCCGGGAGCTCGAAAGCTGGCTTGTCGATCACGTCGTGATCGAGGGTGGACCGGAACGCGAGCAAGCCTGGGAAGCGCTCGCCCGGCTCCTGGACCGAACCTGGCGGCATGAGCGCGGCGCCCATCTGAAGATCGCCAAGCTCGCGATCGACACCGGGTACGAAGCGCCGGCGGTCTACGCGTGGGCGCGCCGCCAAGGTTTCGCGCAAGTCGCGCCGATCAAGGGCGTTGAGGGATTCAACCGGGCGAGTCCGGTTTCTGGGCCGACCTATGTGGATGCGACCGATGCCGGCAAGCGTCTGCGCCGCGGTGCACGGCTCTGGACGGTGGCGGTTTCGACCTTCAAGGCCGAGACGTATCGCTTCCTACGGCTCAAACGTCCGACCGACGAGGATCTGGAAAACGGTGCGCGCTTCCCGGCCGGCACGGTGCATCTGCCTGGCTGGGTCGATGCCGAATGGCTCAAGCAGCTCGTCGCCGAGCAGCTGGTCACGGTACGCACCAAGCGCGGGTTCGCGCGGCTGGAATGGCAGAAGCTCAGGGAAAGGAACGAGGCGCTCGATTGCCGGGTCTACGCCCGCGCCGCCGCCTGGATCGCCGGCGCCGACCGTTGGTCGGACGCCAAGTGGCAGGACCTGGAGGAACAGCTGGGCGTGCCTTCCGATGATGAGGCGACGGCCGGCGTCGTGAACCGGGTGTCGCCTGAGCCCAAGGGCAAGCGGCGGTCCGAGTGGTTCGGGCGTAAGGAAGGATGGCTCGGGTGAGTGACTGGACCGAAACCGAACTGGCGGCGCTGAGGCGCGCCTATGCGAGCGGCACGCTGCGGGTCAGCTACGACGGCAAGACCGTCCAGTACGGCTCGGCTGATGACCTGCTGGGCCGCATTCGCACCATCGAGCGCGCGATGACGGGCGCCGGCAATCCGTTGCTTGTCGCCGGACTTGCCGGATTCAACCGGGGGGACCGTTGATGCATGCGACCTGGTTCGACTGGGCGATCGCCATGGTGTCGCCCCGGACGGCGACACGACGCCTTCTGGCGCGCCAGGCCTTCGAGGGCCTCACGCGGAGCTACGAGGGCGCTGCTGCGCGATCGGATGCGCGATCTGGTGCGCAACAATCCGCATGCCGCCAAGGCGGTGGCGGTGCTGGTCAACAACATCGTCGGCGCCGGCATCATGCCGCGCGCGGCATCGGGCGACGACCGGATCGACCGAACCGTCAACGAGCTGTGGCAGGCGTGGGCCCGCAACTGCGATGCAGACGGGCAGCTCGACTTCTATGGCCTGCAGACCCTCGTGTGCCGGGAGATGATCGAAGGCGGCGAGGTCCTTGTCCGTCGTCGCCCCCGTCGCGCCGCGGACGGCTTGGCCATTCCGGTCCAGGTGCAGGTCCTCGAGGCAGACTTTCTCGACAACACGAAGAACGGGGAGGTCGGGTCGGGACAAGCGGTTCAGGGGGTCGAGTTCGATGCCATAGGGCGACGACGCGCCTACTGGCTGTTCGCCCGCCATCCGGGCGATGCCTTCGGCGCGCTGCAAGGCGGTTTCAAGAGCACCGCTGTGCCGGCCGCCGAGATCGCCCATGTCTACGAGAAACAGCGCACCCAGGCACGGGGCGTTCCCTGGGGGACGCCGGTGATCCGCGCGTTGCGGGATCTCGACGACTATGAGATCGCCGAGATCGTGCGCAAGAAGACCGAGGCCTGCGTCACCGCGATCGTCTTTGGCGCCGACGAGGCGGAACAGGGGATTGCGCCCACGTGGTGGACGCGGACGGTAACCGCGTCGAGCAGTTCGAGCCGGGGCTCATCGCCTACGCCCGTGGCGGCAAGGAGATCCGTTTCAATCAGCCGGCGGCGACCGGCGGCTATGCCGAATATAAGCGCGCCAGCCTGCATACGGTCTCGGCGGGGTTTCGGGTGCCATACGAGTTGCTCACCGGGGACCTCTCCCAGGTCAATTACTCATCGATCCGGGCGGGACTCGTCGAGTTCCGCCGCATGATCGACGCGGTGCAGTGGCAGCTCTTCGTCCCGCTTTTCTGCGACCGGGTCTGGAACTGGTTCACTGAGGCCGCCTGGGCGGCGGGGCACATTCCCGAGCCCGTGGTTCGTGTTGAGTGGTCGCCGCCCAAGTTCGAGGCCGTCGATCCGCAGAAGGACGCCATGGCCGATCTTCTGGCCATTCGCTCCGGCACCGAGACCCTCGCCGAGGCGATCGCCCGCAAGGGCCGCAATCCCGACGCGGTTCTGGCCGAGATCGCCGCCACCAGCGCCAAGCTCGACGAGCTCGGCATCGTTCTCGACACCGACCCGAGGCGGGTCACCAAGACGGGAAGCGCTCAAAGCACCGAACCCGCCGATCAGCCGGACGAAAACGAACCGGACCTGCGGCTGATCGCCAACGACTGACAATCAAGGAACCGAGATGGACCAAACGATCGAACTGCCGGCGCTCCGCCGGATGGCCGAGCTCGCGCCGGGTTCCGTTGACAGCGACGCCCGTACCGTCGAGGTGGTCTGGTCGACGGGGGCACGGGTACGCCGCGTGCCATTCTTCGGCGACGCCTATGACGAGGAACTGAGCCTCGATCCGGCGCATGTCCGGCTCGAGCGACTGAATGCCGGCGCGCCGTTCCTGAGGGTGCACGAGCTGACCGAGCTCGATGCCGTGATCGGCTCCGTCGCGCCCGACTCCGCGCGAATCGAAAACGGACGTGGCATCGCCACCGTGCGTCTCAGCGAGCGCGAGGATGTCGAGGCCATCTGGCGGGACATCCAGGCGGGCCATATCCGCGCGGTCTCCATCGGCTACCAGGTCCATCGCTACGAGGTGTCCAAGCCCGAAGGTGGCCGCGAGCTCTGGCGCGCCGTCGACTGGACACCTTTCGAGATCTCCGCCGTACCGGTCGGCGCCGATCCGGCCGCCGGCTTCCGTTCCACCGAAACCCTTCACGCCTGCGTCGTGCATCGTGCCGGCGCGGGTCCCAGGACCAAAAGGACCAATCCCATGCATGACGAAGACATCGAAACCGAGGACGCAATCGACGTCGCCGAAGAGGCGGAAGCGCCGGAAGACACGGAGCCGCCGCAGACTCGCGGCGAGACCAAGCCGGCGAAGACTACCGATGACCCCAAACCCGACGCCGAGGCTCTGGTTGCCGAGGTCCGCGCCAGGGAACGCGAGCGGGCGGCGACCATCTACGACCTCGCATCCCGCCTCGGGCTGGAGCGCGGCGTGGCCGACGATCTGGTGAAGCGTGGCGTAAGCCTCGATGAGGCGCGACGGCAGATCCTGGATTCCCTCGCGGAAGCCTCCGAGCAGACGCGTACTTTCGGTCACGTCTCGGCCCCGCTCGGCGGACAGGACGAACGGATGACGCGGCGCGAGGTGGTATCCAACGCGCTTCTGCACCGCTACAGCCCGACCCTGTTCCAGCTCACCGACGCCGCCCGGCAGTATCGCGGCATGACGCTGATGGAGCTGGCCCGGGAAAGCCTCGGCGATGCCGGCGTCAATACCCGCGGCATGTCGCGGAACGAGGTGGCGACGCGGGCCCTGCACTCGACCTCCGACTTCCCCGAGATCCTGGCGGCGGTCACCAACAAGACCCTGCGCCAGGCCTACGAGGCCTATCCCCGCACCTTCCTGGCCTTCGGCCGCCAGGTGCTCGCCACCGACTTCAAGGCGATGCACCGGGTCCAGATGGGCGAGGCGCCGCAGTTGTTGAAGGTCAACGAAAGTGGCGAGTTCAAGCGGGGCACCATCGGTGAATCGAAGGAGAGCTACCGCATCGAGACCTACGGCCGCGTCGTGGGCATCACCCGACAGGTGCTGATCAACGACGATCTCGATGCCTTCACGCGCATTCCCGCCATGTACGGCAACTCGATCGCCCAGCTCGAAAGCGATGTCGTCTGGGGCATCGTCACCGGCAATCCGGCGATGGCCGACAACAAGGCACTCTTCCATGCCGATCACAAGAACCTGGAAGCGCCGGGTGCGGCGCTCGGCGTCGATGCGGTTGGCAAGGGCCGCACGGCGATGGCCAAGCAGACCGGCCTCGACAAGAAGACCGTGCTCAATATCCGCCCGGCCTTCCTGATCGTACCGGCTGCCCTGGAGCTCAAGGCGGAGCAGATGGTGGCGCAGAACATCGTTCCGGCGGATACCCAGAACGTGGTGCCACAGTCAATCCGCACGCTCAGCCCCATCGCCGAGCCCCGGCTCGATGCCGACAGCGCTACCGCCTGGTACCTGGCGGCGAGCCCGAACCAGATCGACACCATCGAGTACGCCTATCTGGAGGGCCAGCAGGGCGCCTACATCGAGACCCGCAACGGCTTCGACGTCGACGGCGTCGAGATCAAGTGCCGGCTCGACTTCGGCGCCAAGGCGATCGACTGGCGCGGCCTCTACAAGAACCCGGGGGCCTGATCGGGCCCGACCTGACTGACTGACGAGACGGGCGGCCCCGCGGCGAATGCCGCGTTTTTTATGACCGGGCCGCCCTTCGTCTTTTGATCTGAAGGAGAATGTGATGAAGAACTACGTACAGCCCGGCAACACGGTGACGCTCGTCGCTCCCTACGATGTCACGTCCGGCGGCGGCCTGTTGGTCGGCGCGATCTTCGGCGTAGCGGGTGGCGATGCCTTGACCGGCGAGGAGGTCGAAGCCTCCCTGGTCGGCATCTTCGATCTGACCAAGGCCGCCTCGCAGGCCTGGAGCGCCGGTGACAAGGTCTACTGGGACGACACCAACAAGGTCGCGACCAAGACGGCGACAGCGAATACCTTGATCGGGGTGGCCGTCGAGGCGGTCGCCGGCGGCGCCGGTGACACCATCGGTCGGGTGCGGCTCAACGGCAGCTTCTGATGCCCGCCATGGGCGCGGCGGTCGACGTCCTGTTTGGGGACTCAAATCTTGCTCGTGATGCCATCTACCGCGTCCAGGGAACGGGCGATCCGGTCACCATCCGGGCCATCGCTCGCCGTCCCGACCAGGTATTCGACTTCGGCGATATCCGTATCCACACGGAGACCTCACTGTTCGATGTTCGTGTCTCCGAGGTCCCGGGCCCGCGTCCCGGGGACACGCTGGAGGTCGATGGCGAGATCTTCGTCGTCCAGGGCGAGCCGGTGCGTGACAGCGAGCGGCTGATCTGGAGTCTGGACACGAGGCCAACATGAAGCTCGCCGCGACCATCGTCGGTTCCATCAAGGCCGATCTGCAGGCCGAAATGCGCGGCATCGAAAAAGCCGTGGCCGCCGGCGTGAAGGAGGCCGGCGACGGTCTGAAGGGGAGCTTGCACAAGCAGGTGGTCACCGCCGGACTGGGGTCGAGGCTCGCCAGGGCCTGGCGAAGCCGGGCCTGGCCCAACAAGGGTC
>Ga0209785_1000437_pt1 | contig 12145 bp, 15 predicted proteins | sample WorMetG1BERMUDA2_FD_187403 | JGI IMG/M metagenome (GOLD analysis project Ga0209785, IMG submission 187403) | Marine gutless worms symbiont microbial communities from Max Planck institute for Marine Microbiology, Germany - Inanidrilus... ...
GATACCGCAACGCTGAACCGCTCCGCCGCATCGCGATGGCTCAAGCCACCCTCAATCGCATCCACCACACGCTGCCGAAGATCAATCCCGTACGCCCAGCCCATGAAAACCTCCCTGGCTAAAAACAACAGGGCAGGGAATCAGACATCGGTTAAAAACGATTCTACGTTCGTCAAATGTGCTCTAATTACCTGAAAAATAACATATTTCATCGAAACGTTCGGCCTTGATCGCCGGAATTTTGAAAAATGTATTCTAAAAATGGAAAAGAAATGAAAATTCATTCTTGACATAGAATGAAAATTCTAAGAACGCATGTTCAAGAATAATCATTCAACTCGGAGGCTGGGAATGCCCGCAACAATCGAATTCATCGGTGTCGGCTTGATGGGCCACGGCATGGCGAAGAACCTTCTCGCGAAGGGTTACGACGTCATCGCCCTGGCGCACCGCAACCGCGCGCCGGTGGACAGCCTGCTCGACAAGGGCGCCGCCGAGGCGGCCAGCCCGCGCGAGATCGGCGAGCGCTGCGACATGGTCATCCTCTGCGTCACCGGCGCGCCGCAGGTCGAGGCGGTGGTGTTCGGTGCCGACGGCCTGCTGGACGGTCTGGACAGCGGCAAGACCTTGATCGATTGCTCCACCGGCGAGCCCGGTCTGGTCGAGCGGGTCGCCGCGGCCTGCGCCGAGCGCGGCATCGGCATGGCTGACGCGCCGCTGGCGCGCACGCCGATCGAGGCCGAGGCGGGCACACTGAATACCTTCGTCGGCGCATCGCCCGAGGTGTTCGAGGCCGTCGAGCCGGTGCTCGCCTGCTTTTGCGAGAACATTTTCCACATGGGCGCCGCCGGCGCCGGCACCCGCACCAAGCTGATCAACAACCTGATCACCATGGGCCAGGCGGCGCTGACCGCCGAGGCCCTGTGCGCCTGCGCCGCCACCGGCGTCGACATGCGGAAGTTCTACGACGTGATCAGCGCCGGCGGCGGCAACAGCGGCATCTTCCAGATGATCGTTCCGGCGATCCTGGAACAGGGAAGTTTCGAGGGCATGAAGTTCAGCCTGGCCAACGCGGCCAAGGATCCCGGCCCGCCGTGCCGTCTCTCCACGGCGGGCCGACCTTCGGACCTGATTTCCTGTATTGTTTTTATCTTCGTTTGACCCTTTGACCCGGAACCTGGCAGCGAAAAAATACCCCCGTCATGGAACCCCTTTTCAACCTACTTCCGCATCTCGTGAACGGCCTGGCGCTCGGCGTCCTGTTCGCCCTGATCACGCTGGGGTTCATGCTCATCGTCGGGGTCATGGAGCTGATCAACCTGGCGCACGGCTCGCTGTTCGCGCTCGGCGCCTACATCGCGATGTCGCTGATCAACCCGGATCCGAGCTGGTTCGGACCCGCCGGCGAGTGGTACGCGGCGCTGCCGCTGGCGCTGCGCTACGTGGTCGGCATCTCGATCGCGCCGCTGATCGTTTTCGCGGTCGGCATGGGGCTCGAGATCTGCATGCGCCGCACCTACGGCAAGAAGGCCGAATACGGCCTGCTGCTTACCTACGGCGCCGCCCTGGTGATCGAGGAGAGCATCCGCCTGACCTGGGGCTCGGCCGAGCAGATCCTGCAGACCCCGGACGCGATCAGCGGCGCCTTCCTCGCAGGCGGCATGATCTATTCCAACTACCGCTTCTTCGCCGCCTTCTTCGGCATCGCGATCATCGTCATGGTCTGGCTGTTCCTGGAAAAGACTCCCTACGGTTCGATCATCAAGGCCGGCGCCCATGACAGCGAGATGGTGCGCGCGCTGGGCATCAACCTGCCCAAGCTGCGCCTGTTCGTGTTCGGCTTCGGCGCCTCGCTCTCGGCCATCGCCGGCATCGTGCTGACGCCGATCTGGGGCCTGCGCCCGCACGTCGGCGTCGACGCCGTGATCCCGGCCTTCCTGATCATCGTCTTGGGCGGCATCGGCAGCTTCTGGGGCGCCGTCGCCGCCGGCGTGCTGGTTGGCCTGACCGTGGGCTTCACCGGCGCCTACGCCTCCGAGTGGTCGATGCTGTCGATGTATCTGCTGCTGATCGCGGTGATCACCTTCCGCACCCGCGGCCTGTTCGGCAAAAAGAGTGCGCTGGAGAACTGATGTCATGACCACGACCTTCGCCAAGCGCACGCCGATCATCACCCGACCGATGCTGGTCCTGTTCGGGCTGCTGGTCACCTTCCCGGCCTGGGCCGAGCCGATGGGGCTGTATCACTACCTCGGCGTCGAGATCGTCATCTGGATCATCTACGCCCTCGGCTACAACCTGCTGCTCGGCTACACCGGCCTGCCGTCGTTCGGTCACGGCGCCTACTTCAGCGTCGGCGCCTATGCCTACGGGCTCTTTCACATGGGCGTGATCGACAGCGTCTGGGGCGGCATGCTCGCCGGCGCCGTGATGGGCGGCCTCGCCGCGGCCTTCGCCGCCTGCTTCATGTCGCACCGGCGCGGCATCTATTTCGCCCTGATGAGCATCGCCTTCGGCCAGGTGTTCTGGTTCATCGCCATGAAGTGGCACGGCGTCACCGGCGGCGAGGACGGGCTGCTGAACATCAAGCGCGCGGTGGTCGGCTTCGGTCCCTTCGGCCTCGACCTCAAGGACAACGTGGCGCTGTTCTACTTCGTCTTTGTCCTCCTGGTGGTCGTCGTGATCGCGCTGTGGCGCCTGGTCAACTCACCGTTCGGCAAGGCGCTGCAGGCGATCCGCATGAACGAGATGCGCGCCGGCTTCATCGGCTACAACGTCTGGTTCTACAAGTGGCTGGTGTTCACGCTCTCCGGCACCATCGCCGGCTTCGCCGGCGGCCTGTTCGCGATCACCCAGGAAAGCGCCTATCCCGACGTGATGAGCCTGCACGCGTCCGGTTTCGTGGTGATGATGACCCTGATCGGCGGCGGTTTTGTCAGCTTCTGGGGCCCGGTGATCGGCGCCATCGTGTTCTTCATGGCGCGCGACCTGCTCGGTGCCCTGACCGAGGCCTGGCTGCTGTGGTACGGGCTGATGTTCATGGCCGTGATCCTGTTCCAGCCCGAAGGCATCGCCGGCGCCTGGCAGTCCTGGCGCGCCCGCGCCGCCCGGCGCAATGGCAACGATTCGGCGCCCAAGCGCGTCGACCTGATGGTGATGTTGAGGAACTGAGCCATGGCCATCTTCGAAGCCATCCACCTGCACAAGCGGTTCGGCGACCAGGTCGTCCTGGAGGACATTTCGCTCGATTTCGAGCAGGGCATGCTGAGCGGCATCATGGGACCCAACGGCGCCGGCAAGTCGACCTGCTTCAACGTGCTGACCGGGCACTACAAGCCCGACGGCGGCCAGGTCCTGTTCGAGGGCCGCGACATCACCGGCCTGCCGCCTCGGACCATCGCCGGCCTGGGCATCTCGCGCTCGTTCCAGATCATGAACCTGTTCGACGAGTTCAGCGCCATCGAGAACATCCTGATCGCGCTGCCCGGCACCCGCGCCCGCGGCTTCAACCCGACCCACGACATCGTCGGCGACGGCGCGCAGATGGACCGCGCCGCCGAGGTGCTGGCGCAGGTCGGGCTCGCCGGCCGCGAGTGGGAAGAGGCCGGCAACCTGCCCTACGGTGAGCGGCGGGCGCTGGAGATCGGGGTCGCGCTCGCGAGCGAGCCGCGGCTTCTGTTCCTCGACGAGCCGACCCAGGGCCTGGGCGCCGACGGCACCGCGCGGCTGGCGGCGTTGATCGAGAAGCTCAAGGAGAGCTACACCATCGTCATCATCGAGCACGACATGAAGTTCCTGTTCAGCCTCGCCGATCGCATCTCGGTGATCCACTGGGGCCAGGTGATCGCCGAGGGTTCGCCCGACGAGCTGCGCGCCAACAAGTGGGTGCAGGCATCCAACCTGGGGGGGCTGCAGTGATGCTCCAGGTACAGGACATCCAGACCTTCTACGGCGAGACCCAAGCCCTGTTCGGCGCCTCGATCGAGGTCGGCGCCGGCGAGATCGTCGCCCTCCTGGGCCCCAACGGCGCCGGCAAGACCACCACCCTGCGCTCGATCCTCGGCCTGACCCCGCCGCGCAGCGGCGCGATCCACTTCGACGGCCGCGACATCACGCGCGCGCAGACCCACGACATCGCCCAGGCCGGCATCGGCTGGGTGCCCGACGACCGGCGCATCTTCCCGACCCTGAAGGTCAAGACCAACCTGCAGATGGGCAAGAAGAAGACCCGCTTCCGCGCCTGGTCCGAGAAGGAGATGTTCGAGATCTTCTCGGCGCTCGAATACCTGATGGAGCGGGATTGCGAGAACCTGTCCGGCGGCGAGATGCAGATGGTGGCGATCTCGCGCGCCCTTCTGGGTGCCCCCGGGCTGGTCTTGTTCGACGAGCCGTCTCAGGGCCTCGCGCCGAAGGTGGTACAGGACGTGATGAAGACGATCCTGCGGCTGAAGGCGGAAGGTGTCTCGGTGCTGGTGGTTGAGCAGAACGCGCTGAGCGCGCTGGAGGTCGCCGATCGGGTCTATATCATGGACCACGGCCGCATCGTGCACCAAGGCACGGCGGCGGAACTGCGCGAAAACAATGGCCTGCGGGTCAGGCTGCTGGGGATCTGACTTATGACCGCACCAATGCTCCAGGTTCAGGGTTTGAAGAAGGTCTACACCCGCGGCGCGCTGCGCAAGCAGGAGACCTTCCGGCTGGAAGCCGACTTCGCCATCGACGAGCCGCAGATCGTCGGCGTCATGGGCCCGAACGGATCCGGCAAGACGACCATGTTTGAGCTAATCACCGGCAGCAACCAGCCGACCGAGGGGCAGGTGATCTGCTGCGGCCAGAACATTCACGAGGTCAAGTACCGCTGGCGCGACCGCCTGGCGATCCACTATCACCAGTCCTATCAGGTGCGCCACTTCAAGAAGACCAAGCCGAGCTTCCTGATGCAGGACCCGGTGTCGGACTATCCGATGATCCACCTGTTCGACGAGCCGCAGTTCAATACCCAGGACGGCTACATCGGTTTCATGCTCGAATTCTTCGCCAAGCTGCGCCGCGAGGGCCGGCTGGTGTTCCTGTGCGTGCACCCGAACGAGGCTTTCCACGTGCAGATCCTGCGCGAGACCTGCGAGCGGTTCATCTTCGTGCAGCAGGGACAGGTCAGCCAGGCGCCGACCTACGATGCGCTGCTGGAGCGCGAGGACGTGCGCACTTATCTCGGCCACCTGGTGGCGCATTAGGGTTAGGGAGGAGCGGACATGCAGACCCTGGACGGCAAGACGGCGTTGGTGACGGGAGCGGCCGGCGTGCTCGGCGCGGTGACCGCCCGCGCGCTCGCCGCCCGGGGTCTGCGCGTTCTCCTCGTCGACGTCGACGCCGCCGGGCTCGACACGGTCGCCGGTGGGATCGGCGAGGGCGCCGTGCCGATGGTGCTCGATGTCGGGGACGCTTCGGCGATCGACGCCGCCGACATCGGCGAGATCGACGTGCTGGTCAACAACGCAGGCGTCTTGTCCAACAACAAGGCAGCCGAAACCACGCCCGAGGAATGGCGTCGCATCATGGGCATCAACCTGGACGGCGCCTTCTACCTGGCGCGGCGGGTGCTGCCGGGCATGAAGGCGCGCGGCTGGGGCCGTGTCGTGAATAACTGTTGGTGGCGTCGAAGACCGGCGGCCTGACGGCGGGCACCGCCTACACCACGTCCAAAGGCGGCATGGCGGCGCTGACCTTCTCGCTGGCCCGCGAATCCGCCGGCGACGGCGTCACCGTCAACGGCATCGCGCCGGCCTACATCAAGACGCCGATGGTCACCGAGCAATTGAGCGAGGACCAGCGTCAGGCGCTGCTGCAAGACATCCCGGTCGGCCGCTTCTGCGACGCCGACGAGGTGGCGCACGTGGTCGACTTCCTGGTTTCGCCGTTGTCCGGCTTCATCAACGGCGGTCTGTACCTGGATTGAAGCCCCGACTTGGAAATAAGGCAGAAAGCATCGTGGACACCATCACCCCCGTGATCGACTTCAAGACCGAGCTGAAGGACCTGTTCCGGCTCGACGGCAAGGTCGCCTACCTGCCCGGCGGCTACGGCGGCATCGGCGAGGCGATCGCCTGGGGCCTAACCGGCGCCGGTGCGAAGGTCGTGGTCAGCGGCCGCAATGGTGAGTCCGCGGAAAAGCTGGCCGGCGAGATCAAGGAGGCCGGCCACGAGGCCGCCGGCATCACCTTCGACGTTACCTCGGTCGCCGACATACGCCGCTCGGTCGACGCGGTCTGCGACCTCTACGGTCGCTTCGACATCCTGATGAACTGCGTCGGCATCCAGCGCGAGGAGCCGATCCTGGATGTGACCGAGGAGGCCTACGACGAGGTCTACCAGGTCAACCTCAAATCGGCGATGTTCCTCGGCCAGGCCGCGGCCAAGCGGCAGATCGAGTACGGCAACGGCGGCAAGCAGGTACATCTGCTGTCGGTGCGCTCGCAGCTCGGCCTGCGCGCGCGCGGCTACTCGGCCTACTGCTCGACCAAGGGCGGCATGGTCATGCTGATCAAGCAGCACGCGATGGAGCTGGCGCCCGAGCAGATCACGGTCAACGGCGTCGCGCCGACCTTCGTCTACACCGAGATGATCCGCCACGTGATGGAGAATCCGGAGTTCCGCCAGGGCCTGCTCGACCGCATCCCGTTGGGCCGCATCGCCGATCCCAAGGACGTGGTCGGCCCGGCGATGTTCTTCTGCGCGCCGGCGTCGGACTTCGTCACCGGACAGACGATGTACGTCGACGGCGGCATCACGTCGAGCCAGTAGGCGCGGCGAAGAGATAACACAGGGGCACGAACCATGACGGCAGCCATGACATTCGACGACCTTCGCGAGAGGATCATCGCCGAGCACACCGGCCTCAGCCGGCAGTTGCAGCAGATCGCCGCCTTCGCGCTGGACAATCCCAACGACATCGCGCTGGAAACCGTCGCCGTCATCTCCGATCGCATCGGCGTGCAGCCCTCCAGCCTGATCCGCTTCGCCAAGGCCTTCGACTTCTCCGGCTTCAGCGACATGCAGAAGGTGTTCCGCGCCCGCCTGATGATCAACACGCCGGACTACAAGGAGCGCATCCGCTCGATCAACGACGCCGCCATCGCCAACGGTAACGGCGACGTCGCGCCGCTGCTGCGCGAATACGTCGAGGGCGGCGTCGCCGCCTTGCGCCACCTGCTGGAAAACGTCAACCGCGACCGCTTCAACCAGGCTGTGGCGATCCTGGCCGGCGCCGAGACGGTGCACCTGGCCGCCCTGCGCCGGGCCTTCCCGGTGGTCACCTACCTGGCCTACGCGTTGTCGCAGATGGGCAAGCGCAACGTCCTGCTCGACGGCGCCGGCGGCATGTTCTTCGAGCAGGCGCGCAACATCCGCGACGGCGACGCCCTGGTCGCGGTCAGCTTCAAGACCTATTCGCCCGACGTGGTCGAACTGGTGCAGGCGAGCAAGGCGCGCGGCATTCCGGTGCTGGCGATCACCGACAGCCCGCTTTCGCCGCTGGTCCATCACGCCGACGTCTGCCTCGAGGTCGAGGAGGTACACGTGCACGCCTTCCGCTCGCTGTCGGCGACGATGACCTTGGCCTTGGCGCTGGTGGTCGGCCTCGGCCACGAGATCGAGGGGGCGGACCATGAGTGAGCACATCACGCGGCACCGCGACGGATTCGGCAACGGCGTGACCGAGATCGTCGGCTTCGACGACCCCGCCAACGAGACCGGCATCGCCATGGGCACGCTGAAGCTGGCCGCCGGCGAAACCTACAATGCCACCGCGCCGTTCGAGACCGCCTTCCTGCTGATGTCCGGATCGGTCAACCTGCGCCTCGACAACGAACCGCTGGAACTGGCCCGCGGCTCGCTGTTCGACGAGAGCGCCAGTTGCCTGCACCTGCCCGCCGGAAGCCGCATCTCGATCTATGCCCAGGACGACACCGAGTTCACCTGGTACGCGGTGCGCAACGAGGCTGCCTTTCCGGCCCGCGTGTTCCGGCCCGCCGATGTGCCCAACGAGCACCGCGGCGCCGGCCAGGTCGGCGGCGCCTGCCTGCGCTTCGTGCGCACCATCTTCGACGACACCAACAGCGATGCGAACTCGCAGCTGGTGCTGGGAGAGGTGGTGACCATGCCCGGACGCTGGTCGAGCTATCCGCCGTACCACCACGCCCAGCCCGAGATCTACCACTACCGCTTCACCAAGCCGCAGGGCTACGGCCACGCCGAGCACGGCGAGAGCGTGTTCAAGGTGCGCCAGTTCGACACCGTCATGATCCTGGACGGCAACGACCACGCCCAGGCCGCGGCGCCGGGATACGGCATGTACTACAGCTGGGTCATCCGGCATCTGCCGGACAACCGCTACACCGTGCCCGAATTCACCGAGGAGCACGCCTGGACCATGCAGCCGGACGCCGAGTTCTGGCGCCCCGAGGAGCTGGACGATGGCTGAGCGCACCCTCGACCTGATCTGCATGGGCCGCGCCGGCGTCGACCTCTATGGCGAACAGACCGGTGGGCGGCTCGAGGACATGCTGTCGTTCCGCAAGTACATCGGCGGTTGCCCGACCAACATCAGTGTCGGCGCCAGCCGGCTGGGCCTGCAGACCGGCCTGATCACCCGGGTCGGCGACGAACACAACGGCCGCTTCATCCGCGAGACCCTGATCAAGGAAGGCGTCGACGTCAGCCACGTGGTCACCGACCGGGACCGGCTGACTGCGCTGGTGTTCCTTGGCATCCGCGATCCCGACACCTTCCCGCTGCTGTTCTACCGCGACAACTGCGCCGACATGGCGATCGACGCGCGCGACATCGATCCCGCCTTCGTTGCCTCGGCCAAGGCGCTGCTGGTCACCGGCACGCACTTCTCCACCGCCCAGGTCGACAGCGCCTGCCGCTTCGCCATGGACGCCGCCCGCGCCGCCGGCGGCAAGATCGTGTTCGACATCGATTACCGGCCGGTGTTGTGGGGCCTGACCGGCAAGGGCGAGGGCGAGAACCGCTACGTCGCCAACGAGCGGGTGACCGAACACCTGCTGGGCATCGTGCCGCATTGCGACCTGATCGTCGGCACCGAGGAGGAATTCCACATCGCCGGCGGCAGCGACGACACCGTCGCCGCTCTGCGCGGGGTGCGGGCCAAGAGCGACGCCGTGCTGGTGCTGAAGCGCGGCGAGAAGGGCTGCACGGTGTACACCGGCGCCATTCCCAAGAACCTGGACGACGGCATTTCCGGGCGCAGCTTCGACATCGAGGTCTACAACGTGCTCGGCGCCGGCGACGCCTTCATGAGCGGCTTCCTGCGCGGCTGGCTGCGTGGCGAACCCTGGGAAACCTGCTGCACCTACGCCAATGCTTCGGGCGCCCTGGTCGTGACCCGCCACGCCTGCGCCCCGGCGATCCCGACCTGGGCCGAGATGGACGAGTTCCTGCGCCGCAACGGCGTCGGCCGGCATCCCGACGATGACCGCGCCTTCGCCCGGCTGCACCGCGCCACCGCGCGCCACGGCGACTGGCACGACCTGGCGGTGCTGGCGTTCGACCACCGCAGCCAGTTCGAGGACCTGGCCGCCGAGTACGGCGTGCCGCTGGACCGCATCGGCACCCTGAAGAAGCTTCTCGCCGAGGCCGCGCTGGAGGCGGTCGGCACCGGCGCCCCGGCCGGGGTGATCATCGATGACCGGCTCGGCGGCGACGCCCTGAATCGGATGACCGGCCGCGGCTGGTGGGTCGCCCGCCCGGTCGAGCAGCCCGGTTCGCGGCCGCTGAAATTCGAATGCGGCGAGGATATCGAATCGCGCCTGCGCACCTGGCCCGGCGAGCACACTGCGAAGTGCCTGGTCTACTGCCATCCCGACGACGCGAGCGACCTGCGCGCCGATCAACTGGCCGCGCTGCGCCGATTGTACGACGCCTGCCTCGCCATGGACCGCGAACTGCTGCTGGAGGTCATCCCGCCGCAAGGCTCCGAGCTCGCCGCCGACACCGTCGCGCGGGCGATGAGCCAGATTTACGACGCCGGCGTCTATCCGGACTGGTGGAAACTGGTGCCGCCGCGCCAGGACGCTGCCTGGCAGGCGATCACCGAGGTGATCGCGGCGCGCGACGCCAATTGCCGCGGCGTGCTGCTGCTCGGCCTGGAGGCGCCGGTGGCCGATCTGCTGCGGGATTTCGCGCTGGCCGCGTCCTATCCGGTGTACAAGGGGTTCGCCGTCGGACGTTCGCTGTTCGGCGACCCGGCGCGGCACTGGCTGGCCGGCGAGTACGATGACGCCGTGCTGGTCGCGGCGGTGTGCGAGAACTACCGCGCGCTGATCGCGGCCTGGTCGACGGCGGCGATCGCGCTGGTCTCCGCCGAGGCCGGGTGATTAAGGACATGCGCATCTTCGGGCGCGTCTGAGCCCGATTTCCGACACCAGGCGAAGCAAGCGCGATCATGTGAATGTCTGGTGAAAACCCGATTGAAATCGATTTCATCCAGTTTTTATGGGAGGAACTGATGAGAAAGATAATCGCAACAGCCCTGACCGCCGCCGTCGCCTTCGCCGGTTCCGTGGTCGCCGCCAGCACCGCCGATTTCAAGATCGGCCTGTCCAACGGCTGGGTCGGCAGCGAATGGCGCACCCAGATGATCGACGAGGCCAAGACCGCCGCGGCGGCCTGGAAGGCCCGCGGCGTCAACGTCGAGGTGGTGGTGCAGAGCGCCAACGTCGACGTGCCCGGCTAGATCGCCCACGTACGCAACTTCATCAACGCCGGCGTCAACGCGATCATCATCAACCCGAACAGCCCGACCGCGTTCGATCCGGTCTTCGCCCAGGCCAAGGACGCCGGCATCCTGGTCATCTCGACCGACGCCGAGGTCTCTTCGTCCGACGCCATCTACGTCGGCATCGACCAGACCGCCTGGGGCGCCGCTGGCGCCAAATGGCTGGCCGAGACCCTGGGCGGCAAGGGCAAGGCGGTCGCCATCAACGGCGTCGCCGGCCATCCCGCCAACCAGATGCGCGTCGCCGGCTACCGCTCGGTGTTCGCCAAGTATCCGGGCATCAAGATCGTCAACGAGGTCAACGCCAACTGGGATCAGGCGCAGGGCCAGCAGGCAATGCAGAATTTGCTCGCCACCTATCCCGACATCGACGGCGTGTGGGTGCAGGACGGCATGGCCGCCGGCGCCTGGAAGTCGATCATGGACGCCGGCAAGACCGGCAACATCGCCGCCACCGGCGAGATCCGCAAGGACTTCCTCGACCTGTGGGTCAAGGACGGCCTGAAGTCCGGGGCCTCGGTCAATCCTCCCGGCGTGATGGCCAGCGCGCTCAACGTCGCCGTGCTGATGCTGCAGGGCAAAGAGCTCAAGTCGCCGGCCACGGCGGGCCAGTACGGCAACGCGCTCTATCTGCCGATCCCGTTCATCGACGCCAAGAACGTCGCCATGGCGCACAAGGACCTGAGCGGAAAGCCCGGCTACTACTCCTACACCAGCCAGCTTTCGATCGAGCAGGCCGAGGCGCTTTTCAAGTAGAGATCTCCCACGCCGTTCGCGCCGGCCGCCCCGCGGCCGGCGCGGCCGCAGCGATTTTCGACGGGAGGAACCGATGTCCAAGCTGAAACTCAACGGCGTAGGCAAGGCTTACGGCGCGACGGTGGCCCTGCGCCGCGGCGACCTCGAAATCGAGGCCGGCGAGGTGCACGCCCTGATCGGCTCGAACGGCTCGGGCAAGAGCACGCTGTGCAAGATCGTCGCCGGCAGCGTGCGTCCGGACCACGGCGAGGTGCTGCTCGACGGCGCCGCGATCACCGTTTCGGGCCCGTCGGCGGCGAAGGCGCTGGGCATCGGTATTTTCTATCAGGAACTCAGCCTGGCGGCGCGGCGTAGCGTCGCCGAGAACATCTGCCTCGCCGACCTGCCGCGCAAGGCCGGCCTGTTCATCGACCGTGGCCTGCCCCCATTGAGTGGTCCACGGTCTAAGTTAGAGTTTGGCGCATTTGAGCTTGCCCCGAACGTTGGACCGGCTTGAAGCCGAATTTCCCGTTCTTCAGACCATTGGGTGGCTGGGGTGCCCGATGGTCTTGATGAACTCCATCGGGGTTTTGTTGCCGATGGCGCTGTGCG
>Ga0209785_1000438_pt1 | contig 12122 bp, 12 predicted proteins | sample WorMetG1BERMUDA2_FD_187403 | JGI IMG/M metagenome (GOLD analysis project Ga0209785, IMG submission 187403) | Marine gutless worms symbiont microbial communities from Max Planck institute for Marine Microbiology, Germany - Inanidrilus... ...
ATTGAGGAACTGTGGAGCGCCATCGCCGAAGGGATCGAGAAAGTCACGCCCACCGAATGCGAGAACTTCTTCGCTGCCGCAGGATACGACCAGGATTAAATCGAATCCGCGCTAGATCGACAGGCCGCCGGTCTGGAACGGGATGATCTCGACCCGGTCGCCAGTCTTGGCCGCCGGCGCGTGCGGCGGGCGGATGACCAGGCAGTCGGCCTGGGCGAACAGCGCCAGCATCGAACTGTCCTGCTTGTCGAACGGCGTCGCCACCAGGTTGCCCTCGGCGTCGTGCGCCAGGGTCGCGCGCAGGTAGTCCTGGCGCCGGTCGTTTTCCTTCAGGTCGCGGCCGAGCAGGGCACCGCGGCTGCCCAAGGCACCGTCCTCGGTGCCCAGCATCACCGCCATCGCGGCGCGCAGGAAGATCATCGAGGTGACGCCGGCGGAGACCGGATTGCCGGGCAGGCCGAGCACGGCGGTGCGGCCGAGCTGGCCGAAGATCAGCGGTTTGCCAGGGCGCATCGCCACCTTGTAGAAGGTCAGGTCGAGGCCCTCGTCGCCGAGCACCTGGCCGACCAGGTCGTAATCGCCGACCGACGCCCCACCGATGGTGACCAGCACGTCGGCGCCGGCCGAGGCGGCCATCTTGGCGCGCAGCTGATCGACGGTGTCGCCGGCGATGCCCAGGTTGACCGGTTCGCCGCCCAGCGCGCGGACGTAGGCGGCGAGGGCGACGCTGTTCGAGCTGATGATCTGCGCCGGTCCGACCGGATCGCCGGGCATCACCACTTCGTTGCCGGTGGCCAGGATGGCGACGCGGGGCCGTCGGCGCACCTGCAGCCACGGCACGTTCATCGCCGCCGCCAGGCCGACGTCGCGCGCGGTCAGCACGCGTCCGGCCGGCAGCAGCACGGCGCCCTCGGCGAAGTCGAGGCCCTTCGGACGGATGAAGTTGCCCGGCGTCACCGTCACGTTGAAGGTCACCTCGTCGCCGGCGGCCTCGGTGTCCTCCTGCATGACCACGGCGTCGGCGCCGGCCGGCACCGGGGCACCGGTGAAGATGCGCGCCGCTTCGCCGGCACCGACCTGGCCGGTGAATCCGCCGCCCGCGGCGGACTCGCCGACGCGCTTCAGCTTCGTCGGTGGATCGCCGAGGTCGGCCGCACGCACGGCATAGCCGTCCATCGACGAGACGTCGGCCGGCGGCTGGGTGACCCGCGAGACGACTTCCTCGGCGAGCACGCGGCCGTGCGCCTCGCCGACCGGGACGGTTTCCGAACCGAGCAGCGAAACGTTGCCGGTGACGCGGGCGAGGGCTTCCTCGACGGAGATCATTTGGTTAACCTTGTATCGTCAATCAGCGCTGAAAGTGCCTGATTTTCCACCCGATTTATGCACCAGGCGGATATCCGTGATGTGCATGCCCTTGTCCACCGCCTTGCACATGTCATAGACCGTCAGGGCGGCGACCGAGACCGCGGTCAGGGCTTCCATCTCGACCCCCGTGCGGCCTTTCAGCTTGCAGGTGGCGGCGATCTCGACGGCATTGTTTGCCTCATCGCAGGCCAGGTCGACCTTGACCGAGGTCAACGCCAGCGGATGACACAGCGGAATCAGGTCCGGCGTGCGCTTGGCGCCCATGATCCCGGCCAGTTGTGCGACGCTCAGAACGTCGCCTTTCTTGACCCCGCCGGCGACGATCTTGGCCATGGTCTCGGGCTGCACCAGCACGCGGCCTTTGGCGGTGGCGATACGCTCGGTGGTGTCCTTGTCCGAGACATCGACCATGACGGCGTTGCCCTCGGCATCGAAATGAGTGAACTCGTCGGACATGGATCAGGCCGTCTGTGCTTGCGAGGAGGGTTTGAGCGGGCGGGTCAGCAGTTCCCGCGTCGCCGCCTCGACGTCGTCCTGGCGCATCAGCGACTCGCCGACCAGGAAACAGCTGGCGCCGACCTGTTCCAGGCGCGCCAGGTCGTCGGGCTTGTGGATGCCGCTCTCGGCGACCAGCAGCCGCTCGGTGGGCACCATCGGTGCCAGCCGCTCGGTGGTCTTCAGGGTGACTTCCATGGTCTTCAGGTTGCGGTTGTTGACGCCGATCAGGCGCGCCTTCAGCTGCAGCGCGCGCTCCAGTTCGGCTTCGTCGTGAACCTCGACCAGCACGTCCAGGTCGAACTGACGGGCCACGGACTCCAGTTCCCGTGCCTGGGCGTCGTCCAGCGCCGCCATGATCAGCAGGATGCAGTCGGCGCCGAGCGCGCGCGATTCCACCACCTGGTAGGGATCGAGCATGAAGTCCTTGCGCAGGGCCGGCAGGTTGACGGCGGTGCGCGCGGCGACCAGGAATTCGTCGGCACCCTGGAAGAACGGCACGTCGGTCAGGATCGACAGGCAGGTGGCGCCGCCGCGCTCGTAGGCCCGGGCCAGGTGCACCGGCTGAAAGTCCTTGCGGATCAGGCCCTTGGACGGCGAGGCGCGCTTGATCTCGGCGATCAGGCCGTAGTCGCCGGTGGCCACCGCGTCGTGCAGCATGACGCTGAATCCCCGCGGCGGCTTCGCCGCCTTGGCCTGCTCCAGCAGGTCGCTCATCGGCCGCCGGCGCTTTTGCTGGCGCACGTGCTCGCGCTTGACGTCGCAGATCTTGGCCAGGACGTCGCTCATTCCGCGTCCTCGCCGTCGGTGTCTTCCTCTTCCGGCGGATCCGGATTGGTGATCTCGATCAGCCGCTCAAGGGTCTGCGCCGCCTTGCCGCTGTCGATCGCTTCCGCCGCCATGGCGACGCCATCGGTCAACCCGGACACCTTGTCGGCGACGATCAGGGCGGCGGCGGCGTTGTACAGCACGACGTCGCGGAACGGTCCGGCCTCGCCGGCCAGCATGGCGCGCATGGCCTCGGCGTTGTCCTCGGGCGTGCCGCCCTTCAGGTCCTCGGGTGCGACGGTGGAGAGGCCGGCGTCGGCGGGGGCGACCTCGAAAGTCGAGACCGCGCCGTCCTTCAGTTCGGCGACGTAGCTCGAACCGGTGGTGGTCAGCTCGTCGAGACCGTCGGCGCCGTGCACGACCCAGGCCTTCTCGCTGCCCAGGCGGCCCAGCACCTGGGCCATCGGTTCGATCCATTCGCGCGCGAAGGCGCCGGAGAACTGGCGCTTGACCCCGGCCGGGTTGGACAGAGGGCCGAGCAGGTTGAACACCGTGCGCGTGCCCATCTCGACCCTGGGGCCGGCGACGTGGCGCATGGCGCTGTGGTGCCGGGTCGCCATCAGGAAGCCGATGCCGACCTCCCAGATCGCCTGTTTGACGTAGTCCATGTCGACGTCGATGTTGACGCCCAGCGCGGTCAGCACGTCGGCGGCGCCGGATTTCGACGACAGCGCCCGGTTGCCGTGTTTGGCCACCGGTACGCCGCAGGCGGCGACCACGAGGGCGGCGCCGGTGGAGATGTTGAAGGTGCCCGAGGCGTCGCCGCCGGTGCCGACGATGTCGATCGCGTTGGCCGGCGCCTCGACGTGCAGGGCCTTGGCGCGCATGGTGCGCACGGCGCCGGAGATTTCCTCGACCGTCTCGCCGCGCACGCGCAGGGCCATCAGGAAGGCGCCGATCTGTGCCGGCGTGGCGTCGCCGGACATGATGATGTCGAAGGCGGCGGCGGCGTCGTCCTCGCTCAGGTGGGCGCCGGTGGCGACCTTGCCGATGGTCGCCTTCATGGCGGAGAGGGTATCGGTCATGCGGCGGCCTTTCGTTTCTTGCGGCGCGGCTTGAACCCGGACAGGTCGAGGAAGTTGCGCAGCAGGTCGTGCCCGTGTTCCGACGCGATGCTCTCGGGATGGAACTGCACGCCGTGGACCGGCAGTTCGCGGTGCGCGACTCCCTGGATCACGCCGTCCTCGGTCTCCGCTGTCACCTGCAGGCAGTCGGGCAGGCTGTCGCGCTCGATCATCAGCGAATGGTAGCGCGTCGCGGTGAAGGGATCGGGCAGGCCGGCGAACACGCCGGTGCCGTCGTGATGGATCTCGCTCAGCTTGCCGTGCATCGGCAGCGGCGAGCGGACGATCTTGCCGCCGAAGGCCTGACCGATGCTCTGGTGGCCGAGGCAGACGCCGAGCATCGGAATTTCCTTTTTCGCCGCCGCGGCGACCAGATCCAGGCAGATGCCGGCCTTGTCCGGATCGCAGGGGCCGGGCGAAATGACGATGGTGGTGGGTTTCAGCGCCATCGCCTGCTTGACGCTCAGCGCGTCGTTGCGGTGCACGGTCGCCTCGGTGCCCAGTTCGCCCAGGAAATGGAGCAGGTTGTAGGTAAAGCTGTCGTAGTTGTCGATCAGCAGCAGCATGGCTCGGCTCGCACTGGTGGCGGGCACCCCGATCAGCATCGCAATCTGCTCACCGATCTGCATTCTGGGGGGCGCGCGAAAGGCGCAAGAATGCAGGCCCGGCCGGCCATCGTCAAGCCCAATCCGGGGTGGCCGCTACTCGGCCAAAAAGGCCGTCAAAACATCCAGTTGGTCGGGTACGTTCAAGGCCGGTGCGTGCCCGATCCCTTCATATTCGACGAATTTGCAGCAGGGTCCGCGGCGGGTCATGTCCTCGGCCCATTCGCGCAGCAGCAGATCGGATTTGGCCCCGCGCATCAGCAGCGTCTTGGCGGTGACGCGGTCATAGGTGTCCCACTGGTCGTAGTCGGTGGGATGATGCACGAACTGCTCGACCATCTTGGGATCGTAGTGGATCGTCCACTTGCCGTTTTCCAGCCGCCGCGAAGAGCTCTCGGCCATCGAGCGCCATTCCTCGTCGGACATGTAGCCGAACGGCTCGTAGATCGTGCGCAGCATGTGCTCCAACTGGGCCATGGTCGCCACCGCCGGCGGGCTGCCGGCATAGATCAGGATGCGCTCGACAGCCGCCGGCGCCAGTTGCGGGCCGATGTCGTTAATGACCAGGTGGGAGATCCTGCCCTGCAGCCGGTCGCCGGCCAGATGGATACCGATCGCGCCGCCCATCGAGGTGCCGACCCAGCGCAGCTTCTCGATGCGCAGCTGGCTGACCAGGTCGACGGCGATGTCGCCGTAGAACGCGAGGCAGTATTCCTTTTTCGGATCCTCGGCCCATTGCGACAAGCCGCGGCCGACGGTGTCCGGGCAGATCACCCGGTAGCTGCGCGCCAGCAGGTCGGCGGCGATGTCGAAGTCGCGCCCGGTACGCGCCAGGCCGTGCCACATGATCACGGTTTCGGGGTTGTCCTGACCGCGCTCGGTGTAGTGAATCTCGCGTCCGGCGCAGGTCAGGTAGTTCGACGTCATTGCCATCAAGAATCGCTCCGCAGCCGGCCCACTATCCCTGTCGGGAAAAAGTATACACTGAGGATGAACAGCACGCCCAGCCACAACAGCCAGCGGTCCGGGTGGACCAGGTCGGGCAACAGCGGGATACCCTGCATGGCGTCGGCGGCCGCGCCCATCAGGTTCTGCAGGTAGTTCTTGGCCAGCACGAACAGGGTGGCGCCGACCACGGCGCCGTACATCGTGCCCATGCCGCCGATCACCACCATCAGCAGAATGTCGATCATGATGCCCAGCGACAGCGTCGTGTCCGGCCCGGTGTACTTCTGCCACAACGCCATCAGCGCGCCGGCCAGGGCGGCGATTGCGGCGGCCAGCACGTTCGCGAGGGTGCGGTAGACCATGGTCTTGTAGCCCAGCGCCTCGGCCCGGAACTCGTTCTCGCGGATCGCCTTCAGCACGCTGCCGAACGGCGAGTTGACGAGGCGCATCATCAGCAGGAACAGCAGCCCCGAGCCGAAGAACACCAGGTAGTAGCTGAGCACCCGGCCGTTGACGCGCACGCCGAACAGCTTGTCGTCCAGCAGCTTGAATGCCGGTGACAGCACCCGCGGCACGCGGTAGGTGATGCCGTCCTCGCCGCCGGTCAGCCACGAGAGCTGAGAGGCCAGGATCAGGAAGGCGCTGGCCACGGCGAGGGTGACCATGGCGAAGAAGATCGCCTGCACGCGCAGGGAAAACAGTCCGATCAGCAAGGCCAGCCCGATCGCCAGGATCAGGCCGATCACGGTCCCGAGCGCGATCACGCCCCAGCCCGGCCCCATGGTCTCGAGCGCGATGGCGACGCCGTAAGCGCCGATGCCGAAAAACATGGTGTGCGCGAAAGAGACGATGCCGGTGTATCCGAGCAGGAAGTCGTAGCTGGCGACCAGCACGATGAAGATGCAGATGGTTGCGGCAGTGTTCAGCGAACGGGTGCCGGGAAACAGGAACGGCGCCAGCAGCAGGCCGACGAAGATGGCGATGACCACCAGGGTGAGCATCTTGCTGCGCGGGAAGTCGCCGGAGAGCATTGAACTGAACATGATCTTGCCTCCCTACTTGCCGACCGGGAACAGGCCGCGCGGGCGCCACATCAGCACCATGACCATCAGCAGGATGTTGGAGCCGAGCGCCACCTTGGGCACCAGGTAGCCGGTGTAGTTGGCCATCAGGCCGACCATCAGGGCGCCGAGGAAGCAGCCCTCGACCGAGCCGAGGCCGCCGATGATGACAACGATGAAGATCAGGATCAGCACCTCGAGCCCCATGCCGGCGGTGACCACTTCCTCGTACATGCCCCACATCACGCCGCCGAGGCCGGCCAGCGCCGAACCGGCGATGAACACCAGCAGGAACACCATGCGCACGCGGTAGCCGAGCGCCTCGACCATCTCGCCGTTCTCGACCCCGGCGCGGATCAGCAGGCCGAGCTTGGTGCGCGCCAGGACGAAGCGCAGGGCGAAGAAGATGGCCAGGCCGAGGATCACGGCGAGCAGGCGGTATTTCTCGAAGGCGATCTCGCCGAACCCGTAGGAGCCGGCGAAGGCGGCCGGACGGGGCAGGGGGATCTCGTCCGGCCCCCAGACCACGTGGATCAACTGCTCGGCGACGATCAGCCCGCCCATGGTGACCAGGATCTGCTTCAGGTGGGCGCCGTAGACCGGCTTGACGATGACCCGCTCGAAGAAATAACCGAGCCCGCCGGTGACGATCATGGCGGCGATGATCGCCGGGATCACGACCGCCAGGTTGCTGAGCAGGGAGTTGGTCTCGATCATCTCCGGGAACAGCAGGATCACCGAGGCGCCGACAAAGGCGCCGACCGAGATGAAGGCGCCGTGGCCGAAATTGAGCACGTCCATCAGGCCGAACACCAGCGTCAGGCCCGACGCCATGATGAAGATCATCATGCCCATCGCCAGCCCGGCCACGGTCAGAGTGACCCAGGTCGAGACCGAGCCCATCAGGACCAGGCCGAGCAGCGCCATCAGCGGCAGGATCAGGTAGGGCATCTGCGGCCCGATGCGGTCGAGCAGCGCGCGCGCGCCGTTGCCGCTGGCGGTGCCATTCGAGGTCGTTGTCGTCGATGTACTCATTGGTGCGCGTCCAGGCTCAGTCCGAGGAGTTTCTGCTGCATCTCGTCGTTGTCGGCCAGCTCGGCCATTGATCCGGTGTGCACGGTGCGGCCGTCGTCCATCACCGCCACGGTGTCGCCGACCGCGCTGGCGACACGGAAGTTCTGCTCGACCATCAGGATCGTGGTGTCGGTGGCCTTCAGTTCGCGGAACACCTCGATCAGGTTATCGACGATCGCCGGCGCCAGGCCCTTGCTCGGCTCGTCGATCAGGATCAGACGGCGCGGTTCGATGATCGCGCGGGCGACCGCCAGCATCTGCTTCTGCCCGCCCGACAGGTTGCCGGCGGCCAGGTCCCAGAACTTCTTCAGCGCCGGGAACAGATCGAAGATCCAGCCGAGGCGCGAGTCGTCGATGTCGCCCGAACGTGCCGCCAGACGCATGTTCTCGGCCACCGTCAGCCCGGCGAAAATGCCCATGTTCTCGGGCACGTAGGCGATGCCGCGGCCAGAGATGTCGGGCGTCGGCAGGCCGCCGATCTCGTCGCCGTCGAAGCTCAGGCTGCCCTGTGAGTTCTTCCACAGGCCCATGATCGTGCGCATGGTCGTGGTCTTGCCGGCGCCGTTGCGGCCGAGCAGCATGGTCAGGCTGCCGCGGGGGACTTCGAGATCGACGCCCTGCAGGATGTGATAGTGCTCGATGTGGGTATGCACGCCGTCCAGGCGCAGGAGAAGTTCAGACATGACTCGAGGCCCCCGTGCCCAGGTAGGCTTCCTGCACGATCGGCGAGGCGATGACCTCGGCCGGGGTGCCGTCGGCGACCAGGAAACCGTTGTGCAGGACGATGATGCGGTCGGCCAGCGACTTGACCACGTCCATCTTGTGCTCGACCAGCAGGATGGTCTTGCTCTTGTCGGCCTTGATTTGATGAATGAGATCGAGGATCACCGGCACCTCGTCGACGCTCATGCCGGCGGTCGGCTCGTCGAACATCAGCACATCGGTCTCCAGCGCCAGCAGTACCGCCACCTCGAGCTTGCGCTGGCCGCCGTGCGGCAGCGAGGCGGCGATGTCGTGGGCGCGGTCGAGCAACTCGACCCGGGCCAGGAAGTGCTCGGCCTGTTCGGCCAGTTCGCGGTGCTTGATGGTCATCGAGAACAGGTTCATGCCCATGCGGGCGCGCGACTGCACAGCCAGGCGCACGTTTTCCAGCACCGTCAGGTTGGGAAACAGATTGGTCAACTGGAAGGCGCGGCCGATGCCGCGGTGGGTGCGGTCGGGCGCGCTGAGGCCGGTGATGTCGTCACCGAAGAGCTCGACCCGGCCTTCGGAGGCGGGGAGCTGCCCGGAAATCAGGTTGAAGTAGGTGGTCTTGCCGGCGCCGTTGGGGCCGACGATGGCGGTCAGGGTGCCGCGCTCGAAGGCGCAGTCGACCGCGTTGACCGCGATATGGCCGCCGAACCGGATCGTCAGCCCGTAGGTTTTGAGCACCGGCGGTTCGATCGCCGCATGGGTTTCCGGGGGAGTCATGGCGTTGCCGTCTCGTCGAATCAAGAAAACGAAGGAACCAAACGGTTGCCCGGCGGGGTGACGGTTGACGGCCGCCGCCCCACCGGACCGGGGAGTTTATTACCGCTTGTTTTTGACCGGCACCTTCATGTCCTCGATCTTCAGCTCGCGCACCAGATCGGGAATCGCCCATTTGACATTCGGGTCGACCCGGGTCTTGAAGTGATACATCGACTGCAGGGCCTGGTGGTCCTCCTTGCGGAAGATCATGCGTCCCTTCGGCGTCTGGAACTCCATGCCTTCCATCGCCGCGATCAGCTTCTCGGTATCCGTGCCGCCGGCCTTCTTGATCGCCTCGACGGCGGCGATGCCCGCGGTCATGCCGCCGGCGGTGAAGAAGTCGGGCGGGCCGTTGAAGCGCTTCTGGTGCTCCTTGACAAGCCAGTCGTTCACCGGGTTCTTGGGGATGTCATAGTAGTAGTAGGTCGCACCCTCCATGCCGGGCATCGACTTGTAGCCGACCATGGCGGCGAGGATGTTGCCGCCGGTGGCGAGTTCGATGCCGTAGCGCGACGGATCGAGCGCCTGCAGCTTGCCCAGCGGGTTGCCGCCGCCGGCCCAGATCACCCAGATGATCTTGCGGCCCTTCTTGTCCTTCATGGCGTCGAACAGGCGCTGCGCCGAAGCGGTGAAGTCCTTGGTGTCCTTCGCCGCGTATTCCTCGAACACCAGGTTGGCGCCGGTGCCCTTCAGGGCTTCCTTGAAGGCGGCGACGCCGTCGCGGCCGAAGGCGTAGTCCTGTGCCAGGGTGGCGATCTGCACGCCCGGCTTGCCCAGCGCGACCGCGTTCGAGATGGCGTCCTGCGACGAGTTGCGGCTGGTCCGGAAGACGTAGCGGTTCCACTTGGCGCCGGTGATCGAGTCGGCCACCGCCGGCTCGACGATCAGCACCTTCTCGTATTCCTGCGCCACCGGCAGCATGGCCAGGGCGACGCCCGACGACACCGGGCCGACGGCGATGTCGACCTCGTCGTCGCCATAGGCCTCGGCGAGCAGGGCCTTGCCCAGGTCGGGCTTCAGCTGGGTGTCCTTGCTGATCACCTCGATCTTCTTGCCGTTCACCATCATGGTGCCGCCGGTGGCGTATTCGAGGCCCATCATCAGGCCGGTGTGCGACTGCTTGGCGTAGGGCTCGTACGGGCCGGTCTTCCCGTAGACGTGGGCGATCTTGATGGTGTCGCCGGCCAGGGCCGGGGCCGTGAGCAGTCCGGTCGCGACGACGGCACCGAGCGCGGTCGTAAGGAGAAACTTTTTGGTCATGACGTGGCGTCCTCTCCGTGTCGATTGGAGGAGACTACAAATCCGCCGGTTCCGGCGATGGCCGGACGCGGCAGCGCGGTCCCCCGATTTACCACGACATCGCAATCCCCGTGCCAACCCACGGGAGTTGTTTCATTTCAAAGGGTTAGCGCGTATTGGAAGAAACGGCCGCGCACCAAATCTGTCCGGGATTCCGGACAGAATCGAAATGAGTCCCTTAATCGATTGAAATGATTAAAACTTTCGGGGTGTCCGGAATTCCGGACAGGCGGCTATCTGTCCGGAATTCCGGACGGTTCGCTCATGTTGGCCAGTTTTTCATAGAATTGCGCCCGGGAAATGCCCAGCATCTTCGCGGCCCGGCTCTTGACCCCGCCGGCGGCCTCGAGGGCATGGCGGATGGCCTTGTGTTCGGCTTCGGCGAGGACCTCGCGCAGGGCCCGGACCGGCGCGTCCGGATCTATCGGGTCCTCTTGCTGCGCCGTTGCTGTCTCGTCCGCCGGCTTCGGCGGGCGCTGCGTCACCGGCACGATGTCGGCGAAGTGTTCCGCCGACAGCTCGCGGGCGTCGTGCCGGGCCGAGGCCTGCTCGAGGATGTTGCTCAACTCGCGCACGTTGCCGGGCCAATGGTAGCGCATCAGCATGTTGACCGCGTCGGCGGTGACCGAGCGTGGCGTGGCGCCGCTCTGCGCCGCCATCTTCTCCAGCAGCGCCTCGCACAGCGGTTCGATGTCCTGCGGGTGCTCGCGCAGCGGCGGCGAGGTCAGCGGCAGCACGTTCAGGCGGTAATAGAGGTCGGCGCGGAAGCTGCCGTCCTCGACCATCTTCTTCAGGTCGCGGCTGGTCGCGGCGATGATGCGCACGTCCACCGACAGCACCTTGTTGGAGCCCAGCGGCTCGACCTCGCGCTCCTGCATCACGCGCAGCAGTTTGGCCTGCAGCGGCCCCGGCATGTCGCCGATCTCGTCGAGGAACAGGGTGCCGCGGTCGGCGACCATGAATTTGCCGTCGCGGCCCTTGCGGTCGGCGCCGGTGTAGGCGCCGGGCGCGGTGCCGAACAGCTCGGATTCGAGCAGGTTCTCGGGAATCGCGGCGACGTTGACCCGGACCATCGGGTTCAGCGCCCGCGGCGAGGCGGCGTGGATCGCGTGCGCCAGCAGTTCCTTGCCGGTGCCGGTCTCGCCCAGCAGCAGCACCGTGGTGTCCAGATCGGCGGCGCGACGGGCGCGGTTCTTCAGGTCCTTGACCTCGGGGCTGACGCCGATGAAGTGGCTGAAGCTGTATTTCGCCCGCCGCTCGGCCGCCAGTTGCCGCCGTGTCGTCGCCAGATCGTCCTGCATCGCCCGGATCTTGGCGATCAGCGGCGTCAGCGCCTGGATGCGGTCGTACAGGATCACCCCCATGGCGCCGGTGATCCTGCCGTCCTCGCCGGTCAGCGGCAGCCGCGACACCACCAGGTGTCGCTCGCCGAACTCGAGGATGTCGAGCAGGTTGGCCTGGCCGCTCTCGACCACGTGGCGCATGTTGCTTTCCGGCAGGATCTCATCGATCGGCTTGCCCTCGACCGGCTCGGTGCCGTTCCAGCCGATCAGCGCCTTGAACTTGTGATTCATCCACACGATGTTGGCGGCGCGGTCGATGGCGAAGGCGCCCTCGTACAGGTTGTCGAATAACTGCACCAGGGTCCGCGCCGCCTGAGCGCGGATTCCGGCTTCGACGTTCTCTCGACTCCTGCGGTTCATGCGGGCTCCGTGGCCTCTAATGGGATATTTGCGCCCTCATGCTAGAGCACATTTGACGAACGTAGAATCGTTTTTAACCGATGTCTGATTCCCTGCCCTGGTGTTTTTAGCCAGGGAGGTTTTCATGGGCTGGGCGTACGGGATTGATCTTCGGCAGCGTGTGGTGGA
>Ga0209785_1000439_pt1 | contig 12092 bp, 13 predicted proteins | sample WorMetG1BERMUDA2_FD_187403 | JGI IMG/M metagenome (GOLD analysis project Ga0209785, IMG submission 187403) | Marine gutless worms symbiont microbial communities from Max Planck institute for Marine Microbiology, Germany - Inanidrilus... ...
CTCGTTGAAAATGGCACAAATGCGTCCGGTAGCTCGCAATATCACTGTAAAGCCTGTGGTGCCTATGGCGTACTTGAGCACAAAGAATGCGCGACGGAAGAAAAGAAAGAACTCATTATAAACGTTTATCAAGAAAGATGCAGTATGCGCGGGATTGAACGGACGTTTGGGATCTCGCGCCGAACATTGAGCGCCCGGTTAAAAGAACAGGCGAATGACCTCCCACCCCTTGAAGAGACGCTACAACCTGTTGAGTGTAAAAAGATTCCTGTGCTGGAGGTGGATGAGTTATGGTCCTTTGTCTTTCGTAGCAAAGGCAAAGTTTGGGTCTAGATTGCCATGAATAGAGAGATCCGAGAAATCGCTGCCTCTGCCTGCGGAGATCGCAGCGAAAACACCTGTCGGATACTCTGGGATCGCGTACCGTCTGCTTATAAAGAAGCCATCGTTTTCAGTGATTATTGGAGCGCGTATCGAGCCGTCATTCCGAGCGAGCAACAGCGACCTGTAGGTAAGGAAACGGGGAAACGGCTCATGTTGAGCGTTGGAATAATACCTTACGGCAACAGTTGGCACGCTTCGTACGTAAGACGTTTTCTTTTTCCAAATGTGTTAAAATGCATGAGATTCGTCTAAAATTCTTCATACACCGCTATAATACCGAATTATTGCCGATTGTTGGCTAGATATCACTTCAAAAATCACCACTACCAAAATTCTACATCTCCGCCACGAGCACCACGGACTCCGAGAAGAAATCTGGCAGTAGGGCAAACACGGCGATCAGGCCGAAACAGGAGTATCCATGAAAAAGAACGCGCTCATCACAGCAGCAGTCTGTCTGGTCCAGGCTTGGCTTGTGTTGCCGCCGCACGCCCTAGCCGGTGCGCTGCCGGAGTTCAGTGGGCTGGTCGAGGCCTACGGGCCGTCCGTGGTCAACATCAGTACTAGGCAGGCCCGCCGTAGCGTCCGCAAATTCCACCGGTTTTCGCTGCCTGAGCTGCCCGAGGACAGCCCTTTCTACGATTTCTTCCGCCACTTTTTCGAGGAGAAGGACCTGCTGCCCCACAACGAAAACCAGCAGTCCCGATCCCTGGGCTCCGGCTTCTTCATCTCCTCGGACGGGTATCTCCTCACCAATTCCCACGTGGTGGCGGACGCCGATGAGATTATCGTCCGCACCAGCGATCGCAGGGAATTCATCGCCAAGCTGGTGGGAACGGACAAGCGCAGCGACATCGCTTTGCTCAAGGTGGAGGCCCAAAATCTACCGCCCGTCAAGATAGGTACCGCGAAGGATCTCAAGGTGGGCGAGTGGGTGCTCGCCATCGGATCGCCCTTCGGCTTTGATCACTCGGCTACCGCCGGTATCGTCAGCGCCAAGGGCCGGAGCCTGCCGAGCGAGAATTATGTCCCCTTCATCCAGAGCGATGTGGCGATCAACCCGGGCAACTCCGGTGGTCCCCTGTTCGATCTGAAGGGCGATGTTGTGGGCGTAAACTCCCAGATCTATAGCCGCACCGGCGGTTTTATGGGGCTGTCCTTTGCGCTCCCCATCGATATGGCCATGGATGTGGTCGAGCAGCTCAAGACCACAGGAAGGGTCAGCCGGGGCTGGCTTGGGGTGAGGATTCAGGAAGTAACCAGTGAGCTGGCGGAGACCTTTGGTATGGATCAGCCTCGGGGGGCGCTGGTCGCTCAACTGCTTCCGAACAGCCCGGCACGGGAGTCGAGCCTTCAGGAGGGGGATGTGATCCTGCGCTTTAACGGCAGAGATGTCTCTACCCATAGTGCACTGCCGCCGCTGGTCGGCGCTACCCGGGTGAACGAGTCCGTGCAGTTGGAGGTGCTGCGCAGGGGCCGCATCGAGGAGGTAACGGTGTTCATCGGCGAGCTACCGGACGAGGACAAGCTGACTGCCGCGAAGCCGCAATCGACGACGGCAAACAATATTGGCTTGGTGGTGGGGGATCCGAATGCGGAGCAGCGTGACCGGCTTGGGCTCGAAAAAGGCGGCGTGATCGTTCAGGAGGTCAAGCCCGGTCCGTCCGAACGTACCGGCATCGATCCCGGTGATGTGATTTTGACGTTCGATAATCGGCCAGTAGAGAACGCCGGGCAGTTCCGGGAGCTACTCGCCGGCATCGAGCCGGGCCGTTCGGTCGCCGTTCTGATCCAGCGCGGCGACGGGCGCATATTCTTCGCCCTGCGCATCCCGAAGGAGTGAACGTGATTCGATGTTCGACCTCAATCACGTCCGCAACTTCTCCATCATTGCCCATATCGACCATGGCAAATCCACCCTTGCGGACCGCTTTATCCAGCTCAGCGGTACCCTCAGCGAGCGTGAGATGGCCGACCAGGTGCTGGATTCGATGGACCTGGAGCGGGAACGCGGGATCACCATAAAGGCCCAGAGCGTTACCCTCGATTATGTGGCCAAGGATGGCGGGACCTATCGGCTCAATTTCATCGACACCCCCGGCCACGTGGACTTCTCCTATGAGGTCTCACGCTCGCTGGCCGCCTGTGAGGGGGCCCTGCTGGTGGTCGATGCGGCCCAGGGCGTCGAGGCCCAGAGCGTAGCCAACTGCTACACGGCCATCGAGCAGGGCCTCGAGGTCCTGCCGGTGCTCAACAAGATCGACCTGCCGGCGGCGGAGCCGGAGCGGGTGATCCATCAGATCGAGGAGATCATCGGGCTCGAGGCCAGGGATGCCCTGCGGGTGAGTGCCAAAACGGGGGCGGGTGTCTCCGAGCTGCTCGAACGCCTGATCGCCGACATCCCACCGCCGACAGGTAATCCCGACGGTCCGCTGCAGGCCCTGGTTATCGACTCCTGGTTCGACCCCTATGTCGGAGTCGTTTCCCTGGTGCGGATCGTCAACGGCGCGATCAAGCGCCGCGACAAGCTGCTCGTCATATCCACCGGGCGTACCCATCAGGCGGACAGTATCGGGGTGTTCACCCCCAAGAGAGTGGAACGTCAGGTCCTGGGAACGGGGGAGGTCGGCTTCCTGGTCGCCGGGATCAAAGAGATCGACGGCGCACCGGTCGGCGATACCATTACCCATGCGGACCGCCCGGCACCGGCGTCGTTGCCCGGATTCAAGCAGCTGCAGCCGCGAGTGTTCGCCGGGCTCTACCCTACCCGCTCCGACGCCTACGAGGACCTGCGCGATGCCCTGCGCAAGCTGCGGCTCAACGACGCGGCCCTGTTCCACGAGCCGGAGGTCTCCCAGGCCCTCGGCTTCGGATTCCGTTGCGGCTTCCTGGGGATGCTGCACCTAGAGATCGTCCAGGAACGCCTAGAGCGCGAGTACGACCTGGACCTGATTACGACGGCACCTACGGTCGTCTATGAGGTCCTGCTCTCCGACGGCGCGGTCATCCGGGTGGACAATCCGGCCGATCTGCCCGAGACGGGCAAGATCGGCGAGATCCGGGAGCCCATCATCGAGGCCCATATCCTGGTGCCGCAAGACCTGCTCGGCGGGGTCATCAACCTGTGCATCGAGAAACGCGGCGTGCAGAAGGATATCCGGTACCTGGGCGGCCAGGTCCAGGCCACTTACGAGCTGCCCCTGAGCGAGGTGGTGTTAGATTTCTTCGACCGCCTGAAATCCGTCAGCCGCGGCTATGCCTCTTTCGAGTACGAATTCAGGCGCTTTCAGGCCTCCAACCTAGTCAAGCTCGAGGTCCTGATCAACGGGGAACGGGTGGATGCCCTGTCCGTCATCGTGCATCGGGACAATGCGCAGTTCCGGGGCCATGAGATCACCGTGCGCATGAAGGAAATCATCCCCCGTCAGATGTTCGAGGTCGCCATCCAGGCCGCCATCGGCAGCAAGATCATCGCCCGCACCACGGTCAAGGCACTGCGCAAGAACGTGACCGCCAAGTGCTACGGCGGCGATGTGACCCGCAAGCGCAAGCTGCTCGAAAAGCAGAAAGCGGGCAAGCGGCGCATGAAGCAGGTGGGAAGGGTAGAGATCCCGCAGGAGGCCTTCCTTGCGATGCTTCAGGTTGGGAGGGATAATTAGGGCGTGTTGACATTTGAACCGCAGAGACGCTGAGGATACAGAGAAAACGATCAAAACTGCGAATCACGCAAATCCTTACGAATCGATTCGCGTGATTCGTGGGTTGGGCAAAGCCCGTTAGGATGCGCGTACCGCGTAGGAGGTGGTGAGCGCGGTAGGTCTCCCAGGATAGCACCACATATGTCTGTTTAGTGAAAGCTGGAAATCACGAGGTGAATATGAGTACGGCAAAAGAGGAAGTGAAGTCGCTGCTCGATCGATTGCCGGACGAATGTATGCTGGAAGATGTTCAGTATCATCTCTATGTGGTTGAAAAAATACGTAGAGGCATCGGCCGTGCCGATGTGGAAGGAACCATGAGTCAAGCGGATGTGGAGAGGAAATTCAGTCGATGGACTACAGAGTAGAATGGTCGCCGGAAGCAACTGAAGATATCGAATCGATAGCGGAATACATTGCGAGAGATTCTGAGTTTTATGCGCGCGCCATTGTTTCGAAAATACTTGCCGTATCTCGTAAAATCCCGGAACAGGCATTTACAGAATCAAAGGTTGTACAATCATCATTCTGGCCGTTATTCATGGCAAGAGATTGCTTGAGAATATGCCGAGCAGGTTTGAATAAGCACCCTGTGTCGGGTTACGGCGCGCCCATACCTTAGGACTCGACCGAACACCGAAGTGCGCGCCTAACCCGACCTACTCGACTAAAGCCAGTGGAGTGTTCATACAGCCTCTGAACAAGCGGTACCCGATGGGGTGTCACTTGGAGGTATACGGCAATGCCATTAAGTTAAGCGTTACCATTCGGCAAACTAGAGGAAAAGCTACGAATCACGCGAATCGGACTCGCGCTGATTCGCGTGATTCGTAGTCTTCTCGATGGTGGCCGCCTTGTTGATCAGGATATCATCGGCCATACCACCTTCCCTCGCTTGCGCGTCCTGCGCCCACCAACGCTTTCCCTGAATAATGATCCGGTACTGCATTACGGTGGATGCAGCCCGCAGGTCCAACAGGTCCACCAGGCAACCAGACGGATCGGCCAGCTCGCCCGCCAGCTCCCAGAGTAACAGCGGCTCGGCATAACCAGCCACCAGCACCGCTAGATCCAGATCGCTGTCCGCCCCGGCCGTGCCCTGAATACGGCTGCCAAAGGCATAAACCACCAGAAGTTTCGGCACCTGGGCACGCAGCCTGGAGAGGATCACCGCAGGGTTCATACCACTCCCCTCACCTCGGTCTCGCCGGTCACGGCCCGCGTCGGTTTGCATCATAGGTAATCTTTTTAACTATCGGGTGCAACTCTATTGTCCTTACGTGTAAGGCCCGGCGCGGAAACGGGATCCCCGAATGCTACGGCGGCGACGTGACCCACAAGCGCGGGCTACCAGAGAAGCTGAAGTCGGGCAAGCGGTGCATGAAGCAGGTAAGCAAGGAAGAGATTCGACAAGAGGCTTTCCTTGCGGTGCTCCAGGTTGGGAAGGATAATTAATAGTTTATGGATGTGGGCGGATCGCAACTATCCGTTCCGGCTCCCTCGGCACCTGGAAACCAATGCAATGAAATTCGATTTCCCCAGCTTTCTGGTACTTGCCTGTCTGGTCACCGGAGGTATCTGGCTTGTGGATGCGGTGCTGTTCGCGCGGCGGCGCAAGCGGACATTGGCGGCACGCATGGTCGGCAGCGCGTATGCTACCGATGCGCCGGCAGATGGCTACAAAGAGCCGGTCATCGTCGAGTATGCGCGCTCCTTTTTTCCGGTAATCCTCATCGTGCTGTTGCTGCGTTCCTTCCTCGTCGAGCCATTCCGCATCCCGTCGGGCTCGATGATGCCGACCCTGCTGGTGGGCGACTTCATCTTGGTAAACAAGTTCACCTACGGGCTGAGGTGGCCGGTCCTGAACCGGAAATTCGCGGAATTCGGTGCCCCCGAGCGGGGGGATGTGGTGGTCTTCCGATTTCCCCAAGAGCCGTCCACCGACTACATCAAACGGGTCGTCGGAATACCTGGGGACGAGCTGCAATATCGCGCTAAGACCCTCTATGTGAACGGCGAGCCTGTTGCCCAGACACCTGCCGGGGCCTACCTGGGGGTCGGCGCGGGAGCGGACATGACCGATACAGATCTGCGCCTCGAAGATCTCACCGGCCACGAGCATCGGATCCTGGTCGATCCCCGGGCACCGGATTACAGGTGCCCCCCTTTCTCCGCACTGGCGACCGGGGAATGGCTCGAGGTGCCGAAGGGCAGCTACTTCGTGATGGGCGACAATCGGGACAACAGCAACGACAGCCGGTGCTGGGGCTTCGTCCCGGAAAAGAACCTGGTGGGCAAGGCCGTGATGATCTGGATGAGCTGGGATACCGAGCTCAACGGCTTTCCGGTGGATTGGCGCCGTCTCGGCAATCTTATCGAGTAGGATGCGGTGAGGTCAGGGACGACCGAACCGCATCTTTGGACTGACATCCACCATATAGTGAACCCCGAATAAACACGAATTTTCACGAATCATTGGTGTCTATTTGTGATTTTTATTTCCTGTTTTTGTACGTAGGTGTACTCGTGAGGAGGAACCCTGAGCAGTTGGCGCGCACGCTCGGCTATGAATTCCGCGAGCACGGATTGCTCGTGCAGGCCTTGACCCATCGCAGTGCCTCCAGCGAGAACAACGAGCGGTTGGAGTTTCTGGGCGACGCCCTGCTCGGATTCGTGATCGCCGAGGTCTTGTGGGAGCGATTTCCGGGTGCAGACGAAGGAAGCTTGAGCCGGCTGCGGGCTTCCCTGGTCAAACGGGAATCACTCGCGATGCTAGCACGGGGCCTGGATCTCGGCGCTTACCTGCGGTTGGGGGCTGGCGAGCAACACTCCGGTGGCCATGCGCGGGAGTCGATCCTTGCCGATGCCTTGGAGGCGGTCTTTGCCGCCGTCTATCTGGATGCGGGCTTCGCAACGGCGCGCGAGGTGGTATGTTCGGTGTTCGCGGCGGCTCTCGATCGGGTGCAGGCTACCGGTACCACAAAGGACCCGAAGACCCACCTCCAGGAGCTGCTGCAGGCCCTCAAGCGACCCCTGCCCGGCTACGAAGTGCTGCAAGTCACTGGCAGCGATCACTCGCAGCAGTTCAAGGTGCGCTGCGTGCTGGCCGATGGTGCCGAAGAGGCCCAGGGAAAGGGCACGAGCCGCCGGCGTGCCGAGCAGCAGGCGGCGGAGCAGATGCTCGATCTGCTTGCCGGCGGGGCTGCGGATTCATCATTCATCATTCCGCATTCAAGGTGATCCGGCCGTGGTGGGCAATAATGCTTCGTTCGCCCTCTCCCCAAGCCCTCTCGCTGCGCTCGGCGCAGGCTCAACTTACCTGAACGGGTCTTAAGATGCGCCAAATCGTATTGGACACTGAAACCACAGGCCTGGAACCGTCGGAAGGGCACCGCATTGTCGAGATCGGCTGCGTCGAGCTAGTCGACCGCCGCCTTACCCGCAACAACTTTCATCAATACCTGCAGCCGGACCGGGAAATCGACCAGGGGGCGGTGCAGGTTCACGGCATCACGAATGAATTTCTGCGCGATAAGCCGCGCTTTGGCGACATCGCAGAGAATTTTCTGGGCTATGTCGGGGGCGCCGAGCTCATCATCCACAATGCGCCCTTCGATGTAGGCTTCCTGAACCATGAGCTGGACCTGTGGCGGAAGGATACGCAACCCATCGGTGAGCTGTGCCGAATTACGGATACCCTGGTCATGGCGAGGTCCCTGCACCCTGGACAGCGTAACAGTCTCGACGCCCTATGCAAGCGCTACGAGGTAGACAACTCGCAGCGGGATCTGCATGGTGCCCTGCTAGATGCGGAAATCCTGGCCGACCTTTACCTTGCCATGTCGGGGGGACAGGTCAGCCTGTCCCTGGGTACTTACGGTAGGTCGGAGACCGACGGCGCGTGCGCGGGCCCGCATCGGCTTTCGGCGCAACGCCCGCCCCTGGTCGTGGTACGGGCAGGTGCGGAGGAACTCGCAGCCCACCGGACCCGGCTCGCCACGATCAACGAGGCGAGCACTGGGGGGTGCCTGTGGCTCAAGATTTGGTCCTAGCGTAGCGCAGGCGCCCCCGCCTGCACTTCGGAATGATGAGTGATGAGTGATGAGTGACGGGACTCACCATTCCTTCGGCAACGTGCCATTGGCGGCAGTCAGGCGCGCTCTCCGCGCTCGATGACGACGCCGACGCCTTCGGCATCGGAGACGGCGCCGATTTTGTTGAGGCTGAGCCGTACCCAAGGTACGCTGAACTCGTTGCGGATGATCCCGGCACAGCGCTCCGCCAGGGTCTCCACCAGATCGACCTGGCTGGCGCCTACGAACTGCTTCAGACGTCTGGAGACGGCCCGGTAGTCGAGGGTGTCCTCGATGCGATCACCGGCCGCGGCCCTCGCCACGTCCGTGCTCATCTCCAGGTCCAGAACGACCGGTTGCTTGATCTCCTTCTCCCAGTCATGGATGCCGATGACGGTCTCGATGCGCAATCCGCGCAGGAAGATGATATCCATGGAGGCTCCTCTTTTGATTTCCCCGGAAGCGGTAATGATCTATCAAGTATACTAAAGCCTTATCAGGGCACGTACCCGCGCGCTTCCGGCCTGAAAGACAGAACCCGACCGACGTCGCGGATCGACCAGCGAGGTACGATGCCTGGGTTAGGCCCTATGCACTAGGTTTTTTGAAATCATGACTACCGATCTTACCACCGAGATCCTCAAGCAAATCCGAGACGGCATCAAAGAGTTGCGGGAGGACTTCAATCAACGGCTCGACCAGACTAACTCGCGTCTTGGGCGGGTAGAACAAGGTCTTAATGACCTCGGCAAATTCATGCGCCGGATTGCCCTCGATTAAGCCAAACACGAGCGATTCCATACCCACCATGTGGAGCGCCTGGAAGAGGACGTAACCGACCTGAAAGGGCGTGTCCAAAGGCTCGAACAGGTCGTGCTTTGGACTCCCTCTATTCCCCATCGAGCCGAACCTTGTCTGCCAGTCCCAGATCATCGAGGATCTGGCGGAGGTCCGAGGTCAGGCCCCCTGCCACCTCGCGGTCGACCGCGACCGAGAAATCCACGCCGACCTTCTCTGAGCTTCGGCAAAACCTTCGTCCCCAGGCAATTCCACACCTCGGGCGGGACGGAACCGCCCAGTCGAATGGTCGTAGTCCGGGTCCCAGGCGTCGGCTCCGGGTCCGGCTCAGATCCGGGATCCGGTTCGGGCACCGGTGCAGGAGGCGCCGGCTTGGGGGTCCGGAGCAGGCTCCGGAACGCCGACCTTCAAGGCTTGCGCCCTGGCCTTTGTGAGCAGGAAGACACCTGACTCGAAAGCCACCTCGTCCGCAGCGACCGGCTCCCGGAACCAGATCCGCTCATAGGTTCCATCCGGCTTCCGGCCCGAGGCGAGCCCGAAATCGCCTTTTTCGATGAACTCGACGATCTTGCTCCGCAGGATAGTGTCGGGATCGAGCAGCCGGGTGAGCGAGCCGTTCAGAAAGCTCTGCCGCAGGCTGGTCAACGGCCAGGTGCCGGATTCCTTCAGCGCGGGCAGCCAGTTGCGGTCGATGTAGCCGGCACCAACCGATTCGTTGAGGAGCGCCGCCGACTTGAGCACGGAGATGACCCGCCCACAGAGGGTCTCGCCGCTGCTGGAGTGGCCGGCCCCGAGGTCGATGGTCCTGAGTCCGTCCGCTTCCTGGTGATCGGCGATCACGGCAAACTGATAGCCGCCGCAGACCTCCTCCTTTGCGGCCTCTTCCGCGGTTGCGACCTGCGACCGGATCCCGGCGCGATCCGTCCGGTCGAAATTTCCCCCCAGCGTCCCCTCGGTGATTTCCCGGCCCACACGCCTCCACGCGAGCCACAGCTCGACCTTCTCCCGAAGATCCCGGCCCGGCTTCTTGATGCACCACACGAGCGAGCCGGGGTAGAGCCGCGGGGACTTGCCACGCTGCTTCGTCCACTCGGCGATGTTCTCCCGCGGGGAAGCGCTGCCGGTCCACTCGGCCTCCGGCTCGGCCACGACAAGCGTGAGCCGCGGCGTGTCCGGGACCTCCGCGCCGTCGCGGGGAAAGGGCACGACGGGAGTCCCAGCCCCACGCCGGAACTCGTCTTCGACCAGCTCGCGCATGGCGGGCATGATCTCGGTCGCTTCGTCCAGCAATGCCCGGCGGTCGTTGACCACCTTCTTCAGCGTGGGCTGGTGGCCGATCCTAAGGTAGTGGTGATTTTTGAAGTGATATCTAGCCAACAACCGGCAATAATTCGGTATTATAGCGATGTATGAAGAGTTCTAAACAAATCTCATGCATTTTAACACATTTGGAAAAAGAAAATGTCTTACGTACGAAGCGTGCCAACTGTTTCCGTAAGGCATTATTCCAACGCTCAATATGAGCCGTTTCCCCCGTTTCTTTACGCGATCCCAGAGTATCCGACAGGTGTTTTCTCTGCGATCACCGCAGGCAGAGGCGAAGATTTCTCGGGTCTCTCTGTTCATGGCAATCCAGACCCACACTTTGTCTTTGCTACGAAAGACAAAGGACCACAACTCATCCACATCCAGCGCAGGAATCTTTTTGCACTCAACAGGTTGTAGCGTCTCTTCAAGGGGTGGGAGGTCATTCGCCTGTTCTTTTAACCAGGCGCTCAATGTTCGGTGCGAGACCCCAAACGTCCGTTCAATCCCGCGCATACTGGATCTTTCTTGATAAACGTTTATGATGAGTTCTTTCTTTTCTTCCGTACGCATTTGTGCCATTTTTAGTGATTACCTTTAATGATTACCGATAAATCCATCTACCCTATCACTTCAAAAATCACCACTACCCCCAACCTATATTAAGATGTTCGGCTGTGGCTAACGCCAATTCTACTCTCACCCTCAACGGCGGGACCATCGCCAGTATTCGGGAGGTAGGGCGAGCGCGTATATAAGTTGTATCGAACAAAGTAGAGTGGGGAAAGTAGGGGGAAACGGCATTTGGAGTTTTCCGCATGACAAGCAGCATTGAAGAACATTTTTCCCAACTGGAGGATCCTCGGGTCGAGGGCAACCAACCTCACGGATTTGTGGATATTCTGATTCTTGTGATCTGTGCGGTCAGCAGTGGTGCTGAGGGATGGGAAGCCATCGAACAGTTCGGCAAGGCCAAGCTGCAGTGGCTGCGCCAGTTCGCGCCCTTTGCCAGGTGTCCCCTTTCACGATTGTATTGCCAACGTCATCTCACGGCTCTCGGTGAAGGGATTTCAAGCGTGTTTTGCCAATTGGACCGAAGCGATCAGGCAGGCCAGCGGGGGTGAGGTCATCGCGGTGGACGGCAAAACGGCCTGCGGCTCGCGTGATCGCAAGCGTGGGCGTGCTGCCCTGCACATGGTCAGTGCCTGTGCGGACAGCAATCGGCTGGTCCTGGGCCAAGAGGCAACTGCGGAGAAATCCAACGAAATCACGGCGATCCCGAAGTTGCTGGAGCTTCTGGAACTGACCGGTTGCCTCGTTACCATCGATGCCATGGGTTGTCAGCGTGAGATTGCGGGGCAGATCATCGACCAGGGTAGCGAGTATGTGTTGGGACTCAGTGGACAAGGATCATGGGCGCCTGGAAACGCGCCGCTACTGGATCACTGAAGAGCTGCGAACCCTCCCCAATACGGAGTCGGGTAGTGGTGATTTTTGAAGTGATATCTAGCCAACAATCGGCAATAATTCGGTATTATAGTGGTGTATGAAGAATTTTAAACGAATCTCATGCATTTTAATACATTTGGAAAAAGACAACGTCTTACGTATGTACGAAGCGTGCCCACTGTTTCCGTAAGGTATTATTCCAACGCTCAATATGAGCCGTTTCCCCCGTTTCTTTACCCACAGGGCGCTGTTGCTCGCTCGGAATGACGGCTCGATACGCGCTCCAATAATCACTGAAAACGATGGCTTCTTTGTAAGCAGACGGTACGCGATCCCAGAGTATCCGACAGGTATTTTCGGTGCGATCACCGCAGGCAGAGGCGAC
>Ga0209785_1000440_pt1 | contig 12077 bp, 13 predicted proteins | sample WorMetG1BERMUDA2_FD_187403 | JGI IMG/M metagenome (GOLD analysis project Ga0209785, IMG submission 187403) | Marine gutless worms symbiont microbial communities from Max Planck institute for Marine Microbiology, Germany - Inanidrilus... ...
GATCAATCCCGTACGCCCAGCCCATGAAAACCTCCCTGGCTAAAAACACCAGGGCAGGGAATCAGACATCGGTTAAAAACGATTCTACGTTCGTCAAATGTGCTCTATGTCGGCCATTACCTGGGTCCGTTGGACGCGCTGATGGCGCGGCGCGACGACATCCTGTTCATCGGGTTCCAGGAACGCCTGGACGCGGATTTCGAGCGGCTCAAGACCCTGCTCGGGCTTCCCGCCGGATTGACCCTGCCCAGCGACCCGGTCGTCGCGCACCGGCGACTCGACGGCCAACCCACCGCCCTGGACGCACAGGCGGTGAAAAACCTGGAGACCTGGTACGCCGAGGACATCCGCCTCTACGAGGCCTGCCGGCGGGAATTCGCGGTCGACGGCTCGCCGGCGACACCCGGACCCTGACCAACGCGCCGGCGACGCCGCTTAGGCGTTTTCATTTCACCGCCGGCGCGCTACACAGGAAGCCGATGACAACGGGGTGAATGGGTTTTTCATGGCCGCTTCCGGTTCCAAGAAGGTGATTTACGCCGCCCTCGCCGACAACGCGTTGATCGCCGTCACCAAGTTCGGCGCCGCCACCTACACCGGCTCGTCGGCGATGCTCAGCGAGGCGATCCACTCTCTTGTCGACACCGGCAACCAGGGGCTGCTGCTGTACGGGATGAAACGCGCCGCCAGGCCGGCCGACGAATCGCATCCGTTCGGCTACGCCTCGGAGATCTATTTCTGGAGCTTCGTCGTCGCCATCCTGATTTTCGGCCTCGGCGCCGGCATCTCCTTCTACGAAGGCGTTCACAAGGTGATGGACCCGCACGTGGTGACCAATCCGACGGTCAACTACATCGTGCTCGGCCTGGCCATGGTGTTCGAGGCCGTCGCCTGGTGGATCGCCTACAAGGAGTTCGACCGGCGGCGCGGCTCGCTCGGCATCATGGCGGCGGTACGCCGGTCGAAGGACCCGGCGGTGTTCACCGTGCTGTTCGAGGACACCGCGGCGATGCTCGGCCTGATCGTCGCCTTCATCGGCATCGCCCTGGCGCAGTACCTGCAGATGCCGGTGCTGGACGGTGTCGCGTCCTGCGTCATCGGGCTCATCCTGGCGCTGACGGCGGCGTTCCTGGCCTACGAGTGCAAGGGCCTGCTGGTCGGCGAGGGCGCCAACCGGGCGACCGTGGACCGCCTGCGCGGCATCGTCGCCGAGACACCCAACATCACCGCCGTCAACGAGCTGCTGACCCTGCACTTCGGGCCCACCGATTTGCTGGTCACGGTCAGCCTGGACTTCAAGGACGGGGTCGATTCGCGCGAGGTCGAGGCGTCGATCTCCGAGCTCGAACGGCGCATCAAGGAGGCGCAGCCCGAGGTCAGCCGCGTGTTCGTCGAGGCGCAGAGCTGGCGCGGCCACGAGCGCGACGCCGAATTCGACGAACAGCGCAGGCAACAGACGGAACAGGGGGGAGACGATGCAGACGGGAGCGGCGGTTCGGGCTGACTTCCTGCCCCTGGACGAGCTGGCGGCGGTCCGCGCCGAAAACTGGCGGGCGCAGACCGAGCACGTGTCGCGGCAGTCGGCCTTCTATCATCATCACCTGAATGGCCGGGCCCTCGACCCCCGCCTCGAGGCGCTCGGCGATGTGCCGTTCACCGACAAGGAGATGCTGCGCGCCGACCAGGCGGCGCACCCGCCGTTCGGCTCCTACCTCGCCGCCCGCGCCGACGGCATCGCCCGCCTGCACCGCACCTCGGGGACCACCGGCACGGCGATGAACCTGGCCCTTTCCCGGCGCGACGCCGAGCTGACCGCGATCGTCGGCGGCCGCGCCCAGGCCGCCGCCGGCCTCGGCCCCGGCGACCGGGTGGTGCACTGCCTGAACTACCAGATGTGGATGGGTGGGTTGACCGACCACATGACACTCGAAGCGACCGGCGCCACGGTTGTTCCGTTCGGGGTCGGCTCGACCGAAACCCTGATCCGCACCATCCGCGAGCTGAAGGTCACCGCGATCTCGTGCACGCCCAGCTACCCGGCGGTGCTGGAACGGGTGATCGCCGAGCGCTTCCCGGACCTGACCCCGCGCGATCTCGGCCTGCGCCTGGGCCTGTTCGGCGGCGAGGCCGGGCTCGACGATCCGGCCTTCCGGGCCCGCCTGGAAGCGACCTGGGGTTTCGCCGTGCGCAACGCCAACTACGGCGTCACCGACGTGCTGTGCAATTTCGCCGGCCAGTGCGAAGCGACGACCGACCTGCACTTCATGGCCCCCGACGTGCTGCAGGCCGAACTGATCGAGCCCGAAGGCGCTAGCCCCCTGCCCTGGCAGGCCGGCGAAACCGGCGAGCTGGTGCTGACCCATCTGGCCAAGGACTGCCAGCCGCTGGTCCGCTTCCGCACCGGCGACCTGATCACCCTAACGCATACCGAGACCTGTGCCTGCGGCCGCACGGCACCGCGCTTCCGCGTCGTCGGCCGCACCGACGACATGGTGGTGGTGCGCGGCATCAACGTGTTCCCGACCATGGTCGCGGCCGCGGTCAACCGCATCGGCGGCCTCGGCGGCGAGTACCGCATCGTGCTCGACGGTCCCGGGCCCCACGACCATCTGCCGGTCGAGGCCGAAGCCGCCGCCGATCCGCCCGATCCGGACGCGGCGGCAGCGCTTGTCGACCTGATCAAGCGCGAGATCGGCGTCACCGCCCGGGTGCGCCTGCTCGAACATGGCGCCCTGCCCCGCACCGCCGGCAAGACCCGCCGCGTCATCCGTCACAAAGGAGAGACATGATGTCCGTCGTCCTCAGCGACCTGCACGAAGGCGTGCGCACGATCACGCTGAACCGTCCCGAGCGGCTGAACGCGATGAACGGCGAGCTGATGAGTGCGGTCTCGGAAGCCTTCGTCGACGCCAATGTCGACGACGCCACCCGCGCCATCGTGTTCACCGGCGCCGGCAAGGCCTTCTGCGCCGGCGACGACCTGAAGGACCACGTGCAGCCCGAGACACGGGCCGAGGCCGAAGCCCTGGTCGGGGTATTGCAGGACTGCACCCGGCACATGGTGCTGGGCGAGAAGATCATCGTCGGCGCGATCAACGGCTGGGCCGTCGGCGGCGGCTTCGAGTGGGCGATCAACTGCGACCTGCCGATCTGGTCCGAGGAGGCGCACGGATTCTTTCCCGAAATGGACTGGGGCCTGTTCGTGACCGGGGCAGTGACCGCGCTGCTGCCCGGCATCGTCGGTCTGGTCAAGGCGCGCGAGATGCTGATGCTGGGGGAGAAATACGACGCCTGGGCGCTGCACGAGGCCGGGGTCGCCTGGCGGGTGGTGCGCTCCGAGCGGCTGCTGCCGGCGGCGCAGGACACCGCCGCCCGTCTCGCCGCCAAGCCGCACGCGACCCTGCGCGATTTGAAGCGGATCACCAACGAAGCCGCCTTCGCCGGCATCGAGCGGGCGCTGGAGCGCGAGACCGAGGCCTGCGTGCGTAGTTTCCTCGATCCCGAAACGACCGCTCGCGTCGAAAAATTTTCCGGTTAGGATAGTCCCAACGCACAAAAAGGCGATTTGGGGATGCTTGACCGGGAGACCATTGGCTGGAGCGTGTTCCGCGACGGATCGGATCCGATCCTGATCGGGGACCTGAACGGCATCGTCGTCGACCTGAACGCCGAGGTCGAGCGGGCTTACGGCTGGCCGCGCGACGAGCTGATCGGCAAACCGATCAAGACCCTGGTACCGTCCGACCGCCACCATCAGGCCGACGACCTGCTGCGCCGATGCCGCGCCGGCGAGGAGGTGCGCCACATCGAAGGCTTGCGCGTCACCCGCGACGGCACCGTGGTGCCCGTGCTGCTGACCCTGTCGCTGTTGAAGGACGATACCGGCACCGCCGTCGGCATCGCCACCACCGCCGCCGACCTGTCGGCGCTGAAGCGGGCGGAAGAACGCTCGGCGCAGATGTCCAAGGTGCTCGCGGACGGCTCCGAGCCGATGATCATCGAGGACCTGGACGGCATCGTGCAGGAGATGAACGCCGAGGCCGAGCGGGTCTACGGCTTCTCGCGCGACGAGCTGCTGCGCCGCTGCCGCGGTGGTGAGGAGGTGCGCAACATCGAGGGCATCCGCATCAACAAGGAAGGCGTCGAGCTGCCGGTACTGCTGACGCTCTCGCTGCTGCGCGACGACCATGACGAGCCCGTCGCCATCGCCTCGAACGCCGCCGACATCGCGGCGCTGAAGCAGGCCGGGGCCGAGCTGCGCAGCTACCAGGACCACCTGGAGGACCTGGTCGCCGAGTGCACCGAGCAATTGGCCGAGACCAACAAGTACATGGCCGCGGTGTTGGAGAGCATGACCCAAGGCCTGATCGCCTTCGACGAGAACCTGAAGCTGGTCGCCTGGAACAGCCACCTGCGCGACATCCGCGGCTACCCCGAGGACCTGTGCGAGCCGGGACAGAGCTTCGAGACGTTCATGCAGTACGATATCGATCAGGGCGAGTTCGGCGAAGGCGACGCCGGCCGGCTGTTCACCGAGCGGGTCGTGCAAGCGCGGCGGTTCGAGCATCACGCCTTCGAGCGCACCCGCCCGGACGGCCGCATCCTCGAGATCAAGGGCGGCCCGATCCAGGGCGGCGGCTTCGTCAGCACCTTCGATGACGTCACCGAGCGGCGTCAGGCCGAGCGCGCGCTGGCCACTGCTCACGGCCTGGTCACCGAGAGCATCGACTACTCAAGCCGCATCCAGCGCTCGCTGCTGCCACCCGATGATTCGCTGTCTGACAAATCCGCCGATCACTTCGTCGTCTGGCAGCCGCGCGACGTCGTCGGCGGCGACCTCTACTGGCTGCGCAAGTGCCGTGGCGGCATGCTGCTGGTGCTGGCCGACTGCACCGGCCACGGCGTGCCCGGCGCCTTTGTCACCATCATCGCCACCGGCGCGCTCGACCGCGCCCTGACCGAGTTTCCCGAGGGCGAACCGGCGACCCTGCTGGCGCGCATGAACCGGCACGTGCAAACGGCGCTGAGCCAGGACGACGGCAAGGGCGAATCCGACGACGGGCTCGAGCTGGGCATCTGCCGCCTGGATGACGCCGGCGCGTCGCTGACCTACGCCGGCGCCCGCTTCGACCTGTGGCACGGCCTGCCCGGCGAGGCGATCGAAACCCTGCGCGGCGACAAGAGCGGCATCGGCTACATCCACATCGATCCCGACCAGCGCTTCACCGCGCACGAGCTGCCGGTACGCCCCGGCGAGCGTTTCTACATGTCCAGCGACGGCATGATCGACCAGATCGGCGGCGAGCGCCGGCGGGCCCTCGGCAAACGCAGGATCCGCGAGTTCCTGGCCGAGACCAGCCGCGAAACCATGACCGAGCAGCGCCGTCACCTGCTCGACGCCTTCGCCGACTACCAGGGCAACGAGAACCGCCGCGACGATGTCTCGATGCTCGGCTTCCAGCCGCTCGACGCGTAGCCCAGACAATTTGGGGAGGACGAACCATGCAGGACCGACGCGGCAATCCCGTGTCCCGGGGCAGCGCCGAGGCGCTGGACGCCTACGACAGCGCGCTGCACCAATTGAACATCTACTGCGGCGATCCGATCGGCACCATCGACGCGGCGATCGCGGCGGAACCGGATTTCGTGATGGGCCACCTGCTGCGCGCCGAGATCTTCATGACCATGTGGGAGCGCGGTGCCGTCGCAATGATCCAGGAGAGTCTGGACAAGGTCGAGAATCTGCTGGCGGGCTGCACCGGTCGGGAACGCGCCCACGTCGACGCGCTGAAGACCTGGGTCGCCGGCGACTGGCGCGGTTTCCAGGCGCGCATGGACCGCCTCCTGACCGACCATCCGCGCGACCTGCTGGCGCTGCAGATCGGACACCTGGCCGATTTCTACAACGGCGACCGCGACAACCTGCGCGGCCGCGTCACCCGCGCCCTGCCGGCCTGGAGCGCCGAGGATCCGGGCTATGCCTACGTGCTCGGCATGCTCGCCTTCGGTCAGGAGGAATGCGGCGCCTACGCCGAGGCCGAGGAGATCGGCCACCGCGCCCTGGCGTTGGCGCCGGATGACAGCTGGGCCCAGCACGCGATCGCCCACGTGATGGAGATGCAGGCGCGTCAGGCGGAAGGCATCGCGTTCATGGAATCGCGCACCGAGCACTGGGCCCAGCCGGCCAACCTGTTCGCGCATCACAACTGGTGGCACACCGGTTTGTTTTACATGGACCAAGGCCAGACCGCGCCGGCGCTGGAAATCTATGACGCTCACGTCCGCCCTGCTCCCCAGGACGCCGCCCAGGATGCGGTGGCGGAGATGCAGGTGATGCTGCTGGACGGCGTCGCCTTCCTGTGGCGCATGCACCTGCGCGGGCTCGATGTCGGCGAGCGCTGGACCGAACTGGCCGATCGCTACGAGGCCAAGAACGACGCCGACGGCGAAGCCGGTTTCTACGTCTTCAACGACATGCACGCGATGATGGCCTTGTCCGCCGCCGGCCGCGACGCAGCCGCCGAAGCCCGCGTCAAGGTGGTCGAGACGGCGGCCGACGGCGCCGGCAGCAACGGCGCCATGACCGCCCAGGTCGGCCTGCCGATCGTCCGCGCCGTCCTGGCCTTCAGCCGCGGCGACTACGATGCCGCTGTCGAGCAGCTGATGCCGGTGCGTTACGGCGCGCATGCCTTCGGCGGTTCGCACGCCCAGCGCGACATCGTGCACCGCACCCTGATCGAGGCGGCGATCCGCGCTGGCGACGCCGCCCTGGCCCGGGGCCTGGCCGAGGAACGGGTGGCGATGAAGCCGGATTGCCCGTTCAGTCTGGATCTGCGCGAGCGCGCCCGGGCGGCCTGAATCCTCCGGTTTCGCGACCGCGGATAGGGTGTCGGAATTCTTTCCACCCGCCCTGCTTCGCCGCCTGACTTCACGGCATTGTGACCCCTAACACCTTGAAAACGCTGACATGGCACACGAATTGCTGGAGTAGAGGCAAAGGCGCACAAAGAGGCGCTTCAAGGACAAGGGATCTGTCTGGGGACAACGAGGGGGACCGAACGAGTGTTTTGAGGGGTTTGAGTACCTGATGAACCGAGGTCCTGAAATGACAAACGGCTTCACGCAGACCATCGCCAAGGCGTTTTTCACCGCGTTGATTTTACTCGCACTCGTGCTGGCCGTCGGGCCCGCGCTGGCAGCCGACGGCGCCGCGCGGATCGGTGGCTCCTGGGCGTCGAAATCGGCCGCCGCACTGGGCGCCATCGCCCTTCTCGTGGTGCCGCAAGCCCACCACGCCGACCATTTCGCCGCGCGACTGCAGAGCGACGATTGAACATCCGAGTTCGAGGGGCCTGCTGACTGGCGCCCCTCGCGACCGTTCGAGAACCCCCATGTGATCCTCTCTCGACGGTTTAAACTGCCCCCGCAGCCGAAAAGGCGCGGGGGCTCTTTTTTTGCCCGCGCCCGTGGCCGCCGCCGGAGCTTCAGCGGCGCCAGCCCTCGATCTGCGCGATGATGAAATCCGTCTGGTCGCGACATGCCGACGCATTACCTTCCATGCGGCTGAGCACCTGCTTTCCCATGGCGAAGGTCAGCAAGCTCTTTGCCGCGCTCGCGGTGTCGAAGTCCGCCGGCAGCTCGCCGTTGTCCCTGGCGCTTTCCAACGCTCCTTCGAACAGCTCGCGCATGCGTCGGAAATGGTCGTCGGTGATCTTCTGCACGTCGTCCAATTTCAACTCGACGTTCTCGATCGCCGTATTGACCATCAGGCAGCCGCAGGCGCCCGGCGCGCCCTCCGCCGTCATGTTGCGGAAAAAGCGGATGATGCCGTCCAGACCGCCACCGCGCAGCGGCACCAGGGTCGTTTCCCGCGACATCGCGAGGTAACGCTCCAACGTCTCCAACAGCAGGCCGTTCTTGCCGCCGAATTCGGTCTGCAGTGCGAACCGGTTGATTCCGGTCATGCCTTCCAGTTCGCGCACGCCGAGATTGCGCACGCCGCAGGACCAGAAGGCGTGCATCGCCAAGTCCAGGGCCTTTTCGCGGTCGTAGGTCTTTTTTCGCGGCATCATGGTCTTCTCGGCTTTCCCGATCTCTCTATAGCAAATATCTAGACACATGTCTTGCATTATGATATCTAGACAATTGTCTTGTTTTACATGAAAAAGGGAGGCTCACATGGCCACGATCCAGAAAACGGTGGAAATCGACGCGCCGCTCGACGCCGTCTGGCCGAAGATCGCCGACGCGCAGAACATCGCCAGCCTGATCGGCTTTCTCGAGTCCAGCGAGGTCGATGGCGACCAGCGGGTCTGCACGCTCGCCGATGGCGGCCGCCTGCTCGAAAAGATCGTCAGCGTCGACGAAGGACTGAAGCGGGTGGCCTATTCGATCACCGAGTCGCCGCTCGGCATGGAATACCACGCCGCCTCGATGCAGCTGTTCGGTGACGGCGGCAAGACACGGTTCGTCTGGACCGTCGACCTGGCGCCGGCGGCCGCCGCCGAGCACCTGGAGCCGCTGCTGCAATCGGCCTGCGAGGACATGCGTTCGACGCTGGCCGCCTGAGCGCATCGGCACCGACACCGGTCCAGCGCGCTTTTGCATCCGAATCCTCCCCGGCTATACTGCCGCCGGGGAGGATCCGACCTTTGGACGACGAACGGGACTACCGGTTGATCACGGTGCGGCCGCTGGCGCCGGCGCTCGGCGCCGAAGTCGGCGGTGTCGACATCGCGGCGCTGGACGACGACGCCTGGGCCGAGATCGACCACGCCTTCCAGCGGCACATGGTGCTGTTCTTCCCCGACCAGGACCTGACGCCGGCGCAGCAGGTCGCCTTCGCCGCCCGCTTCGGCCCGGTCGGGCGCTACCCCTTCGCCGACCCGATCCCCGAGCACCCGGACGTCATCGCCATCGTCAAGGAAGCCGAGCAGACCAGCAACTTCGGCGGCATGTGGCACACCGACACCACCTACCTGGAGCGGCCCTCGGCCGGCTCGGTGCTGTACGCGCGCCAGACGCCGGCGGTCGGCGGCGATACCCTGTGGGCCAACATGAGCCTCGCCTACGAGACCCTGTCGGATGGCCTGCGCCGGCTGCTCGACGGCCTGCAGTCGGTCAACAGCGCGGCCAAGAACAAGGCCTCGCTGCGCGAGGACCACCTGGCCACCGGCACTATGGAAGGACGCGACACCGAGCGGCAGGACGAACTCGGGGCCGTGCACCCGGTGGTGCGCACCCATCCGGTCACGGGGCGCAAGAGCCTGTATATCAGCCCGGCGCACACGGTGCGCTTCGACGGCATGACCGAGGCCGAGAGCGCGCCGCTGCTCGACTTCCTGTTCGCCCACGCGGTCAAGGAGGACTTCACCTGCCGCTTCCACTGGCGGCCCGGCTCGCTCGCCGTGTGGGACAACCGCTGCACCTGGCACTACCCGCTGAACGACTACCACGGCCACCGCCGCGAGATGCACCGGGTGACCATCGACGGGGAGCGGCCCGCCTGACATATGCCGACAATTGAAACCGCGATCATCGTCGCCCTGGTGTTCCTGCTCGCCGGCACGGTCAAGGGAGTCATCGGCATGGGCCTGCCGATCACCTCGCTGGCGCTGCTGACGGCGCTGCTCGACTTCGAGCGGGCGGTGGCGCTGATGCTGATCCCGTCCTTCGTCACCAACGTCTGGCAGGGCGGCGTCGGCGGCCATTTCGTCGCCATCGTCAAGCGGCTGTGGGCCTTCCTGCTGCTCGGCGGCGGCCTGACCACCGTCGTCGCGGCGCTGGCCGGCGGCGTCGACGCCCGCCTGCTCGCCGGCGGGTTGGGTGTCGTGCTCTGCGTCTATTCGGCGGTCAGCCTGGCCACCCCGCAAGTGCCGCAGCCGGGCCGGCGCGAGGTCTGGATGTCGCCGCTGATGGGCGCGCTGACCGGCGTCCTGACCGGCCTGACAGGATCGTTCGTGTTCCCCGCCGTGCTGTACCTGCAGGCCCTGCGCCTGCCGCGCGACACCCTGATCCAGGCGATGGGCATCTTCTTCACCGTGTGCACGGTCTCGCTGGCGATGGCGCTGGGCAACCGCGGCGTGGTCTCCGGTGAACTGTTCATACTCTCGACCGGCGGCGTGATCCCGGCCCTGCTCGGCATGGCGCTGGGTCAGCGCATCCGCAAGGGACTGTCGGAGCGGCGCTTCCGTCAGGTGCTGTTCTCGACCCTGATCGTGGTCGGCGTTTTCATCGTCGTGCGCAACATCATTCTCTAGCCAGGAAGCGCCCCGGCCGCGTCCCGGTCGCGGCACCGTCGCGCCACACCGCCTGGCCGCCGACGAACACCGTGTGGATGCCCGCCGCCGGCTGCTTTGGATCCTCGAAGGTGGCGGCGTCGAGCACGGTCTCGGGGTCGAACAGGGTCAGGTCGGCGTGGTTGCCCTCGGCGATCACGCCGCGCCCGGCCAGTCCGAACACTTCTGCCGTCAACCCGGTCATGCGGTAGACCGCTTCCTCCAGGGTCAGCAATTCGGCCTCGCGCACGTAGCGGCCGAGCACGCGCGGAAAGGTGCCCCACAGGCGCGGATGCGGATGCCGGTCGCCGGGAATGCCGTCCGAACCGACCATGGCGCGGCGGTGGGTCAGGATCCGGCGCAGGTCGCCCTCGTCGATGGTGAAGTAGTTCGCGCCGGCCGGCATCAGCCGCGCGATCGCCTCGTCCCGCCCGACGCCCCAGTCGGCGGCGATGGCGTCGAGTTCGCGGCCCGTGACCTCGGGGTGCGGATCGGACCAGGTGACCAGGATGCGCTTGGCCTGCGGCGCCCAGTCCGGCAGCAGCACGGTCGAGCTGGCGGTGTAGGGATAGACGTCGAAGTCGAGGTCGTGATCGGCGCGCGCCGCCTCGATCGCGGCCAGGGTGTCGACGCTGCGGCCCCAGTTGGCCTCGCCGGCGCATTTGTGGTGCGAGATCACCACGCGGGCGCCCGAGCGCTTGCCGATCTCGACCGTCTCTGCAATCGAGTCGAGCACGCCCTCGCCCTCGTTGCGCATGTGCGTGGTGTACAGGCCGCCGTGCGCCGGCAACCGCTCGGCCAGGGCGACCACCTCGTCGGTCGGCGCCGCCTGGGCCACCGGATAGGCCAGCCCGGTGCTGAGCCCGATCGCGCCTTCGCCGAGGGCGCGGTCGAGAACCTCGACCATTTCGTCGATCTCGGCGACGCTGGCCGGCCGGTCGATGTCGTTGTCCATGGCGTCGATGCGCAAGCTGGCGTGGCCGGCGAGCAGCGCCAGGTTGAGCGCCGGCGACGAGGCCTCGAAAGCTTCGCGGTAGGCGGCGACGGTCGGGAAGCGGTAGTCCTCGGGCCCGCCCAGCAGCGCCGCCAGCGGCACCCCCTGCCCCGGATAGCGGCGCGGCGCCAGGCTGATGCCGCAGTTGCCGGTGATCACCGAGGTCACCCCCTGCGACACTTTCGCGGTCATCGACGGGTCGGCGAACACCGCCTAGTCGTCGTGGGTGTGGGCGTCGATGAAACCGAGCGCGACGACCAGGCCGGCGGCATCGATCTCGGTCTCGGCCTGCGTGCCGGTCAGATCGCCGACCGCGCTGATCCGGCCATCCGTCACCGCCACGTCGGCGGCGACACGGGGCCCGCCGGTGCCGTCGATCACGGTGCCACCGCGGATGATCAGGTCTGAGTGGTCGCCTTTCATGTGCCGGAAGCTCTGTTGCCGTCGATGTTGCGTCTCATTTGATACAATGGCACAGTTTTGTCGAGGCAGGACATTGGATTGCTTTTTTGCAATTCCGTGCAGGACTTGATCTTGAACGCGAGGAACGCCTTATGATCATCTCAAAATCAAGGGTTTGTGCTTCCGGTTTATTCGCAGGCTTCCTGGCCCTAGAGCACATTTGACGAACGTAGAATCGTTTTTAACCGATGTCTGATTCCCTGCCCTGGTGTTTTTCGCCAGGGAGGTTTTCATGGGCTGGGCGTACGGGATTGATCTTCGGCAGCGTGTGGTGGATGCGATTGAGGGTGGCTTGAGCCATCGCGATGCGGCGGAGCGGTTCAGCGTTGCGGTATCGACGGCCG
>Ga0209785_1000441_pt1 | contig 12063 bp, 10 predicted proteins | sample WorMetG1BERMUDA2_FD_187403 | JGI IMG/M metagenome (GOLD analysis project Ga0209785, IMG submission 187403) | Marine gutless worms symbiont microbial communities from Max Planck institute for Marine Microbiology, Germany - Inanidrilus... ...
AAAACAGCGCAACCCAAGGCCCAGCGACGCCAACCAAGCTACAAGCGCACCCGCCCGACCGTTTTCACACGGCCAAGACCCATCCCAGACGCTTGAGCGCAAAGAGACAACGGCGGGTCCGATGAACCGCCCCCGAGACGAACAAAGGGAAGTGTGAGGGTCGCGGTCGGTCGCCGAGCTTGCGGCACTGGCGACGGATCGGCGATCCCCGACGCGCCAAAGACCGACGCCGCGAGGCCCTGGTTTTCAGGCTGCGGGGAACTGCCGTCTCAAATGGTGCGCGTAACCTTCGTATCGCAACCAGCAGACCGAAATCGAGAGCAAAGGGCAGGTGGGTTCTTGGGACCATTTGTGAAATATTAGATGATCTAGCTTGGAGTTGCCGCACGGAGGCAATCGGTGACAGAGCTGAGTCTCGCCCGGGCCAGCCTTCAGGCGCATGAACCTGCCCCTGCCTGGTCTATGCGGGTGCGGCGACGTGGGTATCAGCGCCTGCTGATCATCCGCTCGCAGATCAATCTCTATTATTTTTGGGAAACACGCTGGTTCTTCATCGCCTTCGCGCTCGGCGCCGTGATGCTGACCCTGCCGTTGCCGGAAGGGCTAAGCCGCGAAGGCATGATCGTTTTGACCATGTCGGTCGTCGCAACCGTTCTGTTCGTCACCGAACCGGTGCCATTGCCGACCGTCGCATTGTTGATTGTCGCCGCTCAGATCCTGCTTCTTGGAATCGATTCGACCCGGGTGGCCAAGAGCCTGATGAGCGACTCCGTGCTCTTCATTATGGGTTCGCTGATGTTGGCGGTGGCCGTGGTCAAACAGAAACTGGACAAACGCCTGGCCTGGCTGATCGTTCGAACGACCGGGACCCGAACTTTCCGGATATGCCTTGGGATCTCTGTCGTCTCTGGTGTGCTCGCCTCGTTTGTTGGCGAACATACAGTGGCGGCCATGATGCTGCCGGTTGGCGTCACGTTGATCACGCTGACCTCGGACGACAAAAAGAAAGTCCGCAACCTGGCTGCCGTTCTCTTGTTTTCCATCTGTTACGGCTGCTCGGTGGCGGGCATCGGCACTCCCTCTGGCGGTGCCCGCAACGCGATCATGACCGGCTGCTGGAAAGAGTTTTTTTCGACCCCGGTGATCCCGAGACGCGACGTTTTCTCGTCGATTACATCCGGTGGATGGCGTACTCGTACCCGGTCTTCCTGATGCAGTTGCCGCTCGTTACCCTCATTCTGTTTGTCACTTTCAAGCCCGAATACAAAAGCCTCAACCGAGCCGTCGCCAAGCTCAGAGCGCAAGTCAGATCAGACGGACCGATGGCCCCCGCGGACTGGATGGCAATCCTGTTTTTCGTCCTGATTCTGCTGAGCTGGATCTTCGCCTCCGAGGTGGTTGGCATGGGCACCGTGGCGATTCTCGGCGCGGCGGCCTTTCTGATCTCGGGCCTGGTCAAGTGGGAGGACGTCAACTCGGGCGTCAACTGGGGCGTCGTGCTACTCTACGCCGCAGCGATCTCGCTTGGTGTGCAAATGAAAGACACTGGCGCGGCCCAATGGATCGCTGAGAGTTTTATTGCACTGTTGACGCCGATCGGCGCCGACCACGGCATTGGTCTTTGGGCGGCAGTGTCTGCTCTGACCACGGGCGTGACGAACACCATGTCCAACGGCGCAGCGGTCGCGGTACTTGGTCCGATCGTCTTGAAGGTAGCCAGCGTTGCCGGCGAGAGCCCCATCGTTATCGGCTTCATTACCGCCGTGTCCTCGTCGTTCGCTTACCTGACGGTGGTGGGAACCCCGGCGTGCACGATCGTTTTTGCCGCCGGCTATCTGAAGACCGGCGATTTCCTGACCGCGGGCTGGCGAATGGTCCTGATGTCGACCGCAGTCATGTTGATCGCGGCGGCGATGTACTGGCCCTTGCTCGGAGTGTGATCACAGCCGGAGGACGGTCGTGGCCATTTTTCGACGACGTATGACTGCGGTGGAGCGGCAGGCCCAGGAGGAGTTTCGGGCGCTCCGCGAAAGCAGGCGCAACCGCTTCAGGATCCTTGTCTGCATCGACGGCTCCGAAGAGTCATACGAGGGCCTCCGATTCGCCGCCGAGATCGGCCGAGGTGATGAATGCGACATCATCCTGCTGTTCGTGCGGCCGTTCGATCAGGGACTGCGGACCGGCGGCCTGCAGATGAACGTTGCCCGCGAGAACATGCTGGAATGGGGTCTGGAACTGCGAAGCGTTCAACACCTCAAGAAGGGGCTGGAGGTGCTCATAGAGCTCGGGCGAATGGATGAAGAATGGCATTTCATGGCGAGCCACAGCGAGGTCAGAGGCGATCCGGTCGGCGACCACAAAGTCGAGTACCACCACGAGAGCGGGAAGACCATCATCCTCAAGCTGAAGACCGCCCCGGACGCGGCGAGCGGCATCCTCGATCAGTACGAACTCGGCCCCTACAATCTGATCATCTTGGGCGCCCAGCACCGCTGGCAGGGTGGCTTCCGCTCTCTCTGGGATGCTGGGGTTACACAGAAGGTCGCGATGCTGGCGCCATGCTCGACGCTCGTCACTCGGAAAGGTCAAGATGACGAGAAGCGCCTGATCTGCATAGACGGCTCAGCGCACTCTTTGGATGCGACACGCCGCGCAGCGGTGCTCGCCAAACACTTGGCGACGCCGATCTCGCTCTTGTCCGTGGTCCGCAATGACGAGGACCGCAGCGTGGTCGAACGCCAGGTTGCCGATGCAAAGGCCGCGCTTGAGGACATCGGGATCGACGTTGCCGATGCATTGGTTCGGTCGGGCGACCCCGTCGAGCAGATCATCAAGATTGGCGCAGACTACAAGCTGATTGTCGTCTCGGACTCCGGCAAATCACGCATCAAGCGCTTCCTCATCGGCAGCGTCGCCTTCGGGGTCATGGGCCACGCTCGCACCTCCGTACTGAACGTGCGCTAGAGCCGCCCGCAGAACGGTCGTCACGGGGATGCCGGGTCGTCGTGGCCGACGCGGCATCATCGGGGAATGTCTAATCTGAGCCCATTGTTAAGAGCCGCTCTCAGGAGCATTGCGATCCGCGCGACGCGTCTGCCGGGAGGCTGATCAGCCTCGAGGGATGGCGAGTTCCCTCGTTTAGACGGCATCGGGACCATATCCAAACACGCGCAATGCGAGTCTTTTAACAAACTTTCGCTGGACTCCCGAACACAACCGCCTTTAGGGTCTTCGCACCTGCACACGAACGTTCGAGGGGATAATCAAAAGGGTGTGCACAAGCAGCGGCTGTCCTAGGTGGGCAGCCGGAGGGGGGGGGTGTTTGTGACCGACGTACCGTACTACGTCGAAGCCCTGATGAGCGGCCATTCGTGGGCGGATGCGCTAGGCGAGGCGGTGACCGTCGGCTACGCGTTCCTCACCTCTGAGCTGCTGTCGCACGATTCCACCGGGATCGACCTTTCCGAACCCTTCGCGCCGCTGAATGACGCCCAGATCGCCGCCGCCGCGCAGGCCATGGCGTCGTGGGCCGCCGTCGCCAACGTCACCTTCGTCGAGACCTCGGCCGCGGAGGCCGACATCACCTTCGGCGGCGCCGACCTCGGCGACGGCATCGCCGGGTTCGGCGGCTTTCCCGGCACCGACGCCAGCGGCGAGGTGTGGATCTCGACGACCGACGAGACCCTTGAAGCACCGGTGGCCGGCAAACACGCCTTCCAGGTGTTCGTTTCGGTCGTCGGCTACGCCCTCGGCCTCAAGAGCGCGCTGAACTGGGACCCGACCAGCGGCGAGCCGCTCCCCGAAATCCCGGTCGAGTACGAGAACGATCGCGAGCACACCATCCTCTCGCTGTTCAAGGACACCGACGCCGACGACGAGCCGCGCGGGCCGGTGCTGTACGACATCGCCGCTGTCCAGCACCTCTACGGGGCCAACACCGCGACCAATGCCGGCGACACCACCTACGACCTCGGCGCCGACGGCCACCCGTTCATGGTGCTGTGGGACGGCGGCGGCCACGACACCGTCGATCTCTCCGGCCGAACGGCGGCGACCGACATCGATCTGCGCCCGGGCTACTTCACCGACTCGGAGGGCCTTTACAACTTCGCCATCGCCTACGGCACGTCCATCGAGGACGTCATCGGCAGCGACCACGACGACCGGATCGCCGGCAACGACGGCGCCAATGTGCTCTCCGGCGAAGGCGGCGCCGACCTGCTGGACGGCAACGACGGCAGCGACCGCCTGGCCGGCAGAGACGGGAACGACACTTTGTATGGCGAGCTGGGCGACGACGCGATCTCCGGCGGTGCCGGCGCCGACAGCCTGATCGGCGGTCCCGGCAATGACCGGCTTTCCGGTGGCGAGGGATCGGACACGGCCTGGGGCGGAGGCGGCAATGACCGCATCGCCGGTGGCAGCGGCGATGACCGCCTGTTCGGCAACGCCGGCCGCGACATGATCATTGGCGGCGGCGGCGACGACGAAGCCTGGGGCGGCACCGGCAACGACACGCTCAGCGGTGGCGACGGCAACGACGGGCTGAGCGGCGGCACGGGAGCCGATTCCCTCTACGGCAATGGCGGCAGCGACGTGCTGAGTGGCGGCTTCGGCGCCGACACCCTTTCGGGCGGTGATGGCGACGACACCGTCACCGGCGACGCCGGCGGCGACACCTTGGCCGGCGGCGACGGGGCCGACACCCTGACCGGCGGCGCCGGCAATGACCGGATCGATGGTGGCGGCGACAACGACCGGATCTCCGGCGACGGCGGAAACGACACCGTGACGGGCGGTGGTGGCAACGACGGTCTCAGCGGCGGCGGCGGAGACGACACGCTGTCCGGCGGCTCCGGCGACGATACCGTGTCCGGCGGCGCCTGCGACGACACCATCGCCGGCGGCTGGGGCGCCGACGTCCTGATCGGCGGCACCGGGAACGACTGGCTGGACGGCGGCGGGAACAACGACCGGATCATCGCCGGCGCCGGCGCCGACACCGCGTCCGGCGGCGACGGCAACGATATCGTGAGCGGCGGAGCCGGCAACGACCTGCTGCTGGCCGGCGACGGGGCCGACGCCTACCTTGGCGGCGCCGGGTTCGACACCCTCGATTTCTCCGCCGGCGACGATGTCGGCGGGATCGAGGACATCGGTGGACTGGACGACATCGACGATGTCGATGAACTGGACCTCACCGACGAGGACGCGCCCGAGGACGCCGAGATCGACTGGCAGGCCCCGGAGTTCAGCGAAGAAGCCGCCACCGGCAAGTTGCTCTACGATCCGCCCGGCGATGCCAGTGGTGGTTACGCCTACGACGACGTATGGTTCGGTGCGATCACCTCTATGCCTTTCTACCCCAGCTACGGGTTCTACGCGCTCGTCATCTCCACCTCCACGGTCGTCTTCGACCCCAATGCCGACGGCACGGCGGATCCGGGGATCACCATCGACCTGGCCGCCGGGTCCCTCACCGATGTCGACGGCACCGCCGAAACGGTCCGCGGCATCGAAGCGGTGATCGGCACCGATCTGGCCGACGCCATGGCCGGCAGCGACGCCGGCAACCATTTCGACGGCGGCGAGGGCCAGGACCGTCTCACAGGCCGCGGCGGCGCCGACACCCTGGATGGCGGCGCAGGCAAGGACACCCTCGACGGCGGTGAAGGCGACGACCTGCTCACCGGCGGATTTGGCGACGACCTGTTCGTGTTCGGCGCCGCAGACGGCACGGACCGGATCACCGACTTTGTCGTCGGCGCCGACGCGCTGTCGCTGATCGACGGCACGGCCATCACCGGCGTCGAGGAGACCGACGTCGACGGCGACGGCACCACTGACTCGGTCGTCACGCTGACCGGCGGCACCGTGGTCGAGCTCCTCGGCGTCTCCGGCATCACCGACACCGACGACCTCCTGGGCTCTTGAGCGCCACACCCCGTCCGACGGCAGCCCGTCAGACCGGACAGCGAGCACCTCACACACCGTAGGGGCGGGTTTAAAACCCGCCCCGACAACGGTGCCGCTGGTGACCTGCCGATCGACCTATCCGCACGCCGCCGCCGTCGTACCGTGACACGCCAACTGAGCGGTGTAGACTGCGCCGCGAACCGAACGGGAGGCTTGCCGATGCGATTGCGAGTGTTGATCGCCACCGTCTTGATCCTTGCCGGTTTCGCCTCCTCGGCGAAAGCGGCAAAGGACGAGCTGGTCATCGGCATCACCCAGTTCCCGTCCACCTTCCATCCGTCCATCGATTCCATGCTCGCCAAGTCCTACGTGCTCGGCCTGGTGCGCCGGCCGCTCACCGTCTACGACAAGGACTGGAAGCTGATCTGCATGCTCTGTGTCGAGCTGCCGACCATCGAGAACGGCGGCGCGGTTCCCGAGCGCACGCCCGAGGGCAAGCGCGGCATCGCGGTCACCTACACCATCCGCCCGGACGCCGTCTGGGGGGACGGCACGCCGATCACCACCGCCGACGTGATGTTCACCTGGAAGGTCGGCCGCCACCCCAAGAGCGGTGTCATTCCCAAGGAGTTCTACCGCAGCCTCTACAAGATCGACGCCGTCGACGAACGCACGTTCACCCTGCATTTCGACCGCCTGACCTTCGAATACAACGCCGTCAATTCCTTCGACCTGTTGCCGGCGCACCTCGAACGGCAGCCGTTCGCCAACCCGGTCGAGTACCGCAACCAAACCACCTTCGACACCGACACGACCAACGAGGGCCTCTACTTCGGTCCTTATCTGATTTCGGAAGTCGAACCTGGCTCCCACGTGGTCTTCGAGCCGAATCCGAAATGGTGGGGCAGGAAGCCGGCGTTCCGCCGCATCGTCGTCCGGGTGATCGAGAATACCGCCGCCCTCGAAGCGAATTTGTTGTCGGGCGCCATCGACATGATCGCCGGCGAGCTGGGCCTGACCATCGATCAGGCGCTGGCCTTCGAGGCCCGCCACGGCCGCCGCTTCACCATCCGCTACAAGCCGGGGCTGATCTACGAGCACATCGATCTCAACCTCGACAACCCGGTCCTCGGCGACGAGCGGATCCGCAAGGCGCTGATCTATGCGCTCGACCGCGAGGCGATCAGCGCCAAGCTGTTCGCCGGCCGCCAGCCGGCCGCCGATTCCAGCGTCAACCCGCTCGATTGGGTCTATGCCGACGACGTTCCCCGCTACGCCTACGACCCGAAGAAGGCTGCGGCGTTGTTGAGCGAGGCCGGCTGGAGCCGGGTCGTCCGCGGTGTTCGCGTCGACGCCGACGGCGACCCGCTGACCCTGGAGATCATGACCACCGCCGGCAACCGCTCGCGCGAACTGGTGCAGCAGGTGCTGCAGAGCCAGTGGAAGCGCCTCGGCATCGACGTCCGCATCCGCAACCAGCCTGCCAGGGTGTTCTTCGGCCAGACGGTCACCGAACGCGCGTTCACGGCGATGGCCATGTACGCCTGGATCAGCGCGCCCGAGAGCGTGCCCCGGACGGCGCTGCACTCGGCGCACATCCCAACCCGGGACAACAACTGGGCCGGCCAAAACTATCCCGGCTACCGCAACCCGGAGATGGACACGCTGATCGAGGAGATCGAAGTCGAGCTGGACCGCGACAAGCGCCGCCAAATGTGGCGCCGCCTGCAGCATCTCTACGCCACCGACCTGCCGGTCATCCCCCTCTACTTCCGTGCCAACCCCTACGTGCTGCCGAAGTGGCTGACCGGCGTCGAGCCCACCGGCCACCAGTACCCGACGACCCTTTGGGTCGAGAACTGGCGGACGCGGTAGGGGCGGATCGACAACCGATCAGGGCGTCTCTTTCTCCTTCCTGAACGCACGGAAACTCCAGGCCAGGATCACGATCACGGCGGCCTGGGCGACGATGACGGCTGGCCAGATGCGATCGAACTCGGGGACGAAATACTTCTGCGGCCCGAAGGACACCAAGGCTGTGAGGGCAAACAGAACCGCAATCACGCCGCCGATACGCGCACCACGGCACAGCAGGTGGTATGCCGCGGCGCCAATCGCCAACGAGGCTCCGAGGAACGGTCCGAGCGCGAAGGGCGGCACGTCGAGGGGCGGATGAGGCGCCGTTCGCGAAAAGAGCGCAAGCAGCATCACGCCGGTGAGCGTGAGCAGAACCAGAATGGCGGCGCTTGCGGGATCGCTGTTGGGGCGTGCAGAGCTGTCAGACTCCAGCATGACCTCTCTCTAATGGTTATCCGCACCCATCGGTACACTTGTGATTATCCGTACTGATTGGTACGGTTCATGTCAAGGACTCGTATGGTGGGACTCCAGGCATGAAGGCTGCAACACGCGACAAGCGTCGTGACGAGATACTGAACGTCGCGACCGAAGTTCTCTCGGAAAGGGGATATCGGGACGCCAGCATGCTCGAGATCGCCACGCGCGCGTCGGCGTCGAAGGAAACCCTCTACGCTTGGTTCGGCGACAAGCGGGGTCTCTTCGAGGCAGTGATCGTCCGGAATGCGCGATCCGTGCAGGCCGTGCTGCAACACCATCTCGAAGGCGACGCCGGCGTCGAACGCGCGCTCGTCGACTTCGGCCAGGCGTTGCTGCGATTGCTCCTGCGCGATAGCGCCGTAGCGATCAACCGCGCGGCAATCTCGGAGGCGCAGTCCGATCCCAGCCTCGCACAGATCCTATCGAGCGCGGGACGCGAAGCGACGTTGCCGATGTTCATCCGCTATCTCGAACGGCAGCGCAGACGCGGCACATTGAGCCTGGACTCGCCGTCGCAAGCGGCGGAGGACTTCCTCGGTCTGCTGATCGGCGATACCCAGGTCCGACGCCTCCTCGGTCTTCTGGGATCACCGAAGAAGGGCCGGATCGAAGCCCGCGCAACGCGCGCCGCGAAGATCTTCCTGCGCCTGTATGCGCCGGCGTAGGGGCGGGTCCAAGGACCCGCCCCTACGGCCGTGGAGTTGGTCCGCCGGGGAGCGGACCGGGGTGTTTCCGCGAACGTCTACCGCTTGGCGGTGCGCCGCCGCCCGGCGGCGAACACCCCGGCGAGGCCAAGGCCGAACACCGCCGCGCCGCCCGGTTCCGGTATCGACGCCGACGCTTGCGCGAGGGCCAATCCCATCTGATCGGACGAGGCACCAGACACGATGCCCTCGTGGATCGTATCGAAACAGCCGAAACCTGCACTGGTGTTGATAAGGCCGGCGTTGATCGAGACGCCGCCGGTGTTGGTCTCGATGTGGACCCGGCCGCCGCCACCGCAGCCGCCGAACTTCGCGCCGTCGCCGCCGCTGACGTCGATGAACGCATCCGGACTGAGGACGACGCTGAACCCGTGCAGCCGCACGCCGCCGCCGGAACCGCCGCCGCCGCCCTGCAGGTCGGGGCCACCGTCGCCGCCGCTGGCATCGATGATCGCGCCGAGCAGGACCAGGAGGCCGTTGGCGCCGATCTCGAGGGCGCCGCCATCGGTGGCGAAGCAGCACTTGCCACCCCCACCGCCTCCGCCGCTGCCGCCCGTGAGCGCCAGCGCCAGGTCGCCGTATGGGTCGCCGCCCCGGGCCGTGCCGATGCCGCCCGAGTTGCCGCCACGGCCGCCGAAGCCGCCGCCGGCACCGCCGAAGTTGGCGATACCGCCGCCGATGCTGTTCTCGCCTTCGCCGCCGCCAGGCCCGCCGCCGTCGGCGCCGTGAGAGAACACCCCGCCGCCGCCGTGGAAACCGCCGGCGACGCCCTGGCCGCCGGGCCCGCCGAAGCCGGGTGCCGGCTCGTCCATGCCGTCACCGCCGCTGATGTCGATGGTGCCCATGACGCCGCCGAGACCTTGGAAAAGGATCGCCAGTGGCCGGCTGCCGGTGACCGTCAGGTTGCCGAGGCCGCTGCCGCCGGCCAGGGCGAACACGGCGACGCCGTCCCGCTCCTCGCCGCTAAAGCCGCCAAACGTCAACGCGTCGGTATCCACCGCGAAATGGCCGCTGACCGGATTAGGACTGATGAGATCGAAGTCGCTGGGGTTGAAGGGCACCGCCCCTGCCGTTGCCGGCGCAAGGCCCAATGCCGCGGCCACCCCTAGGGCCGCAAGGGCAAAACGTCTGCTAACCACTTGAACTTCCTTGGCTTTCTTTGTCTGCTCCGATTCTGGAGCCCGTCCGTTCCGCCAAGGAGCGCGGTGCGGGCCGGTTGGTCCGGCCGTCTTGTTGCGAGGACTCTGCCGGAAAATGGTTAACAAGGACCGAATCGCCTTCCGCGGTGATGCAATTCGGTGTCAAGCACCATATTGCACGCAAAATGGGTCCCTTCACCGTTCACCAACGACCAACTCCGTAGGGGCCGGTTTATGACCCGCCCGCAATCCCGCGAACGCGTGCATCTGATCGCCGCAAACGACACGGGGGCGGGTTTGAAACCCGCCCCTACGTGTGTGATGCTTCGCCGATCGCAGGTCGACGCGACCGCCTACTATCACACGGGATTGAGCTTGATAGGACCGACACCATGCGTATTCCTACCCACCCCGGAACTGTCCTCGCCGAGGAGATCGAAGCCCGCGGCATCAGCGCCGACCGGCTCGCCCTCGACCTGGGCGTACCGGCCAGCCGTATCGGCGAGATCATCCGCGGCCAGCGAGGCGTTTCTCCGGAAACGGCCTTGCGGCTAGCGCGATGCTTCGGCAGATCGCCGACGTTCTGGCTCAATCTCCAGGCCGCCCACGACCTTGGCGTCGCTGAGCAGCGGTACGGCGACGAGATCAAGCGCACGGTCCGAACCGCGGCATGAGCTCTTGCCGCCGGCATGGCGCGTGAAGACATCCTTCGACATGCGGCTCCGCCGCTGCTCAGGATGAGGGGAAAATCCCGGTCAATACCCCATTCCTCATGCTGAGCAGGCGCGCGAGCGCCGTGTCGAAGCATGCTTCGGGGAGTCGCCCCGTCGCCCGTCCTGTATAGTTCCCGCCATGACGCGCTTTCTCGCCGAAAGATTGCTGCAGTCCGTCCTCGTGCTGGCGGTGATGTCGTTCGTCATCTACGGGCTGATCGGACTGATGCCGGGCGACCCGGTCGACCTGATGATCAGCGCCGATCCGAAGATCACCTCGGAGGACGCGGCGCGGCTGCGCACCCTCTACGGCCTCGACCGGCCGATCGTCGAACGCTACGGCAACTGGCTCTCGGCGGCGCTCTCCGGCGACCTCGGATACTCGCGCCTGCATGCCAAGCCGGTGCTCGAGGTGCTCGGTCCGGCGCTCGCCAACACGGTGACGCTCCTCGGATTCGCCTTCGTGTTCTCCATCGCCATCGCGCTCCCCGCCGGCATCGCCGCCGCCGTCCGCCCGTACTCGCGCCTCGACACCGCCGTCAACATGCTAGCCTTCGCCGGCATCTCGGTGCCGCCGTTCTGGCTCGCGCTCCTCTTGATCATCCTGTTCGTGGTGGTCCTCGGCGTGCTGCCGGCCGGCGGCATGGGCACCGTCGGCACGGAAGGCTTCTGGGACTCGGCCAAGTTCCTCGTCCTGCCGGTGGCCAGCCTGACCATCGCCAGCGTCGGCGGCCACACCCGCTACGTCCGCGCCTCGATGATCGAGACCCTGCGCCAGGACTTCATCCGCACCGCCCGCGCCAAGGGGCTGACCGAAACGCGCGTCGTCGTCGGCCACGCGCTCCGCAACGCGATGATCCCGGTGGTGACCATCATCGCGCTCGATTTCGGCACCCTGTTCTCGGGCGCGCTGATCACCGAGACCATCTTCGCCTACCCCGGCATGGGCAAGCTGATCTTCGATTCGATCATGGGCAACGACTTCAACATGGCGCTGGTGGCGCTGCTGTTCGCCACGCTGCTGACGCTGATCGGCAACCTCGCCGCCGACATCGCCTATGTCGCCCTCGACCCCCGCATCTCGTTCCGCGAGGTCGACGCATGACCGGCACCGGACTCGTCGCCCTGGCCGGCCGGCGGTTCCTCCGCCACCGCGTCGCCGTCGGCGCGCTGGCGGTGCTCGCCGTTCTCGTCGCCGCGGCATTGGCCGCCCCCATCGTCGAGGCCGTGCTCGGCGCCAGCGCCGAGCACGGC
>Ga0209785_1000444_pt1 | contig 12010 bp, 9 predicted proteins | sample WorMetG1BERMUDA2_FD_187403 | JGI IMG/M metagenome (GOLD analysis project Ga0209785, IMG submission 187403) | Marine gutless worms symbiont microbial communities from Max Planck institute for Marine Microbiology, Germany - Inanidrilus... ...
TCCACCACACGCTGCCGAAGATCAATCCCGTACGCCCAGCCCATGAAAACCTCCCTGGCTAAAAACACCAGGGCAGGGAATCAGACATCGGTTAAAAACGATTCTACGTTCGTCAAATGTGCTCTAGGGCCGCCGATCCGCGCCTGGCACCTGCACCGGGTGATTCCGGCGAAAGCCAAAATCCTCGCCGTGGTGATGATGACCGCCAGTTTTATCTACGTCTATTTCTGGGTCGCCGATGACTGGCGCCTGCCGACCCTACTGGCGGCGGTGATGATACCCTCGGGGCTCTACGTCGTCACCCGCGCCAGTTCGGTCACCGACTCCGGATTGACCAGCGAGGCCAGATCGCCGGGATCGCGGCCATCGTAGATCGCCCGGATCACCCGGCGCATCACCTTCATGCTGCGCGTTTTCGGCAGGTCCGACACGAACACGATGTCCTTCGGCCGGAAAGCCGGCTCCAGCGCCGCGACGACGGCGTCGCGCAGGGCGTCGGCCACCTCTTCGCCGGTCTCCTTACCGGGGCGGGGCACGCAGACGCAGAGTACCGTTTCGCCCTTGATCGGATCGGTGGTCGCGGTCGCCGCCGCCTCGGCGACGAGGCCGGTTTCCATCAGCAGCGATTCGACCTCGGACGGGCCGCAGCGCTTGCCGGCGACCATGATCGTGTCGTCCGAACGGCCGTGCAGGAACCAGGTTCCGTCGGCGTCGACCGAGGCCCAGTCGCCGTGCACCCAAAGGCCGGGTATGCGGCTCCAGTAGGAGTCGATGAACTTGTCCGGATCCTTCCACAATCCGCGGCTGAGGCCGATCGACGGGACCTGCAGCACCAGTTCGCCCATGGTGCCGTTCGGTGCCTCGGCGCCGTCGGGCAGGGCGACCCCGGACCCCATGCCCGGTACCGCCGCCGAGAAGCCGCAGGGCTTGTGCGGCTGGACCACCGTGTTCGACAGGATGCCCCAGCCGATCTCGGTGCTGCCGCTGACGTTGATGATCGGCACCTGGCGCTTGCAGAGGTGATCGAAGGTCCACCACCAGGAGTCCGGGTTCCACAGCTCTCCCGACGCGATCACCACGCGCAGCGATGTGGTGTCGTACTTGTCCAACTCCTCGGTCCCGTAACCCATCATCGCCCGCGCGATCGTCGGCGCCATGCCCAGGTAGGTCACCTTGTGGTCCTGGATCAGGCGCCACAGGCGGCCCGGCTCGGGATAGTCGGGGGTGCCCTCGGCGAGGACCAGGGTGGCGCCGAAGAAGGCGGCCGAGACGATTTGCGTCGGTCCGACCAACCAGCCGATGTCGGACATCCACAGGAACCGGTCGTCGGGCTTGAAATCGGCGACCAGGCCGATGTCCCCGGCGGTCTTGGTCAGGAAGCCGCAATGCGAATGCACCGTGCCCTTGGCCTTTCCGGTCGTGCCCGATGTAAACACGACCATGAACGGATCTTCCGCCGGCATGTCTTCGGTCGCGGACTGTGCGGGGATGCCGTTGCCGAGCGCGTGCCAGCGGTGATCGCGTCCGTCCTGCCAGTCCATCTCGATGCCCATGATGTCCAACACGACGACGTGCTCGAGGGTCGGCACCGACCGTGCCGCCGTGTCCAGGGTCGACTTCATGTCGATGGTCTTGCCGCGCCGGCGTGTGCCGTCGGCGCACAGCACCGCCCTGGCGCCGCCGTCGGTCAGCCGGCTGACCAGGGCATCGGCGCCGAAGCCGGAGAACAGCGGCAGCACGATGGCGCCGATCTTGGCGATGGCGAAGAACGCGACCACGGTTTCCGGCAGCATCGGCATGAACAGGCCAATAGCGTCGCCGCGGCCCAGGCCCAATCCGCGCAGGCCTTCGGCGAGGCGGCAGACCTCGATGTCGAGGTCGGCGTAGGACCAGGTGCGCACCTCGCCGTCCTCGCCCTCCCAGATCACCGCCGCCTTGTCCATCACCGCGGTACCGCGGTGGCGGTCGATGCAATTGAGCGTCAGGTTGGTGGTGCCACCGAGGCACCATTGCGGCCACTGCACGCCCTTCGAGATATCCAGGATCTCGCTGTACGGCGTCGAAAACTCGATCCCGCAATGCCTGATTACGGCGTCCCAGTACCAGGCCGGATCGGCGTTCGATTTGGCGATCAGGGCGTCGATGTCGGCCAAGCCCTCGGCGCGCAGGAAGGTGGTCAGATTGGCGTTCTCGATGATGTCGGGCGTGGGCTGCCAGGCATGGCTGGTCGTTGTCATGGGGATCCCTGGTCGTTGGACGTGAAGACTTCCACCGCGGCGCCGACGCCGCGGAGTTCGTGATGGCCCAGCGAGCGCCAGGGGCCGGGGTGATGCGCGGCGATCGATTCCGACACCAGGAAATTCTGCCCCAGGGTCTTGCACAGGCCTTCCGGCCGCGCCGCCTCGTTGGCGGCGGCGCCGATGACGGTGAATTCGACCCGTTCCGGCACGCCGATGTTGCCATACATCACGTCGCCGAGGTGCAGGGCGATCCCGTAATTCAATGGATCCTCGCCGGCGGTCTCTCGCGCCGCGTTGGCCGCGGTGATGCGGGCGATCGCATCCTCGGCCGCCGCCACCGCGGTGGCACAGGCCTGTTCCGGCGTGCTATCGGCGACTTCGGCGCCGCCCTGGCGCGAGATCGGGAAGATCGCCAGCACCGAATCGCCGATGAAGCGCAGCACCTCGCCGCCGCCGTCGAGCACGGCGCCTGCCATGCATTCGAAGAACGCGTTCAGGTGGGCGAGGAACTCGCCGCGTGGCAGGCGGTCGGCCAGCGGTGTGGACCCGCGCAGATCGCTGAACCAGATCACCGCGCGGATGTCCTCGCCGTCGCCGCGCTTGATCTGGCCGGCCAGCACGCGCTCGCCGGCCTGGGCGCCGAGGTAGGCATCCAGCAGGTTGCGCGCGACACGGCGCAGGGCGAAGGCTTCGGCGATGCGCGCCAGCGCCGGCTGCACCGCCGTTAGGGTCGCGATGTCCTGCTCAGAAAATCCGTCCTCGGCGTCAGTCGACCAACTGACGGCATGGGTGGCGCCGGTGGTGAACACCAGCGGCATCATGATGTAATCGGTGACGCCATCGGCGCGCAGTTCACCCAGGACCTTGTAGTCATCCGGACAGTCGGTTTCGAGCAGGCGTCGGCGCACGGTTTTCCGCGTCGCGGTGACGTGCGGGATCGGGTTGTCGGTGTATTCGTCGGTTTCGACGATATCGAAGGAGGCTTCGGCCACGCGCACCTCTGCGGCGCCCCGCTGCCAGAAAAACCCACGGCCCATGACGTTGGGGTGCAGAGTGGTGACGAACACCGCCGCGCGCGACAGCGGCAGACCGGCGGCGGTCAACTTCGTTGACAGTTGGAACAGCACGTCCTGTGGCATCGGCGCGCTTTGGGCGCCCTCGATCAGCCAGGTCACGGCGTCGTCGGCGAGAGTCTGATTGAACGGGTCCCGATCCGCCATGCGCGCCAATCCCGATACCAATCCCTATTGCAGGCTCTGAAGGATCTGCTTGGCGACCTGGCCGGCGCGTGTGTTGCGGTCCAGCGACAAGTTGTCGAGCACCTCGAACATGCGATCGTGCGTTGGCGCGCAACGAGGCCGCGGCCGCCTGCGCCGTGAGCAATGCGCGCATTTCGTTGCGCTCGGGTCCTTCCTGGATTTCGGCCCTGGGCCGTAGGTAGGCGAGGCGGGTCTTCAGCTGATCCCTGGGCATCCATCCCTGCAGCAATCGGGCGATTTTTTCGACGAAGGCCTTGTCACCCGAGGCGTAAAACGCCGCCCACATCATGTCCAGGTCGAAGGGTACGGTGATCGGACGATGCAGGTCGTCCACCGGTCGCGCCCCGCCGAGTCTTGCGAAAACCGTTTCGGTTGTAACGTCGCCGACGGGGTTCGAGCCGGGCGCACCGTCATAGGCGCGCTGCAATACCTGGAGGGCGGCCTGACGGTCCTCGACACCGGAGAGGGCGATGGATCGGGCAAGCACCAGCATATGGTATTTCATGCCGCCGGCGGCGGCCTGATTAGCCAGGGACATGGCCTGCTCCGGATTCAGACGGACGATGCGTGAATAGAAGGTCGCCGCGACCTTGTTGAAGTTGAGCCGCCTGCCGACATCCATCTTCAACAGGAACGGGTCCCAATCGATGCGCATGAACTTGGCCAAGGCCTGTCGGGGGTCTGGCCGCTTGTAGTAGTTCGTGACCAGGGCCACGTATTGATCGATTTCCTGCTTGGTCGCGTTTTCCTCCGCCGGCGCGGGCGCGGCCTGCGCGGTCAACAGAACCAGCGGCAGAACAGCGAGGATGAGGAAGTGTTGGAAGACGCGCATCGGGTCATCCTGTTTTGGGGACGTTTTTTATTAACTCGGCGCTTTCGGCGGCGAAGCGCCAGTCTACGCTTTTTCCTCGGCACGAACTATCGCCATGATGCGTCCGCGCGCGGCCGTCAGAAGCTGCGCCCGCGCGAGGCCATGCCGCCGTCGATATCGATCACCGTGCCGCTGACATAGGCGGCGCGGTCGGAAACCAGGAAAGTCACCATGTCGGCGATCTCGGTGCTGTGTGCCGGACGGCCGAACGGCAGGTGGCCGAGCATCTCCGGCCAGCGTTCCTTGTCGCCGAACTCCATCTCCGCCTTGCCCTGCATCAGCGCGACCATGCGGTCGGTGGCGGTCAGGCCCGGATTGACCCCGACGATGCGGACACCATGCCCGGGCGAGACGCCGCCGAGGGTGCGCGTGAACATGTTCAAGGCGGCATTGCCGGCGCAGCCGCAGACGTAGCGCGCGTCGGGCACCACGCCGGCCAGCCCGATGACGTTGCAGATCACGCCGGACTCCCGGTCCCGCATCGTCTCGTAGATTTCACGCGACAGATTGACATACCCAAAAACCTTTAAATCCCAGCCCGTTCTCCAGGTATTTTCATCAATTGCATCAATATCTCCGCTGGGAATGGCGCCAGCGTTATTGACCAAAATATCGATCTCGTCGCATTCCAGCGCCAGGACCTCACAATTCGTTTCCAGGGTCAGGTCCATGGCGTGAACTTCGGCCTCGACGCCGAATTCGTCGCGGATTGCCGCGGCTTCGGCCGCCAGTTTGTCGGCCGAACGGGCGTTGAGGTGGACGTGCACGCCCTCGGCGGCGAGGGCACGGGCGACGGCCAGACCGATCCCCTTGGAGGCGCCGGTGATCAAGGCGCGTTTGCCGGCCAGATTCAGTTCCATGACGTGGTTCTCCCTGTGTATGTCGCGGTGATAATGGGCGGCGGGGGCGGGGCTGTCAAACTTCGGACACGGTCTCGTTATGAACAATGTTCATTTTCGCCTTTATCTCGCCTCATTTTAATTGTACGGTGTTCATCAATGACAACGGAAATGGCTTTGGAACCATGAAAACCAGCGAACACCGGATTGACGACACCCTCGTTGTGTCCCTCGAGGGCACCACCGATCTGTGGCATGGTGCGGCGCTGCGCCGGGTGCTGCTGGATGCGGTCGCGCGTGCCCGTGCCGTGCTGGTTGACCTGTCCGGTGTCACCATCGCCGACAGCTCGCTCGCCGCCAATCTGGTCGAAGCCCTGGACACCGCGCGCAAGGCCGGTGTTGACTTCGCCTTGACCTCGGTGCGACCGGCGGTGATGCGGGTGTTCGAACTGGCACGGCTGGATCAGGTTTTCGAGGTGCATCGGGACCAGCCGCCGGTCGAACAGGCACCACGCAGGTAGTCCTTGAGTCGAGCGTGAGGCGATAAGGCAGCAGAGCGTTCTGCCAGGCGCCGGGGAGCCGTAATGAAAATGCGGTCCGTGATCAGCAGTTTCTCGGCCGTCAAACGACCGATCACTTGTCTTGCCTTCTTGGTCTTGGGTCTGGGGAGCATTCCGATGATTGAAGCGAGATCGGTTGGTCACGCTCCGACCGCGGACCCGCAGCGGTTGAAGGCCGATGTCGAGATGTTGACCGAGATCCGGCCTTCCCGATCAGCGGCGAACTGGCAAGCGATGCAAATCGCCGCGTCGCGGATCACCACGGAATTCCTCGAGACGGGCTGCCGCTTTCGCACCCAGGGATTCCGTGTCGTCGTCTGCGAGCCCGACAACTCGCAACTCCTGGGCAGCGGCCTGCCGCAGGAGCGCGACGCCGACGGTGCTCCGTCGGTCAGCCATCCCAACTTCCGCCCGCACCTGATGCAGGGCTGGAGTCCGGATTTCATCCCCAAGCTGGCAGAGGACGTTGTCGTCGCCGAGCTGATCGACGAGATCATTCCGATCAATGGACTCGACTCGCTCAGGCTGGCGAAAGACCTGGCACGCCAGGAGGGAATCTTCACCGGCATCACCGGCGGCGCCACCCTGGCCGGCGCGCTCGAGGTGGCCCAGCGCGCGCCCGAGGGCGCCAACATCGTCTGTATGCTGCCCGATACCGGCGAGCGTTATCTCAGCACCACCCTGTTCGAGGACGTACCGGCCGACATGACCGCGGAGGAGATCGAGATCTCGCAATCGACCCCGCGGTATCGTTTCGACCCGACGCCACCCGTCGATGACGATGACGCGCCGCCGCCGGTCGAGGAAGAAATCGTCGTCACGCCCGAGGCGGTCGCGTTCGTCGACGACGTGGTCGGCGACAACGAGCGACCGCTGGTGATGTTCGCGCTCGAATGGTGCGAGTTCTGCTGGTCGGTGCGCAAGCTGTTCGCCGAGTACGACATCCCGTTCCGCTCGGTCGATCTGGACTCGGTCGAGTACCAGAAGGACAACTGGGGTGGCGACATCCGCGCGGTTTTGAAGAAGAAACTGGGTTCGCCGACGATCCCGCAGATCTTCCTCGGCGGCGAGTACATGGGCGGTGCCACCGAGACTTTCGACGCCTTCAACGACGGCCACCTGCGAGACCTGCTGGAGAAGAACGGCATCGCCCACAAGGATACCTCGGGAGTCGACGCCTATTCCTTCTTGCCGACTTGGCTGCACCCGCGTTGACAAGAAAACGGCGGCGGCATCTGGCGATGCCGCCGCCGATCAGCGGTTGATACAATCGGCCGTCAGTGCGTAACCGGAGGCACCTCGTCGGTTTCCGCCATCACCGCCATCTCGGCCATCTTCTGGTAGATGCCGCGCCGGCGGATCAGGTCGCGTTCGGCCAGCTTGACCAACTCCTCGAAGCGCTCCGGATTCTTCTTGCGGATCACCGCGAAGCGGTTCTCGGTGACCAGGTATTCGGTCAGCGGCTTGGTCGGCTCCTTGCTGTCCAGATGCAGCGGCGGGTTGCCATCGGCCAGCCGGCGCGGATCGAACCGATACAGCGGCCAGTAACCCGAATCGATGGCCAGCTTCATGTGGTCGATGCCCAGACCGTCGGAGATGTCGTAGCCGTGTTCCCGGCACGGCGCATAGCCGATGATCAGCGATGGGCCGTCGAACGACTCCGCTTCCTGCAGGGCCTTGACCGTCTGTGCGTCGCTGCCGGCAAGGCAGACCGAGGCGACATAGGCATTGCCGTAAGCCATGGCCATCATGCCCAGGTCCTTCTTCGGCCGCGCCTTGCCGGAGACCGCGAACTTGGCGGCGGCGCCCAGCGCCGTGGCCTTGGACTGCTGACCGCCAGTGTTGGAGTACACCTCGGTGTCCATGACCAGGATGTTGACGTCCTTGGTCGACGCCAGCACGTGGTCGAGGCCGCCGTAGCCGATGTCGTAGGCCCAGCCGTCGCCGCCGATGATCCAGACGATCTTGCGCACCAGGTAGTCGGCCAGGTCCTCGAGCTCGCGCGCCGCCGGGGCTTCGATCTTGGCCAGGCGCTGGCGCAGATCGACGACCTTGGCGCGGGCCACGGCGAGCTCCGCCTCGTTGGTCTGCGGTCCCTCCATCAGCTGGCGCACCAGTTCGCTGTCACCGATCGCGTCGGCCAGGCCGAGCAGCAGGGCCTGCGCCCGCTGCTGGTGATTGTCGATGCCCAGCCGCATGCCCAGGCCGAACTCGGCGTTGTCCTCGAACAGCGAGTTCGACCACGCCGGACCGCGGCCCTCGCAGTCGACCGTGTAGGGCGTGGTCGGCAGATTGCCGCCGAAGATCGACGAGCAGCCGGTGGCGTTGGCGATCAGCGAACGGTCGCCGTAGAGCTGCGTGATCAGCTTCAGGTAGGGCGTCTCGCCGCAGCCGGCGCAGGCGCCGGAGAACTCCATCAGCGGTTCTGCGAACTGCGTCATCTTGACGTTGCCCTTCAGCTTCGTGCGATCGACCTCGGGCAGGCTGAGGAAGAAGTCCCAGTTCTCCTTCTCCGGTTCGCGCAGCGGCGGTTGCGGCTGCATCACCAGCGACAGGCGCCCGGGCTCCTTCTTGTCCTTGCCGGGGCAGACGTGGACACAAAGGTGGCAGCCGGTGCAGTCCTCGGGCGCCACCTGCACGGTGTACAGCGCCTCGCCGAACTCCTTGCCCTTGTAGGGCATCGATTTGAAGGTCGCCGGCGCATCCTCGGCCAGGGCCGGTTCGTACTCCTTGACCCGGATCGCTGCGTGCGGACAGACCAGCGCGCACTTATTGCACTGGATGCACAGTTCGGGGATCCACACCGGGATCTCCTGCGCCAGGTTGCGCTTCTCCCACTTAGTCGTGCCGACCGGCCAGGTACCGTCGTTGGGGAAGGCGCTGACCGGCAGCTTGTCGCCCTCTCCGGCGAGCAGCACGGCGGTGACCTTGCGCACGAAGTCCGGCGCCTCCGGCGAGACCACCTCGTGCGGCACCATTGGCGCCGAGACGATCGGCGGCAGCGGAACCTCGACCAGATGGGCCAGCGCCTGATCGACGCCCGCTTCGTTGCTGGCGACGATCTCGGCGGCCTTGTTGCCGTAGGTCTTGTGGATCGCTTCCTTGATGTAGCCGATGGCCTGTTCGGTCGGCAACACGTCGGAGATGGCGAAGAAGCAGGTCTGCATGATGGTATTGATCAGGTTGCCCAGACCGGCCTCACGCGCCACACGGTTGGCGTCGACGATGTAGAACGAGAGTTGCTTTTCGATCAGCGCCGACTGGACCTCGTGGCTGAGCTTGTCCCAGACCTCCGTCGGACCGTAGGCGGTGTTCAACAGGAAGGTGCCGCCGGGGGCGGCGAACTTCAGCACGTCCATCTTGTCGAGGAAGTGGAAGTGGTGGCAGGCCAGGAACTGCGCCTGCTGGATCAGGTAGGGTGAGCAGATTCGATCCTTGCTGAAGCGCAGATGCGATACGGTGACCGCGCCGGCTTTCTTCGAGTCGTAGACGAAGTAGCCCTGGGCGTCCTGATCGGTGTTCTCGGCGATGATCTTGATCGAGTTCTTGTTGGCACCGACGGTACCGTCCGAGCCGAGCCCGAAGAACACGCAGCGGGTCACGTCGGCGGGTTCGACGGTGGCCGCCTCGTTGACCGGTAGCGACAGGTGCGTGACGTCGTCGACGATACCGACGGTGAAATGAGGCCGCGGCTTGTCGTGGCTCAGGAGGTCGAACACCGCGCGGACCATCGCCGGTGTGTATTCCTTGGAGCCGAGGCCGTAGCGGCCGCCGACGATGTGGGGAATCACGTCGCTGCGCCACATGCCGGTGGCGCGGGCGTTGAACATCGAGGTGACGACGTCCTGGAACAACGGCTCGCCGATCGCGCCTAGTTCCTTGGTGCGGTCCATGACCGCGATCGCCTTGGTGCTCAGCGGCAGCGCGGTGACGAATTCGGTGACCGGGAACGGACGGAACAGGCGGATTTTGATGACGCCGACCTTCTCGCCCAGGGCGTTCAGACGCTCGACCTCTTCGTGCGTGGTTTCGGCGCCCGAACCCATGATCACGATCACGCGTTCGGCTTCGGGGTCGCCGATGTAGTCGACCAGGTTGTACTGCCGGCCGGTCAGCCCGGCGAACTTGTCCATGGTGTCCTGCACGTACTCGGGACAGACGTTGTAGTAGGGGTTGCGCGCCTCCTGCATCTGGAAGAAGGCATCCGGGTTCTGCGCCGTGCCGCGCAGCACCGGCGCGTCGGGGTTGAGCGCGCGGTGGCGGTGCGCGGCGATGTCCATCGGATCAATCATCACGCTCAGGTCGTCGTCGCTCAGTTCCTCGATGCGGTTGACTTCGTGCGAGGTGCGGAAACCGTCGAAGAAATGCAGGAACGGCACCCGCGCGTGCAGGGTCGCGGCCTGGCTGATGCAAGCCATGTCGTGGGCTTCCTGGACCGAGCCCGAGGCGAGCATGGCGAAGCCGGTCTGGCGGCAGGCCATGACGTCGGACTGGTCGCCGAAGATCGACAGGCCGTGGGTCGCCACGGTGCGCGCCGAGACGTGCATGCAGAAGCTGCTCAGCTCACCGGCGATCTTGTACATGTTCGGGATCATCAGCAGCAGGCCCTGCGAGGCGGTGAAGGTGGTGGTCAGGGCACCGCTCTGCAACGAGCCGTGCACGGTGCCGGCGGCGCCGCCTTCGGACTGCATTTCGATCACCTCGGGGATACCTCCCCAAATGTTTTTCTTCCCGTCCGCGGCCCATTGGTCGGCCCATTCACCCATTGCCGAGGACGGTGTGATCGGATAGATCGCGATGACCTCGTTGGTCCGGAAAGCGACCGAGGAGACGGCCTCGTTGCCGTCGACCGTGATCAGGCGCCGTCGGTCCTGACCGTTTCCCTTTTTGTTCGCCATCAATCTTCTCCACTGCTCTAGAGCACCCGCCGGCCCGCGAAGAGCGGCCGGACAGGCCAAGCTGATTCCCCCGCCGTTTTTGTCTGGATCGGCCTTGCGGTGGGTTCTGCCTATCCTGGCGGCTCCGGCCGGTTCGCCGGAAATGAATGTTTTGTGACCCACCCGCCGAGGGTGATCCGGGCGGCTTGCCGAGGGAGCCGATGGGCGCATTTTGCGCCTCTTCCAGGCCACCGATCACCTCGAATTAGGTGCTTCCAGGATAATTCCGCCTGATCGGACGTCCACGACATTTGTCAAATTGGGCATGTAATTGCGGCCGGACTAATCCGCCGCGGCGACGGAGGCGCTCTGGTGCAGAAGCTGCGTGTCGGTACCTGTTGCCTTCATCACCGCCCTCGAACAGGTGACGAGCCGGCGGACTTCGGCAACGGCGTCGGCAGGGTCGCGATCGAAAAGCAGGGCCGCCAGCTCACCGATTTCGCGACAGTATTCGATCCCGAAATTCAGGTTGGAACGGTCGCCCCGTGTCGTCAGATCCTCGTTGAGGCGGCGCAAATCGCCAATCAGGTCCGAAGCCGGCGAGGAGGATTGCGGATGATTCCCGCTCCTGCCCGTCGCAAGCCCGCGGAGCCGGTCGGCGATCCAGGCGATCCGAGCGGCACAGTGTTTGATCCGAAGACGGTCGATCTCAGCGCGCGCCGCGGTGATTCGGTCATACACGCGATTCTTGGCCATCGTCTCGTTGGCCTTTTCGGCCAGGGTATTGGGGACCTCGATGGCCAGGTCATCATCGAAACCGGCACGCGTCTGTCGGCGCCGGTCTGGTCCGATGTAGTCGGACGACACGACGAAGGGACGCCGGCCCTCGAAAAAGCGGTCGAGTCGACGGTGAAAATGGTCCAGTGACAGCGGCTTGAGCAGTAGATCGTCGAACCCGGAATCGAGGGTGTTCAGGATGCTGTCCTGCGACGGCGCCGTGGCCAGCGCAACGGCGATCACGAACTGATTGTGGCCGCTCTCGCCCTCTCGCAAGCGCCGCACGAACTCGCACAACAGGTTCTCGTGCCGCCCGATGTCGGCAATGAAAAGATCGATTTCCTCGTCGCGCAGGGCTTTGTCGACCACCTCTGGAGTGACCCCCTGGGAGTGGTCCAGTTTTATTGAGAGAGTTTGGCGCATTTGAGCTTGCCCCGAACGTTGGACCGGCTTGAAGCCGGATTTCCCGTTCTTCAGACCATTGGGTGGCTGGGGTGCCCGATGGTCTTGATGAACTCCATCGGGGTTTTGTTGCCGATGGCGCTGTGCGGTCGTTCTTCGTTGTGCTCTCTCCGATAAGCCTCGCA
>Ga0209785_1000445_pt1 | contig 11980 bp, 9 predicted proteins | sample WorMetG1BERMUDA2_FD_187403 | JGI IMG/M metagenome (GOLD analysis project Ga0209785, IMG submission 187403) | Marine gutless worms symbiont microbial communities from Max Planck institute for Marine Microbiology, Germany - Inanidrilus... ...
GCCGCGAGAACCATTGAGGAACTGTGGAGCGCCATCGCCGAAGGGATCGAGAAAGTCACGCCCACCGAATGCGAGAACTTCTTCGCTGCCGCAGGATACGACCAGGATTAAATCGAATCCGCGCTAGCGACCCGGGCGGTCGACCTGGACCTGCACCGACCGCTTTATTATGCCCTGCGCTATGGCCGGCTGCTGCTCGGAACGCCAGTGCCGGAAGCGGCGCAACGGCAGATCGAGGACAACGCCGGTGTCGGCGGCCTGCACCGGGCAGCGATGGATTTCCTGTTCACACGCGCCCTGCGGCCCGATCACCATTCCTGCCGGACCTCCGCCGGCGGCCTGGCGCTGTGGCTGCTGTACGTACGCTCGCACTACATGCGTATGCCGTTCCGTCTGTTGCTGCCGCACCTCTGGCGCAAGGCGACCCGCGGATTCAAACGCCTGAATCCCGGCGCCGGCGCCGATGGTGTGGTGACATGATCTGGAGGCGCCAAAGATCGGCGCCTGTCGGGCGGCAATAATTGCGAAACAGGAATCTGCCTTTATTTCATTAAAGGGACCGTTATATTTTAATGCGTTAGCCCTTGACCTTTGTGTGGAAACTGCCCTAACAACGACCAAGAAACGGAGCGATCGCATGCAGGAGCCAGATAAATTCCAGAACAATTTCAAAACCTTCGCACCTCATAATCTTGGATAATCAATTCCGTTGATTAACGACGTCAGGGGATAGTCCGGCGTGCTTCGACTGTTTCGCCACCACATACCTTTTCCGGCGATCGCCCTGGCGGTTGTAGAATCGCTGTTCTATTTTGCAATTCTGTACGCGCTGGTCGTGTTGCGTGCGATGTTCTGGGACCACGACATCGCCGAAATCAGGATCGACTATTGGATCCTGGTGTTGCTGTCGGCGATCTCGTTCTTGGCCATGGCCTCGGTCGGCATGTACAACCGCGACGTCTTCTTTCATATGGGCACCGTGGTGACCCGCGGGGCGGTCACCTATCCGATCATCTTCATCGCCAATTCGGTGTTCCTGTTCGCGATCGGACTCGTCGGTTTTGACCGGGCCAGTCTGTACTACGTGATCTGCCTCGCCGGCGTGATCGTCGCCTACCCGGTGACCCTGCTGGTGCGGCTGACCTTCGTCGAGATCGTCAACCTCGAGGTGTTCCGCCGCCGGGTCTTGGTCCTGGGAATCGGCGAGTTGGCGCACAAGATCAACCTGCTGACCCGCGAGGTCCACAAGGGGCATTTCGTGGTCGTCGCCTTCGTCGAATTCGGTTCCGAAAACGCGCCGCACGAGGGACTGGAGCCGATCCAGCCCTACAGCCTGCTCGACAAGCGGCACGCGCTGGCCGAGTTCGCCGTCGAGCAGCAGATCGACGAGATCGTCATCGCCTCGCGCGAGCGGCGCCGGCCCGAGGGCCGGTTGGGCCGCGGCATGCCGGTGTGGGATCTGCTGGAATGCAAGATGCTGGGGACCCAGATCACCGATTTCGATCCGTTCTGGGAACGCGAAGCGGCGGAACTGGACCTCGACGTGCTGCAGCCGGGCTGGCTGATCTTCTCCGACGGCTTCCGCATCGATTGGGGCCGGCAGATCGTCAAGCGCACCTTCGACGTGCTCATCAGCCTGGCCTTCCTGCTGTTCACCAGGCCGATCACCCTGACCGCCGGTTTGCTGGTCAAGGCCACCAGCTCCGGTCCGGTGTTCTACCGGCAGGAGCGTGTTGGCCTGGACGGCAAGGTTTTTTCGGTGCTGAAATTTCGCAGCATGCGCGAGGACGCGGAAAAGGACGGCGTTCCGCAGTGGGCCAAGCAGGAGGACGACCGGATCACGGCCGTCGGCGACTTCATGCGCAAGACCCGGATCGATGAACTGCCACAGGTCTTGAACGTCCTCAAGGGGGACATGAGCTTCATTGGACCGCGGCCCGAACGTCCCTATTTCGTCGACGACCTGTGCGAGAAGATTCCATATTGCAGCGAGCGCCACCGCGTGAAACCCGGCATTTCCGGCTGGGCCCAGATCAACTATCCTTATGGCGCGTCCGAAGAGGATGCCCGGCGCAAGCTGGCCTACGACCTGTACTACGTGAAGAACCGCAGCCTGTTCCTGGACTTTCTCATTCTGATCCAAACGGTGAGGGTTATCCTGTGGCCGGATGGAGTCCGTTAACTTCGAGTCCGTCGTCGTGATCGCACACGCCGAAATCATCAGCTACGGAATCTGTGCCGCGGCGTTCACCCTGCTGACCGTCCTGATCTGGTACAGCAAGGCGCGCACGCGCTATCGCAACCTGCTGATGGCGGCGGCCGGGTCGACCGCGCTGTGGGCGGCGGTGACGGCGATGCGCGAACAGATGAACGCCGACGACATGCTGTTGACGGTGCTCGAGATGCTGCGCACGTTCAGTTGGTTCTTCGCCCTCGGCTCGCTGCTGGAGCTGCGCGACGACATCCGTGGCGACCAGATGAAGAAGGTCGCCTTCTTTTCCGCCGCCGCGGGCTGCCTGGCGATCGTCCTGGCCGGCATGTTCGCGCCGAGAATGTCCCATATGGGGGTGTTCCCGTGGATCCTGGTCCGCGCCTCGGTGGCCGCGCACCTGCTGCTCAGCGTGCTCGGCCTGCTGATTCTGGAGAACCTGTACCGCAGTTCGGACGAGGATCGGCGCTGGGCACTGAAACACATCTGCCTCGGGGTCGGGGCGCTGTTCGCCTACGATTTCTTCCTCTACGCCGACGCCACGCTGTTCCGGCGCGTCGACCTGAACCTGCTGCAGGCGCGCGGCATCGTCGACGCGATCGCGGTACCCCTGATTGCGGTGTCGGCGTCGCGCTCGCGCACCTGGGACATCAACATCCACGTGTCGCGCAACATCGTGTTCCATTCGACCGTGCTGCTCGGCAGCGGGCTTTACCTGCTGGTCATGTCGATCGCCGGCTACTACCTGCGCCAGTTCGGTGGCGACTGGGGCACGATCTTCCAGATCTTCTTCTTCTCGGCGGCGATTCTGCTGCTGATCGTGCTGTTTTCTTCCGGCTCGCTGCGGGCCAAGGTGCGGGTCTGGATCAGCAAGAATTTCTTCAGCTACAACTACGACTACCGCGAGGAGTGGCTGCGCTTCACCCAGACCATCTCGCTCGACGAGCGTGGCACCGGCCTGCATCAGCGCATCATCCACGCCGTCGCCAACATCACCCAGAGCACCTCGGGCGGCATTTGGGTCTTGCGCGAGGAGGACGGCGCCTTCCTGCCCAGCGCGACCTGGAACTTCTCCGGCGACCTGCCGGGTGAAAAGTTTCCCGCCGCGCGCCAGGACAGCCAGTTCGTCGCCTATCTGGAGCGCACGCAGTTCATCGTCGACCTCGATGAATTCCGCGGCGGCGTCGGCAACTACGCGGACCTGACCGTGCCGGCGTGGATTCTCGGCCACCCGCGTGCCGGCCTGGTGGTGCCGCTGATCCACGGCGACGCCCTGATCGCTTTCCTGGTCCTCGGCATGCCGCGCGCGCGCATGCTGGACTGGGAATCCTTCGACCTGCTGAAGACCGACGGCCGGCAGGCGGCGAGCTACCTGGCCGAGGAGCAGTCGGCGCACGCGCTGTCGGACGCGCGCCGGCTGGAGGCCTTCAACCGCCGCTCGGCCTTCCTGATCCGCGACATCAAGAACGCCGTGTCTAAGATGTCGCTGATTGTGCAGAACGCCGAGAAGTTCGGCGACAACCCGGAATTCCAGAAGGACATGCTGGCGACCGTCAGCAATTCGGTCATCCGCATGAAGGAACTGCTGAAACAGTTCAAGACCGCGCGCGACGGCGATGTCGAGCAGGCCGAAGATGGCGCCGGCGAATCGGTCAACCTGCGCGCCCTGGTCGGGCAGATCGGCGAAGAGTGGCGGGTCAAGAAGCCCGATCTCGCCATGGATCTGGTGGAATCGCCGCTACGCGCCGACATCGACCGCAAGCGTCTGTCCTCGGTGCTCGACCATCTGATCCAGAACGCCATCGAGGCGGCCGGGCTGGACGGCGCGGTGACCCTGCGATTGCTGAAGGTGCGCGACGACGAGGCGTTGATCGAGGTCGGCGACGACGGTCCCGGCATGGACGAGGAATACGTGCGGAATCAACTGTTTCGGCCCTTGGACACCGGCAAGACCGAGGGCTACGGCCTGGGTGCCTATCAGGCCCGGCAACTGGTGCGCGAGATGGGCGGGCGTCTGGATGTCGCCTCGGCGGTTGGAAAAGGGACTTCCATGCAGGTTTACTTGCCTGTTAATGATTAAGAAATAATCCTGAAAAGAGCGTGTCCCACCCTGCGAGCGGCCGTCGGCACTCAACAAGGACAACACCCAATGGACAAGTCGAAGAAACTGCTCATCGTAGAAGACGATCCTGGCCTGCGCAGCCAGATGCGCTGGGCCTTGGAGGATGCGCTCGAAAATACCGAAATCTTCGTCGCCGAGGACCGGGATTCGGCCCTGACCACGCTGCGCAAGGAAGACCCCAACGTCGCCGTGCTCGACCTCGGCCTGCCGCCCGATCCGAACGGCGCCACCGAGGGGCTGGCGACGCTGGAGTCGATCCTCTCGTTCAAGCCCGAGGCCAAGGTGATCATCGCCAGCGGCAACGAGGAACGCCAGAACGCTGTCAAGGCGGTCAGCCTGGGCGCCTACGACTTCTATCCGAAACCGGTCGACATCGACGTCCTGAAGCTGATCATCGAGCGCGCCGAGCGCCTGTTCGAACTGGAGCAGGAAAATCTTCGCCTGGCCGAGGGCGGTCGGACCTCGCCCTTCGACAGCATCATCGCTTCCAGCCCCGAGATGCTGCAGGCCTGCCAGATCGTCGAGCGGGTGGCGAAATCCGAAGTCGGCGTGTTGCTCACGGGCGAAAGCGGCACCGGCAAGGAGGTCCTGGCCAAGGCGCTGCACCAGGCCAGCGACCGCGCCGACCAGAACTTCATCGCCATCAACTGCGCCGCGATCCCGGAAAACCTTCTGGAAAGCGAGCTGTTCGGCCACGAGAAGGGCGCCTTCACCGGCGCCGTCAAGCAGACCATCGGCAAGGTCGAGCAGGCCGACACGGGTACCTTGTTCCTGGACGAGATCGGCGACATGCCGCTGCAGCTGCAGGCCAAGCTGCTGCGCTTCCTGCAGGAACGCGTGATCGAGCGCATCGGCGGGCGCAGCCAGATCAAGGTCGACGTGCGAATCGTCTCGGCGACCAACAAGTCGCTGCAGGACATGATCGCGCAACAGACCTTCCGCGAGGACCTCTATTACCGCCTAGACGAGGTCGGCGTGCACATTCCGCCGCTGCGCGAACGCCAGGGCGATGCCGTGCTGCTGGCCAAGTTCTTCCTGCAGTTGTTCGGCAAGAACCTGGGCCGCAAGATCAAGGGATTCACAGCCGATGGCCTGGCCGCGATCAACGCCTACGAATGGCCGGGCAACGTGCGCGAGCTGGAAAACAAGATGAAGCGCGCGGTGGTGCTGGCCGACGGTAAGATGATCACCGCCATGGACCTGGGCCTGCAGAACTCCGAGGAGGCGCCGACCTTCCCGACCCTGAAGCAGGCGCGCGAGGAGGCCGAGCGCGAGGTGGTCTCGCGTGCGCTCGAGCTGTCCGACAACAACGTCTCCGCCGCGGCCAAGCTGCTGGGTGTCAGCAGGCCGACCCTGTACGACCTGATGAAGGCCTTCAACATGCGCGAATAGGCCGCACCGCCGGCCATCGGGTGACGGCCCCGGGGGAGCTGAAAACACCATGAAAATCCTCGGGTTCCGTAATACTTCTGAAAGGAAATAATTTGAGAATCCGGCCCTCTCGTCACACAAGACCTGTGCAAATTCGATTCCCAGAGGCCTGTCAATGAAAGTGCTCGTCACCGGCTCCGCCGGTTTCATCGGAAATGAGGTGTGCCTGAAGCTGCTCGATCGCGGCGACGAGGTCATCGGTCTCGACAACCTGAACGACTACTACGACGTCAACCTGAAGGAAGCGCGGCTGGCGCGGATCAAGGACCACGCCAACTTCACCGAGGCGCGGATCGACCTCGAGGACAAGGCGGCGATGGAGGCGCTGTTCGCCGAGCACCAGCCGCAGCGGGTGGTCAACCTGGCGGCGCAGGCCGGGGTGCGCTACAGCCTGACCAATCCGCACTCCTACGTCGAGAGCAACCTTGTCGGGTTCATGAACATCCTCGAAGGCTGCCGCGCGGTCGAGGCCGAGCACCTGGTCTACGCCTCGTCGAGCTCGGTCTACGGCACCAACACGCGCATACCGTTCTCGGTCCACGACAGCGTCGATCACCCGATCAGCCTGTACGCCGCGTCGAAGAAGGCCAACGAGCTGATGGCGCACACCTACAGCCATCTGTTCAGCCTGCCGACCACCGGCCTGCGCTTCTTCACCGTCTACGGCCCCTGGGGCCGGCCGGACATGGCTCTGTTCCTGTTCACCAAGGGCATCATCGAGGGCCGCCCGATCGACGTCTTCAACAACGGCCAGATGCAGCGCGACTTCACCTTCATCGACGATATCGTCGGCGGTGTCATCGCGGTGCTGGACACGGTGCCCGAGCCGGATCCGAACGCCGGCGGCGACGAGCCCGACCCGGGCGCCAGCGTCTCGGCGCCGTACCGCCTGTACAACATCGGCAATAACCGGCCGGTCGAGCTGATGCGCTACATCGAGCTGCTGGAAGAGAACCTGGGCCGCAAGGCGGAAAAGAACATGCTGCCGATGCAGCCCGGCGACGTCGCCGCCACCTGGGCCGACGTCGATGCCTTGATTGAAAACGTTAACTACCGCCCGGACACGCCGGTCGAGGAAGGCATCGCCCGGTTCGTCGCGTGGTACAAGGATTTTTACGGAGTCGAATAGTGAGCCATAACCGGCGGGTTTCCGTCATCGGCCTGGGGTACGTGGGACTCCCGGTCGCGGTTGCCTTTGGGCGCAAGGGCGATCCCGTCGTCGCCTTCGATATCGACGAGGGCCGCATCAAGGAGCTGATCGGCGGGCACGACCGCACCGGCGAGATCGACGGTCCCGACCTGAAGGACGCCAACCTGGTCTACAGCTGCGAACCGAAGGACCTGCGCGAGGCCGATTTCCACATCGTCGCCGTGCCGACGCCGATCGACGATACCAACCGGCCGAACCTGCGCCCGGTGCTGTCGGCGGCCAAGACCGTCGGCGGGCAGCTCAAGAAGGGCGACATCGTGGTCTTCGAATCGACCGTGTATCCGGGCGTCACCGAAGAGGAATGCGTGCCGGTGCTGGAAGCCGAGTCGGGTCTCACCTGCGGCCCCGACTTCACCGTCGGCTACTCGCCCGAGCGCATCAATCCCGGCGACAAGGTGCACCGCTTCGAGACCATCACCAAGGTGGTGTCCGGCCAGGACGCCGAGACCCTCGATGTCGTCGCCGACGTCTATGCCAGCGTCGTCGACACCGGCGTGCACCGGGCGCCCAGCATCAAGGCGGCCGAGGCGGCGAAGGTGATCGAGAACACCCAACGCGACCTCAACATCGCGCTGATGAACGAACTGGCGCTGATCTTCGACCGCCTGGGCATCGACACCCATGACGTGCTCGAGGCCGCCGGCACCAAGTGGAACTTCCTGCCGTTCTCGCCCGGCCTGGTCGGCGGCCACTGCATCGGTGTCGATCCCTACTACCTGACCTTCCGCGCCGAGGCCGTCGGCTACAACCCGCAGGTCATCCTGGCCGGCCGCCGCATCAACGACGGCATGGGCGGCTGGATCGCCGGCGAGACGGTCAAGCGGCTGCTGAAATCGGGCAACGGCGGCCGCCGCGGCGTCACCATCCTGGGCGTGACCTTCAAGGAGGACGTGCCGGACTGCCGCAACACCAAGGTCACCGACATCGCCCATGAACTGGAATCCTACGGCCTCAACGTGCAGGTGTCGGACCCTGTGGCCGATCCGGACGAGGTCAAGCACGAGTACGGGCTGACCCTGACCGCGCACGAGGATCTGCAGCCCGCCGACGCGGTTATTGTCGCGGTGCCGCATCGCCAGTACCTTGAGGGCGGATGGCCGATGATCTCGCAACTGCTGCACGAAGAGCAGGGCTTCGTCGTCGACGTCCGCAGTTCAATGGACCGGACCGGCAAGCCCGAGGCCGTCAAACTCTGGCGGATCTGACGCCCGCGGCCGGCCGGGTGCCACAACGGGAGGAAGCGCGTGGACATTCAGGCGTTTTTCGACGCTGAATTCGATCAACACCAGGACGCGGTCGTGGCCGCCCGCGGCGCCCTGGCAGCGCCGTTCGCGCGTCTGGTCGAAGCCTGCGTCGCCAGCCTCGGCCAGGGCGGCAAGCTGTTGTTCTTCGGCAACGGCGGCAGCGCCGCCGACGCCCAGCACATCGCCACCGAACTGACCGTGCGCTACAAGGCCGACCGGCCGGCGATCGCCGCCATCGCGCTGACCACCGACACCTCGGCGCTGACCGCGATCGGCAACGATTTCGGATTCGAGGACCTGTTCGCCCGCCAGGTCGCGGCGCTCGGCCGCGCCGGCGACGTCGCCATCGGCATCTCGACCTCGGGCAACAGCGAGAACGTCATCCGCGGCCTGAACGCGGCGCGCGACATCGGCGCCACCGCCGCCGGCTTCGGCGGCGGCGAAGGCGGCCGCATGAACGGCCTGGCCGACCCGCTGCTGCTGGTGCCGTCCAAGGACACCGCGCGGATCCAGGAAGTGCACATCCTCGCCGGGCACATGCTGTGCGGCGCCATCGAACGCCGCCTGGGGATGCTGGAATGAACCGCTCGCACCTCGCGCAACTGGTCGAACGGCTGGCCGAGGGCCGCGTGCTCTGCGTCGGCGACATCATGCTCGACCGGTTCGTGCAGGGCGACGTCAACCGGGTGTCGCCGGAAGCGCCGATCCCGGTGCTGCGCGCGCGCGGCGAGACCAGCTATCTGGGCGGCGCCGGCAATGTCGTGCGCAACCTGCTGGCGCTGGGCGCCGGGGCCAGCTTCGTCGGCGTCATCGGCGACGACGAGGCCGGCGACGAGCTGCGCGACGCGATCTCACGAAGCCCGGCGATCGACGCCCGCCTGACCGTCGCCGCGGGCCGCGAGACGGCGGTCAAGACCCGCTTCCTCGCCGCCGGCCAGCAGGTCCTGCGGGTCGATCGGGAAACCACCGACGCGCTCGACGCGTCGACCCGCGCGGCGGTGCTGGACTCGTTCTCCGCCGCGCTGGCGGACTGCGCCGTCGTGGTCATGTCGGATTACGGCAAGGGGCTGCTCGCCGCCGGCGTCGCCGAGGACCTGATCGCCCGCGCCAACGCCGCCGGCAAGCCGGTTCTGGTCGATCCCAAGGGCACCGACTACGCCTGCTATCGCGGTGCCGCCTTGGTCACGCCGAACCTGAAGGAATTGGCGGACGCGACGCGCCTGCCGGTCGACGGCGATGACGCGGTCACCCGCGCCGCGACGCATCTGATCGAGAGCTGCGGCATCGAAGCGGTGCTGGCGACGCGCAGCCGCGACGGCATGACCCTGGTGCGCGCCGGCGACGAGGCCGTGCACCACCAGGCCCAGGCGCGCGAGGTCTATGACGTTTCCGGCGCCGGCGACACCGTGATCTCGACCCTGGCGGCGGCGATGGCCGCGGGGGCTTCCGATGTCGAGGCGATGGAACTGGCCAACGTCGCCGCCGGAATCGTGGTCGGCAAGGCCGGCACCGCCGTCGCCCATGCCGCCGAGGTCGTCGACGCGCTACATCACCAGGATCTGTCGCGCGCCGAGGCCAAGGTCCTGACCCTGGATGCAGCGATGGAACGGGTCGAGATCTGGCGTCGCCGCGGCCGCAGCGTCGGTTTCACCAACGGCTGCTTCGACCTGCTGCATCCCGGCCACGTGTCGCTGATCGCGCAGGCGGCGGCACAGTGCGACCGGTTGATCGTTGGCCTGAACAGCGACGACCCGGTCAAGCGGCTGAAGGGCGAGGACCGACCGGTGCAGTCGGAATCGGCGCGCGCCGCGGTGATGGCTTCGTTGGCCGACGTCGACATGGTGGTGATCTTCCACGAAGACACGCCGCTGCGCCTGATCGAGGCGCTGCGTCCCGACGTCCTGGTCAAGGGCGCCGACTACACCGTCGAGCAGGTGGTCGGCGGCGACGTGGTGACGGGGTACGGCGGCCGGGTCGTGCTGGCCGATCTCGCCGAGGGGCACAGCACCACCGGCACCATCCGCCGCCTCAGGCCGACGGCGGACACGGCCGAGGGCGAGTAGGGGATTGGCGGTGATATGGTTTATCATGGATGACGAGCCGATGACCGCCGGTGTCTCGCCATGGCCACCGGTGCCGGACAGGGAAATTGCAACATGAGCAAGCGCGGCTGGATTTTCGGCATTCTCGCGGTCGGCGTCATTGGCGGCGGCGTTGCCGCCGCGGGGACCGTGTTCGTCGCCGAGGAACTGAACATCACGCCACAGCGCCTGCTCGACGAGGTGGCCGAGCGCGGCTCCAAGTTCATCTCCCGCAAATACAACGCCGTGGCCCGCAAGGTCGACAAGAAATGGACCGAGATCGCCGGTGACGACGGCAAACCTTCGCCGTCCCAGGCGGTGGCGGCCACGCCGACCGGCTCGGCCGCGACCGAAGTCGCGCAGACCGGCGGCGCCAAGAAGTCCTACAAGCCCTACCGGGAGAAGCAGAAGGAGGCCGATCTGGCGTCCGAGGCCTTCCACCTGTGGAGCGAGGACGGCGCCAACGCGCGGTTCTACAATGCTCCTGCCGGGCTGCCCTGGAGACGGAAGAACGGCGACTGGCGGGACGCCGACAACAAGGCCCAGGGCAAGAAGCCCTATGCCCAGAAGATGATCGCCGACCTCGACAAGGTGCGCGCCGAGACCTGGGACGTCACGGCCCTGGTCAACGAATGGCTCTCCGGACGCAGGCCCAATCGCGGGATCATGCTGCGCAAACTGTCGGGCGGCAAAGGCGTCGCCGTGTTCCAGAGCCGCGAGTCCAAGGCCAAGGGCAAGCGCCCCAAACTGATCGTCGAGCTGGCCGGCGGCGGCAAGAAAACGCTCAACGCCGCGGCCGATACCTATACCGCCGCGTCGTCGCGCAAGGTCCTGGGCAAGAGCAAGCAGCTGAAGGTCGGCAACAAGGTGCCGACCTACATCCGGTTCAATCTGGGGCAGCTGAAGGGCGCCAAGTCGGTCACCCGCGCCACCCTGCGCCTGTTCACGACGAAAAAGCAGTTCGGCAAGGCCAACGTCGGCGTGTTCCGCGCCGATTCGGGCCAGATCGTCCGGCGCCAGAAGACCGAACTGGGCATCGCCGCCAAGTATCCCAACGACCGCGGCATCGGCAAGGATCCCAACGTCATCCTGGCGACCGATTTCGAAAGCGATTCCTGGGACGGTCCGTGGAAGATCGAGCAGAAGAAGCGGCGCTTCGAGCCGGTCAGCAAAGCACCGAAGCTGAAGTTCGAGAAGCTGGCCGGCCGGGCGTTGAAGATTCCCATGCCCAAGGGCGCCCACCTCGGCATTCAGATGAGTTATCTGTTCAAGCAGCAGCTGGGCGAGGAGCCCGAGGAGATCTACTTCCGCTTTTACCTGCGCCTGGCCGACGACTGGCATCCCAGCCGCGACGGCGGCAAGATGCCGGGCATCGCCGGCACATACGGCAAGGCCGGATGGGGCGGCCGCCGCGCCACCGGCAAGAACGGCTGGTCGGCGCGCGGCGGTTTCGAACTGGTGATCAAGAACAAGGCCAACCCGCTGTTCGGCCGGACCCGGCTCGGCACCTACGCCTACTACGCCGACATGCCGACCAAATACGGCGATTCCTGGTCTGACCTGAACCCCGAAAACTGGACCGCCTGAAGCGCGAGTTTTCTCGTAATGTAGAGGCTGGCAGGACGAGGAAGAACGATGCGGAAATCTAGGTTTTCGGAACAGCAGATCGCGTTCATTTTGAAG
>Ga0209785_1000446_pt1 | contig 11980 bp, 12 predicted proteins | sample WorMetG1BERMUDA2_FD_187403 | JGI IMG/M metagenome (GOLD analysis project Ga0209785, IMG submission 187403) | Marine gutless worms symbiont microbial communities from Max Planck institute for Marine Microbiology, Germany - Inanidrilus... ...
GCCGACCCGTTTGCCAGTTCGCGAGGGCAGAAAAAGTGAGGTGGCCAACCGGCCACCAAATCCGTGCCGGGGCATATAGCCGGAAAGCCGGGTGCCGTCAACGGTTCTTGAACTGGGCTTTGCGCTTGTCCACGAAGGCAGCCATGCCTTCTTTCTGATCTTCCGTAGCAAACAGCGAATGGAACAGGCGACGTTCGAAACGCACGCCCTCGGCAAGGGTCGTTTCAAAGGCCCGGTTCACCGATTCCTTGGCCATCAGCACCGACGGCAGGGAATGGCCGGCAATCTTGTCGGCGGCGCCGATCGCCTCCTCCAGGAGATCGGCCAGCGGAACCACCCGGGCGACGAGGCCCGACCGCTCCGCCTCATCGGCATCCATCATACGCCCCGTCAGGCACAGATCCATGGCCTTGGCTTTGCCGACGGCACGGGTGAGACGCTGGGTGCCGCCCATGCCGGGAATGACGCCCAGCGTGATCTCCGGCTGGCCGAACCGGGCGTTGTCGGCGGCGATGATGAAGTCACACATCATCGCCAGTTCGCAGCCGCCGCCGAGCGCATAGCCGGCCACCGCCGCAACCATCGGCTTGCGGGTCAGGCCGACCCGGTCCCATCCGCCGATGAAATCGCCCATATAGGCTTCGACGAAACTCAGATCCTGCATTTCCTTGATGTCGGCACCGGCAGCGAAGGCCTTTTCCGACCCGGTGATCACGATGGCCCCCACCTTGGCGTCGCTCTCGAAGCCCTGCAGCGCATCGACCAGTTCGGCCATCAAAGAGGAATTGAGCGCGTTAAGGGCCTGCGGCCGGTCGAGCGTGATCAGCCCGACACGGCCACGGGTTTCCACCTTGATCTTTTCATATGCCATCGTGTCGCTTCCTTTACTGATTGGGACTGGGTCATGGAAAACGCGGGCCTCACCGTACACTGCATCCGCGCTAGCGCTGGCAGGCCGGACAATAGAAGGTCGAGCGCCCGCTTTGGACGATCCGCTTGATCGTGCCGGAACAGCCCGTGTGACCGCATGGCTGCCCCTCGCGGTCATAGGCATTGAACCGGTGCTGGAAATAGCCGAGCGCGCCATTGGTCTGACGGTGGTCGCGCAGGGACGACCCACCGGCCTCGATCGCCGCGGCGATCACCTGGCGCACCGCATGGACCAGCGTTTCCAATCGAGCCACCGGCGCGCCGCGCGCATTGACGAGTGTCCCGGCCCGCCGCCGCGGTGACAGGCGGGCCCGCCACAACGCCTCGCAGACATAGATATTGCCGAGGCCGGCGATGATCCTCTGATCGAGCAGCGCCGCCTTCAACGGCGCGGTCTTGCCGGCGAAACGGCGCGCCAGAGCCTCGGCGTTCAAATGGTTGCCGGTCGGTTCCATGCCGAGGTCCCGCATCAGCGGATGGGTCTCCAGCGACCGGCCGGCGGCGAGCGCCATGAAGCCGAACCGGCGCGGATCGTTGTAGACGACGCGCACCGCGCCGGCCGGCCCGTCGACATGAAACACGATATGGTCGTGGCGGGCCTGCTTGCCGCGGGCGTGGTGGAAACGGCCGAGCGGCGCGTCCTCCTCGACGCGGAACGAGCCGGACATGCCGAGGTGGGAAATCAACACCGCACCGTCATCCAATTCGATCAGCAGATATTTGGCCCGGCGCTTCACGGACAGGATGGTGCGGCCCTCAAGACGCGCGCCGAAGCGCGCCGGCAAGGGAAAACGCAGATCCGGCCGTCGCTGTTCGAGTCTGTCGATGCGCGCGCCCTCCATGGCCGGAGCGAGGCCGCGGCGGACGGTTTCGACTTCTGGCAGTTCGGGCATTGCTGCGTCGGCTCGGTTGGTTTACATGCGGCGCAACGATGCCGCAGGCGGAGTTGCTTTCGCCAGATAGCGCATCTTCGCCCCTTAGGCTATTGTCCGGGCTGAAATTGATTGTCGGAGTGATCCATGTCTGAAAGGCGCGTATCCGCTGCCGGGGGAATGGCGACGTCCTATGGGTACCGGGACGTCGAGGAGGGCGAGAAACAGGATCTGGTCAATGACGTCTTTCATGATGTGGCCGAGCGCTACGACGTCATGAACGACATCATGTCCTTCGGCATGCACCGGCTGTGGAAGGACGCCATGGTGGCCGCGCTCAATCCGGGACAGCGGCCGGGCTTTTCCGTCCTGGACGTTGCCGGCGGCACCGGCGACATTGCGTTGCGCATCCTCGACGCCTCCCGCGGGCGGGCCCGGGTGACGGTGCTCGACATCAACGGCTCGATGCTGGCGGTGGGCCGCCGGCGCGCCGAGCGCCGCGGCATCGGCGACCGGTTGAATTTCGTGGAAGCCAATGCCGAAGACCTGCCCTTCGCACCGGATGGGTTCGATGCCTATACAATCGCTTTCGGCATCCGCAACGTGCCGCATATCGACACGGCGTTGCGCGAAGCCTGTCGTGTGCTGAAACGGGGCGGGCGCTTCCTGTGCCTGGAGTTCTCGCAGGTCGACACACCGCTTCTCGACCGGGCCTATGATGTCTGGTCGCACAACGCGATCCCGCAATTCGGCCGTCTCGTCACCGGCAGGGACGAGCACTACCGGTATCTGGTCGAATCGATCCGTAAATTCCCGAACCAGGAGGATTTCGCGGCGATGATCGAGGCGGCCGGCTTCGCGCGCGTCAAATGGACCAATTACTCCGGCGGCATCGTCGCCCTCCATTCCGGCTGGAAACTGTGACGATGCGGCTCGTCGGCGAAAGCGGCGCAGACGTCGCGCTTCCCGGCAGCCGCCGGTCCATCGGATCCTGAACGGCCGCTGGCGCATGAACGCTGTTTTCGCCTATCTGAAACTGATGCGCGCCGGCTGGGTGATGGCGCGCGAGGGCGTGATCGCCTCGCTGCCGCCGGACGGCCTGCGCGGCGCCCCGCTTGCCGGCTATCGGATCGCGACCCGGCTTGCCCGGCGCAGCACCAGACAGTCGGACCGTGCGGACAAGCTGACGCGCGCGGTCGAACGCCTTGGCCCCTCCTATGTCAAATTGTGCCAGTTCCTGGCGACGCGACCGGATGTGGTCGGCCAGTCGCTGGCGCGCGACCTGTCGCTGCTGCAGGACCGCATGCACACATTTCCGACGGACGAGGCCAAGCGGCGCATCGCCGAATCGATCGGAGTGCCGATCGAGGATCTCTATGCCTGGTTCGGCGATCCGATCGCCGCGGCATCGATCGCCCAGGTCCATCCGGCGACGGTGGCCGATAACAGCGCGACCGTGGCCGATAACAGTGCGACGGTGGCCGATAACAGCGCGACCGTGGCCGACGGCGCCGGCACGCGCAAGGTGGCGGTGAAAGTGGTTCGGCCCGGCATCCGGCTGCGCTTCTATCGTGACCTTGACACATTCTATCTGGTGGCGCGCCTGACGGAAAAATGGATCCCGACATCACGCCGCCTCAGGCCGGTGGAAATCGCCCGGACGTTGGAACAGACCACCAAGATCGAGATGGATATGCGGCTCGAAGCCGCGGCACTCTCGGAGCTCGGCGACAACATCAAGGAAGACCCGGGATTCCGTGTGCCGGCTGTCGACTGGAAGCGCACCGGCCGCGACGTGGTGACCATGGAATGGGTCGACGGCATCAAAATATCGGATGTGGCGGCGCTGCGGGCCGCCGGCCATGATCCGGTGCATCTGTCGGAGGTTCTGATCCAGTCCTTCCTGCTGCACACGCTGCGCGACGGCTTTTTTCATGCCGACATGCATCAGGGCAATCTGTTCGTCGATGCAAGCGGCTGCATCGTCGCGGTCGATATGGGTATCGTCGGGCGGCTTGGAAAGAAGGAACGGCGCTATCTCGCCGAGATCCTGTACGGCTTCATCCAGCGCGATTATCGACGCGTCGCGGAAGTGCATTTTGAAGCCGGCTATGTACCGGCCTATCACGATGTGGCCAGCTTCGCCCAGGCGATCCGCGCCGTCGGAGAGCCGATCCACGGCCAGTCCGCCGAAACCATTTCCATGGCCAAGCTGCTGACGTTGCTGTTCGAGGTGACCGAACTGTTCGACATGCAGACGCGGCCGGAGCTAATCATGCTGCAGAAGACCATGGTCGTCGTCGAGGGCGTGTCGCGGCTGCTCGATCCGCATTTCAACATGTGGAAGGCCTCCGAACCGGTCGTCGGCGACTGGATCCTGCGCAATCTTGGCCCGGCGCGCATCGTCACGGACGTCAAGGATGGGCTGCAGGCGGCCGCGCGGTTCGCCGAACAGGCGCCGCAATTGCTGGAGCGCGCCGAAAGGCTGTCGCAGGAACTGGACGTGATGAGCACGAACGGCCTGCGCTTCGACGATCGGACAGCCGAGGCGATCGGCAAGGCGGAAGCCCGCCACACGCGCTCCGGCCGCATCGCATTGTGGGTGATTGCACTGACAGCGATTGCGATCGCATTTCAGATGTGATTTGATTGCATTGCAATCAATACGCCCGCCGCTGGGAGACTGCCATGGCCAGCATCACGATCCGCAACCTGGACGACGCGACCAAACAGGCGCTACGCGAGCGGGCCGCCCGCAACGGCCGCTCGATGGAGGAGGAGGTGCGCCATCTCCTGCGCGCGACAGCCCAGGTACCGCCGCCGCCGATGCGGAACGAGGACAGCGCCGCGGCCGGCACGGGCATCGAAACCGCCCTGGCCGGCAAACGCGTTCTGCTGGTCATAACCGGCGGCATCGCCGCCTACAAAAGCCTCGATCTCATCCGCCGTCTGCGCGAACGCGGCGCGGCCGTGCGACCGGTGATGACGGCAGCGGCGAAACAGTTCGTTACGCCGCTCGCCGTGGGCGCGCTGGCGGCCGATCGTGTTTTCGACGCGCTGTTTTCCCGCGAGGACGAACAGGATGTCGGCCATATCCGGCTTGCGCGCGGGGCCGATCTGGTGCTGGTGGCGCCGGCGACGGCGGATTTCATCGGCAAAATGGCACTCGGCCTTGCCGACGACCTGGCCTCCACCGTCCTGTTGGCGACCGACAGCACGGTGCTGATCGCACCGGCCATGAACCCGGCCATGTGGAGCCATGCCGCCGTGCAGCGCAATATCGACACATTGCGACGCGACGGCATCCATCTGGTCGGCCCGATGCGCGGCGAAATGGCCGAGAGCGGCGAGGCGGGCCTGGGGCGCATGGCCGAACCGTTGGAGATCGTGGCGGCGACCGAGGCCCTGCTCGATAACGGGCCGCGGCCGCTCGACGGCAAGACCGCCATTGTCACATCCGGCCCCACCCACGAGCCGATCGACCCGGTGCGCTACATCGCCAACCGGTCCTCCGGCAAGCAGGGCCACGCCATCGCGGCGGCCTTGGCGGCGCTCGGCGCGCAGGTCACGCTGGTCTCCGGCCCGGTGACGCTGGCCGATCCCAAAGGGGTGACAGCCATTCACGTGGAAAGCGCCCGCGAGATGCGCGACGCGGTGGAAAGCCGGCTGCCGACCGATATCGCGGTGATGGTCGCAGCGGTCGCGGACTGGCGCGCCGCCGCGCCGGCCGGCGACAAGATCAAGAAACAGGCCGGCGCCGCGCCACCGCCGCTGGAACTGATCGAGAACCCGGACATCCTCAAGGCCGTCGGCCATCACACACAGCGGCCGGCCCTCGTCGTCGGCTTTGCCGCGGAGACACAAGATCTTGAGGACAATGCGCGCGCCAAACTGGCGCGCAAGGGCGCTGACTGGATCGTCGCCAACGACGTGTCACCCGCCACCGGCGTGATGGGCGGCGACCGCAACCGGGTTTCCATCGTCTCCCACGCGAGCATCGAGAGCTGGCCGGAGATGGACAAGCAAGCAGTCGCCGAGCGGATCGCTCAGGCGATCGCCCGCCATTTTCAGCCTGCGACCGCCTGAGACAACGGAGTTGCAACCGCCGCATGCGGGTCAAAAGCGCTGACCGTCAAGCCGGTCTCGCCGATCGTCACGAAACTGCCGGCGGGAATCTCCGTCCAGGCGCAGAGATCGTCCTCGAACGGCTCCGACACGAGGCAGTAGCCGGCGCCCGGGGCATGGATGGGAGCCGAGTAGAGGCTCGGGGCGAAGCGGTCGCTGGCGTAGCGGACCGCATAAAGCGCCTCGCCATCGGAAAAGGCGGCGGTAAAGCGGACCAGCGGACGGATGCCCCGTCGGGCGGCCTCGGCTTCGACAAAACCGATGGTGCGCTGCATCGCCGTCTTCGGATCGTGGTCGAGGCCGAATTCAAGCGCGAGCAGGAACAGCAATTCGGCATCCGTCGTGCCGGCGCGATGATGATAAAAACGGTCACCGAGGCGCGTCTCCATCGGACGCTCGAGCGCCTCGAAGGGGCTGACCTGACCGTTATGCATGAAAGACCAGCGCTCGAACACGAACGGATGGCAGTTGTCGCGAGCGGTGCGGCCGGCGGTCGAGGCCCGGATATGGGCAAGGAACAGGCCGGAGCGGATCTGTCGCGACAACGAGCGAAGGTTGTCGTCCGACCAGGCCGGTAAAATGTCGCGATAGCTGCCCGGTTCCGGCCGCTCCCCATACCAGGCGATGCCGAATCCGTCACCATTGGTCGCGGTCTTGGCCTCGGCAGCGCTTTGGGACTGTTCGATCAACGAGTGATCAGGCGCAAGAATCAGCTCTTCGAGAAACCGCGGCGCGCCGCGATAGGCGGTCCAGCGGCACATCGCCGGTCAGCCGTGTCTGTTGTGCATACGGTTGTGCATTTCCCCGATCATGCGACTTGCCGTCTTCTCGAACAGAAACGGCAAAACCGCGTGCACCAGCGCGGCCGCGCCGGCCGCCAGGAGGCGGGCCGAAAAACCAGAGGCAAAGCGCATATGTTCGAAATAGCTTTCATCGACCGATTGCGGATGATCGGTGAAGAGTTTGGCAAGGGATCGGGTCATGGTCGGTGCCTTCTGCCGGTTGGTCGGGGTTGCTGTGCCGGCCACTATAGGCCAGGACCGGCGGGAAGAGTTCCCAATTGTCCTGGATTTGCGGCGCTGATTGGGATATTCGTCCCATCCATGCGACGAATAGATGAAATGGATCACAAAATCCTGCAGGAACTGCAATCGGATGGCAGTCTGTCCACGGAGGCTCTGGCCGAACGGGTGCACCTGTCGCGCAACGCCTGCTGGCGGCGTGTCAAGGCGCTGGAGGAGAGCGGCGTCATTCGCGGCCGCGTCGCCCTGGTCGATGCGGAAAAGGCGGGATGCGGATTGCTTGTCTTCATCTTCGTGCGCACCGCCAGTCACGATCCGCAATGGCTGGAGCGCTTCCGCAACGCGGTCACAGGCTTGCCGGAAATCATCGGCGTGCATCGCACCAGCGGCGAACTGGACTATGTGCTGCGGGCGCGGGTCGCAGACGTCAAAGCCTATGACCGGCTCTATCAGCGGCTGATCGCCCGGGTGCCTCTGTCGGATGTCAGCGCATCCTTCGTCATGGAGGATATCAAGGACACCACCGTGCTGCCGATCGCTTCCGGCGCCTGAGGTCGCTCGCGGTCCGTATGCCGTTGGTCGACATCGCCGCTGAAACTGTCGTCGCAGGGTGAACAGTGCGTCCGTCGCGCTTTGTCTTCGCCGCTCCTATATTTCGGATCAACAAGGAGGCGCACCATGTCCATTCGTCCCGTCAAACAGATTTCCTCAGCCACGCCCACCATGGAAGGCGCGGGCGTCAAGCTGCATCGGGCCTTCGGCTTTTCGGAGCCGGAGCTTGCCGACCCGTTCCTGTTGTTCGACGACTTTCGCAACGACAATCCGCAGGACTATCTGCCCGGCTTTCCCTGGCATCCGCATCGCGGCATCGAAACCATCACCTATGTGCTGGCGGGCACTGTCGATCATGGCGACAGTCTCGGCAATCGCGGCACGCTGGGGGCCGGCGACGTGCAATGGATGACGGCCGGCAGCGGCATCATGCATCAGGAAATGCCGCACGGCGACGCCGGCGGCCGGATGCACGGTTTCCAGCTTTGGGCCAACCTGCCCTCCGCGCTCAAAATGACCGATCCCCGCTATCAGGACATTAAAGGCGCCGACATCCCCGAGGTGATCGACGACGACGGTACGGTGGCGCGTATCGTCTGCGGTGACTTCTGGGGCAGGACGGGGCCGGTAGACGGCGTTTCCGCCGACCCGCTCTATCTCGACATCTCGGTGCCGCCAGGCCGGCGCAAGACCCTGCCCGTCGACACCTACCGGTCGGCCTTCGCCTATATCTTTGCAGGGTCCGGTTCCTTTTCGGGCGCGTCCGAACCCTTCGGCGTGCTCACCGAAAAGGAATTGAACGGTGAGGAACTGCTGCTGCGCGACCAGTCCGGCGATCGCACGCTGGTCGTTTTCGACAGCGGCGACGACGTCACCGTCCAGGCCGGCGAGGAGGGCATCCGTTTCCTCCTCGTCTGCGGCAAGCCGATCCGCGAGCCGGTTGCCTGGCATGGCCCGATCGTCATGAACACGCGCGCGGAACTGGTGCAGGCGGTGCGAGAATTGCAGAACGGCACCTTCATCAAGGGCTGACCGCGCCGACGGGTTGTCCTGCCGGCCGCTTCCGCGCTATCGCTGTCGCATGAACGGCCCGCCAAAGCAGATCGACGACCGGCTTTTCGCCATGCTGCATGCCCGGACGCGGCACTTGCGTCCGGGCGACACGATCGCCGAACCGCTGACGCCGACCAGCATCTATCATCTGCCCGACGAACCACGGCCCGACCGGGTCTACGGCCGGATAGCGAACCCGACCGTGCAGGCGGCGGAGGCGCGCCTCGCCCTCCTGGAGGCGGCGCCGGCGCTGCTTTTCTCCTCCGGCATGGCCGCCTATGCGGCGGTGATCATGGCGACCGTCAAGGCCGGCGACACGGTGCTGATGCTGAGCGACGGCTATTACGCGGCACGCAACCTGATGGACGACATATTGAGCCATTTCGGCATCGCCATGGAAAGCTGCCCGACCGCAGACATCGCCGCCGCTTCGCTGGACGGCGTTCGGCTTGCCATCGTCGAAACCCCCACCAATCCGCATCTCGACACGATCGACATCGCCGCGCTTTCCGCACGCTGCCGCGCGGCCGGATGCATGCTTGCCGTCGACAACACCGTATGCACCGCCGTTCTACAGCAGCCGCTCGACCGCGGCGCCGACATCGTCATCGCCGCCGACACGAAGGCGGCGGCCGGCCATTCCGATCTGCTGCTCGGCCATGTCGCAAGCCGCGACGAGGCGCTGATCAGCCGCGTGCACGATGCAAGAACGCTGGCTGGCGCCATTGCCAGCCCTTTCGATGCCTGGCTGCTGCTGCGCGGCCTGGAAACGCTCGATATGCGGCTTGACCGCATGTGCGCCAATGCCGACCGCGTTGCCGATGCGCTGCAGCGCCACCCGGCTGTCCGCGCGCTGCGCTATCCGGGCTTGCCCGACGATCCGGCCTTCCCCATGGCGGCCATGCAGATGCGTCTGCCGGGTTTCCTGATCGGCGTGACCTTTGCGGACCGGGCGGCCGCACAGCATTTCATCGACGCCTCGGAGCTGTTCGTACCGGCCACCAGTTTCGGCGGTGTGCACAGCTCCGCCGACCGACGGGAGCGATGGGGCGATGCCATACCCGAGGGGTTCCTGCGTTTGTCGATCGGCTGCGAACCAACCACACCGTTGATCGAGCATGTCGAAAGGGGCCTCGCCGCGGTCGCATCGTTATGACCGGTCTTTGGCGGATTCGCATCAATCGTGACCTGGGCGAGCCGGCCGCAAGCCCTATCTGAAAAGTGAGTTATCCGTTCGACGCGGGCCAGACAGTCGCGTGCGTTCGGATCCGGGGCAACAGGACACAATCATCCGTTCACGGAAACCGAGATGTTCGATTCCAATCGCAGGGCCTTCATGAAACGCACGGCCGGCGCGGTGGCTGCGGCAGCGCTCACCGCGACCGCGAACCGGGCTATCGCGGGCACCGCCACACAGGCGACCGACCTCGCCGACGCCATGGCCGACGCGGCCGACAGGTTCCTGGCGCGTCTCGACCGATCGGAGCGGCAGGTCGCCACTTTCGCCTTTAAGGACGACGAACGCCATCGCTGGCACTGGAGCACACACCGCGCCTTTCGCCGCGCCGGCCTGCCCCTGATGGACATGGACGCGGCTCAGGCGGAGCGCGCCTTCGCGCTGTTGTCCACGGGCTTGTCCGAAGCCGGCTTCGACAAGGCGCGCAACATCATGGAACTGCAAAACCAAGTTCCTCTGGCAGGTGCCGATCCGCGCCTCTTTTTCGTCTCGATCTTCGGCACACCGGGCGGCCGGCGCTGGGGCTGGCGCTTCGAAGGGCACCATCTGTCCCACCATTTCACGGTGGTCGACGGTGCGGTCGCGGTGACGCCGTTTTTCCACGGCGCCTGGCCGACAAAACGGGCGGACGGGTTCCGAACCATGCCGCGGGAGGAGGACGCGGCGCGCGAGATCGTTCTTCTTGAGCCCGCAAGCCAACGCGACCGGCTCATTCTCAGCACGCGCGCACCGCGCCGCCACGAGACCGGAAACCGCGCATTCGTCTCGCCGCTGGCGCCGGTGGGCGCGCGCGCCGGCGATCTCGACGGCCGCCAACAGGCGCTTTTGCGCGAATTGCTGTCGACCTATCTGTCGGCCTTTCCGCCGACGCTGAGCGCCGCCCATATGCAAGCGATCGACCTGGCGGGTTTCGACGCCATCCGTTTCGGCCGGGCCGGCAGTCTGATACCCGAACGCCCGCATTATTACCGCATTCAGGGTCCGACCTTCCTTCTCGAATTCGACAATTCGCGCAACAACGGAACCCACATCCACAGTGTCTGGCGCGATTTCCAGGGCGATTTCGGCGCGGCCCTTCTGACAGCATGACGCGGTCGATCCGAACTGTCATAAAAGTGTCATGCTCGATTGCGGAACGGCCGCCGCTATTTGTCGTCGAGCCGCCAGACGCCGTCCCAATCGGCGGGCGGGCCGTTTTCCTGGATGATCGCCAGCCGGCGTAGATAGGTTTCGGCCGCCGCGTCGCCGCCCGGCACCTCCCGGCACGCCGTGAAACCGGTTTTCGCGGTATTCCAGTCGCCGCTTTGGAAATCGCGCAACGCCTGTTCGAAACGGGTGCGATGGTCGAGCGCCGCTTCGGCGACCGCGCCGATGGCGCCGAGCGGTTCGAAGATCGAGACCGGCTCCGTCTTGCCGAAGACGATCAGATCGTCGATCTTGCGGAACTCGAACGCGCCGGAGGCCATGTCGCGGGTGCGGCCGCATACCAGAATCGACGTACCGTAGACCTTGTTGGCGCTTTCGAGGCGTGAGCCGAGATTCACCGTATCGCCGATCACGGTGTAGTTTTTGGTCTTTTGCGAACCGATCGACCCGACCACAGCGTCACCGGTGGCAATGCCGATGCGCATGCCGACGGCCGGCAGGTCGCGCTGCAGGCCCAAAAGCTCCGGCAATTCATCACGAAACTGATCGATCAGCCGCAGATCGTCGAGCGCCGCCTCCACGGCAAGGGCCGCCTGTTTGCCGTCGGCGCAGAAGGGCGGCGCCCAGAACGCCATAATCGCATCACCGATATACTTGTCGATCAGGCCGGAATGGCCCGTCACCGGCTCAGACATCAGTTCCAGAAAACGGTTGATGAGCTTGACCAGACCGCCCGGCGTGAAGCGCTCGGAAATGCCGGTGAAATTGGCAAGATCGGCAAAAAAGACGGACACCACCTTCTTTTCGCCATTGACCATTTGCATCTGCGGATCGCCGAGCAGACCGGAAACGACGCGCGGGTCGACATATTGACCGAAAGTTTCCTTGATCTCCTCGGTCTTGCGCAATTCATCGACCATGTGGACACCTCGATTTACCGCCCATTTTCGTTGAGGCGGAGAATTGTCAGTGCGACCTGATAGCACTGCGATCGAGTGTGCGTCCAAGTCCCTCACGAGCCGGACAATTCGGCCGGCGAGGGT
>Ga0209785_1000447_pt1 | contig 11923 bp, 12 predicted proteins | sample WorMetG1BERMUDA2_FD_187403 | JGI IMG/M metagenome (GOLD analysis project Ga0209785, IMG submission 187403) | Marine gutless worms symbiont microbial communities from Max Planck institute for Marine Microbiology, Germany - Inanidrilus... ...
TCCACCACACGCTGCCGAAGATCAATCCCGTACGCCCAGCCCATGAAAACCTCCCTGGCTAAAAACACCAGGGCAGGGAATCAGACATCGGTTAAAAACGATTCTACGTTCGTCAAATGTGCTCTAGCCCGACAAAATGTAGGGGCTTAGGGCGCGGGCGCGATGGCCCGAAAGGCTTGACCAGGATCAACACGCAGGGCCGTCGCGGCGGCTACCCTGCCAAGCTCGCCAACCACCGAGTTCGCGCAAGCGCATTTGTTCGTTACCAGGGAGGAGGGGCCCGTGAACGTCGTCACCAAGATGGAAGCCGGATCGACGCAGCTGATGTCCGGCAACGAGGCCGTCGCCCGCGCCGTGTGGGAAGCCGGCGTCACCGTCGCCGCCGCTTATCCGGGCACGCCGTCGACCGAGATCCTGGAGAACCTGGCGCGCTATTCCGAGGTGCACACGCACTGGTCGGTGAACGAGAAGACCTCCATGGAAGTGACGATCGGCGCCTCGGTCGCCGGTGCCCGCGCCTTTTGCGCCATGAAACACGTCGGCATGAACGTCGCCTAGGACGCCTTCATGTCGCAGACCCTGGCCGAGGTCGGCGGCGGTCTGGTCATCGCGGTCGCCGACGACGTCGGTTTCTCGTCGTCGCAGAACGAGCAGGACAGCCGCTACTGGGGCCGCTTCGGTCACATGCCGATCTTCGAGCCCTCGGATTCGTCCGAGGCCCACGACATGGTTCAGTACGCCTACGAGATTTCCGAGAAGTTCAGCACCCCGGTGATCCTGCGCCTGACCACGCGCATCTGCCACGTCAAGGGCCTGGTCCAGCTGGGCGAACGGGTCGAGCACGAGAACCCGGGCTTCACCCGCAACCCGCAGCAGTGGGTGATGGTGCCGGGTAACGCCAAGGCGCGTCAGCAGGTGCAGCTGCAGCGCGACGACGAGATCGCCGCCTATGTGCTGGACAGCCCGCTCAACTACGTCGATGACGGCTCCGACCGCCGCGTCGGCATCGTCGCCTCGGGCCCCGGCTTCATGAACGTGCGCGAGGCCTTTCCCGACGCGCCGGTGTTCAAGCTCGGTTTCAGCTGCCCGCTGCCGGTCGAGCGCATTCGCGAATTCGCCGCCACGGTCGACCGCCTGCTGGTGGTCGAGGAAACCGAACCGCTGGTCGAGAACGAGCTGAAGGCCGCCGGCCTGGAGGTGCACGGATCGGACGTGCTGCCGGTGTTCGGCGAGATGATGCCGGGCGTGATCAAGAAGGGCGTCGCCAAGCTGCTTGACGAGGAGCCGCCGGCCGACGAGCCGGCGCCGCCGCTCGGCATCTTCCCGCGGCCGCCGACCATGTGCGTCGGCTGTCCGCACCTGCCGGTCTACTACTGCCTGTCGCGGCTGACCCGCTCGACCTACATCGCCGGCGATATCGGCTGCTATACCCTCGGCGCCGGCCATCCGTGGCAGGCGCTGGACACGACCACCTGCATGGGCTCCTCCATGGGCATGTCGCTGGGCATGACGCTGGGTCAGGGCGAGGTCGACAAGGGCAAGGCGGTGATCGGCGTGATCGGCGATTCGACCTTCCTGCACATGGGCATGCAGGGCCTCTTGGAGATGACCTACAACAAGGGCAACATCACGGTGATGCTGCTGGACAACAGCACCACGGCGATGACCGGCGGTCAGGAAAACCCGGCCAGCGGCCTGGACATCCATGGCGCCCCGGCGCCGAAGGTCGACTTCTTCAAGCTGGTCGAGGCGCTGGGCGTCAATCCCGAGCGCATCAAGCACGCCGATCCGTACGAGCTGCCAGCGATGGTCAAGACCATCAAGGAAGAGATCAAGCACAACGAGCCGTCGGTGATCATCACCAGCCAGCCCTGCGTGCTGATCGAGCGCTTCAAGCGGCAGCCGCCGCTGAAGGTGATCGACGCGGACTGCACCGGCTGCACCAACTGCCTCAACGTCGGCTGCCCGGCGATCCAGGTGACCCGGCGCGAGGAGGTGCTGAAGAAGAACGGCAAGGTGGTCAAGAAGGCCTGGGTCAGGATCGACACCGTCGCCTGCACCGGCTGCAACGTCTGCCTGCAGACCTGCGGCCCGGACGCCATCGTGCCGGCCTACGCCAACGTCGACGCAGTGACCGAAACCGCGACGCCGGCCAAGTGACGGGATTGGGGGGGAAAGCGATGAGCGACAAGAAGAACGACGTCACCAACGTCATGGTCTGCGGCATCGGCGGCCAGGGCGTGATGACCGCCGCCGAGATTTTGGCTCAGACGGCGATCTCGCTCGGCTTCGACACCAAGAAGACCGAGGTCGCCGGCATGGCCCAGCGCGGCGGCGTGGTCACCTCGCACGTGCGCTTCGGGCCGCGGGTGCTGTCGCCCTCGATCCCGGCCGGCGAGGCCGACGTGCTGCTCGGCTTCGAGCCGGCCGAGGCGATGCGCTGGGCCGCCCACGTGCGCCCCGAAGGGGTGGTCATGGTCAACACCTTCCGCCTGCCGCCGCCGATCGTGTCGGTCGGCCTGTTCGAGTATCCCGCGGATCCGATCGGCGAGATCCGCAAGAGCGGCTTGGTGGTCTACGACTTCGATGCCGGCGACCTGGCCCGCGAACTGGGCGAGATGCGCCTGGTCAACACGATCATGCTCGGCGCCATCGCCGACCACCTGCCGTTCGCCGCCGAGGAACTGGAGAAGCAGACCCTGGCCCGGTTCAAGGCGCGGCGGCCGGAAATGGTCGAGATGAACGAAAAGGCCTTCGCTGCCGGCCGCCAGGCCGCCGCCGCCTCGGCGCAGCGCGCGCAGGGCACCTCGGCCGCCTGAAGATATCGAATCCCACCTGGGGGAGGGGGGTAGGGGAGCGTTTCGCGCTCCCCTTTTTTTGCCCCCGGGTGATCTGTCGGGCGGTCAGTCGTCCAGTTCGTGGCCGAGGATCTTGCCGCTGGTCGCGTGCACGTAGACCTCGACCGGACGGCCCTGTTTGTCGAAGGCCTCGACCTCGTAGACCGGGTGTTCGTATTCGACCTCGCGCAGGTTGGTGTAGCCGGCGGCCTCGACGGTTTTCAGCACCTCGGCGATCGGCACGCGCTCGCCCTGCGCCGCCGCCGGTTTCTTGATGTCGTCCATGCTGGCCATCGCCGGGACGGCGAGCAGCAGGGCGGGAACGGCGAGGATGGCGAGCGTGCGTTGCGTGGTGTTCATGTCGGTTCTCCTTGGGTTGGTTGCGATGGACAGACTCTGCGCCACCGCGCCTGAACCGACACTGAACCCGCCGTTCATCCGCTGTTCAGGTTGACGGCGCTAGAATGCCGGCCTGAAAGGAGTGTTCATGCACCACCTCGTTGCCGTCCTCGTGGGTCTTGTTGTGCTGCTGCTGGCCGCCTTGCCGCGCGCCGACGACGACCATCACCGCGCCCGCGAGGCCCTGCGCCGCGGCGACATCCAGCCGCTGGCGGCGGCGCTCGACGCGGTCGAGGCCCGGTATCCGGGCGAGGTCCTCGAGGTCGAGCTGGAGGACGAGGACGACGACCCGCGCCATCCCTATGTCTACGAAATCAAGCTGTTGACCCGCGACGGCCGGGTGATGAAGCTGGAGCTGGACGCCGCCACGCTCGAAGTGCTCGAGGTGCGCGGCGGTCGGGGCCGCAGGGGGGAAGACGACGACTGATGCGCATCCTGGTGATCGAGGACGACGCCGACCTGTCGCGGCAGCTGGAAACGGCGCTGCGCGGCGCCGGCTATGTCGTCGAATGCGCTGGCGACGGCGAGGAGGGGCACTTCCTGGGCGAGACCGAGGACTACGACGCCGTCGTGCTCGACCTCGGCCTGCCGATGATGGACGGGCTCACCGTTCTGCGCCGCTGGCGCGCCGCCGGGCGGGCGACGCCGGTGCTGATCCTGACCGCGCGCGATACCTGGACGGAAAAGGTCGAGGGCATCGATTCCGGCGCCGACGACTACCTGACCAAACCCTTTCACATGGAAGAGCTGCTGGCCCGGGTGCGCGCGCTGCTCCGCCGCGCCGGCGGCCACGCGGCACCGGTGCTGAGTTGCGCCGAGGTGACGCTGGACACCCGCAGCGGCCGCGTGCGCCGCGCCGGCCAGCCGTTCGAGCTGACCGCGCACGAGCTCAAGGTGCTCGGCTACCTGATGCACAACGCCGGCCGGGTGGTCACCCGCACGGAACTGATCGAGCACATCTACCACCAGGATTTCGACCGCGACTCCAACACCATCGAGGTGTTCGTCGCGCGCCTGCGGTGAAAGCTCGGATCCGGGCGCATCCGCACCCACCGCGGACGCGGCTACGAACTGGTCTGCGACGAGGTTCCCGAACAAGAGACCCCGGCGTGAGCGGCGGCTCGGTCAACCGCCGCCTGATCGTCGCCGCCGGCGTGTGGATCGCGGTTGCCCTGCTCGTCACCGGGTTGCTGCTGGGCGAGCTGTTCCGCCGCCATCTGAGCGAAACCTTCGACGCCGACCTGCACACCCATCAGATGGAGATGCTGGCCCTGATCGAGCCCGACGCCGAGGGCGCGCCGCGGCTGCGCCACCATCCCGCCGACCCGCGCTTCACCAAGCCGCTGTCGGGCTGGTACTGGGAGATCCGGTCGGGCGCGACGCGGATCGCCGGTTCGCGCTCGCTGTGGGACACCGAGCTACCGCCGCCAGCGGCCGTGACCGGCGAGGCCTATCCGTTGACCGGACCGCGCGGGCGCGGCCTGCGCGCGATCAGCCGTGAGTTCCGGGTCGCCGACGTCGCCGCGCCGCTGGTCGTCACCCTCGCCGGCCCGCGCGCCGAGATCGGCGATCCGCTGGCCGCCTTCGCGCGCACGCTGGTGGTCGCGCTCGCCGTGCTCGGCCTTGGCCTTGGCCTGGCGGTGGCGGTCCAGGTGCGTTTCGGACTGCGGCCGCTGCAGCGGGTGCGCGCCGCCCTCGGTGACGTGCGCGAGGGCCGTGCCGAGCGGCTGGAGGGCCCGTTCCCGGCGGAAATCGGCGGTCTTGTCGAGGAGCTGAACGGCCTGATCGAACACAACGACCGCCTGCTCGCCCACGCCCGCGACCGCGCCGGCGACCTGGCGCACGCGCTGAAGACGCCGCTGGCGGCGCTGCGCAACGACGCCGCCGCGATCGCCGAGCCACGCGGGTGCGAGATCAAGCGGCACGCCGAGCTGATCGGCGGCGCCATCGACCGCGAGCTGTCGCGCGCGCGCCTGACCGGCCCGGCCCTAGGCCAGCGCGCCGACGTCGGCGAGGTCGCCGAGGGCCTGCGCCGCGTGCTGATCCGCTCGGAGATCGACAAGGACCTGTCGATCGAGCTGGATCTGGCGCCGGGCCTGACCTTCGCCGGCGATCGCGCCGATCTCAATGAGATGCTCGGTAACCTGATGCAGAACGCCTGCCGCTGGGCGGCGCGGCGCGTGCGCGTGACCGGCCGTCTCGCCGGATCCGCGGGGCCAGGGCTCGACCTGACGGTCGAGGACGACGGGCCCGGCATTCCCGCTGCCGCCCGCTCGGAAGTGTTGGCCCGCGGACACCGCCTGGACGAGAGCACGCCGGGCAGCGGGCTCGGCCTGGCCATCGTCGAGGATACGGTCGCCGCCTACGGCGGCCGTCTGGAGCTGGCCGATTCCGGGCTCGGCGGGCTGGCCGCGCGGCTGCTGCTGCCGGCCCGGCGCCCGTCCGAAAGAGAGTAGGGCCGCCTACCCATTCGGGCGTTGTAATTCGGTCACGTTGCGACGATAACATGGCCCATTCCCTCCCGGACGTTTTCTCGGCCGCGCGTCGCGCCGCAACCCTCGATTTTGGAATGAGAGCCGTGTCAAACATCAAAACCATCGACAGCCTGGACGTCGCCGGCAAGCGGGTCCTGGTCCGCGCCGACCTCAACGTGCCGATGAAGGACGGGCAGGTCACCGACACCACCCGCATCGACCGCACCGTGCCGACCCTGACCGAGCTGGCCGAGAAGGGCGCGCGGGTCGTCGTCATCACCCACCTCGGCCGGCCCAAGGGCGAGGTCAAGCCCGAGTTCTCCGTCGCGCCGGTCGCCGAGGCCATGAGCCGGGCCCTGGGCAGGCCGGTCGCCTTCGCCTCGGATTGCGTCGGCGCCGCCGCCAAGGCGGTGGTCGACGGCATGGCCGACGGCGACATCGCGATGCTGGAGAACCTGCGCTTCCACGGCGCCGAGACCGACAATGACGCCGCGTTCGCGGCGCAACTGGCCGAGCTGGGCGACGCCTATGTGTCGGACGCGTTCTCGTGTTCGCACCGGGCGCATGCCTCGACCGAGGCGATCGCGCGGCTGCTGCCGGCGGCCGCCGGGCGGCTGATGCAGGCCGAGCTGGAAGCCCTGTCGGGCGTCCTGGAGAACCCGCAGAAGCCGGTCGCGGCGGTGGTCGGCGGGGCCAAGATCTCGACCAAGCTGGATGTATTGGGCCACCTGTCGGAGAAGGTCGACCTGCTGATCATCGGCGGCGGCATGGCCAACACCTTCCTCAACGCCAAGGGCGTCAACGTCGGCAAGTCGCTGTGCGAGCACGACATGGCCGACAGCGCGCGGGCCATCATGGACGGCGCCAGCGCCGCCGGCTGCGAGATCGTGCTGCCGTTGGATGCGGTGGTCGCCAAGGAGTTCAAGGAGAACGCCGAGAACGAGACCGTGGCGCTCGACGCGGTGCCCGACGACGGCATGATCCTGGATGCCGGCCCGGCCTCGGTCGCCGACCTGAAGACGCGCCTGGCCGACTGCCGCACCCTGGTCTGGAACGGACCGCTCGGCGCCTTCGAAATCGCGCCGTTCGACGCCGCCACCAACGCGGTCGCCCAGGAGGCGGCGAAGCTGACGGGGGAAGGCAGCCTGCTCTCCGTGGCCGGCGGCGGCGACACCGTGGCGGCGCTGGCGCATGCCGGGGTCGGCGGCGATTTCTCCTACGTCTCGACCGCCGGCGGCGCCTTCCTGGAGTGGCTCGAGGGCAAAACCCTGCCCGGCGTGGCGGTGCTGCTGACCGACTGACGCGCCCGGGGGCGTGGCGGGCCGTCGGGAGGGCCATGGGGGCCTGATTTTAGCGCTCGCGCGGCTGTGAGCCGCCGCGACTCGCCAAAATCGCCGATTTCCGCTGTAATTTCCGCTTGGTTCACGGGAATGCGCCCGCGACCAACGGACCGGCATGGCAGAATACCATGGTGACCCCGCGCCAGATGGTCCCCTGATAGGACATCAAAGGAGACATCGCATGGACGTTGTCACGACAGCCGCCGGGACGCAGCAAGCGTTCGCACCGGGGACGTCGAGTCAACCGGCTCAGCAAGAAGACGAGGTGACCACCGCAGTCACCCAGAGCATCGTCGAGAGCCTCGATGACGCAGACCGCACACCTACCGTGCGGCCGGCGGAAGAACGCGCCGAGACCAGTGCAGAGACCCAGACCCAGCCCGAACCGCAGCCCGAAACCCGTGTCGAGACGGTGGAAAGCCAGCCGGCACCGGTGGAGGATCAGTTCCGCGGCCGCGAGGTCGACGTCGTCGCCTAGCCGACAGGCACAAGGTCTCGAGGGGGATCACCGACAGGTAGCCAGCGCCCCGCGGTTTCGCGGGGCGTTTTCATTTGCCCGCGGATCGCCGGACCGACGCCTAACCATGATCAAGGACAACCCAACCCCGGGCGTGCGAGCCGGGGAGGTTGCCTGAATGGGGAGGGTCAAGGGCGTGGCGCGGTATGTACGGGATCAACAGCGGGGAAACGAAGGACCGATCCCCGGCGGCCAGTGGTCGCGGCCGGGTGTTTGCGGCATCTGTCCTGCCGGATGCGGCGTCGAGGTGCATTTCAGGGACGGCCGCATCGACCGGCTGACGCCGCTGAAGGACCACCCCATGGGCATGGTCTGCCCGCGCGGCGCCAAGGCCGCCGAGATCGTCTATTCCGACGAACGCATCCTGTACCCGCAACGGCGCGTCGGCGCGCGCGGCGAGGGCCGGTTCGAGCGCATCGGCTGGGACGACGCCTACGAAATCATGGTCGACGGCCTGCGCGAGGTCGCCCGCCGCTTCGGCCCCGAGGCGGTGTGCATGTACACCGGGCGCGGCAACTTCGAATTCGGGCTGAACGAAACCTTCACGCCGAGCCGGGCCAGCGAGTCTTCGGCCAGCGCCGTGCTGTTCCCGTTCGGTTCGCCGAACAGCACCGGGGTCGGCGCGCTGTGCTACGTCGCCTACGGCATGGTGGCGCCGGGCACCTGCCTCGGCCCGCATCACCGTGACTTGCGCGACGACATCGACAACGCCGACCTGGTTTTGATCTGGGGCGCCAACCCGGCGACGGATTCCTCGCCGGTGAAGATGAGCCACGTCAAGCAGGCGAAGAAGCGCGGTGCGCGCATCATCTCGATCGATCACCGGCGCAGCGAGACCGCGCGGTCGGTCGACGCCGAATGGCTGGCGGTGCGGCCGGGCACCGACGGCGCGCTGGCGCTCGGTGCCATCCAGGTGCTGATCGAGGAGGACCTGTACGACCACGACTTCGCCGATAACTGGACGATCGGCTTCGCGGAACTGCGCGACTACGTGCGCGACTTCACCCCCGAGGCGGTGGCGCGCATCACCGGCATCCCGGCGGACGACGTGCGCGGCCTGGCCCGCGCCCTGGCCGCCGCCGAAGGCGCCACGGTGGTGATGTACACCGGCCTCGAATACACCAACGGCGGCGTGCAGGCGATCCGCGCGGCGCTGACCCTGCAGGCCCTGGCCGGACATCTGGACACGCCCGGCGGCAAGCTGTTCGCCATGCCCGACCGGCTGCACCCGGTGCGCACGCCGACCGAGCCGCCGCCGTCCCCGCCGCCGATCGGGGCACACGAATATCCGCTCTATCATGCCCTGCGCAACGAATGCCACGCCGCGCTGCTGCCGCGCGCGATCCTCGCCGACGACCCCTATCCGCTGCGCGCGATGATCGTCAGCGGCGCCTCGATCATCACCTCCTGGCCGGATCCGGCGATGTGGCGCCGGGCGCTCGCGGCGCTCGACTTCCTCGCCGTGGTCAACCGCTTTCCGACGGCGGATTCGATGTACGCCGACCTCGTGCTGCCGGCGACCACCGGGTTCGAGATCGAATCCTACATGGTGCACGACGGCTGGGTGCAACACCGGGCGCGGCAGATCCCGCCGCGCGGCGAGGCGCGCAACGACTACCTGAACTTCGCCGAACTGGCGCAGCGGCTGGGCTACGGCGAACGCTGGCCGGTCAGCGAGCGGGCCAAGGTCGAGCAGGCGCTGGCCGGGCTCGGTGTTTCCTACGACGAGCTGCGCGCGAACCCCGCGGGCCTGCCGTTTCCGGTGCCCGAGCGGCGCTACCGCAAGTACCTGACCGGCGACCTGCGCGCCGACGGACGGCCCGGGTTCGAAACGCCGAGCGGCAAGTTCGAGATCGCCTCCGGCGTGCTCGCGTCGCACGGCTACGACGCGCTGCCGGTCTATACCGAACCGCGCGAGGGGCCGATCGCGGCGCCCGGGCTGGCGCGGCGCTTCCCGCTGGTGTTCAATTCCGGCGCGCGCACCCAGTCGGCCTTCCGCTCGCAGCACTTCAACATCCCCTCGCTGGTGGCCAAGCAGCCGAAACCGCAGGTGCACCTGCACCGCGACGACGCCGCGGCGCGCGGAATCGCCGACGGCGACGCCGTGATCGTCGCGACGCCGCGCGGACGCGTGCGCTTCTGGGCCCGGGTCGATACGGACATCGCGCCCGGCGTGGTCGAGGCCAACATGGGCGGCGGCGGACCGCTTGGACCCCAGGCCTAGCGCGAGGCCAACGTCAACGCCCTGACCGATCCCGAGAACCGCGATCCGATCTCGGGGTTCCCGGTCTACAAGGCGCTGCTGTGCGAGGTCGAGAAAGACGCGGCGTGAGCGCCGACGCCGCGGCGCCGGCGCCAGCGGGAGCTTGCGTCGGCGACGGCGTCCCGTCACACTGGCCCGACCATGAGCGAGACGACTTCATCTGCGGCCCGTGTCGGTCCCTCGGTCAAGGCGGTGCCCGAGGGTGACAACCGCGAGCGGCTGGTCTGCCCGGACTGCGGCTACATCGCCTACGACAATCCGAAGATCGTGGTCGGCGCGGTGTGCACCTGGCAGGGGCAGTTCCTGCTGTGCAAGCGCGCGATCGAGCCCCGGCTGGGCTACTGGACCTTCCCCGCCGGCTTCATGGAAAACCACGAGACCATTGCGGAAGGGGCGGCGCGCGAGGTGCTCGAGGAATCGATGGCCACGGTCGAGATGGGCGAGCTGTTCGGCATCTACGAGATCCCGCACATCAGCCAGGTCTACATGATCTTCCGCGCCGAGCTGACAGCGCCGACCTACGGCGCCGGCGAGGAAACCCTGGAAACCCGCCTATTCGACTGGGACGACATCCCCTGGGACGATCTCGCCTTCCCGTCGATCACCTGGGGCCTGCGCAAGTACCACCTCGACGGCGGGCCGTTCTACCACACGGTGCATCCGAAGGGTTGAGCCACCGGCGCGCTAGCGTGGGAGTTCCCAGCCCGCCTCTGCGGCTATAGTCTCCGGGATCTGGCGCGTCATCCTGTCGATTTGGCCTGGGTTGAAAGCCTGCCGCCACTCGTCCATCTGGCCGGCGCGGAAGTTGGCGACGCCTTGCCTGGGGGCGGCGACCCGATTGATCTCGCACGGCACGCCGAAGAACGCCGCGGCCTCTTGCATGTAGGCCAGCGGCTGCTCCTTGAGTTGGCGGAATTCCATGACCCGGACGTCGAAGCGGCGGTCCGTGTCGCGCACCCGGATCCAGCCGAGGATCCATTCCATGAACCGCGGAAAGATGTGCTCGGCGTACCAGTCGAGTTTCTCCGCGAACGGCGCGTCGAGCATGGAGACCGGGGTGATGTCCGACGACACGATGCGCTCGTAGAGCCGCCTGCCATGCCTCGCCACCGCGCCTTCCTCCATGTAGTGGGCCCAGGACAGCGTCGTTTGCCGCGGGTCGCGCAGGTGGACGAGGATTTTCTTGATGCCGGCCCGGGCCAGCCTGTCCAGGTTCTCCGGGCTCGCGTTCAGGTGGCCGTAGGTCCATGCGCCGCCCTGGCCGAACAGCGCCGCCTTGGCCTCGACCACGTGGTCTTCGGGAAACTCCTTCAGCGAGATATAGAAACCCGGCATGCCGTAGAGATCGGCGAAACGATTGGCGATAAAGACGCCGCCGGATTTCGGCTGAGTGACCAGCAGGGCCGACGGGAATCCCTCCTGCCTGCGGGCCTGGACGCGGTCCAGGGTATCCGATTCGAGCGACGGGAATCGCTGAAACAGGCGGGAGGCGACGTCGGCCAGGACATCCAGCTTGCCGGCCGCCTTCATCACCGCCTTGTGGTAGGGATTGACCGGCCTGAGCATGCCTCTCTGCAGGCACTCTTCGGCCAGCAGGTTCAGGCCCCACCACGGATCGATGCGCGCGGTGATGAAGCAGGCGACGGGATCCATGAGCTGCGGCTTGCCCTGCAGCCTGGCCAACAGGGGCTCCAGGTATCGCCGCGCCTGGCCGGGATTTTCCAGGGCGGCGCAGAACACCGTGGCGGCCTCGCGGGATGCCGGATCATCCTCCGTGATCAGCTCCCGGGGGTTCCGGATGGAGATCGCTTTCTTGGCCAACGTGGTCAGGACTTGTTCGATCGAACCGCTCCATCTTGGATCTGCTTTCATTGAACAGGTTCCGGATTAATTTTCACTTTCCGGGTGCGGCTTATCCTGTTGCCGGTCTGGTCCTGCCGATTCCGATTCCGTTAACCCATTTCCGCTAGCGCGGATTCGATTTAATCCTGGTCGTATCCTGCGGCAGCGAAGAAGTTCTCGCATTCGGTGGGCGTGACTTTCTCGATCCCTTCGGCGATGGCGCTCCACAGTTCCTCAATGGTTCTCGCGGC
>Ga0209785_1000449_pt1 | contig 11815 bp, 13 predicted proteins | sample WorMetG1BERMUDA2_FD_187403 | JGI IMG/M metagenome (GOLD analysis project Ga0209785, IMG submission 187403) | Marine gutless worms symbiont microbial communities from Max Planck institute for Marine Microbiology, Germany - Inanidrilus... ...
GCCGCGAGAACCATTGAGGAACTGTGGAGCGCCATCGCCGAAGGGATCGAGAAAGTCACGCCCACCGAATGCGAGAACTTCTTCGCTGCCGCAGGATACGACCAGGATTAAATCGAATCCGCGCTAGATATTGGCCGGATCGACCTCCATCTGCAGCGGTTCGCCGCGGCAGAAGCGGCCAATGTTGTCGAGGAACAACTGGTCCCAGCGCGCCTGCACGCCGCTGCCGTTGAACGAGGTGTGCGACGTCAGCCGCACCTTCGGATGGGACCACAGCGGATCGTCCTCGGGCAGCGGTTCGCTGTGGAACACGTCCAGCACCGCCGCCTCCAGGCGATTCGCGTCGAGCGCCGCGATCAGCGCGGCGTCGTCGATCAGCGGGCCGCGGGCGATGTTGACGAGGATCGCGCCTTGCTTCAGCGTCGCGAAGAAGCCGGCATCGGCCATGCCCCGGGTTGCCTCGTTCAGCGGGCAGGCCAGCAGCACGATGTCGGCCGCCGGCCCGAACGCTGCCAGGTCGGCCAGCGTGCCGACGCGGTCCGCCGGCTCGGACGGCACGACCGAACGGCGCAGCACCGAGACCTCGGCGCCGAAGGCCTTGACCCGGGTCGCCACTTCGCGGCCGATCGGCCCGTAGCCGATGATCAGCCAGTGGGTCTGCGAGATCTCGCGGAACGGCGTCTTGCGCCACTGCCGCGCCGCCTGCTGCCGGCGCTGCTGCTCGACCGGGTGCAGCAGGCCGAGCACCTGGGCCAGGGTGTACTCCGAGATCGCCACCGCCTGGGCGCTGGAGTTGCAGATCCTGACCCCGCGATCCGAGATCTTCTTGTAGAAGGGGTGGTCGAGGCCGGCGTTGAAGGTCTGCAGCAGGCCGATCGAGCGGCAGCGCAGCACGGTGTCGAACACCTCCTCGCTCCGGCCGTCGGCGTTGATGTGCATGCTGAGCCAGAGGTAGTCGAGGTCGACCTCCTCGGGCTCGACCAACTTGCCGTCGACCCGGAACCGGCCGTCGGCATCGAAGGTCGCGATGGCGAGGTCGAGCCCGAGCGCGTCGAGCCGCGGCCCGATATGCTCCAGCGACGCGGCGTGCATGGCGAGGGTGACGGGCATGGCTGGCTCCCTTGATTCGACTCAACAGGCGACGAGATGTAGCGCACCGGCTCGACCGAAACCAGACCGGGTTCGATTTTTTCCACCCAGCGGTATCGCGGCTCAAGGTTGGGTGAACACATCCGTGATCAACTTGCCTTGACCTGGCGGATCGGCCGATACTGGCGCCAACGCCCGCAACGCGGCGACCATCAGCAGGGAGAGCGAGCCATGAGCACATCCATCACCGGCGGCTGTCAGTGCGGCGCCGTGCGATTCGAGAGCACCGCCGAGCCCCTGTTCGGCGGCCACTGCCAGTGCACCAACTGCCAGAAGTTCAGCGGCACCGGACACGCCTCGAACCTGATGGTGCCGAAGGACGCCTTCGCCGTGACCGGCGAGGTCACCTTCTACGAATACGACGCCGACAGCGGCAACCACATGACCCGCGCCTTCTGCCCGACCTGCGACAGCCCGGTCTACGGCTTCGGCAGCGGCAACCCGGCCGGCATCATGCTGCGCGCCGGCACGCTGGATGACACCAGCCACTTCAAGCCGCAGGTGCTGCTGTTCACCGCCAGCGCGGCGGAATGGGACCATGTCCAGGGCGGGTTGGCCGAGTTCTCCGGCATGCCGCCGAAGAAGTAGCGCGCGAAAAGGACCGCCTGCCTACTTGTAGCCCTTCTCACGCAACAGATCCGAGAGACGGAAATCGATGCGCTTTTGCATCGGCATGCCCCATTCCCGAACCAGCTTGCCGGTTTCCTCTGAGATTTTGGGCATGAGCTTGATCGACTTGCGGCCCGTTTCGGACTTGTAGAACGCGAGGACGTCACGAAGCTCCTTCTCGGTGTAATACCTGGCCATCAGGTCTCCGACATACTCGACCAGCCTACCGTCCATGGGCGCCGTTTCCTCGCGCACGATCGAGGCGGCGGCAGCGAGAGTCGTGTCGTCGACATCGGGAAATTGCTGCCTCATGTCGGTCTCGATCTGTCGGAGTATTTCGACGTTCATGCTCTCGATGGTTTTGTCGAACTCGAACAACTGTATGAGTTCGTTGACGGTATTTCGCTTGCCGGTGTCGTCTGCGCGTACCGAGGGTATGAGCGCCAGACAAATGACACCAGCCAAGGCCAAGAAGTATCTGACGTGCATCACCGATTGCCCCCCCCTGTTTTCGAGGGCAACCTGCCACGCGGCGGCGATCACCCCAACAGGAAATGCGCGTGCGCGGCGGCGACCAGCTTGCCCGGGTCCTGCTGCCAGGCCTCGACGCGGACGTTGGCGACGGTGCGGCCCTGCTTGACCACCTGGGCGCGGGCGAAGGTGTCGTAAGGGCCGCAGGGGCGCAGGTAGTCGATCGAGATGTTGACGATCTTGGGCAGCCGGTCGGTGTCGTTCTCCCAGATCAGGTGCATCGCCGCGGCGTGTTCCAGCAGCGCCCCGACCACGCCGACGTGCACCGACGGCAGTTGCGTGTTGCCGATGTTGCTCGGCTTGAACGGCATTACCGTCAGCAGCCCGCCGTCGTCCTCGTGGCACTCGAGCCCGATCACCTTGGTGTAGGGCACCAGGTCGCAGGCGCCGGCGATACCCTTTTCGCGCAGGGTCTGGCGCAGGGTCTCGCGCAGGGTCATGTGTCGCCTCCGCCCTCGGGATTGGCGCTGCTGGGCCCGGAACTGCTGGGCGCGTTGACGCGGAAGCCGACCGAGCTGGTCATGAAGCTGGCGGTGCAGTTGGCGATCGGCTCGTCCACGGTCTCGTGGTAGGCGACGCCACGCACGAAGGCGATGCTCCGGGTCAGCTTGTAGCAATGCGCGTAGGCCAGGATCGCCCGGCCGACGGTCGCCGGCTTCAGGTAGTCGATGCGCAGGTCCAGTGTCGCCAGGGTGGCGCCGCGCGGGATTAGGGTGAAGGCGGCGCCGCCGGCGGCGGTGTCGAGCAGGGTGGTGACGACGCCGCCATGGACCACGCCGGTGTCGGGGTTGCCGATCAGGCGGTCCTGGTAGTCGATGCGCACGATGCATTCGCCACGGCGGATGTCGACCCCCTCCATGCCGATCTCGTTGCAATGGGGCAGGGTGGCGAACACCGCGCCGATGTCGTCGAGCGGGTAGAGGTCGGCGTCGTCGGCCGGCGGGGATTGTGGCATCGGGAATTCCGGCTGGTTGCGGGATCGGGTTGCCGGCGGATTATGCGCCCGCGGGTCCCCTTGAACAGGCCCGAATTCACCGAACCGGCGATTGCCGGCGACGGATGCGGCTAGATGATGTCGCGCATGATGCGGACCAGCTGGTCGCGCACCTCGCCGGTGATGCGCGACTGGCGCACGTTGCGGCCGCCGGCGAACACCGAGACGCCGGTCGAGATCGAGTGCTTGAACTCGCCGCGGCGTCCGGTCTCCTTGTCCTCGTCCTCCTCGTCCTTGTCCTGCGGCCGCGGGCTGCGGCTGAAGGTGATGCTGCGCCCGGATTTGCTGCCCTTCCACTTGACCTGGCTGAAGGTGAAGCGGGCAATAATGATGTAGGTGTCGTCCTTGACGAAGCTGCCGACGATGTGGCCCAGCGCGGCGCCCGAGACGGCGCCGAGGAAGGTGAACTCGCGAGACAGGTCGGTCTGGATCTGGCCGCTGTACTTGACGTTGACGTCGATCCGGATGCCGAAGTCGCGCGCATCGGTGACCTGGTAGCCGAGCGAGGAGTAGGCCGCTTCCAGGTCGTCCTGGAAACCGTGCAGGTCGAAGGCGGTGTCGCCCGAGGTGTTGCGGATGCGCAGCTTGATCTTGCGGTTGGCGTACAGGTCGGCGTCGGTGACGATGTTGCGCTCGACCACCGAGCCGTACATCAGCCCGGTATCCGGGTTGCGCACCATGCCCATGCGCGCGTTGTCGCCCAGGCAGGCGGCCAGGGTCGGGAGCAGAAGCGCGATTCCGACGCGTTGGTTGATCGATTTCATGGATGCCATTTCCTTCTCGAATGCGGTGAAAGGTTTCACGAGCCGGCCCCCAGCGAGCGGGCGATGAATTTCTCGGCCACGGAGTGGTGCACGGTGAAGTTCAGGTTTTCGACGCCCTTGCCGGTCTTGCCCCAGGAGACGACCGAAACGACCCGGTTCTTGTGGAACACCGGTCCGCCGGAGTTTCCCGGACTGGTGGCGGCATCGATCTGCACGTGCAGAACCTTCTTGCTGCTGCCCCGGGTGTTGATCGGGGTCATCTCGCGAATGGCGCTGACCACGCCGCGGGTGATCGAGAACTCCAAGCCTTTCGGATGCCCGATCACCTCGACCGTCGCGCCGAGTTCGAGCTTGTTGCGCGCGAAGAACCGGACCGGCTTGCCGCGCGCCTGCACCTTGATCAGGGCCAGATCGGTATGCGCATCCCGCGCGATCACCTTGCCGAAGGTCTCGGTGCCGCCGTACATCCGCAACTCGACGAACTCGCTCTCCTCGACGATGTGATAGTTGGTCATCACCACGTCGGGCCGGATGAAGAATCCGCTGCCCATGCCGCGGCCGAGACGGTAGACGGCGACCACGCTGTCGAAGCGCGGGTCCGATTGCGTGCTGCCCTCGAAGGTCTGCTCCTTGTAGGCGGCGAGCGCCGTGTTCTTGTCGCGCAGCATCTCGCGCCGCAGGGCGGTCAGGCCGGGCAGTTTGCGCGAACTGCCCTGGTGCGCGACGAAGTGGTCGACCAGGCGCGACAGCTTGATCTCGACCGGCGCCTCCTCCCAGTCCTTGACCACCTGTTCCGTGTCCGCGTCGGTCAGATGCTTGTCCTTTTCCGGATCCTCGTCCTGCAGCTCGTAGGCGACCTGGAAATCCTTGGCCTCGCGCAGGTCGAAGGTCTCCTTGAAGTAGCAGCCGCGGCGGCGGTCGATGACGTAGTAGTGCGCGGTCAGGACCTTCGATCCCTTCACCGTCGCCTTGTTGAACTTGTATTTGGCATAGATCGGTTTCTGCAGGGTCATCGGCGTGCTCGACAGCGCGCTCATCGCCTGCTGCAGTTCGGCTTCCGCGTCGCGGCGCTTGGATTCCGCCGCCAGCGTACCGACCATGGCGCCGAGACATCCCCAACCGTGACAATACTGGTTGCTGGCCATGGCGTGGTTCATGGTCGCCGTTTGCAGTTGCATCTGCATCTGGTTCACCCGGTTCTGCGCCATGTTGTACTCGGGGTTCGGCTCCTCCTTGTAGCCGACCAGCACCCGCGACGGGACCTTCTGCATCTTGCTGACCCGGCGCTCGGTGCGCGCCAGCGCGATGTCGAAAACGATCAGGTAATCGGCGCCGGCGCCGCTCTGGCCCAGGGCCTCGTCCAGATCGGCCTTGCTGGCCTGGATCGGCAGGTCGACCTCGATGTTGGGGGCGAACTCGACCTGGCGTTCCTGCAGCAGGGTCTTGCTGGTGACGTCGATGAAGCCGATCTCGAAACCCGGAATGCGGCTCGGCGCGTAGCCGGCGGCGCGCACCTCGCGCAGGGCGCCGAGGATTTCGACCAGACCCGGCGCCTTGCCACCACCCCGGGCCGACAGTGCGGTCGCCATGTAGGCGTTGCTGATCTCCGCCCACAGCGGCGTGTCGCGCAGCAGCTCGCCGTACCGTTCCGAGAAACGGGCCAGTTGATAGGGTTCGGCGCCGCGCAGGCCCTCGGCGATGGTCGCGTGCTGGGCCAGCAGGAACGGCTTGCGGTCGAGCTCGACCGGATAGACATCGAAGAAGGCGGCCGGCCCGAAATGATCGAAGGCGGCGAACTCATCCGCCGCGGCGTCCTCGATGGCGCCGTCCAGACGCGCGATCTCGCTGTCGAGCGCCGCCTTGTCCGGCGCCGCGAAACCGGCGATGTCCAGGATTTCGTGGTCGGGATAGGCGCCGGCGGCGGCCCGCGCCGCGGCCAGATCCGCCTTCAGTTGCGGCCAGGCTGCGTCATCGGCCGGCCAGTCGTACGCCCGCAGCGCCGCCAGGGATTCGGCCAGTTTCCCGGCATGACGCTGGTTGAAATGATCGGCGACGCTTTTCAGCAGGGCCCTATCACGGGTCAGGTTCTGCGTGAAATGGCTTTTCTGTTCGGCGTACAGCCGTGCCGCGTCGTCGAACCGGTTCTCGCCGATCAGCTCCTTCATGTGGTCGGCGCGGTCGAAAAAGATCGAGTAGTACTCCTTCGACACCCGCTTCTCGCCCGACTCCGGCGAGGTCTGGACCGGCGTCGGGCTGTCGACGGATCCGGAAACCCCCGCGCCGTGCGGCGTCTGGCATCCGTGCAAGGCGCCGAACGACCCCATCAGCAGCAGAACCAGGCAGGTTTTGACGGTCTTCGGGCAGGCAGGCATGATCGCTCTCGAAATCGCTATAAGTGTATTCACAGCAATAATAAAGCCTATACGATCAAACCCTGTATTGTCGAGAACAAAAGAAAAACACTCGTATAGGTTTGAACAAGTTCTGCCGTCGTGGCGGCGCAATTAAATCCTTCCGGGCATTTCCCCGCCCGCCGTGGTTGCGATAGACTGGGCGCCGGCGGAAACGACGGACCAACCGCGCCGCCGGCGACACGGGTTTCACAGGGAGCAGACCATGGGCAGCACGATCAGCCTCACCGCCGAAGACGGCCATCAACTGCAGGCCTACCGCGCCGATCCGGACGGTGCCGTCAAGGGATCGGTGGTGGTCATTCAGGAGATCTTCGGCGTCAACATCCATATCCGCGAGGTCTGCGACAAGTTCGCCGCCGCCGGCTACGCGGCGGTCGCGCCGGCGCTGTTCGACCGGCTCGAGACCGGGGTCGAGCTCGACTACGTGCCCGACGACATCGAGCGCGGCCGCGACCTGGTCGAGAAGCTCGGCTGGGACGATCCGATCGCCGACGTCAAGGCCGCGGCGACGGCGCTGCGCGCCGACGGCCGTGTCGGGGTCACCGGCTATTGCTGGGGCGGCTCGGTGACCTATCTGGCGGCCTGCCGGCTGGACGTCGGCGCCGCCTCGGTCTACTACGGCCGCCACATCCCCGACTTTTTTGACGAGAAACCGACCTGTCCGATCATCATGAACTTCGGCGAGACCGATCCGATGATCCCGATGGACGCGGTCGACGCGATCCGCGCCGCCAACCCGGACGTGCCGATCCACCTGTATCCGGCCGGGCATGGTTTCAACTGCGATCACCGCGGCGATTTCCATGCCGAGAGCAGCGAGATCGCCTGGGGCCGCACGCTCGAGCTGTTCGGCGCCAACCTGACCTGACGACAACACCCACAAAGACAAGGAGAACATGATGGCGGAAGCGGGCACGCCCCCGGTGATCGGGGTGATCGGCGGCAGCGGCGTCTACGAGATCGACGGCCTGGCCAACACCGAGTGGCGCAAGGTCGACTCGCCCTTCGGTGATCCCTCCGACGAGCTGCTGTTCGGCGAGCTCGACGGCCAGCGCATGGTGTTCCTGCCGCGCCACGGGCGGGGCCACCGCATCCCGCCCAGCGAGCTCAACTTCCGCGCCAACATCGACGCGCTGAAGCGCGCCGGGGTGACCGAGATCCTGTCGGTCAGCGCCTGCGGTTCGCTCAAGGACGAGCTGCCGCCAGGCACCTTCGTCATCGCCGATCAGTTCATCGACCGCACCTTGCGGGTGAAATCCTTCTTCGGCACCGGCCTGGTCGCCCACGTGGCGCTCGGCCATCCGACCTGCGGACGGCTCGGCGACGCGGTCGAGGCGGCCTGCAAAGCGCTCGACATCCCGCATCAGCGTGGCGGCACCTACCTGGCGATGGAAGGCCCGCAGTTCTCGACATTGGCGGAGTCCGAGCTCTACCGCGCTTGGGGCTGCGACGTCATCGGCATGACCAACATGCCCGAGGCCAAGCTCGCCCGCGAGGCCGAGATGTGCTACGCCACCGTCGCCATGGTCACCGACTACGACTGCTGGCACCCCGACCACGACCACGTCACCGTCGAGGCGATCATCGGCGTTTTGCTGAACAACGCCGATCTCGGTCGCAACCTGGTCAAGACCGTGGCGCCGGCGCTCGCCGGACGCACGGAGAGCTGTTCGCAGGGCTGCCACACCGCGCTCGACAACGCCCTGATCACCGCGCCCGAGGCGCGCGACCCCAAAGTGATGGCCAGGCTCGACGCGGTCGCCGGCCGCGTGCTGGGTTGGCTGAGCCGGCGATCCGTCCGGCGACGGAAGCGGACCTGGATCGGGTCCGCGCCATTGCCCGCGCCGCTTACGAAATGTATGTGCCGCGCATCGGCAGGGAACCGGCGCCGATGGTCGCCGACTTCGCCGCGCATCTCGACTGCGGCGAGCTCAGCGTGCTGGAATCGGATGGCATCCTCACCGGCTACATCGTCATGTTCGCCAAACCGGACTCCTGGTTCGTCGAAAACGTCGCTATCGACCCGACGGCACAGGGGCAGGGCCTGGGACGGATGCTGATGGCCGAGGCCGAAACGGCGGCCCACGCCGCGGGCTTGCCAAGCGTGACGCTCTACACCAACATCCACATGACCGAGAACCTGGACTTCTACGCCCGGCTGGGATTTGCCGAGACCGGTCGCGTGCACGAGGACGGGTTCGATCGGATCTACATGGAGAAGGCGCTGTGAGCGCTCGGGAGACAGCCATGTTCAGCCCCTACCTCGTGCCCTTCGACGGTAGCTTCGATCGCGCCGCGGCGCCGACGGCGCCGCCCGACGAGGCGGTGGGCAAGAAGGCGCTGAAGAAGCGGCTGAAGGGCCTGGTCGAGGAGATGGCCGAGCTGCAGCAGATGTTCTACGCCCACGACCGGCATTCGCTGCTGCTGGTGTTCCAGGCGATGGACGCGGCTGGCAAGGACGGCACCATCCGCGCGGTGATGAGCGGGGTCAACCCGGCCGGCTGCGAGGTGCATTCGTTCAAGCAGCCGAGCAAGGAAGAGCTCGACCACGATTTCCTGTGGCGCAGCGCCACCCGCCTGCCCGAGCGCGGCCGCATCGGCATCTTCAACCGCAGCTACTACGAAGAGGTGCTGGTGGTGCGCGTGCACCCCGAGTACCTGGGCGGCCAGCAGCTGCCCGATGCGATCGACCCGCAGACGATCTGGGACGACCGCTTCGACTCGATCCGCGATCACGAGAAGCACCTGGCGCGCAACGGCACGGTGGTGCTCAAGTTCTGGCTCAACGTATCGCGCGAGGAGCAGCGCCAGCGCTTCCTCGCCCGCCTGGACGAGCCGGAGAAGAACTGGAAATTCTCCGCCGGCGACGTGCGCGGGCGCGGTCACTGGGACGCCTACGAGGACGCCTTGCGGGCGACCTCGCGGCGCTGAAATCGCTGTCGATGGCCTATCCGGCGGTCGAGGAGAGCGAACGCGCCAAGTTCGCCGAGATGCGCCGGATTCTGGAGGAGCAGGCGCCGTGACGGACTCTGCTTCTCCCGGTACCGCGATCCCCGGTTTCGACCACGCCATCGTCGGCGTCGAGGACCTGGAGGCGGCGCGGCGGGTCTGGACCCGGCTCGGCTTCACCCTGTGCCCGCGTGGCCGCCACATCGGCTGGGGCACCGCCAACTACTGCGTCATGTTCGAGCACGTTTATATCGAGCTGCTCGGCATCGTCGATCCCGAGCAGTTCACCAACAACCTCGACCAGCGCCTGGCCGAGCGCGGCGAGGGGCTGCTCGGCATGGCGCTGGCGGGCCGTGATCCGGCGGTGACCCACGCGGCGCTGGAGCACGCCGGCGCCGAACCGCCGCGCGACCTGAAGCGGGTGCTCGAATTGCCCGGCGGCGACGTCACCCCCGAATTCAACCTGGTCCACCTGCCGGCGACGGCGGCGCCGGGCATGTCGACCTTCGTCTGCCACCACCTGACCCCCGAGCTGATGCGCCGGCCGGAGTGGCTGCGCCGCTCTAATGGCGCTACCGGGCTGGTCTCGGCGGTGGTCGAGGTCGCCGATCCGGGCGCCGACGCCTGGGCCTACGGCACCACCTTCGGGGTCGAGGCGGTCGACGGCACGACCATCCGCCTGGGCCGTCACGAGGTCCACCTGCGCGCCGGCGCCCGCGGGCTCGCGGCCCTGACCGTGGCGGTCGCCGACCTGAGCGAGGCCGCCGAACGGCTGGACGCCGAACAAGTGCCCTACGAGGAGGTCCTCGATGTGGGCCTGCGCGTGGCGGCGGAGGACGCGACCGGCGTCGACCTGGTTCTGCAGGCATGATCGAAATTTCCGACGACTTTACCGCCCGCGGGCTGACCGTCAGGCTGGGCTGCGTCGAGGCCGCGGTCGCGGTGGGACCCGGCGGCGCCGACCTGATCCCGCCCGACACCCTCGACGCGTTCGAGACCATCGATCTGCAGTCGGGGAAGTGAGGCGTCCTACGCCGTCGCCGTCCGCCGCCGGTGGCCCTTCAGCCACACCAGCGCGGCGCCGCAGAGCAGCACCGCCGGCAGGGCCATGTAGTTGACCGTGTTCCAGTCGGCGAAGTGCAGCAGGGCGCCGGAGCTGAGCGAGCTGAGCGACACCGTGCCGAATACCAAAAAGTCGTTGGCGGCCTGGGTCTTGGCCCGCTCGGCCGGCTGGTAGGCCTCGGTCAGCAGGGTCGAGGCGCCGACGAAGGTGAAGTTCCAGCCCAGCCCCAGGGCCGTGAGCGCCACCGCGAAGTGGATCCAGGTGAGGCCGGAGACGGCGACGATCACGCAGAACAGCAGCAGCGCGACGCCGGCGAGCATCACGTTCAGCAGGCCGAAGCGGGCGATCAGGGTGCCGGTGAACAAGGACGGCACGAACATACCGAGGATGTGCCACTGGATCACGTCGGCGGCGTCGTTGACCGCGAAGCCGCAGCCGATCATGGCCAGCGGGGTCGAGGTCATGACCAGGCTCATCACGCCATAGCCGATCATGCCGCACAGCACCGCGACGACGAACACCGGCTGGGCCATGATCTGGCGCATCGGCCGGCCGGCGGCGCGGGCCTCGGCCTCGCTCGGCCGGGGGATGTCGAGGAACGTGAGCAGGGCGGTGGCCGCCACCGACAGCACGCAGACCACGACGTAGCCGCCGAGGAAGGTGATCGGCGCGAACAGGTCGGTCGACCACTTGGCCAGGGTCGGTCCGGCCACCGCGGCGGCGATGCCGCCGGCGAGCACGTAGGAGATGGCGCGGCTGCGGAACTGCGGGCTGGCGATGTCGGCGGCGGCGAAGCGGTAGTACTGGGCGAAGCCGCCGTAGCCGCCGTACAGCAGCATGGCCAGCGTGAACAGCCAGAAGTCGCGGTCATAGACCGCCCAGGCCGCCAGCGCCATGGCGCCGGCGCCCCAGACCGTCGCCGCCATGAAACCGGCGCGCCGGCCGATCCGCTTCATCAGCAGCGAGGCGGGGATGGTCGAGCACATCACGCCGACGATGGTCGCGGTCAGCGGCAGGGTGGCGAGCGCCTTGGTCTCGGCGATCTGCGCGCCGACGAGGCCGCCGAGGATGAACTGCAGGCTGTTGCCGGTCATGAACAACGCCTGGCAGAAGCTGAGCAGCAGGACGATCTTCTTTTCGCGCGCGATGACCATCGAGGTGTCTTCAACCAAAACAAAAGGGGCCGCTGTCCTGGGCAGCGGCCCCCTAGCGCGGGTTCGATTTAATCCTGGTCGTATCCTGCGGCAGCGAAGAAGTTCTCGCATTCGGTGGGCGTGACTTTCTCGATCCCTTCGGCGATGGCGCTCCACAGTTCCTCAATGGTTCTCGCGGCGGCCTTTCG
>Ga0209785_1000452_pt1 | contig 11727 bp, 10 predicted proteins | sample WorMetG1BERMUDA2_FD_187403 | JGI IMG/M metagenome (GOLD analysis project Ga0209785, IMG submission 187403) | Marine gutless worms symbiont microbial communities from Max Planck institute for Marine Microbiology, Germany - Inanidrilus... ...
GTGGAGCGCCATCGCCGAAGGGATCGAGAAAGTCACGCCCACCGAATGCGAGAACTTCTTCGCTGCCGCAGGATACGACCAGGATTAAATCGAATCCGCGCTAGATTCCCTGTATCTGGGGACACATGACCCGGATCATCATCAGCGAGTTCATGGACCAGGCCGCCGTCGACGGCCTGGCCCGTGACTTCGACGTTCTCTACGACCCCGATCTGGTGGACCGGCCCGACGAGCTGTTGCGCGCGGTCGGTCCTGCGCGCGGGTTGATCGTGCGCAACCGAACCCAGGTGCGCGGGGCGCTGCTCGATTCCACGCCCGATCTGCGCGTGGTCGGGCGGTTGGGCGTCGGCCTCGACAACATCGACCTCGACGCCTGCGCCGCGCGTGGGATCGAGGTCTGTCCGGCCACCGGCGCCAACGACGCGGCGGTGGCCGAATACGTCATCGCCACGGCGCTGATCCTTTTGCGCGGCGCCTACGACGCCGGCCCGCGGGTGATCGCCGGCGACTGGCCGCGCCAGGCCTGCATGGGCGGCGAGGCCGGCGGCAAGATCATGGGGCTGCTCGGCTTTGGCGGCATCTCGCGGCAGGTGGCGGCACGAGCCACGGCGCTCGGCATGTCGGTGGTCGCGCACGATCCCTTCGTCGCCGCCGACGACCCGGCCTGGAACGAGGCCGGCAATCGCGAATTCGACGCGCTGCTGGCCGAGGCCGACGTGCTGTCGCTGCATGTGCCGCTGACCGAGGGCACGCGCAACGTCATCGACGGGGCGGCTGTCGCGGCGATGAAGCCCGGCGCCATCCTGATCGACACCGCGCGCGGCGGCGTCGTCGACGAGGCGGCGGTGATCACGGCCCTGCGCGACAGCCGTTTGGGCGGCGCCGCCTTCGACGTGTTCGCCGACGAACCGGTCGGCGCCGAGGCCGGCGCGACGTTCGCCGGTGTTCCCAATCTCATCCTGACCCCGCATATTGCCGGAGTGACGCGCGAATCGAACGTGCGAGTCTCCGCCGTGACCGCCGAGAACGTGCGCCGCGTCCTGTCGGAGGAAGCATGAACGACGTCACCCTCAGCGCCGATGACCTGCGCGAACTGATCGCCGAGGCGCTGGTCAGGCACAACACCGCGCCCGACAACGCCGCCCTGGTCGCCGCCGCCCTGGTCGCCGCCGAGACCGACGGGCAGAAGGGGCACGGAGTGTCGCGGGTCGAGAGCTATTCGGCGCAGTCGGCCTCGGGCAAGGTCGACGGCCATGCCGTGCCGAGCTGCGAGAAAGTCGGCGCCGCGGCGCTGCGCGTCGACGCGGCCGGCGGCTTCTCGTTCCCGGCGCTCGACCTGGCGATGCGCGAGCTGATCGCGCTGACGCCGGCGACCGGCATCGCCGTCGCCGCCATCCACCGCTCGCACCACGCCGGGCAGATGGCCGCGCATGTCGAGCGCCTGGCCGAGGCCGGGCTGGTCGCGATCATGCTCGCCAACACGCCCAAGGCCATGGCGCCCTGGGGTGGCGGGGAGGGCACCTTCGGCACCAACCCTATTGCTTTCGCCGCGCCGCGCCAGGACAGCCCGCCGCTGGTCATCGACCTCAGCCTCAGCAAGGTGGCGCGCGGCAAGATGCTGGTGGCGGCGCAGAAGGGCGAACCGATCCCCGATGACTGGGCGCGAGACGCCGACGGCAATCCGACGACGGACGCCGAAGCGGCGCTGCAGGGCACGCTGCTGCCGATCGGCGACGCCAAGGGCGCGGCGCTGGCGCTGATGGTCGAGGTGCTGGCCGCCGCGGTCTCGGGCGCCGCGCTCGCCGGCGAGGCCTCGTCCTTCTTCACCGGCGAGGGCGAGCCGCCCGGGGTCGGCCAATTGCTGATCGCGATCGATCCCGGCTCGCTGTCGGGCGGCATCTTCGCCGAGCGGCTGGAGACCCTGATCGCCGCGATCGAGGCGCAGGACGGCGCCCGCCTGCCGGGCACTCGCCGGCTTGACGCCAGAAGGCGGGTGGCGCAAGAAGGACTGACGATCCCGCAAAATCAATACGAACACCTGTTGGAAAAGGCGGGGCGTAACAGGGAGGAATAGCCCATGTCGACGATGTCGCTCGCCCTGGATCGCGCCAGGCGCCTGCACGGGTCCAGCCCCGCCGTCGTCGATCCGGAAGGCGACTTCACCTGGGCCGCGCATGTCGACCGCGTCGCCCGCGCCGCCGACATGCTGGCGGGGCAGGGCGTCGGAACGGGCGAGCGCTTCGCCATCCTCAGCCGCAACACCCGCCGACATTTCGAGCTGCTGCACGCCGGCTACTGGTCGGGCGCGGTGCCGGTGCCGGTCAACTGCCGCTTGGCGCCGCCCGAGATCGCCTTCATTCTCGAAGACTCCGGTTGCCGTGTCCTGTTCGTCGATCCGCCGTTCGCGGACCTGCTCGAGGCGCCGGAACTGGCACCCTGGCGCGAGGACGCGGTCGAAATCGGCGCGGCCAGCGACCGGCTGATCGACGGCGCCGATCCGGTACCGCGCCACGATGCCGCGGCGGACGAGGACGCCATCCTGCTCTACACCGGCGGCACCACCGGGCGCAGCAAGGGGGTGCGGCTGAACCACGGCAACGTGGTCGCCAATGGGCTGCAGGTCGGCCTCGCCTTCAGCTTCACCGCCGCCGACACCTTCCTGCACGCAGCCCCGATGTTCCATTCCGCCGACCTGCTCGGCACCGCGACCACGCTGATGGGCGGATCGCACGCCTTCCTGCCGGCGTTCTCGCCCGAGAACCTGCTGGGCACGCTGGCCGACAGCCGCGCCACCTTCACCATGCTCGCGCCCACGATGATCATCATGACGCTGCAGCAGGCCGACCCGGCGGCGCATGATCTCGGCGCGCTGCGCGCGATCTTCTACGGCAGCGCGCCGATGGCCGTGGAGTGGATCGAGAAAACCATGCAATCCTTCGCCGGGGTCGAGCTGGCGCAGGGCTACGGCCTGACCGAGACGGCGCCGATCCTGACCATCATGGATTCGGCGACCCATGTCGCGGCGCTGAAGGCCGGGAACACCGAGCGCCTGAAATCGGCCGGCAAACCGGTGGTCGGGGTCGAGTTGCGCCTGCTGGATGACGCCGGCAACGCGGTCGACGAGGGCGAAGTGGCGGTGCGTGGCCCCAACGTCAGCCAGGGCTACCTCAACCTGCCCGAGGTCAACGCCGAGACGTTCCGCGGCGGCTGGTTCCGCACCGGCGACATCGGCCGGCTGGACGATGAGGGCTTTCTCTACCTGCTGGATCGCAAGAAGGACATGATCGTCACCGGCGGCGAGAACGTCTATTCCTCCGAGGTCGAGGCGGCGATCTATCAGCATCCCGACATCGCCGAGACCGCCGTCATCGGCGTGCCCGACGAGACCTATGGCGAGATGGTGGTCGCCGCGGTGGTAGCGCAGCCGGGCCGGGAGCTCGACCCCACGGCGCTCACCGAGCACTGCCGCGCCCGCATCGGCGGCTACAAGATCCCGCGCCGCATCGAGGTCCTGGAGGCGATGCCGAAGAACGCCATGGGCAAGATCCTGAAGACCGAACTGCGGCGCCTGCTGTCCGAGTGAGAAAAAAGTTCACCGGGCGCGGAATCGGAAATGCGGTTGAAACAATTCCTCCCTACACATGAACACGACGCTTTGAAGGCGGGTAGCTCAGTGGCAGAGCGCTGCTATTACATGGCAGAGGCCGAAGGTTCGACTCCTCTCCCCGCCTACCAAATCCCCTCCAATCAGATCACTTTGTCGGTGCCGCGAGGCGTCGGAATTTGCCTTTCTGGGTGTAGCCGGTCCTTTTTGAAAAAAATTCGCCGTACAGGTCGTCGCCGTAAAAATAGTAGGTGATCTCCGCACCTTTGCTGTCGAGGATCAGCTTTTCGGCGGTGATTGTGCCTCGGAATGGCCGGCAACCAGGTTTGGTGATCCCCCACCTTTCATAGACACCATGGCCATAGTGACCGGTTGCCTTGCCATCGGAAATCTCATCAACGATCAAGGTGTGGGCAAGCGAGCCAGCCCAGAAGCCGTCGTAGACACCGTAGAATCGCTCGACCCCTGCCGATTTCGTTCCGTCCTTCGGAAGTGCGAAATCGTCGGGCAATCCGCAATACTTTGAATTCTTGCCGGGGAAATCACCTGAAAAGGCGGAAGTTGTGAGGCCGATTGAAATACAACAAATCAAGACAGCGGAATAAGCCTATTTCATGATGTCGCCTTTTGATATCTTCACGGATCCCAGATGATGAAGTAATTATTGGTTTTCAACAACCTGCTTGGCTCGATTTGCATTTCGTCAGGCCGGCGTTTGTCTGCGCGTGCGCCTTCATGGTAGGTTGCTCGGCCCCTATCTCCGCGCTCCAGGCCGGCGCGACCCCCGGACAGGCAAGACGAAATTGCAGACCGACGCTTCCGCCGCCGAACCCGCCTACCGCTGGGTCATCGTGTTCGCCTCGGCGATCATGCTGGCGGTCAGCATGGGCATGATGGTCAACGGCGCTTCGGTGTTCATCATCCCGCTCGGCGAGGAGTTCGGCTGGGCCCCCGGCGCCGTGTCGCTGATCAACTTCGCCGGCCTGATCGGGCTCGCCTTCGGCGGCATCGTCATGGGCCGCATCGCCGATCGCAGCTCGACCCGCAAGCTGGCCCTGATGGGCGCGGTGGTGCTGGGCCTGTGCCTGATCGCGGCGGCCCGGGCCAGCGCCCTGTGGCAGTTCTATGGGCTGTTTTTCATCGCTGGTTTCCTCGGCGGCGGCGCCCTGTTCACGCCGCTGGTCGCCAACGTCGGCAACTGGTTCCGCGCCGGCGCCGGGCTGGCGATCGGCATCGCCTCGGCGGGACAGGCGCTCGGGCAGGGGGCGGTGCCGTTCGCCCTGGCCCTGGTGATCGGCGCCAGCGACTGGCGCGGCGCCCTGACCGCGGCCGGGTTGGTCACCCTGATCGGCCTGATCCCGCTGGCTCTGCTGATCCGCGAGCCGCCCGTGGCGGCGTCGGAGGCGGCGGACGCGGACGCTGGCGAGCAGGATCCGCCGGTGCCGATGTCGCCCGCCCTGGTCACCGCCTGGCTCAGCCTCGCGGTGGTGTTCTGCTGCACCACCATGTCGGTGCCGCTGATGCACCTGGTGCCGCTGATCCAGGACCGGGGAATCGCGCTGGAGGACGCCGGCAGCGTGATGTTCGTGATGCTGCTGGTGGCGATCGCCGGACGCATCGCCTTCGGCAAGCCGGCCGACCTGATCGGCGCCATGCGCGCCTACCTGGTCGCGTCGTTCTGGCAGACCGCGCTGGTGTTCGTGTTCACCCAGGCCGGCGGCCTCGACATGTTCTATGTCCTCGCCGTGATCTATGGATTCGGCTACGCCGGCGTGATGACCACGATTCTGGTCTGCGTGCGGGTGCTGATCCCGGCCACGCGACGCGCCTTCACGCTGGGCGTGGTCACCCTGTTCGCCTGGTTCGGGCATGCCATCGGCGGCTACCAGGGTGGATTCTTCTTCGATCTGACCGGCGACTACACGGTGACCTACGTCAACGCGGCGGCGGCCGGGGTGATCAATCTGGTCATCGTCGGCGCGCTTTTCCTGACCTTGCAGCGCCGACAGCGCGGCATGGCGCCGGCCCAGTGAGCGCGGCTGCCGCGCGGCGGATGAAAACTGTTCTTGTCTCGCACGAACGGACTGATTAGCTTATTGAATTCAACGGACAGAGCACGCCGATAACGTGCCTTTCCGGATCAAATTAAAGTCAACGATAACAGTGCAGGGAGGAATAGATGCACTTTCGTCAAACGGCATTGGCCGCGCTCGCAGCCATCGGGCTGGCCGCCGCGGCATCGACCGCGGACGCCAAAACCTTCAAATGGGCGTTTCAGGGCGACGCGCAGTCGCTGGATCCGTACGGCCTGAACGAGACCTTCACGCTCGGGTTCCTGGGCAACGTCTATGAGGGCCTGATCCGCCGCGACAAGGACCTGAACATCATCCCGGCCCTGGCCACCAAGTGGGAGATTCCCGAGCCGACCCGCTGGCGCTTCCATCTGCGCAAGGGCGTCACGTTCCACAACGGCAACGCCTTAACCGCCGCCGACGTCGTGTTCAGCGCCGACCGCGTACGCGCCGACGGCTCCGACCTGAAGACCCGCATCGCCGCCGACGTCAAGGTGGTCAAGGTCGACGACCACACGGTCGACTTCATCACCAGCAAGCCGAACCCGATTCTGCATTCGGAGTGGGCCACCTGGTACATCATGGACAAGGAGTGGGCGGAGGCGAACAACGCCGTCAATCCGCAGTCGGTGACCGAGGGCAAGGACAACTTCGCCGCCTTCAACGCCAACGGCACGGGCCCGCTGATGATCAAGGAACGCCAGACCGACGTGAAGACGGTGCTGGTACCCTTCGGCGGCTGGTGGAACGCGGCCAACAAGAAGCACAACCTGACCGAAGTGATCATGACTCCGATCTCGTCGGACGCCACCCGCGTCGCGGCGCTGCTGTCGGGCGAGGTGGACATGGTCTACCCGATCCCGGTGCAGGACATGAAGCGCATCAATTCCAACGCCGGCACCTCGGTGCTCGCGGGACCGGAACTGCGCACCATCTTCCTGGGCATGGACCAGGACCGTGCCGAGCTGCTGCACTCCAACGTCAAGGGCAAGAACCCGTTCAAGGACAAGCGGGTGCGCGAGGCCTTCTACCGCGCGATCAACGTCGACGCGATCAAGAAGAAGGTGATGCGCGGCCTGTCGACCCCGTCGGCGCTGATGATCGCGCCGGGCATCAACGGCTGGTCGAAGGGCTTCGATCGCCTCGGCTACGATCCGGCGGCATCGAAGAAGCTGCTGGCTGACGCCGGCTACGGCGATGGCTTCGAGGTCGGCATGGACTGCCCCAACAACCGCTACGTCAACGACGAAGCGATCTGCCAGGCGGTGGTCGCGATGCTGGCCAAGGTCGGCGTCAAGGTCAACCTGCTGGCGCAGCCGAAGGCGCAGTACTTCAAGAAGGTCCTGCGGCCGAGCCTGGACGTCAGCTTCTTCCTGTTGGGCTGGACCCCGGGCAGCTTCGACTCCTGGAACCCGCTGCACAACCTGCACGGCTGCTTCTCCAAGGAGACCGGCCGCGGCAAGTTCAACCTGGGCGGCTACTGCAATCCGAAGGTCGACGAACTGACCGCGAAGATTCAGAGCGAGACCAACCAGGAGATGCGCCAGAAGATGATCACCGATGCCTACAAGATGACCGTCGGTGACATCGCCTACATTCCGCTGCATCAGCAAGGCCTGGCTTGGGGCGTTAGCGACAAGGTCGAGGTCGAACAACGCGCCGACAACCAGTTCATGATGTATCGGGTTGTCGTCAAGTAAGACGCGCTCCTTCGCCCGGTCCGGAAGTTTCCCGGACCGGGCGATTTGCGTCTTGCCCAATTCCTGAAGTTATCGAACCTACATGCTCGCATTCATCGTCCGCCGCTTCGTGCAGTCCATCATGGTGATGTTCTTCGTCGCCATGGTGGCGTTTTCGATGTTCACCTACATCGGCGACCCGGTGCACCAGATGGTCGGCATCGAAACCTCGCTCGAGGAACGCGAGGCGCTGCGCGTCAAGCTCGGGCTCAGGGATCCGGCGATCGTGCAGTTCGGCCGCTTCGTCAAGAACGCCGCCGTGTTCGATTTCGGCATTTCCTACCAGCACAAGAAACCGGTCGCCGACCTGATCATGGAGCGTATGCCGGCGACCCTGGAGCTGAGTCTGGTCGCCGCCCTTTTTGCGCTTGTCGTCGGGGTTCCGTTAGGGGTTTATACCGGGCTGCACCGGGATTCCTTGTTGAGTAAATTCTTTTTGACCATATCCCTGGTCGGCGTGTCGCTGCCGACCTTCCTGATCGGCATCCTGCTGATCTTCCTGTTCGCGGTGATCCTCAACGTGCTGCCGTCGTTCGGCCGCGGCGAGGTGGTCGACATCGGCGGCTGGTCGACCGGATTCCTCACGGTTTCCGGGCTCAAGGCGCTGATCATGCCGTCGATCACGCTGGGCCTGTTCCAGCTGACCCTGATCATGCGCCTGGTCCGTTCCGAGATGCTCGAGGTGCTGCGCACCGACTACATCAAGTTTGCCCGCGCCCGTGGCCTGACCAACCGCGCCGTCAACTTCGGCCACGCGCTGAAGAACACCCTGGTGCCGGTGATCACCATCACCGGCCTGCAGCTCGGCTCGGTCATCGCTTTCGCGATCATCACCGAGACCGTGTTCCAGTGGCCGGGCATGGGACTGATGTTCCTGCAGGCGATCACCAACGTCGACATCCCGATCATGTCGGCCTACCTGATCCTGATCGCCTTCTTCTTCGTGCTGATCAACCTGATCGTCGACATGCTGTATTACGTTGTCGATCCGCGCCTGCGCGTCGAGGGCGGAGGAGCGCACTGATGGCCAACGGCACGCTGTCCATAGCCGCCCGCGCGCGGGACTCGCTGCACCGCTTCTTCGACGGCGATATCTGGTACAGCTTCAAGCGCTCGAAGATCACCATGATCGCCGCCGCCGTCACCGCGGTCATGGTGTTCAGTTCGGTGTTCGCCAACATTGTGTCGCCGCACAACCCGTTCGATCTGGCCTCGCTGAACCTGCTCGACTCGCACATCCCGCCGATCTGGCTCGAGGACGGCGATCCGCGCTTCCTGCTCGGCACCGACGACCAGGGCCGCGACATGCTGTCGGCGATCCTGTACGGCTCGCGCATCTCGCTGCTGGTCGGCTTCTTCTCGGTCGTGTTCGCCCTGGTGCTGGGGCTCGGGCTCGGGCTGCTGTCGGGCTACGTCGGCGGCGCGCTCGACGCCTTCATCATGCGCGTCGCCGAGATCCAGCTCAGCTTCCCGGCGATCCTGATCGCGCTGCTGGTCGACGGCGTCGCCCGCGGCACGCTCGCCGCGGACAACCGCGAGGACCTGGCGATCTACGTGCTTGTGTTCTCGATCGGCATTTCCGGCTGGGTACAGTACGCGCGTACCGTGCGCGGCTCGGCGATGGTCGAGAAGAACAAGGAATACGTCCAGGCGGCGCGCATCATCGGCATCCATCCGATCCTGATCATGGCGCGGCACGTGCTGCCCAACGTCATGGGGCCGGTGCTGGTGATCGCGACCATCCACCTGGCCGTCGCCATCATCACCGAGGCGACGCTCAGCTTCCTCGGCGTCGGCGTGCCGCCGACCGAGCCGTCGCTGGGCACGCTGATCCGCATCGGCAACGACTTCCTGTTCTCTGGCGAGTGGTGGATCACCATCTTCCCGGGCATCGCGCTGATCCTGCTGGTGCTGTCCGTCAACCTGCTGGGCGACTGGTTGCGCGACGCCCTGAACCCGAAGCTGCGGTGAGGATGACCATGGCCGAACCGCTCCTCAAGGTCGAGAACCTGCGCGTCGAGTTCCCCACCCGGCGCGGCACCCTGGTCGCGGTTGACGGTGTGTCGCTGCACATCAACCCGGGCGAGGTGCTCGGCGTCGTCGGCGAGTCGGGTGCCGGCAAGTCGCTGACCGGTTCGGCGATCATCGGCCTGCTGGATCCGCCGGGGCGCATCGCCGACGGTCGGATCCTGCTCGAGGGCAACCGCATCGACGACCTGCCCTACGAGAAGATGCGGCGCCTGCGCGGCGCCAGCATCGGCGCCATCTTCCAGGATCCGCTGACCAGCCTCAATCCGCTGTACACGGTCGCCGAGCAGCTGGTCGAGACCATCCGCACGCACTCCGACATGTCCGCCGCGGCTGCGCGGGAGCACGCGTTGAGCCTGCTGAAGGAGGTCAGCATTCCGGCCGCCGAGCAGCGCATCGACCACTATCCGCACCAGTTCTCCGGCGGCATGCGCCAGCGCGTGGTGATCGCCCTGGCGCTGTGCGTCAATCCGCGCCTGATCATCGCCGATGAGCCGACCACGGCACTCGACATCTCGATCCAGGCGCAGATCATCGCCGTTCTGAAGGGGCTGTGCCGCGAGCACGGCACCGCCGTCATGCTGGTCACCCACGACATGGGCGTGATCGCCGAGACCGCCGACCGGGTCGCCGTGATGTACGCCGGCCGGCTGGTCGAGGTCGGCCCGGTCGCCGACGTCATCCGCAACCCGCTGCATCCCAACACGGTCGGCCTGGTGGGCTCGATCCCGGCGGTCGGCCACACGGTCGAGCGGCTGACCCAGATCGACGGCTCGATGCCGCGGCTGACCGAAATTCCCAGGGGCTGCGCGTTCCATCCGCGGTGCCCCGAGGCGGTCGAGCGCTGCCTCGTCGAGCGGCCCAATCCCGAGGACAAGGGGGACAGCCAGGTCGCCTGCTGGCTGCACTGGCACGAGGGCGACCACGACGCCAGCCAGAACGGAGCGGCGATCGATGTCTGACGCACCGATCCTCAAGGTCGAGGGGCTGGCCCGCTACTTCGACGTGTCGCCGCCGTGGCTGAACCGGGTGCTCGAGGGCAAACCGAAGCTGTCCCTCCGCGCCGTCGATGGCGTCGATTTCGAGATTCCCAAGGGCGAGACCTTCGCGCTGGTCGGCGAGTCCGGTTGCGGCAAGTCGACCGTGGCGCGGCTGATCGTCGGCCTGTACCAGCCGACCCGCGGCAACGTCGAGTTCGACGGCGTCGAGGTCAGCAGCCTGACCCGCCGGTCGGACCTGATGCCGTTCCACCGGCGCGTCCAGATGATCTTCCAGGATCCCTACGCCAGCTTGAACCCGCGCTGGCGGGTGCGCGACATCGTCGGCGAGCCGCTGCGCGCCTTCGACCTGACCGACAGCAAGGACGACGAGAGCAAGCGGGTCGGCGACCTGCTCAGCCACGTCGGCCTGAGCCCGATCGACGGCGAGAAGTATCCGCACGAGTTCTCCGGCGGTCAGCGCCAGCGCATCTCGATCGCCCGCGCCCTGGCCAGCAACCCCGACTTCCTGGTCTGCGACGAGCCGACCTCGGCGCTCGACGTCTCGGTGCAGGCGCAGGTGCTGAACCTGCTCAAGGACCTGCAGCGGGAGCTGGGGCTGACCTACCTGCTGATCACCCACGATCTCGCCGTGGTTCACCACATGGCGACCGGGGTGGGCGTGATGTACCTGGGCCGACTGTGCGAGATGGCCGAATCGAAGCGGCTGTTCGAGGCGCCCCGGCATCCCTACACGCGGCTGCTGCTGGATACGCTGCCCAGCCTCGATTTCACCAACCGCGACCGCGAGCCGGTCGCCGGCGAAGTCCCCAATCCGATCCACCCGCCGTCGGGCTGTGCCTTCCATCCGCGCTGCCCCTACGCCGAAGACCGTTGCCGCCAGGAGCGGCCGGAACTGATCTTCGCCGACGACGGCGACGCCGTCGCCTGCCACGGCATCGAGGAGAACCGGCTGCCGGAATGGCACCCGGGAGCCTCGCACGAAGACGCTCAGGAGTGATCACATGAAATCGACCTTGTACGTCGGCGGACGGATGTTCGACGGCGCCGAAGCCCATGACGGGCAGGGTATTCTCGTCACCGACGGCAAGATCGAGCGGATCGCGCCCTGGCCTGCCCCCATTGAGTGGTCCACGGTCTAAGTTAGAGTTTGGCGCGGTTGAGCTTGCCCCGAACGTTGGACCGGCTTGAAGCCGAATTTCCCGTTCTTCAGACCATTGGGTGGCTGGGGTGCCCGATGGTCTTGATGAACTCCATCGGGGTTTTGTTGCCGATGGCGCTGTGCG
>Ga0209785_1000454_pt1 | contig 11708 bp, 4 predicted proteins | sample WorMetG1BERMUDA2_FD_187403 | JGI IMG/M metagenome (GOLD analysis project Ga0209785, IMG submission 187403) | Marine gutless worms symbiont microbial communities from Max Planck institute for Marine Microbiology, Germany - Inanidrilus... ...
GAGCGGAGGGGACGCCCTGGAAGGCGATTTGCTGGCGCTTCGGTGTCAGCCGCGCTACTGCTCATCGGCGCTGGCAATACGGGCTCAGCGTCATCGCGCTGGGGCTTGGCGGCCGTCGCGTTCCGGCATCGACGGTCAGAACCGTGGTGACGATCTCGCCGGCGTCGGGATCGGCGACGAACGGCACGTTGCCGGGATCGTCCGCATCGATCCGCCGGAGGATCAAGGCCGTGTCCGCCGGCGAGGTCTGGTGGTTGGGGAGGAACGTCTCCGGGACGTTGTCGGTGCCGGTGATGGTGACATCGACGGTTCCCCGCGCGAGGGCGCCGCTTTCGGTACGGACGATATAGCCGAAGGAGTCCGGACCAACCTCGCCCGGATTGAGGCTTTGCAGCGGGCCGGCCTCAAACGTCAGCATCTGGGCGTCCCGGTCGAAGCCCACCGTCCCGATCGTTCCGGTCGTGTCGATGCCGATCAGTTCGAGCGGACCGCCCCCGGCATCGGCGTCGTTGCCGAGCACCAACGACCGCAGATCGGCGGGCGGCGCATCGTCGTCGACGGCGAGCACATCCGGTCCGGCGGTGGCGACGGGGTAGGGGATCTGGGGCGGTGCGAACAGGCGGGCATCGGCGCCGCCGATCAGCGCCGTGGCGCCATCCGAGGTGAGGGCCAGACCGGCGCCGAAAACCTCCGCCGGGGTGCGCCCGTCCGCAATCAGCGGCGTGTGCAGCCACGCCCCGCCGCCGTCGTCGGTGAGCGTTGCCGAGCCTTCGCTGTCGGCCGCGCCGCCCCGTTCCTCGACCGAGCCGACAAGGGCTGTCGCCCCGTCGGCGGCCAGCGCCACCGTGGCGCCGAAGCGTTCCAGGGCGGTACCGGTCTCGCGGACCAGCCGCGCGTCCTGGCTCCAGGTGCCGCCGACCAGATCGAAGACATAGGCCGAGCCCTGATCGATGTTCCCCGGCAGGTCGTCGTTGGGCGAACCCACCAACGCCCGCGTGCCGTCGGCCGACAGCGCCACGCCGCCGCCGCCGTCGCCGGAGGTCAGTAAAGTGCCATTGAGTTCGAAGGTCACGGGGTCAGTCTCGTGGACCGTCGCCGAACCCTTGGCGGCGCCGACCAGCGCCGTCTTCCCGTCCGCCGACAGCGCGACCGAGAGACCGCGGCCGGTGATCTCGGTTCCGCCTTCGTTGGTCAGCGTGGTCTCGGTGACGCCGCCGCCGGCGATGTCGAAGACGACCGTGCCCCCTGCATCGCCCGCGCTGAGATCGCCAGGTGCGCCGGCGAGCACCCGCGCCCCGTCATCGGAAATACCGACCGAGGCGCCGAGCTGCGCGCCCGGGGCAGGTGTGCCAAAGGTGATCGCCTGTTCCGCCCAGGCGGCGCCGTCCCATTCGTAGAGATAAACCGCGCCCTGGTCATCGTCGCCGGCGAGGTCGGCATCCGGCGCACCGACGACGGCGAACTGGCCATCGGCCGACAGGGCCACGGAACTGCCGAAGCGGTCGAGGGCCCCGCCGTCGCTGGCGGTGAGCCGCGTCTCCGTCCATGCCGCGCCGACCAGGGCGACCAGGCCGTCCGCCGACAGTGCCACGCTGGCACCGAAGTCGCCGCCGCGGTTGGACCCGGAGGCCAGCACGTCGGACAGATACCCGTTGGCCAGCGACGATGAGACGGTCGAGAACGTCAGCGTCTCCCAGGGGCTGGCGAGACCGAACGCGTCTTCCACCTGGACCGCCAGCGTATCCGCGTCGCCGGCAATGCCTGGTGCGAAACTCACGTGCGACAGGCTGCCCGCGACGACGGTGATGGTTCCCAGCTCATTGGCGAGGCCGTCGGCGATGTCGGTGTTGACGCCGCCGGTGACGGTGACCAGCGTGGCGGCACCGTCCTTGAATTTGAACGACCCGTCCTCGAACACCGGATCGCCGAGGCCCGAGATCTCGAATCGCCCGCCGCCGAAGGTCTGGTCCTGGAAGGACCAGATGCCGATAGCGTCGCCGTCCGGGTCCGAAGGCTCGGCGAGATCGCCGGCCGGCGAGGCGACACCCGCGATGCCGACTAGATCGGCGACCGCCAGCGTTGGCGCGGCGTTGGGCAACGGATCGGGGAAGAAGGTGCCGTCGTCGAACTGAAGGCGCTCGATGCCAATTAGTGTGTCCGTGCCGTCGGGCCCGGAGACAGAAGACAGGTCCGGCGCGATGACGTAGTCGCCAACCGAGCCCGAATACTCGGCGGCGTCGGTGCCGGCGCCGCCAACGAGCGTGTCGTCGCCGCCTCCGCCGCGCAGGACGTCGGCGCCGTCGCTACCGATCAGCGTGTCATCGTTCCCGGTGGCGACGACCCGTTCGATGCCGATCAGCGTGTCGGTATCCCCGAACCCATCGATGCCGGTGCCATTACCGAGATCGACGACAATGTTTCCGGTCGCGCCGAACTGTTCGTCGTACGCATAGTCGACGGTGTCCAGGCCCGAACCGCCATCGAGGGTGTCCGAACCATCCTGCGCCGACAGCGTATCGTCCCCGCCTCCGCCTTCGAGTATTTCATCGCCCCGACGCGCGTGGATGGTGTCGTCCGCGTCGGTGCCGCTGACGACTGTCAACCCCACCGGATCGCCATCGGGATTGAACGCCCGGGCGTAGATGTCCGTGTTGGAACTGTCATCCCCGACACTGGGCGATTGCCAGGTCACGAAAAACCCGCTGCCATCGGAGTTCTCGGTGACGGCCGGAGCCTGCTGGTTGCCCTCGCTCGTCTCGTTGACCTGGTAGGAATCGCCGAGAGAAGCGACCCCCGTGGGCGCACCGAGTTCGTTTTCAACGACCTGGAACCGCCGCGCGAAGATGCCGCTGCCGTCGCCGTCGCGGCCCTGTTCCTCCCAGTTAACGACGAAACCCGCGTCCAGGGCTGAAATCGACGGACTGGACTGCGTGTTCGTCCCGCTAGAGTCGGCGTTGAGGGGATTTCCGATCGGGTCAAGTCCTGCGGAACTATCGTAGAGGCGAAGCTGAACCGTCTGGGCACCCGTATCCACGTCCTTCGACTCCCACGCTACGACGATGAACTCGCTGTTTAGTGTCGCCACCGTGGGATTGGAATTGTTCGCCGCCGTGTCGGTGTCGATGCGGAATTCGTCGGCGCCCGGGCCAACGCCGTGTCGGTCGACCAGCTCGCCGTTTCCGCCAATCCTTTGGCCATAGATGCCGCTAGGGCCGTCCTGGCCTTCAGACGCCCACACCGTCAGGATGTGTCCAGTATTTTCGGTGGTGAACAGCCGAGTTGTCGCGTGGCTTTCCTGATCGAAGTTGGTAAAGGTATTGATCTGAATGGGGCTCGATAGCGGCGAACCCGTGGCGTCGAAATGCCGGCCGAACACGCCCCAGCCGCTGCCGTCCTGGTTGAGCGCTTCCCAGGTGGCGAAGTATGTCGTTTCGTCCTGAAGGTCTCCCTTATCCTTTTGAACCACCCGGGGGCTGGCGAGGTCGCCGGTGGCCGCGCCTACGCTGGCGATCTCAAACGGCAGCCCATCCGGTGTCGCCCGAAAAGAGTCGAAAAAGCGCCCACGGATCGACGTCGTGCCACCGTCGTCGCTGACCTCTCGCCAAACGACCGTCCAGTCGTTGAAGGCACTTTCACTGACGATGTCGCCGATGACCGATGGCTGGGACTGGTCGTTGCCCGTCTGGGTATTGACGGTGAGATCCTCGCCCGATTCCCGTGTCTCGATCAGCAGATCGCCGTTCTCGAATCGGAGCGTCTGGACACCCGTCAACAAGTCGGAACCGTCGTTTCCATCGACCGTCGGCGCGTCATCCCTGACGCGGACGAACACGCTGGACTGGGACAGATTGGCCTCAATGCGGTAGTCGCCCATCGCGCCGCTGAAGATGGCGACGTCCGTCCCGAACCCGCCATCCAGACCGTCGTCCCCAGGGCCACCTGTCAGCGTGTCGTCGCCGACCCGGCCGGCAAGGCGGTCGAAGCCGGCACCGCCGGAAAGCGTGTTGTCCCCGGAGCTTCCAGCGAAAATATCGACAAACGGCGATCCGCTGGCGTTTTCAATCGACGCGAGACTGGAAGGGGCTTGGCCAGTTCCCACCGGGAAATACTGGCCAGTCAAAAGATCGACGAGATTGTGGACAAGGAGCGGGTCCGTGGCGAGCGCCGAGAAGTCAATGGTATCGATCCCACCGCCGCCATCGAGAGTCGACCCGGCGTAGTCGACGATAAAGACGTCGTCGAAGGCCGAGCCGACGATGGTTTCGATCTCGGCCAGAGTGTCGGTGCCGCCGAAGCCGTCGGTTACGATGCCGTTTTTGACGTTTGCGACGATACCGGCCGGGTCGTCGGCGTGCGTCGTCGTGTCCGCCCCTCCACCGCCGATCAACGTGTCGTCGCCGGCACCTCCCGAAAGCACATCGTCTCCCGAACCCGCCTCGATAATCTCGTTCCCCGAGCCGCCGCGGATCGTGTTGGCGTCGTCGCTTCCGGCAATGCTGAGAGGAGCGCGACGATTGCCGTCCGCGCCGAAGCTCTGCGTGAAGATTTCGTTCCGGTCTCCATCATCGGACGACCAATAGACCGGAAACCCGCCATCGGCGAGCCGGGCGACCGAGGGGGCGAACTGGTCGCCGGCGTCCTTCGTGTTGACGCGGAAGCTCTGACCCAAAGGAAAGTCGACCGGGTCGAATCCCTCGGGAACGCTAGAGGCGTCATATCGCTTTCCGAAGATATCGAGCCCTGCGGACGCACCGAATGGGGTCTCCCAGAACACAACGTAGCCGCCGTCGTCGAGCGCGACGACGGGCGTGTGCAATGTTCCGTCGGGCACGAACGGCACCGCGACCTGGGTTTCGGCCGGGTCCACGGCGACGCCGTCCGCGTCATATCGGCGCGCGAGAACCAGCGGAAGCGGAATCGACCCTATATCGTTGGTCGCCCAAGAGACGACGAACCCGCCGTCCGCGAGGCCGGCGACCGATGGCTGCGGCGTGAGGAACGCGGCACTCGTGAACGTGTTGATCTGGAATTCGGTGCCATCGCGCGCAGTGCCGTCAGCATCGAACCGCCGGCCGAGGATGTCGAACTGGGTTCCGATGTCGCTCAAATCGCGCCGCCACGCGACGACGAATCCACCGTCTTCGAGCGCCGCCACCGTCGGTGCGTAAGGAGTCTAGTCGACGATCGTGTTGACCGCGAACTCTGGTCCGATCGGGGTCGCGGTGTCGTCGTAAACCTGCGCGAACAGGGTATAGTCGGTGCCGGAGACCTCCCGCGACTGCCAGACGATGACGAAGCCGCCGCTCGTCAGCGATACCGCCGACGGCTCGGTCGGGATGGTGGCCGCGCCCGGGACATGCTGGAAGGGCGTCGCGTCGATCGGACTGCCGCTGGACTCGAAGCGCTGACCGAAGACCCGCGACTCGCCCGAGCCGGGGTCGTCGTCGATCCAGGTAACGAGGAACCCGCCGCCGGAAAGGTTCGCCACGTGGGGAACGGAAACGGTGAAGGGTTCCAGGATCGGGGCAACGTCCGAGGCGATCGCGAACGCTTCGCCACGGGCCCTACCATCGGCGTTGTAGAGGCGCCCGTAAAGGTCGTCGGCCAAACCGGAGGATGCGAGCGTTCTCCACGCAACGACGTACCCGCCATCGGCGAGCGGCGCGCTGGAGACCGCCGGACTGACGCCCAAGCGCCCGGGCCCAACCCGCGAGTCAGACAGCAGCTCAACCTCACCATCGGCGAATCGGGCGACATCCACACCCGACAGCGTATCCGTGCCGTCACTGACCCCGCCGATACCGTCGTCGGTGACAACGACCGTTCCCTCGAATTGGGAGATGGCGAACGTGTAGCGGGCGATGTCGCCGTCGAAGACGGCGACGTCACTTCCATCCCCGCCGTCCAGGGTGTCGTCGCCGCCTCGGCCCTTGAGCGTGTCGGCACCTCCACCGCCCTTCAGGGTCTCGTCGTTGCCGCTTCCTCGAAGGACGTCCAGACCTTCGTCGCTGATGACGGCTTCGATGCCGGAGAGCTTGGCTCCTCCCGCCGTCCCGGAAGTAAGATCGACTACGAAATCGTCCTGCTCGAGAACAACCGTGTCGAGGCCAGGTCCGCCGACATAGAAATCTCCCTCGCCGGCACGAGCCACAAGGGTGTCGTCGCCGTTTCCTCCGATCAACGTGCTGGGAACGTCAATAGTCGTCAGCGTGTCGTTGCCGTCCCGGCCGTCGAGGACGGAGCCCCGGAAGACATCATCGCCGTCGGTGCCCGTGACGATGACGGGAGCGAGCGGGTTGCCGTCGGCATCGAAACGGCGAGCCGCAATATGCTCGCCAAATATATCCCATACGCCAAGGAATCCATCGTCTGTCAGCCCCAGGATCGACAGGTCACCCTCGCTGCCAGCCTTGATCTCGCTGACGTCGAAAGCTGTCCCCACACGGTTCCCGACGCCATCGTATCGCTGCCCTGACAGATCACCCAAGGTATCGTCATGGGAGAATTCCCAGGCGACGACGAAACCGCCCTCCTGGAGGCCGGAGACCGTCGAAATATGAAAGACGTCATTCAGGTTCGTGGCGATAAGGAATGTCGACGCGAGATTACCCAGGGCGTCCTCGGTCGGGGCAATGGTTCCACCCGCGTCGAATCTTTGGCCGAGAATCGCGCCGGTGTCCGAGGTGAAGCTGTCGGTGAAGATTACGCTTGCGGTGATAACGAATCCGCCGTCCTCGAGGCCTGCGATCGAGGGACTGAACGCGTCCTGAACCGAACCCGCCGGCGGCAAGTAGTTCAACATCGCCGACCGGTCCACGGCGACGAATTCGTCGGCGCCGATCATGTCACCCGAGCGCGAAACCGGTTGGCCCGCCGCATCAAACCGTTGCGCCAAGATATCCAAGGAGTTCTGCCAGCCGACGACGTACCCGCCGTCTTCGAGCACGGCCACATCGGCGTCTCCCATCGCGCCGGTCGATGTGTTGACGGCGGTCGGGAAATCTACCGCGGTGCCGTCGGCATGGAACCGTCGGACGATGATGTTGGAGTTGCCGCCACCGACGGCTTCCTGCCAGACGGCGACGAACCCGCCACTGGGCAGACCCGCCGAGACGGGCAGCGCGGCAACCGCTGGCGATTCGCCGACAGTCGTGCCGTTCTCGAGCGGGACTTCGCTCGCGAGGGCGTCGCTGAGGTCGACGATGCTTGCGACGACGCCCGCTCCCGGATCGCTCCACGCGACGACGTGCGCCGCGCCGCGCCCGCTGCCGATGGTCGCTGCGTCGAGGCGCCACGGATCGATGTCCGGCGTCGAACTAAGCTGGCGGGGTGATCCCAAGAGGGCTGCGCCGTGGTGGTCGTAGAACTGCCCGACTACGTCCCCTTGCAGGCCGCCTTCCCACCAGGCAACGAAGTAGCCGCCATCGTCTCGGATTGCAGTCGCCGGGGACGAGAAGTTGCCGCCCCCCCGGACTCGGGCGCCGCGATCGCGAACTCAGACGTTTCGGAGGGGACCAGAACGAGGACGCCGTTGTCGAATCGCAACGTCTCGACGCCCATCACGTCCGAGGCACCGCCGTCGTCGTGCTCGACGCTGACGCCGCCCGCGGGTCCGCGAACCTCGACGAAGTGGTCAACCATGGACCCCGCGAACCTGGCTTCGTCGTTGCCGAGCCCGCCGAACATCAGTTGCAGGTCCGAAAATGCTCCGTCGGCCGTTTCGACGAGGATATCGTCGCCGCGCCCACCTCGAAGCGTGTCGCCCTTGTCTCCGCCATCCAGCACGTCGTTGCCGTCGCCGCCGGCCAGCGTGTCGAGGCCATCTCCGCCGAGAATCGAGTTGGCGCCGGCATCGCCCGTCAGGGTGTCGTCTTGTGTCGAGCCGATCAGCCCCTCGATCGAGATCAGCGTGTCGCCGACCGCATCGCCGCCGGAAACGGACCCGGTCGCCAGGTCCACAGTCACCGGCAAGGCCGAACCGACGTAGCTTGCGAAGTCGTGCCCTGCTCCGCCGTCGAGGGTATCGGCACCGGCGAGGCCGCCCAGCGTGTCATCGCCCTCCCGGCCGGTCAGACGGTTGTCGACACCGTCGCTGCCAGTCACGGTGTCACCGTGGTCCGTGCCAACGACGTGCTCGATACTGAATAGCGTGTCGGTTTCGGATGCGCCCGCTGTCGCGGTGTCTGCGGCCAACGCGATCGAAACGGCCGAAGATTTGTTCTGGTAGTCGGCGGTGTCCTCGCCGGTACCGCCGTCGAGGGTGTCGTTGCCGTCTCGGCCCGTCAGGGTGTCGTCGCCGTCCCCTCCGCCGAGGCTGTCCGCACCCTTGCCGCCGTCGAGACTGTCGGCCCCGGGGGCTCCCAACAGCGTGTCGTCGCCGTCGCCTCCAAGGAGGACATCGTCGGTGCCAACGGGAAAGACGAGCCCGAGTTCGAGCTCGCCGGTGATGAGTTCGCTCGATTGGGGAAGAGTGCCCACCGGGATCAAGGCCGCGGCATTCCGATGAAGCGCGACGTTGTCGACGTCGAGAAATGGCGGAGCGACCGTATCGGAGAAATTCATCACCCCGATACCGGCGGTCACCGTCCCCGTTTCCGGAGCGGTGAACACCGACGTCAGCCAGCCGTCGCCGTCTCCGGTCAGGCCCGACGTGTCGCCGAACGCCGGAACATGCGACGTGTCGATGAGCTTTATGGCGCTGTTTGTCCCCGTGCCCGCGTAGCTGTAAGAGAAGAACGCGAAGTCGAAGAAGCTGGTCCCTTGTTCGGCGCTGTTGAAGAACCAGTCGAACGAGATTTCGTTGCCGGCGATCACGTCGAGGTCCGCGTGGATCGCCATCCCCCGGGTCGCGTCGCCGCCGATCGAATCCAATGTGCCGGCGTCGAGACCGAGAATGGCCTCGATGTCGGTGTCCGGGGGATCCGTCGGGCCACCGCCGACCAGGCGGGCAACGAAGGCACCGCCAACGTCCGGATTGGCGCCGCCGATGACGGTGACCGGCCCAATCGCCTCGGCCGAACCCAGCGTCACGGTCTCGAAATCGGCAAGGAATGCGATCGGATCGCCGGAAACGTGGTCGTCGCCCTGCCCTCCGATCAGGGTGTTGGCGACGTCCGATCCGACCAGCGTGTCGCCGTTGGCCGAACCGGTGAGGTTCTCGATGTCATCGAGCGTGTCGCCCTCGGCATCGCCGCCGGATCCACTGCCCGACCGCAGGTCGACGGCGACAGCCCCCAAGGAACCCGCATAGGTCGCCAGGTCGATGCCGGTGCCGCCGTCCAGGCTGTCGGCGCCTGGCCCGCCGGAAAGCGCGTCATCACCGTCGCCGCTCGAGAGCGTGTCATCTCCGCGCATGCCGAAAAGCGCATTGGCCTGGAAGTTGCCGGCGATGGCGTCGTCGCCATCGCCGCCGATGGCGTTCTCGATCAACGTCGCGCCGTCGATGGTGAAACTTCCGCCGGCGAGGGTGCTCGTCTGTCCCGCCGTGAGGTCGATGTCGACCGCACCCGAAACGGCCGCGGCATTGAGGGTGTCGATGCCGCCACCGTCGGTGAGCGTGGCCCGGCCGACTTCTCCGGGGAGCGCCTCCATGGCGCCGAACTCGTCGGTGAACACATACACGTCGTCGGTCTGCGGCAGGCCGCCGTGGACGGTGAACGCGAAGTCGGTGAGGACGGCCCGGAGGCCGTTGGCGTTGTGGTCTTCCGCCCGGAGGGTCCAGGTACCTTGCGAGTTCTCGCCTCGGAACGCCTCGCTGCGGAAGGTGAAGGTCAGGGTCTCGGAGCCGCCGAAGAAGGTCTCGGCGCCGTCGGGATCGCCGCTGGCGTGGTATCCAGGCCGGTCGAAGATGGTGCTCTCGGTGCCAGACGGACTGACCAGGACCAGACTCAAATCGCCTGGCTGGTGGTCGACGCCGCCGAACGGCTCGATGGTCAGCGTGATCTCGGCCGACTCGGTGCGCACCGAGCCGCCGTAGGAGAACTGCAACTGGGTCTGGCCGCCGTCGGGAACGGCGAGGATCTGGCCCGTGGTGAAGGTGCCGCCGTCGACGGCGTTGGCCGTCGTCGACTGCAGCGTCCAGCTCTCCGCCAGGCGCACCGCGGCGCGCGCGTCGACGAGGCCGAAGCCATAGTCGTTGCTGTAGTGCAGGCCGCCGAGGTTCCAGTCGGCAGCACCGTTGAACCCCACGTATAGAGCTCGTGCTCCGCTGCCGGCCCGCCAATGGCGCTGCCGGTATGGCGCGCGGTGTAGGCGAGGATGTCCTGCACGTCGCGCCAGCCGAGGGAGGGATTGGCTTCTAGCATCAAAGCGACAATGCCGCTCACCTGCGGCGTTGCCGCCGAGGTGCCGCCGAAGGTGTCAGTGTAGTCGCCGTCGGGGCTGGCCGCCGGGTTCTCGCCGTCGGGACCGAGAAGGTCGGTGGTGGTGATGGTGCCGTTTCCCGAGCCGTCGTCGGACAGGCCGCTGACCAGGATGTTGGCCCCCGGCCGGCTGTAGGGGGCGATCGAACCGGTCTCGTCGGCGGCGGCGACAGAGACCGTGAACCGCGAGTTCTCGAAGCTGTGATAGTTGGTGTCCGACCCGTCCTGGCGGTCGTTGCCGGCCGAGGTGACGTTTACCGTCCCCAGGCCGCCGCGGCCGGCGGTGGTCGAGGTCTCCAGTGCCGCGGCAAATCCCGACCATCCGGCCGCATCGAAGTTGTCCTCAAAGTCGATCTGGAAGCCCCAGCTATGATTGGTGACGTCGAAATCGATGCTGCGTTCGAGAGTGCCAACCGTCGGCGCAGGGGTGTCCGAGCGCAGTATCGGCGCAAGGGTGAAGGTGACGTCATAGGCCACCCCAACGCCCCCCTCGCTGTTGCGCTCGGCGGCGAGGATGCCGGCGACCTGGGTGCCGTGTGTATCAGAGAAGTTCGTACCGCTGCGGTCGATCGGTGCCGGCGCGTAGGTGACGCCGCCGATGGTCAAATGAAGGAAATTGCCGCCGCCGTCGGTGGCGTAGTTGTCGTCCAAGTCGGAATGAACATGCCCGCCGAGGGGGTCGATCTCGACGGCGTCGTCGAAGATCAGGACGCTGACGCCGGCGCCGGTGTACGCCGCGCCGGAGCCCGGATCCCACACGGGCAAAACGTTGAGGTCAACGCCGCCGGCGTTGCTCAGATGCCACTGGCTTGCGAACAACGGGTCCGAGGGAGCCGCCATGGCCGCCGCACTCCGCGCCCGCCAAACAACCGCAAAAGCAGCCGGTTGGCTGAACCATCAACCGCGGACGGACCCCAGGACGACCGGACAACCTAACCTTACCACTCCATCACCGCTTCTAACGGCGGTCTTCAGAGCGACAGGGGTTGACCTCCCTCGTACAGCGGCTCGTGGCGTCTCGAACCGCAGACTCCTCACCCGATCGGCGAGATCTCCAAGATCAGCCTACACAGAAAAGACCACTTCGGATAGCACCGATACTGCGGCGGCATCTATTGACAAACCACATGATGATTATTCCGATAAGGATGCTCTTCGCCCGATGCTCTCGAAAAACTCCGTTCGTAGTTGCTCCAGTTCGGACGGCAGCAAACAAATGACCGCTTCTGGCTACAGCCGGTCTAGGCGGGGCGGGCAGAGCGTTTCCGCTCTGCCCCCACGATCAGACGTCGATCTGCTCCGCAATGTTGAGTGCGTCGTCGACCTCGATACCGAGGTATCGGACCG
>Ga0209785_1000455_pt1 | contig 11706 bp, 5 predicted proteins | sample WorMetG1BERMUDA2_FD_187403 | JGI IMG/M metagenome (GOLD analysis project Ga0209785, IMG submission 187403) | Marine gutless worms symbiont microbial communities from Max Planck institute for Marine Microbiology, Germany - Inanidrilus... ...
GGTGAAATCGCGCGTTATTTAATGGACAAAAAAAAAACAAAATTTCGGGTCGCGCTCGTGCTGCCGCTTCTGCGTGGATCGCGCCCATAATTTGTCAGGAACAGCTGCAAACAATATAGTCGGAGTTCCCCAAATTTCACCCAAATATGTTCACTTCCGGCGTAGTTATAGCTGAACGCGTGAACGTCGTTCAAACGTGCCACAAAGTGTTTCCAATACTCGGCGAACCTTCAGCTTCTTCGCCGAGAAATATTACACTTACTATGCATCATAATTATGTTAAGCTGTGGGTCTAACTGAATGTCGGTTATGTATCATTACATTGCGATGTTGTTTCTGACGTGATACATTTTATGTGCTATTACAGTATTATGTAAATTTTTAGGTTGACTTGTCCGAGTCAACCTAATAACTTTATTATAGAGGGGGAAAAATGTCCGTCAGTAGGCGAGTGCGTCAGTACGTACGTCCACAAGAAGTTCTTTCGATGTCAATGAAATTTGGTATGTACATAGAGGTCGATGACTAATGCATGACGGTATGCCGTATAACCCGATCCAAGGTCAAGGCCACGGGACTTCCGAAGTTGCAAAAATATTCCAAGTCTATCTCCTCTGCCATTTACAATGGAAGCTGGCAAATGGCCACTAATCCTTAAAGTAGAGCACAATGTTTAATTTCATCCGGCTGGATTTTTGATATTTATCGTACTTTTTGTGTCATGTGACCTTGAACTTGGAGGGGTCGCTGCGATTAGTCCGTGCACAAAAACTACTTCCGATTACAATGAAATTTGGTACGTAGATAGAGATTGATGACTGATGGATGGTGGTATGTCGTATGACTCCATCCTAGGTCAAGGTCACGGGGCTTCCGAATTTCCGAAAATTGCACTTTTCCAAGTGCATCTCCTGCGCCATTTACAATGGAACCTACCAAGTGACCACTAATTGTTAAAGTAGAGCACATTATCTACATTTGGTCAGGCTGGATTTTTAATATTTGTCTTGCTTTTTGTGACATGAGACACGTGACCTTGAACTTGGAGGGGTCGTCCCTGCACTTAGCCATCCACAAAGAAGTTTTTTGCCGATTTCAGTGAAATTTGGTATGTAGATAGACGTCGATGACACGATGGTATGCCATATGACTCAATCCAAGGTCAAGGTCACCGGGCTTCGAAAATTCCGAAAATTACATTTTTCCAAATCTTATCTCCTGCGCCGTTTACAGTGGAGCTGGCAAACGACATCCAATTCTTAAACTGCAGCACAATATCTAAATTTGTTTCGGCCGGATTTTTGACATTTGTCCTAGTTTTCGTGTAACGTGACCGTGAACTTGGGAGGGCTGCCTGCGGTTAGTGCGTGCACAACAAAATTTTTCCGATTTCAACAAAATTTGGTATGTAAATAGAGGTCGATGACTGATGCACAACGGTATACCGCATGACTAGATCAAAGGTGAAGGTGAAGGTCATAAATGATTGAAAGTCAGTCAAGAGGAGTCAACCGTCAGTCCCGCACAAGACTAATTTTGTTGTAGTTGATACACCAGGGTACATCAGACAATTAACAGCAGTTGTCGCCAATTTTTGCAATAAAACTAACAGTTTTTGTAAATAAATGTCCTTTGTGTCATGCGTGTTTCAGACTTGTCTGTGACGTGACTTGGTCAACTGTTGACTAGCTACGCTTTGACGAGTTTGCCAACCAGCTTGTGTCAGTCGATCCAGCTCAGTTGTTGACCGAGTGATTGTGTTCGGTTCAGTGTTTTGCACGACTGCGTCAGCTAGACCACCGTCGTGTTTTGTGAGTCATGGCAATGTTGTCACCTTTCACACATATATTATTAACTTTGGATGTTTTGTGTCTATTTATCTGGCAAAAAAACGGGAAAGTGTATCTCAGTCGCATTGAATGATGAGATAGTGTCATGGTTGAATGTGTCTTCATGTTAAAGAGCAGCAGCACTAGGTGATCTTTGTTGAGTTTTCAGCAAATGAGGATAGATGTACATTTAATGTGAACAGTGTCAGTGCACTATTGATCCACCAACGGCGATGTATAGACGTGCTTGGCAGTTTCTGAGTGTGAATGCGAAGCAGTGGTAGAAAGGACAGATATATGTAGAACTGTTCACAAATATTCTTGGGATACGGAGAACAATTTCGTTCCCATTTAAGTAAGTGTGGTCCAAATTTTGGTCCGAAAGGTTGGTTAATGTTGCGATGCTACTGATAGCTGGTGCAATTTTCCTTCAAGTCGACATTCCGGTGGCGTAACTGACTGTAACTCAGGATCTTCGTATTTTTATGGTCGCTCTATGTAATAGGGCAGACCATTATATTTTTGCCCTGTGATTTCTATCTTTCTTTCTTCTTTTTTTTCCTCACCGAATCTCAGCGGCTGTAGATTGGATGTCTCCCATAATACTGCACATGGTGTGGCCTTAGTGCAAATTTAAGATGCAGGTCTGAAACCTGCTCCACACGGCTCGCTGCAAATGCAGGACGCCAAAAATCGCCATCTGGGCACCATCGCACAACTTTGTCGGGCTATAGCTTTGCAACTAAGGCACGTATCGACAATTGGAATAAAACTTGTTAAGCAACGATATGTCGTCCACATGTCTCCACAATGTGGCGAACTTCGGCCTACTAACGGCTGAGATCCATCCGGTAGTTTGAGGCACCGCTGCAAATTTCAACGGTTTTTGCGTCTTGGCAGCATTACTGCACGGCATTTAGTACTGGGCGTCAGCCAAATTTTGCGGCGTTCAACGGAGGGCGCCACCTGTGTTCGGCAGGGTAACAATCACGTTGGGTATTGGCTACATTCTAGTTTCTTTTGATTTATTTTCGAACAGAATTACTTGTGCTTCATGTATGTTTTCTGCGACTGACAGATTCGTGCAACATTTTGTGTAAGTAATGTCAGGGTACTCACAGTAACTAGACACGTCTAGTGTTGTTCTGTGAAATGGTAAATGTCTTCAAACTTGCCCCATCTACTCTATCTGTGAACATGAGCTATGAATCAATAAGTGTCGAAAGTCACACCACGCATTGGAGGGACTTTGAACATGCAGAGACAAAGAAATTTAGTAGTAGGCATTGCAGTCAGGGGTATGTCATATATTCATTATGGTCACCCTATGTAATAGGGCAGACCATTATATTTTTACCCTGTGATTTCTATCGTCTGGTTTTTTTTCTCGCCTAATCTCAGCGGCCACAGATTGGATGTCTACCATACTTCTACATGTGGCGTGGCTCTAGTGCGAATTTAGAATGCAGGTATGAAATGTGCTGCTCGCGGCTCGCTGCAAATACAGGACTCAAAAAATTCACCATCTGGGCACCATCGCACAACTTTGTCGGGCTATAGCTTTGCAACTAAGGCATGTATTGACAATCGGAAAAAAAACTTGTTAAGCAGCAATACCTCCTCCACATGTCCTTACAATATGCTGAACTTTGGCTCACTAGCAGCTGAGTTTCGTTAGTTTGGGGCATACCAGGTAATTTCAATGGGTTTCACATCTTGGAAGCGTTACTGCTCAGCACTGTACTAGTGGGCGTCAGCCGAACTTGGCGGCGTTGAGCAGAGGGCGCCACCTATATTCGGCAGGGCGGCCCGCGGCCATCATTTTGGTCATTGGCCCACATTTCTAGTTCCATTTTTCTTTTATCGAAGGTATCACGAGAGTTTAAACTTGTCAGAATTTCGATGTATCATGACATTCAAATGACCATATTTCCATACTAGGTGATGCTACAGTCATACAGTTTGGCTTGCTGATTGTACTACAGATACTGTGCATGCTGATGTGACCTTGACCCGATCCAAGATCAGGGTCAACGTAATGGAGCTTTTGAACTTCCAAAAATTAGCAAAGACGTGATTATTGTCAGCCCCTTCCGAGCTTTTCTAGTTTGAGGCTGGATACTTTTCATGTTGCTCAAACAAGACTGTGAAACCAATGAAGACAATCAATATTTGTTCTTGGTGTATTTTACAATGGCCAGCTGTCTGTGTATGTACAGTTGTGAGTGTTCAGTGTTTTAACAAAGCCATGATATTAATTTTTAGGTCATAGGAACTGAGGTGTGTCCGTCCGTACGTCCACAAAAAGTTTCTCCGATTTCCATCTAATTTGGTGTGTGACATAGTCTTAATCTAAAGTTATATCAGTACACACAACAAAAATCAATATGTCTCATCTGCGTGACTGCTACGGAAATGTGTATGGAGTTCTTAAGATATGTGCTTCCGTACCTCCACAGAATGTTTTCGAGTTTCGAGCTCATTTGGCGTGTGGGTAATCCTTGACCGCATATGCACATCAGTGTGACCTCGAACCAATCTAAGGTCAAGGTCAAACCGATGGAGCTTCCAAAGTTGCAAAAATTGCATTCTTATAGGTCTATCTGCTCTGCCGTTTTTGGGTGGAACTACTGCCAGCAAAGTGAAAAAATATAATCCATGAACAACAATGAAAACAACAGAACTAACAATGAATGGCTAAATGGCTAATGTTGTAACGCTCTTAAGACATTCTTTGTATTATGAAAACCATAAGCCGGCAACGTGGATATTTTCATAATTCGCTGTATATTGTTGTGTGACTTAGGTGTCTGTACGTCTGCTTCTGTGAACGTCTGCTCGCGTTTCTCGCTGTTCCTCATCGTCGCGAGCTGTGAACGTCTGTCCGTCGTCGTCGCGAGCTTTGAACGTCTGTGGACGTCAGCTCGTGTTTCTCGCTGTTCCTCGTCGTCGCGAGCTGTGAACGTCTGTCCGTCGTCGTCGCGAGCTTTGAACGTCTGTGGACGTCAGCTCGTGTTTCTCGCTGTACCTCGTCGTCGCGAGCTTTGAACGTCTGTGAACGTCGGCTCGCGTTTTTCGCTGTTCCTTGTCGTCGCGACTTTTGAACGTCTGTCCGTCGTCGTTGCGAGCTTTGAACGTCTGTGAACGTCAGCTCGCGTTTCTCGCTGTTCCTCGTCGTCGCGACTTTTGAACGTCTGTCCATCGTCGTCGCAAGCTTTGAACGTCTGTGGACGTCGGCTTGTGTTTTTTCCTGTGCGTCGTTTCGCGAGCCCTGAACGACTGTGATCGTCAGCTTGCGTTTCTTGCTGTCTCTCGTTGTCACAAGCTTTCAACGTGTGTGGACGTCAGCTCGCGTTTCTCGGTGTTCGTCATCGTCGCGAGCCTTGAACATCTGTGTGAACGTAGAGTACATTTCAGGTATATACATTGTGTGAAAAATGGCAGAACTTTGTCTTACTGCGTGTTTTGCATAGGTGAATGACTTGGGACAAATTTTAGCCAAAATGTCACTTGAAGTTATTAAAAAAGATTTATCATTTTGCCACCTCACAGAACTGTTGCTTCTGCAGTACGTGCCAAGCAGGAAAACCGTATTGTGCCTTTGACAACTGTCCTCATCTGTAATTAATGTAGTCTGTGCACGTACCATGCCACGTCTCTTCCAGTTTGATTACTGATATGTGGAAGCAAAGAAAGACTGGCTTTTCCTGGACATATTTTAGCTGCAAAACTGTGGAGTAATTATTACGATAACAAAACTGTCTTGGTGTGTTTCTTGGCATCAAAATAAAAGTATTTTGTCTAGTATTTTTATGGTTACTGGGCTTGACGTTGTACTTGCTATGGTGTTCTGAAGCTGATGCTTACTTTTGACTTAAATGCTTCTTGCTGTTTTACCAAAAACTGGAAGTACATCTAAAACATCGCATGGTCAGAGATGAAATGGTCATCACTGTGAAAACGATGGACTCTATGGATCAGTCAGGCAGCCTACAAAGCATAGCATCGTGCAGTGTTACTGTCATGAGTCAGAAACTTTGAAGAAATCAAGCAGCAACTGGTTGAATTGTGCAAATGCAATAATACAACGGCTGAAAATGTAATTTTCGTGTTTCCCGTTTTGCCACATAGTGCAGAAGTGCAAGTTATTTAAGTTACCATAATAAGGTGTCTTTTGATTGCTTATTTCATTGGTAACATTTTTGCCACAAAATGTCGAAATCCATTCACATGTGTGTAAGTTAGAGTAAGACAAACGTAGGACGTTTTTTGAGACACGCTGTAAATGATATTAATGCAGTGTTGATAACAACTTTTCTTTCAGCAACACACTGCAGCAGTGAGTTTTGCGTGCAGCGCGACTTCCTTTCTGCTGACCCTGTAACAGTCCATAGCATAAAACCAGTCACTACAAGGTGTATACAGTCATCACCATAAGCATGGCATGGTAATAACAACGCTGAATAAATTAAAGTAGTAAGTGGTTGAGATGTTGCAGTGTGTTAGTATAGCATTTGGTGGAAAAAAATCCTGTTTTTGTGTCTGCGGTGCAGAAAAAGTTGTTAGTGAACTAAGAAAGTAACGCAGTTTTGTATGCATACTTTGTCAGTATCATTTTTATGCCAAAAAATATCAAAATGAAATCATGTTCATCACACCTATACCAGACAAAGTGGTGAGATATTTCTGAAACAGTGACTGCATTTTATGAGGAAAATAGTGTTTTGCTGACATTAAAATGCTTCAACTTCTGGTGAACGTGATACTCAAGACTCCATTATGGCACCGTTAGCCCTGGAACACACTGGGTGAATTTCCCGGGCCCGATTGTGTCAACTGCCCACAAACATTTATCAAATACAGCTCTGCCATAAATATAATCATTGCATTTCACGTGAGTCACACGACACGAAATGTTTTATGCTTATGCGTGTCTCTGTGTCTGTCTGTCTGTCCGCATGCCTACAGTACTGCACGTACGCGGATGTAGCGTGGGGGAGTGCTAGAGGATGGCCCCTAGTTGTGCACTGTTAGGCGGATTTGCTATCGGTGCACAGGTTGCGTTGCTATGGCAACATAACGCAAAGAGTAGTTACAAGCTTCCCAGCATGCCGATATATGACACCACAGTACGAACGCGAAATGTTAGCGAGTGCTCTGTTCTCGCTCTATGCCTAGTTAATGGTGGCATAGTCCAGCAGTAGAGCATTGGTCTTTGGCCGATGTGCTTTCGCTGTTCTGCGCTCGACTTGTAGCTGGTGGGTGACCACTTATGTCGGTAAGCCATCCGCTATAGGTCAACCAACCAGGCCAACTCACCCTTTCATCCTTTCACGGCCGATAAATGAGTAGTGAGCTACAATTGGATGTGTGCTGCCTCAGTTTCTGTGGTGGCGACATCTGGTGAACGCCACGAAGGAAAGGCAGGCATGGTGTTGTTTGCAGGTAAAAACTGTGTGATCCATGCCTGAGCGCTTTGAGTGTACCTTGGTGCAAAAAGCCGCTAGATAAATACTCTTCCTTTCCTTTCCTTTCCTTTTAAGTACAGTTTCGAAAACTGAAGTACGATTTAATTGTGGTATTTTAGTTTTAAGACTTTATATGCAATTGTTGTATTCCTATGAAAGTTGCAGTTTGTTGTGCTTTGTAGCAAATAGACTGTAAATTAAGTTGTACATTCTATGAGATTTTGTACTACACTTGGCTATAACAGTTTGATAACGACATCTGCAAGTGATCTTTTGTTGTTGGCCACTTCATTGAAGATCACTTGAAGACTGTGCCCTATTGAGCAGTGAACTGGTTTTGGTCACTCACAAACAGAGTGACAGACAGTTGCGTGCATACAGGAATTACATTCAGTGCACGAGTGGAATTTATTTGAATTTTCTTTCATAGCTGCTGAATATCTGCAGAAAATTCTATTTTTAATTTCTGAGGTAGTGTAGTAACATGCCTAACGTGAGGTAAATTGTGTTGTCTGGATTTTGTTGCAAATTTCGTACGGTTTTCAGCACTGTAAAATTATGACAATCGGTTATGATTTGACAAAGTTACAGACAGTTTAATGGTGGTAACATTTTTCAGATACACTGTAGTGAGACACAGTACTGACACATCTGTCAGACAGAGACTGTATATTACCGACAAGGTAGTGTTTCGATACATTCATATGTTTCAACCTTTGGGGTACTTTGTACTCCAGAAGTCCCGCCATCCCCTACTTGCAACCTCCCAGCATACATGTATGAAATTCAGCACTGCTGCAAATATAATCATTTACACTGTGTTTCAAAAACACGTCCTACGTACGACTTGCTATAATCTTGACATACATGATCCAATTACCGTAATTTTTGGCAGAACTGTTAGTGACAAAGTAAGAAATCACACGATGCTCTTTTCTGACCTCACCTATAGTGCTTCTGTATTACCTTGCAAAATAGGAAAGCCACAAAACGCTGCATTGCTGCACTGTGCAGGCAACACTGTGCAATGTTTGCATCACTCTTGATTTCGTCTATCCTGAACCATGCCCTCAACAGGCCCAAGGTGGAACGCATTGATTGAAAGATTTACAGAGTCATACAGCATCGTGAGTCACAATTCTGAGTCCAAAAGATTTGAGAAACAAGACAGCATGTGCTGATTTTCCCACCAGCATAGCCCGTCAAACCTGAGCGGCACGCAGTAGTATCGTCTATAGCGGTGTGCTGCATGCTGTGTGTTACACACGGCGTTGTTACCGCACACGCCCTACTATGCATTTTCAGTGGGGTATAACTCAGCAGTTTCTTTCTTTTTTGACCCTGGTGACCTTGACGTTTGAACTTGGGCGAAATTTTTTACAATGTATGTAACAACGAAATTTCATCATCCTACGTTTAGTCGTTCAGAAGTTATGTTGTGGACAAATGTACTAACAAACAGACACACTGACAAACAAACACAAATTCAGGGAATGCACTAATACAACATTTGAGTGAAAAATGAATGTTTATGTATCAGTAACATTTCTGCTAAAAATACTAAACTCCATAGATCAAACTCCATTCACATAGTGTCAAAGTTATAGCAAGCCAAACGCGGGACGTTTTTAGAAACATGGTGCCGTGTAATATAGTTTCAACGATTCATCCATCATCTCCACGTGCTATTTATCTGTTGTTTTACGAATTTGTGTGCAATTCTTGATATTGATATTAAAGTCACACTGTCTGTTGTTTTGCAGCAAATAGACTGCAGCTTAGATTTTGAATCTTTGGAAAATTTGGTAGTTCTTTGATAACGACATCTCCAGGGCATCCTAGTTTATGGAAAATCGGTCATAAACTGCACCCTGTGAAACAGTTAATTTATTTCGGTCACTGACACACAAACGCTAATTGTGTTATCGTCTGTCCTATGTATTTTCAAATAATGAATTTGAATGATGTACAAGTTGCAGTCATCCACCAATTGTAACGATACTGGCCACCAAGGTAGACTTCCTGGAGACCTCTGTAGGTCACAGTTACACTACTAGTAAGAAAATCAATGTATCCGGTATGCCAAGAAGTTGGGCTGCACACTACATATTTTCTACAAAAATTTGTGCGTCGGGTGATTTACATATCACACGGAAGATATGTCTTGTTTGCAAGGCTGCTGACATGTAACTGTTCTTGTGTTGTTTTGTGTTTGTAGGTGGCGGTTTGCTGCTGAATTAATTTTCTGTTTCTTTTCAGTTTCTTTTGGAAACTAAGTTTTAGTTCTTGTTTTAGTTTTAAAAAATTTTGTCATCTTTTTATTTCTTTATATTTTAGTTCGTTTAATTTTGCGGTTTCTAAAATTTAATTTCAGTTAGAGGTCTACGGCGACAGCAACTGTGGTGTCAGGGATTTCAACCTTTTACATGTAACGGACTTCAACGTTACACACAGTTGTCTGAGACCTCTTGCCATTGGCAGGCAGTGAGGAAAATTAGTGCATACTGAACGATTATATTGTGCATACTGAGACGATTACACTGTGCATACTGAACGATTTGATTGAGGCATACTTGGACGTATACTTGTGACGATTTCATCAACGTGTGCTGGTGAACGCTTATACGTTTCCGTGCTGATACAACCTCACTGGTAAGCAGCGACCGTCACGTGTTGAACAGGTACAGTAGTAATACTTACAGGTTAGTTCACAGTCACTGTGACAGATCGAAATCAGCAGTAGTCATTAATTTGTGTTCAACCGAGTTTGAACTGTAGTCTGCGAATTTGTTCCACTGACTGAAGTCATTTAACTTCGTCACTGAACGTACTAAGGCAGCTGACAGGTAACACTATAACGGTAAGGCTTGCCTTGCTTGATTTTACCGTAAACAGTGCAAAGTGAACGCTTATACGTCTGCCTGCTGATAGAACGTCACTGGTAAGCAGCAACCGACACTTGTTCAACAGGTACAGTAGTAATACATAACGTAGCAGAAATACTACTGGTTCAAGTTGGTTTTTGTGAAGCGAGTTTTGGCAGTAGCAACACCGTTCACAGCGTATATTACATAGCAGAAAGTGAACACAGTAACTTCGCATCGCTTATCAGTAAACAGAACAACAATCAACATGTCTCATTTGCGTGACTGTTACGGAAATATGTACGAAATTATCAAGATGCCCGGAAACGGTATGTGTGGCTACCATTCGCTAGCGTATTGTCTCACAGGCAATTCGTGGTGGTCCTACAAATCGATTATCGACGACTGTATCAATGTATTTACAAACATGCCGGAACTGTATAGATTGAGAACCAATTTCGGCAGTCGTGAGGAGTCATCAGTAAGTGTTGCAGACTACGCTGTGTTTATGCAGAACTCAATTCATCGCGTACAAGCAGGCCTTGGTGTAGACGCTGACAGCTTTTGCGAAGATGCTCACCTGACAGGGATATCACTGTTGTATAACATTGCAATCTTTGTGTACTCAGCTGAAAGTAAACAGTGGCACGTTTTTAACGAGGAAGGTACTCGTGGATACATTCTGTTGTTGAACTCTGGAGGACACTTTGACGTGCTGAGGGGTGCACCTGGTGTAGTTCCTGCTGCTGCTCACACACACGCTGTAAGTCGACACAGTCTTGGTGCTTCCGACGAAGCGTGGGAGTTTCTCCAACGGCAGTATACTTTCAAATTTGTTCATCCATTTCCTGCACAATTTACTGGTATAAATATACTGAATAATCCGCTCGTTCAAGTTACAAGAAATGATAAGGACGTGCGTGAAACAAAATGTGCAACTAACAGTTTTGTTTGCGAAATTTCTGACTGCAAATACACGGCAGACAACGAAAAATCTCTTGCAATGCATAAACTCAAAGCACATAATAAAGCACGTAAGAAAAATACAGTTTTGCGTCCCAGAACACAAAAGCATTCTCACCACCGTATACATACCGAAACGTGTAAAGACATAAGCAACAGCTACGAAACAATTCGTCGTCGAAATGACTTACATGCCATGGTTGACACTGATGGTTTCTGCATGGTCCAAAGCAGCAAAGCGGTGTCTTCGACAATAGAGTTGCATATGCAACGGACATGCACGTGCCTGCCATCTACAACGCACACAGTCAATATTAAGCTCTCAAATCGTTTTTCAGAACTGCATGATGAGGACGATGACAAAGATGCAGTCAGTATTTCTCAGTCAAATGATACAGATAATGATGTCAATTCTTTGGCCACTGTCGAAACGAATGGTTCACGACGAAGTAAACGTTTAGCAAAGAAACGTAATGCAGGTGCTGTGGAAGGTGTACCAGAAACAGTTCACAAAATGGGACGCTATGCCTGTGATATTTGCGGGTCAGTATTTAAGAAATGTCGAGGTCTCTCCACACACAA
>Ga0209785_1000458_pt1 | contig 11575 bp, 12 predicted proteins | sample WorMetG1BERMUDA2_FD_187403 | JGI IMG/M metagenome (GOLD analysis project Ga0209785, IMG submission 187403) | Marine gutless worms symbiont microbial communities from Max Planck institute for Marine Microbiology, Germany - Inanidrilus... ...
CTTCAAAATGAACGCGATCTGCTGTTCCGAAAACCTAGATTTCCGCATCGTTCTTCCTCGTCCTGCCAGCCTCTACATTACGAGAAAACTCGCGCTTCAGGCGGTCCAGTTTTCGGGGTTCAGGTCACGTGATAGGGAATGTGCACCGCGGTGCCGCCCAGCTCGAGCACCGGCAGGCATTCCGACTTCAGCGAGTTGCCGATCATCACTACGTCGGCGGCGGCGACGCCCAGGTCGGCGAACACCCGGGCATAGGTGGCCTGGTCTTTCTCCTGCACCACGTGGGTGCTCTCGAACAGCGGCTCCAGCCCGGACTGTTCGATCTTGTTGCGCTGGTCCATGACGTCGCCCTTGGTGACCATGACCAGCCGATGGTCGCCGCGCAGGTCGTCGAGCACGGCGACGATCCCGTCCATCAGCACCATCGGGGCTTCCAGGATGGCCTTGCCCATCATCACGATGCGGTGGATGTCGGCGGCGGTGATGCGCGAGTTCGAGATCTCGATCGCCGCCTCGACCATGGACAGCGTGAAGCCCTTCACCCCGTAGCCGAAAATCTTGATGTTGCGCACCTCGATCTCGTGCAGGTGGGCCTGCACCTCGTCGTGGCTGGCGTATTTCTCCAGGATCGCGGAGAGCTCGGCCTGGACCTCCTGGAAGTGGCTTTCGGTATGCCACAGCGTGTCGTCGGCGTCGAAGGCGAGGGTGGTGAAGCGGCTCATAGCTTGGCTTTCAGTTCCCGGCGCAGGGGGTCGTCGATGAAGGCGGCGTCCAGTGCCATCAGGGTGATCCGCCGCAGGGTTGCCGGATCGAGGCCCAGGTCGGCATGGGCGCGGGCGTATTCGCGCCCGATCGAGGTCTGGAAAAACGGCGGATCGTCCGAGCCCAGCGATACCTTGACGCCGGCGGCGAGCAGGCGCGGCAGGGGATGGTTTTCCGGCCCGTCGAACACGCCGAGCGCCAGGTTGCTGCCGGGGCAGACCTCGAGCGCGATGCCGCGATCGGCCAGCTCCTCGACCAGCGCCGGGTCCTCGATCGCGCGCACGCCGTGGCCGAGGCGGCGCACCGGCAGATGTTCGAGCGCGTCGCGGATGCTTTCCGGCCCGCGCACCTCGCCGGCATGCACGGTGCAGGACAAGCCGGCCTCGTACGCGATGGCGAAGGCGCGGGTGAAGTCGGCCAGGCCGTAGGCGTTCTCGTCGCCGCCCATGCCGAAGCCGACCACGTAGGGCGAGGGATGCGCGACCGCCTGCTCGGCCACGACCTGGCCCCGCTCGGGGCCCAGGTGGCGCACGCAGGTGACGATGATGCGCCCCTCGATCCCGGTTTCGGCGCGGGCGTCGACGATGCCCTGGGTGATGCCGTCCAGGTGGTCCTGATAGGTCATGCCCGCATCGGCGGCGTGATCGGGCGAGGAGAACAGCTTGACGTAGATCACCCCCTCGGCGGCGCAGGACACCAGGTATTCGTAGGTCACGTCGCGATAGTCCTCGGGCGTGCGGATGCAGGCGCTGGCCTGGTCGTAGGCCCTGAGGAAACCGAGGAAATCGGTCCAGGCGAATCCGCCGTCGGCGGTGAACAGCCCGTCCGGAAGCGCCACGTCGTTGCGCGCCGCCAGCCGCCGCACCAGATCCGGCGGCGCCGCGCCTTCCAGGTGGCAGTGCAGCTCGGCCTTGGCGATGTCGGTGGTCATGACGCCCGGCAGTCGCGCAGGAACGAGGTGCCGTGGGAAAGCGGCGCCACGTCCAGGTGTTCGGCCACGGTCTGGCCGATGTCGGCGAACGTGTCGCGGCCGCCCAGATCGACCGGCTCGACACCCGGGCCGAACACCAGCACCGGAACGTTCTCGCGGGTGTGGTCGCTGCCCGGCCAGGTCGGGTCGCAGCCGTGATCGGCGGTCAGCACGGCGAGGTCGCCGGGGCGCAGCACCGCCTCGATCTCGGGCAGGCGCCGGTCCAAGGCTTCCAGCGCGGCGGCGTAGCCCTCGACGTCGCGGCGGTGGCCGAAGAGCGTGTCGAAATCGACCAGGTTGGTGAAGATCAGGGTGCCGTCCGGCGCCCCGGCGAGCTCCTTGATCGTCAGGTCGATCAGGCTCTCGGTATCGCCGGCCTTGACCGTGCGGCAGATGCCGCGCCCGGCGAAGATGTCGGCGATCTTGCCGACCGCGACCACGCTGCCGCCGGCCTCGCTGACGTGGTCGAGCAGGGTCGGCGCGGGCGGCGGCGTGGTGTAGTCGCGCCGGTTGGCGGTGCGCTTGAAGTCGCCCGGCCGTTCGCCGACGAAGGGCCGGGCGATCACCCGGCCGATGTTCAGCGGCTCGAGGATGCGTTTGGCCAGGGTGCAGAGGTCGTACAGGCGATCGAGGCCGAAGTGGCTTTCGTGCGCCGCGATCTGGAACACCGAGTCGGCCGAGGTGTAGCAGATCGGCCTGCCGGTGGCGATGTGCTCGGCGCCCAGCTCCTCGATGATCACGGTGCCCGAGGCGTGGCGGCAGCCGAGCACGCCGGGCAACCCGGCGCCGGTGATCAGCCCATCCAGCACGCCGCGCGGGAAGCAGTCCTCGCCCGGCGGGAAGTAGCCCCAGTCCTCGAACACCGGCAGCCCGGCGATCTCCCAGTGGCCGCTCGGCGTGTCCTTGCCGGCGCTGCGCTCGCGGGCGAAACCGTGGGCGCCGGCAAGCACCGTGTCGTTGTGGATTGTTGCCCCCGAGCTGGCCCGCGCCGCCCGGGCCAAGCCGAGGCGGACGAGGTTGGGGACGGCGAGTCGCCGCTGCGCGGCGATGTGGCCGAAGGTGTCGGCGCCGGTATCGCCGAAATCGGCGGCATCCGGCGCGCCGCCGAGGCCGAGGGAATCGATGACGATGATCGCGGCGCGGGTCACGGGCGGATTTCCCGCAGCACCATGTCGCGCGGCGCCGGCGCGGCCTCTCCGATGGTGAAGGCGGCCTGCAGCGCCGCCGCCGCCCGCGCGGCGCTGTCGGCGTCCCGCGCGTGGATCGTTGCCAGCGGCCGCGACGCATCGAGGGCTTCGCCGATCCCGCGCACGTCGCTCAGGCCGACGGCATGGTCGATGCCGTCGTCGGCCCGGCGCCGGCCGCCGCCGAGCTCGATCACCGCGACGCCGACGGCGCGGGCGTCGACGGCGGTCACGATGCCATTGCTGTCGGCCGGGCAGGGCAGGGTCACCGGCGCCGCCGGCAGGTGTTCGCCGGAAGCCTCGATCAGGCTGCCGGGACCGCCGAGCGCCGCCACCATTGTCGCGAAGCGTTCGGCCGCGGCGCCGCTTTTCAGTGCCGCCAGGGCCCGCTGCCGGCCGTCTCCGGGCGAGTCCGCCAGGCCGCCGACGTGCAGCATCTCGCCGGCCAGCGCCAGCACCACGGCTTCGAGCCGCGCATCGCGCCGGCCGGTGAGGAATTCGATCGCCTCGCCGACCTCGAGCGCGTTGCCGACGGTGCGGCCGAGCACCTGGTCCATGTCGGTAATCAGGGCGGCGGCGCGCAGGCCGGCGCCGTCGGCGACGGAGACGATGCTGTCGGCCAGCTCTTGCGCCTTGACCACGGTATCGGCGAAGGCGCCGGATCCGGTCTTGACGTCCATGACCAGGCCCTCGAGCCCGGCCGCCAGCTTCTTCGACAAAATGGACGCCGTGATCAGCGGCACCGACTCGACCGTCGCGGCGACGTCGCGGATGCCGTAGAACCGCCGGTCGGCCGGGGCCAGGCGCGCGGTCTGGCCGATGATGGCGCAGCCGGTCTCGCGAACGGTACGGCGGAACAGATCGTTGTCGGGTGTGGTGGTGTAACCGGGGATCGAATCGAGCTTGTCCAGGGTGCCGCCGGTGTGGCCGAGACCGCGACCCGAGATCATTGGCACGAAGCCGCCGCAGGCGGCGACGATCGGGGCGAGCATCAGGCTGACCTTGTCGCCGACGCCACCGGTCGAATGCTTGTCCAACACCGGGCCGCCGAGGTCTTCGCCCCGCCACGACAGCACCTCGCCGGAATTCACCATGGCGCGGGTCAGGGCGACGCGCTCGTCCATGTCCATGCCCTGGAAGAACACGGCCATGGAGAACGCGGCGACCTGGCCCTCGCTGATCGAGCCGTCTGCGAGTCCGGCAACGAAGAAGGCGATCTCCTCAGTGCTGAGCACGCCGCCGTCGCGTTTGCTGCGGATGATCTCCTGCGCCAGCATGCTCAACCTCCGACGCGGGCGAGGAACGCGCGCAGCAGCCGGGTGACATCCTCGGCGGCGGCGGCGGCGTTGCTTTTGGTCTGCGCGTGGCTCAGGGCCTTGCCGTCCATGCCGGCGGCGAAGTTGGTGATGATCGACAGCGCCACACAGTTCAGGCCGGCCTGGCGGGCCAGGATCACCTCGGGCACCGTCGACATGCCGATCGCCGCGGCGCCGAGCAGCCGGGCGGCGCGGATCTCGGCCGGGGTCTCGAAGTGCGGGCCGCAGAACCACATGTAGACGCCCTCGTGCAGGGTCAGGCCCAGGTCTTCGGCGGCGGCGGCCAGCAGACCGCCGAGGCCGGGATCGTAGGCCTGACTCAGGTCGACGAAGCGGTCGTCACCGGCATCGCCGAACAGCGGCGAGACACCGGCGAAGTTGATATGGTCGCTGATCCGCATGACGCTGCCCGGCGGCATGTCCGGGTCGGTGCTGCCGGCGGAGTTGGTTAGCAGCAGGGTATCGCAGCCGATCGCGCGCAGGCTGCGCACGGCGGTCTTCATGGCGCCGGCGTCGCCGTTTTCGTAGTAGTGCGCGCGCCCCTGCAGCACGGCCACCTGTGTGCCTTCGATCTCGCCCAGCAGCAGCCGCCCGGCGTGGCCCGAGACGCCCGGTTCGGGAAAGCCGGGCAGGTCGGCGTAGGGGATGACCACGGGGGTTTCGACTGCGTCGGCGAAACCGCCCAATCCCGATCCGAGCACGATGCCGATCGAGGGTTGGGCGCCGTCGCCCCGCTCGGCGATGACCGCGGCGGCCTTGTCGACGTCCGTGCTCATGCCGGGTCCTTGACATGCTCGGGGCCGAACGACAGCGGCAGCAGGTCGCCCAGGGTGACCGTCTTGCGCCGGCCCTCGGGGCCGCAGATGTGGATCTCGACCTCGTCCGAGGCGAACTCGCGGAGGCGCTGGCGACAGCCTCCGCAGGGGGTGACCAGGGCCTCGCCGCGGCCCATCACCACGACCTCCTCGATGCGCCGCTCGCCGGCCAGGACCAGCGCCGCGATGGCCGAGGTCTCGGCGCAGTTGCCGCTGGGATAGGCGGCGTTCTCGACGTTGCAGCCGGCGTACCAGGTGCCGCTGGCGCCGCGCACCAGGGCGCCGACCGGGAAGTTGGAGTAGGGCGCGTGGGCCTTGTCCATCGCCGCGCGGGCGCGCTCGAGCAGGTCCTTATCCAATTCAGCGTCCATGTCAGCGCTCCTTCACGTAGGGAATGCCGATGGCCTTCGGCGCCACCGCCTTGCCGATGAAGCCGGCCGGCAGCACCACCGTCAGGATATAGGGCAGCGCCTGGATGAACTGGACCGGCACCTCGCCGATGCCCGGCAACTGTACGCCCTGCAGGCGGATGGCGACAGCATCCAACAGGCCGAACATCAGGCAGGCGCCGGCCGCCTGGTAGGGCCGCCACTTGCCGAAGATCATCGCCGCCAGCGCGATGTAGCCCTGTCCCGCGGTCATGTCGCGCACGAAGCCGGCGTTCTGCCCGATCGCCAGGTAGGTGCCGGCGATGCCGGTCAGCACGCCGCACAGGAACACCGCGCGATAGCGCAGGAAGGCGACCGAGATGCCGGCGGTGTCGACCGCCTGCGGGTTCTCGCCGACCGCGCGAAGCCGCAATCCGAAGCGGGTGCGGAACACCACCCACCAGGTCAGCGGCACCAGCAGGAAAGCGACGTAGACCAGCAGGTTGTGGCCGCTGAGCAGTTCCTGGTACAGCACGCCGAGGATGGGGACCGAGCCCAGGGTTTCGGCCAGCGGCCATTCGATCGGCATGAACCGCGCGTCGTTGTCCAGTTGCGGCGTCTGTCCGCCGCGGTGGAACCAGGCGTTGCCCAGGACCACGGTCAGGCCCGAGGCGATGACGTTGATCGCGACGCCGCTGACCACGTGATTGCCGCGGTGGGTGATGCAGGCGAAACCGTGCACCAGCGCCAGGCAGATCGCCACCGCCATGCCCGATCCCAGCGCCAGCCACGCCGATCCGGTGGTCGCGGCGATGGTCGCCGAGGTGAAGGCGGCGGCCAGCATCTTGCCCTCGAGCCCGATGTCGATGATGCCCGAGCGCTCGGAAAAGAGGCCGGCCATGGCGCAGAAGATCAGCGGCGTCGCCACCCGGATGGTGGTGTCCAGCGCCAGCACGGCCTGCAGGAACAGATCATCCATGCGCCGGGGCCTCCTTGTCGCGGCGCGGCGCCAAGCGCGCGTACAGGCGGGCGACCAGCGGATGGATCATGTAGGCGAGCGCGCCCGAGAACAGGATGATCAGGCCCTGAATGGTGACCACCATCTCGCGGGTGATCGTCGGGATCTCGAACGCCAGCTCGGCGGCGCCCTGGTACAGCAGGCCGAAGAGCAGGCTGGCCAGGATGATGCCGAACGGATGGTTGCGCCCCATCAAGGAGACGGCGATTCCGGTGAAGCCGTAGCCGGCGGTGAAGTTGAGCAAAAGCCGGTGCTGCACGCCCATGATCTCGTTGATGCCGACGAAACCGGCGAGGGCGCCGGAGATGATCATCGACAGCATGATCACCCGGGCCGGGCGGATGCCGCCGTAGATTGCCGCGCGCTCGTTGAAGCCGACGGCGCGAACCTCGTAGCCCCACCTGCTGTGCCACAGGAACAGATAGACCGCGGCGCAGCAGATCAGGGCCCAGACCAGCGACAGGTTGAGCGGCGTCCGCGTCACCTCGATGCCGATCCAGGCGAGCATTTCGTGCATGAACGGCAGGAACGCGGCCTCGGCGAACTCGCGGCTTTCGGGCGACATCTGCCCCGGTTTGATCAGCACGTTGACCATCAGGTAGACCATCACGGCGGAGGCGATGAAGTTGAACATGATGGTGGTGATGACGATGTGGCTGCCGCGGTAGGCCTGCAGGTAGGCCGGGATCGCCGCCCACAGGCCGCCGAACAGCGACGCCGCGGCGATCGCCAGGATGACCAGCAGCGGGCCGGGCAGCGACGCGTCGAAGGCCAGCAGCGCCAGCCCGACGCCGAGGCCGCCGATGTAGGCCTGGCCCTCGCCGCCGATGTTGAACAGGCCGGCGTGGAACGCCACCGCTACCGCCAGTCCGGTAAGGATGAAGTTGGTCGCGTAATAGAGCGTGTAGCCGACGCCCTCGTCGTAGCCGAGCGCGCCGCGCAGGATGATCGCCACGGCCTCGAACGGATCCTCGCCGATGGCGGCGACGATCAGTCCCGAGACGACCAGCGACAGCGCCACGTTGATCACCGGGATCAACCCGACGTCGATCCAGCGCGGCAGGTCGTCGCTGCTCATGTCGCCCTCACCTTGGCCGCCCCCGCCGCTTGACCGTGGGCGTTGGCCATCATCAGGCCGAGGGTCTTGACGTCGGCCTCCTTGCCGTCGACCTGGGCGACGATGCGGCCGCCGAACATGACCAGGATGCGGTCGCTCAGGCTCATGATCTCGTCGAGCTCGACCGAGACCATGAGGATGGCGCAGCCGGCGTCGCGCAGTTCGAGCAGCTGGCGGTGCACGAACTCGATGGCGCCGATGTCGATGCCGCGGGTCGGCTGGCCGACCAGCAGCACGCTCGGCGCCTTGTCGATCTCGCGCGCCAGGATCAACTTCTGTTGGTTGCCGCCGGACATGTTGGCCGACTTGATCTCGGGCAGGCGCGGCCGCACGTCGAAGTCTTCCATCAGGCGGGCGCACTCGCGGCGGATTTTCGCCTGCGCCAGCAGGCCGAGGCCGTTGTTGTAGCTGGGGCTGCGCTGGTAGCCGAGGATCGAGGATTCACGGGCCGAAAACCGGGTGATCAGGCCGAGGCGGTGGCGGTCCTCGGGCACGTGGTTGACCGAGACGGCGCGGATCTCGCTGGGATCCGCCGGCGTGTCGGGACCGACATGGCGGCCGTTGACCTCGATCCGCCCGGCATCGATCGCGCGGATGCCGCTCAGCACGTCGAGAAGCTCGCTCTGGCCATTGCCCGACACCCCGGCGATGCCGACGATCTCGCCGGCGCGGACCTCGAAGCTGAGGTCATCGAGCAGGGGCACCGCGCCGGCGCCCTTCAGGGTCAGGTTCTCGGCCTTCAGCATGCTCGCGCCGGGATGCGCCGCGGCCTTGTCCATGTCGGCGCGCAGCTTGCGCCCGACCATCAGCTCGGCCAGTTCCTCCTTGCTGGTCTCGGCGGTGCGCCGGTGCGCGACCATGCGGCCGTTGCGCATCACAGAGACGTTGTCGGTGACGGCCATGATCTCGCGCAGCTTGTGGGTGATCAGGATGACGGTGACGTTCTCGCTCTTCAACGCCGCGAGGATGCGGAACAGCTGCTCGGTCTCCTGCGGCGTCAGCACCGCGGTCGGCTCGTCGAGGATCAGGATGCGCGCACCTCGGTACAGCGCCTTCAGGATCTCGACCCGCTGCTGCTCGCCGACCGGGATCTCGCCGGTGGTCGCGTCCAGGTCGACGAACAGGCCGTATTCCTTCTCCAGCGCCTCCAGCCTGTCGCGCGCCGCGTCCAGGCTGTCGCCCAGCAACGCACCGGACTCGGCGCCCAAGACGATGTTTTCCAGCACCGTGAAGGTGTCGATCAGCATGAAGTGCTGGTGCACCATGCCGATGCCGGCCTTGATCGCGTCTTCCGACGAGGCGATCCGGGTCGCCCGGCCGTCGACCCGGATCTCGCCGCTGTCGGCCTCGTAGAAGCCGTACAGGATGCTCATCAGGGTCGACTTGCCGGCGCCGTTCTCGCCGACGATGCCGTGTACGCTGCCGGTGCCGACGGTCAGGTCGACGTCGGCGTTGGCCTGCACCGGGCCGAAGGACTTGTTGATGTTGCTGAGTTCGATGGCGGCCGGCGGGGACGTGTCCGCCGGCCGCGCCTCCTGATCCCCCATCGGCGGGCCCTACATCGGACAGGTGTTGTCGGCCATGTAGTCGTGGACCTTGATCTTGCCGGCGACGATGTCGGCCTTGGCGGCCGCGACCTTGGCCTTCATGTCGGCGCTCAGCAGGCTCTTGTTGTGCTCATCCACGGCCCAGTCGACGCCGCTTTCCTTCAGCCCGAGCGCGTGCACGCCGCTCTTCCAGTTGCCGTCCATGGCCGCCTTCCAGCTGTTGTAGGCGGCGACGTCGACGCGCTTGACCATCGAGGTCAACATCGTGCCGGGGTGCAGGTGGTTCTGGTTCGAATCGACCCCGATCGCCAGCTTGCCGGAATCCTTGGCGGCCTGGTAGACGCCGACCCCGGTGCCGCCGGCGGCGGCGTAGATGACGTCGACGCCCTGCGCGATCTGGCCCTTGGCCAGCTCGCCGCCGCGGCCCGGATCGTTCCAGGCGGCCGGCGTGGTGCCGGTCATGTTCTGCACCACCGAGGCCTTCGGATTGACGTGCTTGACCCCCTGCACGTAGCCGCAGGCGAACTTGCGGATCAGCGGAATGTCCATGCCGCCGATGAAGCCGACCTTGCCGCTCTTCGAGGCCAGGGCGGCGGCCATGCCGACCAGGAACGAGCCTTCGTGCTCCTTGAACAGCACCGCCTGCACGTTGGGCAGCACGACATAGCCGTCGATGATGGTGAAGCGGGTCTTGGGAAACTCCTTGGCCACCTTCTCGATCGCCGCGGTCTGCGCGAAGCCGACGCCGATGATCGGGTCGGCGCCGCGCTGGGCCATCTTGCGGATCGCCTGTTCGCGCTGGGTCTCGTTGGTGACCTCGAATTCGCGGTACTTGATGCCGGTGTCCTTGCGGAACTTCTCGGCCCCGTTCCAGACCATTTCATTAAACGATTTATCGAACTTGCCGCCCATGTCGAAGACGACGGCCGGCTTGATGTCGGCGGCCTGCACGGAGGCCGACAGCAGCGCGGCGGCACCGGCCAATGCGATCGTGCGATAGATACCCATCGTTTTTCTCCCTGTTCAGTTCATTCCCCGTAGGGAACCCAAATGTTCTTGATTTCCGTGGCGTGGAGCATGAACTCCTGCCCCTGTTCCCGGTCGAGCCAGTCGCGGGCGCGGCCGTGATCGACCCAGGTCCGCTTGATGGTCGCGGCGGCGTTGCGCTCGACCAGGCGGCAGCCGGTGCTGTCGCCGAAAAACCACATCGCGTCGACCTGATCGTGCGCGCTCAGGCTCGGCAGCAGGTCGGCTTGGCGTCCGGTGACGATGTTGACCACGCCTGCGGGCACGTCCGAGGTCTCCAGCACCTGATAGAAGTCGGTCGCCGACAGCGGATGCGGCTCCGACGGCACCGCGACGATGCGGCAGCCCGCCGCCAGCGCCGGCCCGATCAGCGACACCAGGCCGAGCAGCGGATAGGCCCGCGGACAGACGGCGCCGATGATGCCGACCGGTTCGCACGGCGAGGGCGAGCGAGCGCTGCGGCGGCGCGTGCACGGCGCCGTCGTGCTTGTCGGCCCAGGCGCCGTAGCTGAACAGCCGCTCGACGGCGGCATCCACTTCCCGCTTCGCGGCCTTGGATTTGCTGCCGGTCATGGCGCGCAGCCGCTCGGCGAACTCGTCGCCGCGCGCGGCCAGGTTCTCGGCGACGTAGTAGATGATCTGGGCCCGCGTGTGCGCTGCCGATTTCGACCAGCCCTCGGCCTTGCGCGCGGCCTCGACGGCGTTGCGGATGTCCTTGCGGCCGCCGGCACCGACCAGGCCGAGGTGACGGCCCTTGGCGCCGATCACCGGCAGCGAATGGCCGCTGTCCGGCCGCGCCTGCTTGCCGCCGATGTACATCTTCGCCGTGCGGTCGATGGGATCGCTGGTCGCCGTTCCGGTGGCGGCCGGCGGGGCCTTGGCCTGCAGCGGCGGCATCTTCGCCTCGTAGGCCGGCTTCAGGTATTCGAGCAGGCCCTCGCGGCCGCCTTCGCGGCCGAAGCCGGACTCGCGGTAGCCGCCGAAGCCGACGGCGGCGTCGAACTGGTTGCTGCAGTTGATCCAGACCACGCCGGTCTTCAGCGCCGGCGCCACGTCGAGCGCCGGGTTGATGTTCTCGCTCCAGACGCTGGCGGCGAGGCCGTAGCGCGAGTTGTTGGCCAGCTCGATCGCCTCCTTCGGTGTGCGGAAGCTCATCGACACCAGCACCGGGCCGAAGATCTCCTCGCGGGCGACGGTGGCGGCGGGCTCGACCCCGGTCAGCAGGGGCGGCGGATAGAAGTAGCCGGTCGAGGGAAGCGCGTTCGCCGCCTGGTGCAGCTCGGCGCCTTGCTCGAGACCGGTGGCGACCAGGGTTTCGATGCGCCCTAGCGCGGATTCGATTTAATCCTGGTCGTATCCTGCGGCAGCGAAGAAGTTCTCGCATTCGGTGGGCGTGACTTTCTCGATCCCTTCGGCGATGGCGCTCCACAGTTCCTCAATGGTTCTCGCGGC
>Ga0209785_1000459_pt1 | contig 11570 bp, 14 predicted proteins | sample WorMetG1BERMUDA2_FD_187403 | JGI IMG/M metagenome (GOLD analysis project Ga0209785, IMG submission 187403) | Marine gutless worms symbiont microbial communities from Max Planck institute for Marine Microbiology, Germany - Inanidrilus... ...
TCCACCACACGCTGCCGAAGATCAATCCCGTACGCCCAGCCCATGAAAACCTCCCTGGCTAAAAACACCAGGGCAGGGAATCAGACATCGGTTAAAAACGATTCTACGTTCGTCAAATGTGCTCTAGAGGAAGTAGATCACCAGATAGCCGGCCAGTACCGCCAGCACCCAGGACACCATGGTGCCGGCGTGCGAGGTGCGCGACAGCACGCCCAGCTCGCTGGCGTGGTCGCCGAGCCACTCGACGGTGCGTCTGAGCCCTTCGAGGAAGATCGCCGAGAGGGCCGCCATCGACTTGCTCAGCACCTCGGCGATGTCGCGCACGGCGCGCACCCCCAATCGGCGGTAGACCCAGTCGAAGTCGAGCACGGTCGAGCGCAGCTCGGGCGGATAAAGCCCCGTCCGCTGCAGCACGGCGAAAGCCAAGGCCGAGAACATTAAGAGCTGCAGCATGGTGATGACGTGGGTGGTGGTGTAGGAGACGTACTCGACCGGATAGGGCAGCAGCGCGTACAGCGGATCGGGATAGACGCCGATGCCGATGCACAGGAAGGCGGCTATGCCCATGGCGATCAGCATGTTCGGCGGCGCCTCGGCGCAGCGCTTGCCGGAATCGTGGGCGAAGAAGGCGAAGAACGGAATCTTGATGCCGGAGTGGTGGAACACGCCGGCGGAGGCGAACAGCAGCACGAACCAGGTCAGGATGTGGTGCTCCTCGGCCGCCGCGGTCAGGATCATCGACTTGGTGACGAAGCCCGAGAACAGCGGGAAGCCCGAGATCGAGGCGGCGCCGACGATGCACATGCCGGTGGTGATCGGCATCGATTTGTAGAGGCCGCCCAGTTCCGAGCCGTTGCAGGTGCCGACCCGGTACAGCACCGCGCCCATCGACATGAACAGCAGCGCCTTGTAGAGGATATGCGCGAAAGCGTGGCTGACGGCGCCGTTCAGCGCCAGCTCGGTGCCGATGCCGATGCCGCAGACCATGAAACCGAGCTGGTTGTTGAGGCTGTAGGCGAGCACCCGGCGCAGGTCGTTCTCGATCACCGCGTAGAAGATCGGGAAGGCGGTCATGGTGGCGCCGATCCAGATCAGCTCCTCGGTGCCGGCGTAGCCCCGCGCCAGCGCGTAGACCGCCAGCTTGGTGGTGAAGGCGCTGAGGAACACGGTGCCGCTGGCGGTCGCCTCGGGGTAGGCGTCCTGCAGCCAGTTGTGCATCAGGGGGAAGGCGCACTTGATGCCGAAGGCGAGGAAGATCAGCAGCCCGCCGGGGCTGTCCAGGCCGATGTTGCCGAACTCGAGCGAGCCGGTCTCGGCGCCGCGCACGATGGCGCCGGCGACCAGCAAAACGCCCGAACCGATCTGCACCACCAGGTAGCGCATGCCAGCGCGATACGAGTGTTCGCTGCGCGAGGCCCAGATCAGGAACACCGACGAGATCGCGGTCAGCTCCCAGTAGACGAACAGCGTGATCAGGTCGCCGGCGAACACCGCGCCGACGGCGGCGCCGGCGTAGATCAGGCCCGAGGTCTGCTGCAAGGAGTCACGGATGTTCCAGGCGTAGACGGCGCTGATGAAGGCGGCGATGAAGAAGATGATGGCGAACACGCGCGACAGGCTATCGACCCGGGTCAGGGTCAGCTCGTGGCCGAGGAACTGGAACTGGCCGTAGACGCCGGCGTCCAACATCAGGGTGGCGATCAGGCCGACGGCGGGCAGGGCGAGGGTGTAGACGCCGCGCAGCCAGCCGCGCATCAGCGGCACCAGCAGGGCGCCGAGGAACAGGATCAGGGCAGGGGGCAGCTCACCGATCATAGTAGTCCTCGTCGCGCATCAGGATCTTGCGCAGCTGCTTCGAGATCAGCACCAGCAGGAACGACAGGCAGAAGCCGAACAGGCCGAAGAAGCCGAACCAGTTCTCCAAGGCGAAGTGCACGTGCTTGTGGTAGAGCGCGTCGGACAGGAACAGCAGGGCGCAGACCGCGACCAGGGCCCAGAAGATCTTGTGCACGTTGTTGATGTCGTCGATCCAGGTCTTGCGCTCGTCTTCGGCCGGAGTGTGACCGTCAGGCGTGTGGCCGTCGGGACCGTGGTCGTGTGCGGGCGGTGTCGTCATGCGATGCTTCTCCTCCCTCGGCTCACGGCTGTGCGATCGGGGTCAGGAACTGCGCGATCGTATCGGCGTAGAAGAACAGCACCAGGGTGCCGAGCGCGGTGAAGCACAGCGGCAGCAGGCAGAACATCGGCGCCTCGTGGATACCGTCGCCGGGCCCGTGGTGGTGGTCGTCTTCTCCGTCGTGTTCATCCTCCGCCGGCTCCGCCGTCGCGGCGTCTTCGGACTCGTCCGGGTCCGCGGTATCCGGGTGCGGTGCCTCCGCGCTCGGCGCCGAGAAGTAGGCGCGGCCGACGATCGGCAGCAGGTAGCCGACGCTGAGCAGCGAGCTGGCCAGCAGCACGAAGACGAAGACCATCTGCTCGGCCTCGACGGCGCCCAGGATCAGGTACCATTTCGACCAGGCGCCGCCGAACGGCGGCAGGCCGATCACGCTGAGCGAGCCGATCAGGAACGCCGCCATGGTCACCGGCATGGTCAGGCCGAGGCCGTGCATCTCGGTGATGTCCTTCTTGTGCGTGGTCACCAGGATGGCGCCGGCGCAGAAGAACAGGGTGATCTTGCCGAACGCGTGCATGGCGATGTGCAGCGCACCGCCGACGATGCCGGCCGAACTGGCGAGCATGGCGCCGAGCACGATGTAGGCGAGCTGGCTGACCGTCGAATAGGCCAGCCTCGCCTTCAGGTTGGTCTTGCGCATGGCCACGATCGAGGCGATCAGCAGGGTCGCGGCGGCGACGTACATCAGCCAGGTGCTGACCCCGGTGGTGGTCAAGAGGTCGATGCCGAAGATGTAGACGGTGACCTTGACCACGGTGAAGACGCCGGCCTTGACCACGGCAACGGCATGCAGCAGCGCGCTGACCGGGGTCGGCGCCACCATCGCCGCCGGCAGCCAGCGGTGGAACGGCATCAGCGCCGCCTTGCCGATGCCGAACATGTACAGCGCCAGCAGCACGCCGATCACCAGCGAGGTCGCCTTGCCCTCGAGGATGCCGCCCTGGGTGAAGTCCAGCGTGCCGGTCAGCGTCCAGGTCCAGATGATCGCGAACAGTTGGAAACAGATCGAGGTGCCGAGCAGGATGCCGAGGTAGACCCGGCCCGAGCGCTTCGATTCCTCGGTGCCGTGGTGTGTGACCAGCGGGAAGGTCGAGATCGTCAGGATCTCGTAGAACAGGAACAGGGTCAGCATGTTGCCGGCGAAGGCGATGCCGATGGCCGAGGATATGGCGATGGCGAAGAAGATGTAGAACCGGGTCTGGTTCTTCTCGTGGTGGCTGCGCATGTAGCCGATCGCGTAGAGCGAGGTGACGATCCACAGGAAGCTGGCGATCAGCGCGAACAGCATGCCCAGCGGCTCGACTTTGAACGCAATGGTCAGGCCCGGCAGCATCTCGAACAGCGTCACCGCCGGCTGCCCGCTGGCGGCGACCTCGGGCAGCACCTGGGTGACCAGCAGGAAGGTCACGGTGGCGGTGATGATGGTCACGGTCTCGCGCAGGTTCGGCCACAGCCCGGTCAGCTGGATGCCGACGGCGCCGACCAGCGGCGTCGCGATGGCGAGCAGCAGGGCGGTCTCGGCGCTCATGGCTTGATCCCCAGCAGCGTCGCCGCCGCGTCATGGGCGATGCCGAAGGTGGTCGAGGCGTCGATGCCGAAATAGATCGAGCAGCCGGCCAGGAACCACATCGGCAGCAGCATCGCCAGCGGCGCCTCGCTGATTTCGCCGCGGAAACCGGGCAGGGGGCGGAAATAGGCCACCTCGACCACCCTCCAGACATAGACGATGGCCAGCAGCGAGCTGAGCAGGATCAGCACGGCGAGCGGCCAGGCGCCCTTCTCCAGCGCCGCCTGGATCAGGTACCACTTGCTGATGAAGCCGACCGTCGCCGGCACCCCGATCAGGCTCAGTCCGCCGACCACGAAGGCGGCCATGGTCACCGGCATGGCGCGGCCGAGCCCGGTGAAGGCCTCGACCCGGACCGAGCCGGTGCGCATGAAGACGCAGCCGACGGCCATGAACAGCGCGCCCTTCATGATCGCGTGGTTATACAGGTGGATGATGCCGCCGGCGACGCCGGTCACGGTGGCGAGGCTGATGCCCAGGATCATGTAGCCGACCTGGGCCAGCGATGAGAAGGCGAGCAGGCGTTTGACGTTGTCCTGGAAGATCGCCACCGTCGAGGCGATGAACATGGCCAGCAGGGCGAGCACCAGCAGCACGTCGCCGACCCCCTGCGCGTCCATCACGTCGACCTCGCCGAACACCGTGAAGAAGATGCGCAGCAGCACGTAGATCGCCACCTTGGTCGCGGTCGAGGCGAGGAACACGGTGACCACCGAGGGGGCGAAGGCGTAGGCGTTGGGCAGCCAGGTGTGCAGCGGGAACAAGGCGAGCTTGAGGCTGATCCCCACCGTCAGGAAGCCGAGCGCGACCAGCACCGTGCGGGTGTCGGCGACGTCGGGGATGCGCTGCGCCAGGTCGTGCAGGTTCAGCGTGCCGGTCATCATGTACATCATGCCGACGCCGATGATGTAGAAGGTGGCGCCGATGGTGCCCATGATCAGGTAGCGGTAGGCCGCGGTCAGGGCACGGCGGTCGCTCGCCAGGCTGATCAGCACGTAGCTGGACAGTGACGAGATCTCCAGGAACACGAACAGGTTGAACGCATCACCGGTCACCGCGATGCCCATCAGGCCCGAGAGGCACAGCAGGAACATGGTGTAGAACAGGTAGATGCGGTGGATGCCGACCTCGTGTTCGACGCTCTGCTTGGCGTAGGGCAGGGCGACCGAGCCGATGCCGGCGACGATCACCGCCATGAAGGCGCTGACCCGGTCGATGCGGTATTCGATGCCCCAGGGCGCCGCCCAGTCGCCGATCTCGTAGACGATGGTGCCGCTCTCCAGCACCTGGAACAGCACCCCGAGCGCCATCGCGAACGATGCCCAGGTGGTGACCATCGCCAGGCTCCAGGCCGGCAGTCCCTTGCGCAGGACGACGCAGACCGGCGCCGCCATCAGCGGTGCGATCACCATCAGGATCGGCAGGTGCACCGAACTCACAGTTCCTGCTCCTGCTCGTGCTTATCGATCTCGTCTTCCTCGATGGTGCCGTAGGCGTCGCGGATGCGTACCACCAATGCCAGTCCCAGCGCCGTGGTGGCGACGGCGACGACGATGGCGGTCAGGATCAGCACGTGCGGCAGCGGGTTCGAGAACACCGTGATCGAGTCGTCCAGGATCGGCGCCGTGCCGCCCTTGACCTTGCCGATCGAGATGTAGAACACGAACACCGAGACCTGGAAGATGTTCAGCCCGACGATCTTCTTGACCAGGTTGCCCTGGGCGATGACGACATAGAAGCCGGCCATCATCAGGACCACCACGATCCAGTAGTTGAACAGACCCCAGGCGCCGCTCATTCCGCCTTCTCCTCGCGGTGCTCGGCCGGGCCTTCGCCCTTCGGATCGAGAGGCAGCAGCCGCGCGAAGGTGAAGAAGATGGTGATCATCGATGCCGCCACGGTGATGCCGACGCCGAGCTCGATGGTGAAGATGCCCCAGTGCTGGCCGCTGAGCGGATTTTTCGCCAGCACGGAATAGTTCAGATAGTTGCCGCCCAGGATCAGCCCGAGCACGCCGGTGCCGGCATACAGCAGCACGCCGACGGCGAGGCCCAGGCGGGTCAGCCAGGCCGGCACCACGCGCCGCGCCATGTCGGCGCCGAAGATCAGGCCGTACAGGATGAAGGCGCTGGCGAAGATCACCCCGGCCTGGAAACCGCCGCCCGGGCCGAAGTCGCCGTGGAACTGCACGTACAGGCCGAACAGCATGATCAGCGGGATGATCAGCTTGGCCAGCACCCGCAGCACCGGTTTGGCGCCCATGGTGTCGGACCATCGGTCCTCGCTCGAATCGGTGAAGTTCTGCACCGCGCGGCGGCGCCGGCTGCGCCCGATCAGCACCATCACCCCGGCGGCGGCGGTGAAGATCACGAACACCTCACCCAGGGTATCGAAGCCGCGGTAACTGGCCAGCACCGAGGTGACCACGTTCGGCGGTCCGACCTCCTTGCCCGACTCGTTCAGGTAGCGCGGCGCCACGTGCTGTTGCGCCGGCGCCTCGGGATCGCCGTAGGCCGGCATGTCGAGCGTGCCGTAGATCAGCGCCGCGCCGGTGACCAGGACGATGGCCAGCGACACCCAGTTGGTGTGCCGCGACGGCTTCTCCTCGGTCCCGGTCAAGGCCAGGGTCGCCAGCATCAGCACGGTGGCGATGCCGGCGCCGACCGCGGCCTCGGTGAAGGCGACGTCGACCGCGTCCATGATCACGTACAGGAAGGCGGCGAGCAGGCTGTAGATGCCGCTCAGCATGACCACGGCGAACAGGTTGCGCAGCCGGATCAGGCCGATCGCGATCACCGCCATGAAGGCGAGAATGACGAAGTGGACCAGGTCCTCTATGGCGCACCGTCCCCGCCGCCGGCGGCGGTGTTGGTTATCGTGTCGTCATCGGACGGCTCGTCCAGCTCCGGCTCGACGCCGCCGTGCAGCGCCGCGCGGGCCAACGCATGGGTCGCGGTCGGGCTTGTGAAAACGACGAAGACGACGATGAAGATCAGCTTGACGGTGATCAGGGTCAGGCCGGTCTGGAACATCAGACCGAGCAGGATCAAACCCATGCCCAAAGTGTCGATCATGCCGGCGCCGTGCATGCGCGCGAACACGTCGGGCAGGCGCAGCAGGCCGAGCGCGCCGATCAGGCACGAGATGGATCCGACGACGATGCAGACCCAACTGAGGATGTCCAGCGCCAGCTCCATCACACGTCGCTCCGCCGGTTCTGCCCGGTCGGATGGCCGAGGGCGGAATACTTGGTGAACTTGGTCACCGCCACCGTGGCGATGAAGTTGATCAGGGCGTAGACCAGGGCGATGTCGAGGAATTCGGGCCGGCCGCTGAGGAAGCCGTAGACGGCGATCAGCACCACGGTCAGGGTGCCGACGGTGTTGACGGCGAGAATCCGGTCGAACACGGTCGGCCCGATCAGGGCGCGGACCATGACCATGCCGGTGACCACCAGCAGCGCGACCATCGCGGCGGCGAACATCAGGCTTTCTCCTCCGAACCGTTGCCGCTGTTGTTGTTCCCGGGGCCGTCGACCAGCGCGGTGGCGCGGCGGTCCATCTCGCCGGTCAGCAGCCCGTCGCGCGAGCCCTGGGTCAGCGCGTGCACGGTGATCTCGCCGTCCAGCAGCGCGATGCTGACCGTGCCCGGTGTCAGGGTGATCGAATTGGCGTAGATCACATGGCCCAGTTCGTCGCTCTGCCCGGCCCTGACCCGGAACACCGAACGGTGGATCGGCATCTTCGGATCGAGGATGACCTTGGCGATGTCGATGTTTGCCTTGAGGATCTCCCAGGCCAGCCAGGGCCAGAACCAGGTGCCGCGCAGGGTCAGGTGGATCGGATGGCCTTCATGGTCGATCACCTCCATGCGCAGCGCGAAGAACACGGACACGATCACCGAAATCACGCCGAGAACCAAAACAAACGCAAGGAAGTAGCCGGATAGGAGAAGCCAAAACAGTGCCAAGACGACACCGAGGCTCAATGCGTACTTCAACGAGGACTCCCCAGTAAGCTCACCCCACTATTTACTCATTGCGGCGGTTCTTGACGACCGCCGTTGCTCCCCGGTCCTTGATTGCAGACGAGAATAATTTCGCCTTCGCAAGGAGGCCAGCAGAAAATCGCCCGAAACGCGGAAATCCGGCGTTTCGGGCGATTTGTTGCGGCATTCGAACCGCTATCTCGCCGCTCAGCGCAGCTCGACGGCGTAATCGGCCAGGGGCATCGTCTGCTTGATCATGCCTTGTTGCACCAGGAAGTCGGCGAAGCGGTCGTAGCGGGCGCTGTCCAGCGCCGCCGGGCGCAACGCGAAGCGGGGCAGGGTGTCGCGCCAGGCGCGCCGGTTCAACTCGTCGTCCAGCTTCTTGTGCGCGCCGATGAACAGCTTCCGGGCGTCGTCCGGATGGTTGATCAGGTACTGGGTCGCGCGCTCGACGGCGTCGACGAAGCGGCGGATGCGAGCGTCGCCCAGGTTCTTCCTGTTGGCGACCACGATCAGTTCGTCGTAGGCCGGCACGCCTTCCTCCTCGGGGTAGAAGGCCAGGCCGGGCTTGCCGACGATGTCCATCTGGTTGAGCTCGAAGTTGCGGAAGGCGCCGATCACCGCGTCGACCTGGCCGGAGACGATCGACGGCGACAGCGAGAAGTTGACGTTGACCAGGGTGACGTCGTCGAGCTTCAGGCCGTGCTTGCGCAGCATGGCGCCGAGTAACGCGTCCTCGAACCCGCCGACCGAGAAGCCGACCTTGCGGCCCTTCAGGTCGGCGACGCTCTTGACCGGTCCGCCCTTCAGCACGACCAGCGAGTTCAGCGGCGTCGCCACCAGAGTGGCGACGCGCACCAGCGGCAGGCCCTCGGCGACCTGGATGTGCAGTTGCGGCTGGTAGGAAATCGCCAGCTCGGCCTTGCCGGCGGCGACCAGCTTCGGCGGGTCGTTGGGGTCGGCCGGGGCGATCAGCTCGACGTCGAGGCCGGCGTCGGTGAAGAAACCCTTCTCCTTGGCCACGATCAACGGCGCGTGGTCGGGGTTGACGAACCAGTCGAGCAGGACGGTCAGCTTGTCGGCGGCCTGGGCCGGGCCGGTCAGCCAGGCCAGGGCGACCAGCGCCGGCAGCAGGCGGGAGAACAGCGATTTCATGCCAGATCCTTTCAGTGTGTCAGTCTTGATCGGGGATTGTTTCGGTCTGCCAGTAGATGAGCCGCCGGAGCAGCGCGTCGACGGCGAAATAGAGTGCCACGGCCATCACCGCGAGCGTCGCCAGCGCGGCGAACATGACGTCGACCTGCATGCGCGCGTTGGCGTGCAGCATCAGGTAGCCGAGCCCGGCGCTGGAGCCGACCCATTCGCCGACGACGGCGCCGATCGGGGCCACCGACGTAGCCACGCGCAGGCCCGAGGCCAGCGCCGGCACCGCCGCCGGCACGCGCACGTGCCATAGGATCGACCAGCGCGAGGCGTTCATCACCCGGGCGATGTCCAGCCATTCGCCGTCGGTGCGGCGCAGGCCGTCGTGGAACGCGGCGGTTACCGGGAAGAAGATGATCAGGGTCGCCATCGCCACCTTCGAGGCGATGCCGTAGCCCAACCACAGCACCAGCAGCGGCGCCAGCGCGAACACCGGCACCGCCTGGCTGATCACCAGCACCGGCAGCAGCCACTGCCGCGCCGGGCGGAAGAAGGCCAGGGTCAGCGCGCCGATGGCGCCGAGCAGGGTGCCGAGCAGCAGGCCGAGCAGGATCTCGAGCAGGGTCAGGACGGCGTTCTCGACGATCACGTCCAGGTTGTCCCACAGCGCGATGCCGACGCGCGGCGGCGACGGCAGGATGTAGTGCGGCGTGCCGGTCAGCCAGACCACGGCCTGCCAAGCCAGCAGCAGGCCGGCGGTGATGATGACGGCGCGCAGCGGCCCGCTCATCGCTCGGCCTCCGCCAGCCGGCGCAGGATCTCGCCTTGGGCCTCGAGGATCTTGGCATCGTCGACCCGGCGCGGCGGCGCGCCGTCGGGGATCATCGCCTCGTTCAGCCGCGCCGGGCGGCCCGACATCACGTGGATGCGGTGACCGAGTCGTAAGGCTTCGAGCGGATCGTGGGTCACCAGCAGCACCGTGCGGCCGCGCAGCAGGCGCGCGGCCAGGTCCTGCAGCCGCACCCGGTTGATCGCGTCCAAGGCCGAGAACGGCTCGTCCATGAACACGGTCGGGCGGTCCTCCATCAGGGTGCGCGCCAGGGCAACGCGCTGGCGCATGCCGCCGGACAGGGTGGCCGGCAGGTCGCCGCCGTTCTCGGCCAAGCCGACCGCGTCCAGCATTTCGTCGATCTTCGTGTCGGTGTCCGCCAACGTTTGTCCGCGCAGCCGGCGGCCCAGCCCGACGTTCTTGCGGGCGCTGAGCCAGGGGAACAGGCCATCGCGCTGGGCCATGAAGGCGGCGCGGCCGGCGAGCCGCGCGCCGTCCGAGCAGACGATGCTGTCGCCGGCGCCCTCGCCGGGCTCGAGCCCGAGGATGTGGCGCAGCAGCGTGCTTTTTCCGACCCCGCTGGGGCCGAGCAGGCAGGTCCACTGTCCCGCCGGCAGTTCGACGTCCAGGTCGTCGAACAGCGCGCGGCCGTTGAACACCACGCGCGCGGCATGGACCTTGATGGAAAAAGCGGCTGGAGGGGAAGAGTCCGACATCGATATCCACTAGTCCCTACGCCGGCACGAACCGGATCAGGTTCAAGGGGTCGTCTCTTCTTGAGTGTCCTGATTCCCAATTCCGTGGGGTCTAGGACACTGGGAGACCTCTCAGCCGTCTTGTCGGCTCCCCCCAGTGAGGTTGCACTGTTATGTAAATAGTCGCGGTGGTGATGGCAAGGGCGGATGTTTGCCTTGCCGCGGCGCTTGCGATATGCAGGGCGCATGAAAACGATCCGCGCCTACCCGATCCTCGTCCTGCTGCTCGCGATCTCGGCCGTGCTGTGGCACAGCCCCGCATGGGCGGAAGAGTTCGAGACCTCGAGCCTGCGAATCAAGACGCCCACCGGCCAGTACGGCTTCGTCGTCGAGATGGCGGTGACCAGCCGACAGCGCGAACAGGGACTGCAGAACCGCACCGAGATGGCCGCCGATCGCGGCATGCTGTTCGACTTCCGCTCGCCGGTCTACGTCGTGATGTGGATGAAGAACACGCACATCTCGCTCGACATGCTGTTCATCAACGAGACCGGGCGGATCGTGCGCATCGCCGAGAAGACGGAACCGCATTCGCTGAACCGCATCTCCTCGGAGGGCCGCGTGCGCGCGGTGCTGGAACTGGTGGCGGGGTCGGTCGAGCGCATCGGCGCGCGGGTCGGCGACCACGTGCTGCACCCGATCTTCAACAACGGGCATCACAAGGAGTAAGGGTCAGAGGCTGCACTCGGCGTCCTCGTGCCCGGGCGCGTCGAGGTTTTGCCAGCTCTCGCCGGCGGCGACCAGGCAGCTGCGGCCGTTCGGCCAGGTGACGATGATCGACCAGGTATCGCCCGACGGGCTGGTCAGGACCTCGATCACGCCGCCGGATCCGGTGACGCCCAGGCCGCGCGGCATTTCCTCGTAGGTGCGCGACAGGTCGCCGACGACGTCGTCGCGTTGCGCGCAGGAGGGATTCTCGGCTGCCACGACGCTTGCGATGCACAGACAAATTCCAACAATGACGAGTATTCTACCCATGGGCCGGGAGGCTAGAGCACATTTGACGAACGTAGAATCGTTTTTAACCGATGTCTGATTCCCTGCCCTGGTGTTTTTAGCCAGGGAGGTTTTCATGGGCTGGGCGTACGGGATTGATCTTCGGCAGCGTGTGGTGGA
>Ga0209785_1000463_pt1 | contig 11534 bp, 14 predicted proteins | sample WorMetG1BERMUDA2_FD_187403 | JGI IMG/M metagenome (GOLD analysis project Ga0209785, IMG submission 187403) | Marine gutless worms symbiont microbial communities from Max Planck institute for Marine Microbiology, Germany - Inanidrilus... ...
GAAATCTGGTTCTCCATCCTGGTGCGTAAGCTCATCCGTCGCGGCAACTTCCAATCCAAGAGCGACCTGGCCGGAAAGATCGGCGATTTCATCAACTACTTCAACGAAACCATGGCCAAACCATTCCGTTGGACATATCAAGCCAACCCCCTCACCGTTTGATCACGAGCGGTATCACTATCTCTGCTTAGCAGTACTAGCTCGTTGGGCACGCTGCTGTGGAGTGTTGGTATCCTGCCGGCAACTATCTGCCGCTAGGATGGCGGCGCTCCGGTGCTGGTGCCTACCACCCATGGCAAGCTGCGACTGGTAGCTGGTAGCAATTGAAGCTACCAGATCACTTTTCCCATTCGCTTTATCAGTCCGTGAAGAACTGGTGCTCCATGTTCACGATGAAGGTCTCACTAGTTCCCTCGGGAGTTACCTTAATGGCGAAGTTGACCTTCTCTCGGTCTCGGATCCGAAACTCGCCGATATGGTAGACCGCTCCTACCTCCCTGATCTCGCGCATGGCAAGAGGCGCGCCTTGGCCGGTCAGAGTCAGGGTCTTGACTTGAACAAGACCCTGCACCGACGTACCTATGGCCCCCTCCTTTTCGTTGATCACGCTGACGCTCAGCAGGCCTCGGTTCTTGCGGCGCCGGATGCCGTAGGCCCTGGGATCGGCGATCCTTTCGCTGCGCCTTCCAAAGTGCCCTCAAAACGGGTTTCCGGTCACCAGATTCAGGGGTGGGGTCAACAGCATCTTCAACAAAATCAAGCCGATCGTGACCACTATGGGCGAGATGTCCAGCCCCCCGAACGGCGGTAGAATGCGGCGCGCTGGAGCCATCACGGGTTCCGTCAGGCTGTCGAGCAGATCCGCTACCGGGTGGTGGTGATAGGGGTCCGGATTGAGCCAGCTTATAACGACCTGGATGAGAATGGCGAAAATAAAGATGTTCAGGGTCAGGTTCACCAACTCGGGCAGCGCCCAGGCCAGGGCCCCCAGCGAGTTGATTTGGGAATGCGCGATCAGGGCCACGATTCCCAACTCGATACTCTTGACCAGCCAGGCCAGTATCAGGGCCGCCAAGTCCAGGTCCCCATAGCCGGGAATCAGTTGCCGCAGAGGGCGCAGGACCGGTGTGGTCACCTTGACCACGAACTGGGAAACGGGATTGTAGAAGTCCGCGCGCACCCATTGCAGCAGGAACCGCAACAGGAGCACCGCCGTGAACAGCCCGAACAGGGTCTGGACCAGGAACACGATCGGGTTGGTGACATAGGAGCTGGTCATCGGGAGTCCGCGAGGATGCGTGATAGCTCTTCGGAACGCTCACAGGCGGCGCTGATCGCCTGCGTCACCAGCGTCCGGATACCGCCGGACTCCAGGATGTCCAGGGCCCGCTCCGTAGTGCCGCCGGGGGAGGTGACGCGCTCGCGCAGCTCGCGGGGCGAATCGTCACTCTCCATCGCCATACGGGCGGCGCCCAGGGCGGTCTGGATCGTGAGTAGCCGGGCGTTCTCCGACTCCAACCCGAGCGCCACCCCCACCTGCTCGAGGGTCTCCATGAGGAGGAAAAAGTAGGCGGGACCACTACCGGACAAGGCGGTGACCGCATCCAACTGCGTTTCCCGATCCACCCAGCGGGTCAGGCCACCGGCGCGCAGCACGGTCTCCGCTTGGTTCCGTTGGGACGGTGAAGTCTCCGGCGTGGCGTGCAGGACGGTGGCGCCCGACTGAATCATTACCGGGGTGTTGGGCATGGCCCGCACCAGGGGCAGCGGCGTTCCGCCGCCGAGCCATTCCCGGATGCTCTGCTCGCGGATGCCGGCCATCACCGAGACAAACAGCGGCTTCCGTTGCCCCAGGGCCGGGGCCAGCTCCCGGCATACCTGGCGGGCGAGCTGCGGCTTGACACTCAGGACCACGAGGTTGGCGTTACCTGCGGCCTCGGCGTTGTCCCCCGTAGTCCTCACCCCGAAGCCGGTAGCCAGGGCGTCGAGCTTGGGCCGGTCGGGATCACTCACGATCAACCGCTGGGGATCGTGCCCGTTGGCTACAAGACCGGCGATGAGACTGGCGGCCATGTTACCGCCACCGATAAAGGCGATCGTCTCTTTTGACATAGTGTGAGTTGTGATGCTGATTTTCGTGCGGCAATGATCGAGCCTACCTGGCGCGTGTCGAGCAGCCAGCCAGACGTAATCCTAGTACAGATTCCCTCAACTATCGACAATATTGAGCGAGCAGGACCCTCCCGGAAAAATCAGCTGCAAATCAATGCAAAGGGATCAAGAACCGTTGAGGATGGCGAACCGCCAAGGGATCAACGCTTCGATGTGGTTCCGGACTGGATTTGCGAAATCCTGTCGGCGTCCTCTACGGAGACCAGGGACCATCGGATCAAGATGCCCATCTATGCCTAACTATGGGGTCGGATTCGCTTGGTTGATCGATCTCTTGAAAAAGATGTTGGCCTTGCCGCCCTGCCGGTCGAAGAAACGCCAGCCGGATTCTTCCAGGAGTTTGTTGATCTTGATGCGGCCCTTGGCTTCTTCAGCCGCCATGGGTATCTTCTCTGCTTGCGGGACCGATTACAGTACCGCTTAATCATCCCAACCGCACTTGTCATCTCGACCAAAGGGAGAGATCTTCAGACCTTCAGGACTGAATTCAGCATTCATCATTCAGCATGCGGGACGCCTGCGCGGTAGTGGTGATTTTTGAAGTGATAGAGTAGATGGGTTCATCGGTAATCATTCCGATTGCAACCGTTTTTTTCGTTACCTGATTCTAGATTTTAACCCTCTCTTCTGGAAGAATACGCCTGGTTTGAACGATTGCGTTCATTGATAAAACGAACCGAAGAGTTTTCAATTATGATTATCGAGACTAAAGTATACAGCTGTCGAAAATGTCAGAGCGAAGATCTCGTTAAAAATGGCACAAATGCGTCCGGTAGCTCGCAATATCACTGTAAAGCCTGTGGTGCCTATAGCGTACTTGAACGCACAGAACGCGCGACGGAAGAAAAACGGAAGAAAAGAAGAAAGATCCAGTATGCGCGGGATTGAACGGACGTTTGGGGTCTCGCGCCGAACATTGAGCGCCTGGTTAAAAGAACAGGCGAATGACCTCCCACCCCTTGAAGAGACGCTACAACCTGTTGAGTGCAAAAAGACTCCTGTGCTGGATGTGGATGAGTTATGGTCCTTTGTCTTTCGTAGCAAAGACAAAGTTTGGGTCTGGATTGCCATGAATAGAGAGATCCGAGAAACCGTCGCCTCTGCCTGCGGTGATCGCAGCGAAAACACCTGTCGGATACTCTGGGATCGCGTACCGTCTGCTTATGAAAGAAGCCATCGTTTTCAGTGATTATTGGAGCGCGTATCAAGCCGTCATTCCGAGCGGGCAACAGCGCCCTGTGGGTAAAGAAACGGGGGAAACGGCTCATATTGAGCGTTGGAATAATACCTTACGGAAACACTTGGCACGCTTCCTACGCAAGACGTTGTCTTTTTCTAAATGTGTTAAAATGCATGAGATTTGTTTAAAACTCTTCATGCACCGTTATAATATCGAATTATTGCCGATTGCTGGCTAGATATCACTATCAAAAATCACCACTACCACCTCATAAAAGGGGTATCCTTATCGTAGCCTGTCCGAGACTTGGCGAGAGAAAGCAGTGGGCATGGAAGCCATTGCCAAAGGCAAGGCGCTCACATTTCTGCAACCGATCGCCGAGAAAGGCGACCCGAAGCGTAAGGGAGCCGACCGGCAGGTAATGGACCGCGAGGACCTTCAGCTGGAACTGGGGTTGTGAACGGGCGGCCATGGATCGACTCGACTTCTCCCTGCTCACGGATGGCAGCTCGGATGACATCCTGATTCACCCGATCACCTGGATACTTCGACAGCACTTTTGTCTTGCGTCGGGGAGCTGATCGAAGATTATGGCCCGTTGTGTAAACTGACGCCATTTCGGCATGTCGAGGCGATGACACTTACCGCTTTACGGGATCGTCTCGGCATCGTGCCCATGACCAACTGGAGGAGAACACAATGACGGAAGTCAGAATCGCGGTCGCCGGGGCCGGAGGACGGATGGGACGCACCCTGATCCGGGCGGTTACCGAAGCGGAAGACCTGACCCTCGGCGCCGCCATCGAGCAGCCTGACAGCAGCCTATTGGGAGCGGATTCCGGTGAGCTAGCCGGGGTGGGAGGCCTTGACGTAGCGGTACGTACGGACTTGGAACCTGTACTCAGGGACTTCGACGTACTCATCGACTTCACGACCCCGGCCGCGACCCTTGGCCACCTCGAGCTCTGCCGTCGCGTCGGGAAGCGGATGGTCATCGGGACCACGGGATTCACCTCCGATCAGCGCGCGGCCATTGCCGAGGCGGGGGCCGACATCGGCATCGTCTGTGCCCCCAACATGAGCGTCGGCGTCAACCTGTGCCTGAAACTGCTAGACGTGGCCGCCCGAGTGCTGGGGGACGGGGTCGATATCGAGATCATCGAGGCCCACCACCACCACAAGGTAGATGCCCCTTCCGGGACCGCGATCCGCATGGGGGAAGTCGTGGCCCAGGCCCTGGGCCGGGATCTGGGGCAAGTCGCTATCTACGGCCGGGAGGGGCATGCCGGGGAGAGAGCGCGCGAGACCATCGGCTTCGAAACCATCCGCGCCGGCGACATAGTCGGTGAACATACAGTCTGGTTCGCCGCAGAGGGAGAACGGGTGGAGATTGCCCACAAGGCCTCCAGTCGCATGACCTTTGCCGGCGGTGCAGCGCGGGCGGCGCGCTGGATCGCCGACAGGCAGCAAGGACTCTACGACATGCAGGACGTGCTCGGACTGCGCGAGCGCTAAATTGGTCCCAGCCGATACTTGTCCTCCTGAATGCGGGTAACGGAAGACCCAATATCCAACACCCTCCATCGTTTCTGCCATCCATGGTACCGACAGATTCCGGCGATCCCTGCCGGAATGACGAGGTAAGGCTGAATGGTTACTTTTTCCCCTGCAGCACATCGATCTGTTCCAACAGTGGATCGATAACTGGTTTCAGCTTACGGCGCATGAGGCTGCCGATGGCGCTGGAGTCCCGGAGCACGGGCCGCAACACGCCGTAACCCAGTCCCGAAAGCAGGCGCATGGCGGAGATTTCCACTGCCAGGCTGTGCACCGCATTGCAGCAGGCACACACGTCTTCCGGGCCGGCATCGGCACGGGCATAGTCGCGTGCGTCCTGCACCAGAGCCTCCAGCGGCAAATCCGGATCGCCGTCCGCGCGCAGTGGTGAAAAATAATCTCGTACCAAGTCGAAGGTGGCCTGGACTACGTCCTGGGTAGGGGGTTTTGTAAGTACGGCCGCCAGGGTCTTGAGAAAGGTCTGACCCGGCGAGGACTGCACGCGCAGCAGCATGGCAGCGCAAGAATTACCGGCCTGCGCCAAGGGTCGAAGGTCCCGCGCATGGTCTTCGGAATCGCTCCGAGCGGGTACGGGTTGCAGCAGGTCGTCCGGCAGGGCCTGGAGGAAACCTACCAGATAGGCCTGCTTGCGAGCGGATTTTTTCCATAGAGACAATCGATCCTCGACGTCGATCAGCCCCGGCTGGAGCATCAGCCGGACCGATGCCATCATTTTCTCGGTTTCGGTCTCGAAGGGGAGAAACTCCAACAGATAGCGGGCAAGGACCCGGCCCATCTTACCGGCGACGATGCCCGGATTGGAGAGCATACGGCGGGCGTTCTCGGCATCTTCCATGGCCCACCAGGCCCGCCTTGCCAGCTCATCGGTCAGGCCCGGGGCACACACGGCTGCCACGATGGCCTCCGGCTCTCCCAGCATCAGGAGCTGCTCCAGACTCTCGTCGCGCATCTGACCCATGCGCGTCCAGCGCCGGAGATAGATCGGATAGCCGCCGGGAGAGCCGAGGATGTGACCGGAGATGAGCTCTTTGACGCTGCGCACATAGTGCTCGGGGTGCCCGTCCGGGTGGAGCGGGACCCTGGACTCGCCCTTCTCGGACAGGCCCCAGACGACCATTTTGGATTCGTCGATCCGGATGGCCAACGGCCTGTTGGCGAGTAGGACGTTGAGCCGAAAGGTGTCTTCGCTGGTAAGTTCGGTCATCGGCTATTGGAAAGTCGAACTGCACAGACCTGCCTGGCGGCACCCAGACAACCTGAAAAACCTCCCTTTTAATCCGCAGATTACACAGATTTTCACAGATGAAAAACGGAACAATCCATTATTCCGTTCCTCTGCGTCTCTGCGGTTGAAGTTGCTGAATCCGGATTGCGGTGGTGTCAGCTTTCAGCCGGGGGACTGTAGTTGGCATCCTTGGGATTGAGAAAGATGAAGTGGAATCGCCCCGGCTCGATCTCTACGAAATCCATGGTCGCCTCGGTCAACAGGGGAACATACTCGGGGGCCATGACGATGACGATCCCTTCCGACGAGATGCGGATGTCCTCCTCGGTCGCGTCGTCAAAGCCCATTTGATAGTCGATGGAGCCATCCGACTTTTGGTGGGCCGCAAGGCGCAGTGACAGCCCTTCGGTTCCCCCCTGCCTGGCCGCGCTCAGGAGCTGCTCGGCGGCGGTTGTCGTTAGTTTGAACATGGATATTCTCCCTCGCAGAGTCGAACCGCGACCTGTCTTTAGCGGTGGGTTCGGTGATTTGGAGCATTGAACCGCAAAGGCGCAGAGAGCACAAAGGGTTTCAATGACGATGCGGTTCAAACGATACGGTGGGCGTTTCAACGCCGGCCGGCCCGGACCTGCTCGACGAAACGTCCCGTCCAATCGTTTCCCCCCACGGCGCGCAAGTGACTGTAGGCGGCCACCAGGTTTCTGTAGACGATTGCATCGTGCCTGCCGTCGATTCCCTTGCCGCGCAGGACCCGGTAGCCGAAGGTCCAGGCGGGGTCTGGATTCAGGATCGCCGAGTGGTGGAATTCGTGGGCCCTGATCTCGGGCGGTGTTTCCGGAACCCGCGGCCAGGGAAAGGCCGGAGTCTCGCGCAACCGCACGTATCCCCGCCCCTGCGGCCGCTCGTACATGGCCACATCCGCATTCAGGACCCCGCACATGGTGCCGCGTCGCTCGCCCCAATGTAGTTCGCGACACAGGTACATGAGGCCACCGCATTCGGCGTAAACGGTGCCCCCGGATTCCACGAAGTCGCGGACCGCCTCGCGCAGGAACCGGTTCTCGGACAGCTCACGCAGGCGAAATTCCGGGAAACCGCCCCCGATGAAGAGCCCATCCGCGTCCGGAAGCTCGGCGTCCCGTACCGGACTGAAGTCCACCAGTTCCGCCCCGGCGCGGGCCAGGGCAGCGAGGTCGTCCGGGTAATAGAACCCGAAGGCGGCGTCCCGCGCGATGGCGATGCGCACCGGTTCCCGAGCAATCGGAGCCGGCCGGTCGCCGGTCGGGACGGACGGCGGCAAGGAGGCCGAGCGGGCGATTTCCAATATCCTGGGGACGTCTATCCGTCCCGCGATCAGGTCGCGGATACGCTCGATCTGGCTTTCTGCTTCCTCCGTTTCGTTACTCGGAATCAGACCCAGATGGCGCTCGCTGATCCGAATCTCTGCCATCCGCTGCAGTGCGCCCAGCAGCGGCAGATCGGTGTAGTGCTCCAGCACGCGGCGCAGGTTAGTCTCGTGACGTGAGCCGCCGACCTGGTTGGCGATGACACCGGCGATGTTCAGCTCCGGATCGAAAGCCGAATACCCGAGCAAAAGGGGGGCGATCCCCCTACCCATACCCTGGACATCCAACACCAAGATCACGGGCGCACGCAGTAGCCTAGCCAGGGCGGCATTGCTGTTACTGCCGTGGAGATCGACGGCGTCGAACAGACCGACGTTACCCTCGATCAGTCCGACCTCCACGCCAGTCAGTCCACGCGCAAACCCGCTGACAATCTCCTCCGGGTCCATGGTGTGAAAATCCAGATTGAGGCAGGCGCGACCCGCCGCTTGACCGAGCCATAGAGGGTCGATGTAATCGGGCCCTTTCTTAAAAGGCCGGACGGATACGCCGCGCCGTTTCAACTCGCGGCACAACCCGATGGAAACCGTGGTCTTACCCGAGGATTTGTGGGCGGCGGAGATATAGAAGTGAGCCATGGCACGATCTGGAAGCGGGATCGGATTTTCTCACCCATACGATGAATGCAGAATGATGAATAAAGCCTCGCTAGGGGTTGTTGACATTCATCTCGTAGTCCATCGTCGATGCGGTTCGCGTCATCCCTGACGCTCACCACATCCTACGGGCTAAATGTCAACAGCCCCTAGGTAGCCATGACCTCCGCGGCCTGGCGATCGGCATGATAGGACGAGCGTACCATGGCCCCGCTGGCCACGTTGGCGAAACCCATTGCCTTACCCGCGGCGGCCAGCGTCTCGAATTCCTCCGGCGTCCAATAGCGCAACACCGGCAAGTGCGAACGGCTGGGCTGCAGGTATTGCCCCAGCGTCAGCAGGTCGCACCCGTGGGCACGCAGGTCGCTCATGACCGCCAAGATTTCCGGCTGCTCCTCGCCCAGCCCCAGGATCAGTCCCGACTTGGTCAGCACACTGGGGTGATGCGCCTTGAAGTCGCGGAGCAGCCGCAGGGAGCCCCGATAGTCGGCACCGGGACGGACCCGGCGGTAGAGTTTGGGTACGGTCTCGAGATTGTGATTGAAGACGTCCGGTACCGCCTCTCCGGCGAAGGCGTCCAGGGCTGCTGTCTCCCGTCCCCGGAAGTCAGGCACCAATACTTCCAGCCTGGTGTCCGGGGTCTTGGCACGCACGGACCGCAGACAGTCCGCGAAGTGACCGGCTCCGCCGTCACGCAGGTCGTCCCGGTTTACGGAAGTGATGACCGCATACCCGAGCCCCATGGCGGTGATGGACCGGGCCAGGCGCCCCGGTTCGGCCGGGTTCGGTGGTTGGGGCTTGCCGTGGGCCACGTCGCAGAAGGGGCAGCGGCGGGTACACAGATCCCCGAGAATCATGAAGGTGGCTGTGCCGTGGCCGAAGCACTCTCCCAGGTTCGGGCACTGGGCCTCTTCGCACACAGTGGAGAGCTCGGCCTCGCGCAGCAGCCGCTTGATGCGCATGACCCCCGGTCCGAGCGGCGCCCTGGCCCGGATCCAGGCGGGTTTGCGCAGGGGCGTCCCGCCCGTTTCCACCTGGACCAGGGTGCGCAAGACCTTGTCACCCCCTCGCCGATGGGTCTCGGAGGTAGCGCGCGAGGGGGCGGTGAATGGATGTGGGTCCGTCATGGATGACCCTTTACATTGCAAGCACTGCCCGGATGCCATTCGGGTCCTGGGCGATCAGGTCCTCGGCGAGCGCGGTACCCAGCGACTCCGCCTCGGTACGGGGTGCGCGCCGTTCGGCGCGCCAGATGCGGGTGCCGTCCGGTGTACCCACCAGTCCGTGCAGACAGAGCTCATCGTCTTCCAGCCAGGCATAACCGGCGATCGGCATCCGGCAGCTACCTGTCAGGCGGCGATTCAGGGCGCGTTCCGCCCGCACCCGGTCGGCGGTGTCGGCGTGGTGCAGAGGGGCGATCAACCCATTGACGCGTCCGTCGTTCATACGGCACTCGATCCCGATAGCCCCCTGGCCGATGGCGGGGAGGCTTGCTTCCGGCCTCAGGCGGCGGCGGATACGCTGCTCGAACCCGAGCCGTATCAGGCCCGCGGCGGCCAGGATGATGGCATCATACTCACCGGCGTCGAGCTTACTCAGGCGGGTGTTCACATTACCCCGCAGGGGCCGGATCACTAGGTCGGCGCAGCGGGCGGCAAGCTGGCATCGGCGGCGCAGACTGGAGGTGCCGACGCAGGCACCCTCGGGCAGCTCATCGATATCCCTGCAGCTGTTCGAGACGAAGGCATCCCGGGGATCCTCCCGCTCCATAATCACCGGCAGGTGCAGACCTGCCGGTAAATCCACCGGCACGTCTTTCATCGAGTGCACGGCAATATCCGCACGCAGGTCCAGCAAACCCTGCTCCAGCTCTTTGACGAACAGTCTCTTGCCGCCGATTTTGGCCAGGGATGTCTCCAAAAATTTGTCGCCGCGGGTGCTCATGCCCAGGATCTCGACCACCAGACCGGGATGTGCGTGGCGCAACCTCTCCGCCGTATACTCGGCCTGCCACAGGGCAAGCGGGGACTTACGGGTGGCGATGCGGATGGATTGGGACAAGGCTAAGAACCGAGGCAATCCTCGTCAGGGGATCCGGTCGAACGGATGAAATCCCTCCGTGACACTTGGTCTGTCATTCACCGGTCGTCCTTCGAGCTCGACCCAAGCATGAGAGAGAAACTCCTCGCGGTTATTGACTCCGATGCGTAACTTCACTCCCAGACCGCGGCGGCGGAGGAACCACCAAACCAGCAAGGACTGGCACAGACAGGAAGCCCTGATGGGCAGATGGCGGCCAGCTTTCCGGGTCAGGTAGCCTACGCGCTGCGCATAGGATAGGGTCTGGATCGCATGAGTGCGTAAAGATTTCCCTTCGGGTACGTCGAGAAGCAGCCATCCGCAGGATGAAACGGGGCACCCCATGTCGGTGTTCGAAGTCTGGAGCTCAAGCATGCTCAATCCCTTTCGGTTAGGGACAACGTTGGCAAGATACCATAAAGTACCCACTCGAGCAGCTTCAGGGTCGCTCCGATCGGGTCGGATTTTTCCGCGGCCCTACCTGAGCTTAGCGAATAAAGGTATACTATATGACGATCGGATATGGATTCGGAACGATTGTCGTTGATCATCTGAATTTCTACGGAGCGCGAACGTGAAACGATGCATTTTGGTTATATGCCTTGCCGTCGCTGCCCTGGGCCTCGGTGCCTGTGACAAGAGGGGTGGCACCACCCGGAAGCACACCACTTGCTGGTAGCTGGTAGCAGAGCACGCCGCGGGCATGAATAGCCTTGCTCAATACCCGCGAATTGTAGGCTTTGTCAGCAACCGCCTCGTCGCCTTCAATGCCCTCCAGCAAGGGTTCGACTTGGGGCACGTTGTGAGCGTTTCCTGCACTCGGCAGACCACAAACCGGATTTCCGAGGGCATCGATCAGGGCATGAAGCTTGGTGGTCAGCCCGCCGCGCGAACGTTTGATGGCTTGGCCCCCGTTTTTTTGCCTGCACCGGCGGCGTGTTGATACACCCAAATCACCGTACTATCCGTGAAAACCTCTTCTTCTTTCAGAAATCAAACAAGCGGCCTGGCGTCGCTTCTGTGCCAGAGGCAGGGAGGAGGGTTCGCGCTCAAATAGATTCATGCACAGGTGCCCAATTGCCGTCATGATGGCTGGTGCATTCCCTTTGCGAATGCGGCTGGCGTCTTCCCGGAACGCCATGTCAAGTCGCCAGTGAAGCCGATTTTCCACCCCCCCAGTGTCCCCGCACGGCGTGCGGGAAACGGCGCGCATCGAACAGGATCGCGTTCACAAAAAACGTCGCTCCACGGTTTCGGTCTCGCCGATCAAGCAGCTGCGCTCGACCAGGCCGATGCTG